>OGWR01000082.1_pt1 | contig 74180 bp, 89 predicted proteins | sample 1576061 | NCBI WGS metagenome assembly OGWR01 (sample SAMEA3541511, study PRJEB24748) | human gut metagenome | biome: human gut; feature: human-associated habitat; material: faeces | place: China | collected 2012 | reverse complement strand
TTTCAACTTCGTTGAAAGCCACATTTCATGTGTCCGATTTATCTTTCGGTTCACTGGTCAGAACTTTCAACTTCGTTGAAAGCCACATTTCATGTGTCCGATTTATCTTTCGGTTCACTGGTCAGAACTTTCAACTTCGTTGAAAGCCACATTTCATGTGTCCGATTTATCTTTCGGTTCACTATAAAAGACTATCTAAAAGAGTTTTATCTCAATTAGATAGTCTTTTTTTATGTGTCATAATATATAAAGTAGAGCATTCTTTCATCTGTATCATAAATCACAAGAGTAAAATTATAGGAACACCTATTAAAAAGTTCTGTATCATCTTTGGGATTTTTACTTTCCATATGCCTATCAAAAAAGTAATAATATCCATTTTTAATTGGAGGAATAAGTACCTCGTCACTATCGTGATAACGAATCATTGACGAAGCAGAAAATTCTTTTGATTCAATTCCATATACTACACGAGAAATATTACTAGAAAAAGGCAAAGGCAACCATTTTGGATTTGTTTTCATTACATCTAGGCATCTGTTATTTGGCATTTTTATTTTTATAAATGTTTCTTCATCTCCAAGAAAACCACCATGGTCATCATAATTTACCAAAAGTTCCCCATCTAAAACATTTACATCTATTACTTCTGAAACATATCTTTGAATTTTTCTAAATTCCCTACCCTTACTCATTACAAATATGATACTTATTAAAAGCAGTACATTTAGAAAAATAATCAATAATCTTCTCAACAACCTTTTTATAAAATTTATCATAATATCACCACTCAAAATGATATTAACATAAAACAAATACACTTACAATCCCAAAAATTGCACAAAAAAAGCACAGAACAAAGTCTATGCTTAATCGTAATATTAATATGCTCCGTCACCTTTTATGACTGCCGGAAATGTAAGTAAAATAATTTTTATATCAGTTAATAAATTCATTTCCCTTATGTATTTTACATCTAATTTCATCCATTCGTCAAAAGGAATATCACTTCTGCCACTTATCTGCCAATAACAACTTAAACCCGGCTTAACAAGAAGTCTAAGTTTATCAAATTCTCCATACTGTGCAACTTCTCTTGGAAGTGCCGGTCTAGGTCCGATAATTGACATATCACCCTTTAATATATTTACAAGCTGTAAAAGTTCATCAATACTATACTTTCTGATAAAGTGACCAACTTTAGTAATTCTAGGGTCTTCCTGCATTTTAAATGTTGGACCTTCTGTTTCATTTTTGTGCTGAATTTTCTTCAATTTTTCTTCTGCATCCATACACATACTACGGAATTTATACATATTAAATTCCTTACCATTTACGCCAACTCTTTTTTGAACAAAAACAGCCGGACCTGGGGATTCTAATTTAATAGCCAAAGCAGTAATTAACAATATTGGTGAAAGGACAATTAAAGCAAAAGCTGAACACACAATATCCATAACCCTTTTAACAAAGAGGTAACCTTTACCCGGCAATTTAATATTGTATTTTTCCCTTAATTTTTCAAATTCATTCATAAAACTTAACCCCTTCTAACAAATATATTAATATTTTATTAAATATCGACACCAATGTTAATTTTACACAATATATACCCTTATGTCAACTTAAAATATTTTTTATGTATAAAATACAAATAAAACATCAATTTACAACGCTTTAATAATATATTTTACACAATAACCACAGTACATTGGTATACTTATTCATAAAAAATTTACAAAGAAACTGTAAATTACCCCTTTTATTTTTATTCCTTTTATTGTATAATAATGGACGTAGAGAAATCGCTAGACTCTATTATTCATATACAATACTCCGGAAAATGACAATGCTCTCCACATTGTCATTTTTCATTTTATTCAAAAATTTATTTATAGTTTACATCATCTAATAAATTTCCAGATGCTATAGCTTCTCTTGCTAAAAAATCACATCTTTCATTTTCTACAGTATCTGCGTGGCCCTTTACCCAAACAAAATTTACATTATGCTTTTCTAACAAAGGCAAAAGTCTTTCCCACAAATCTATGTTTAAAGCTTTCTTTTTATCACTCTTCACCCAATTATTTTTTTTCCATTTTTGAACCCAACCCTTAGTTATAGAGTCCACAACATACTTTGAATCGCTATAAAGAGTAACCTCACAAGGTTCTTTTAAAGCCTCAAGAGCTTTTATTACAGCCAAAGTTTCCATTCTGTTATTTGTAGTTTTCTTATAGCCCTCGCTTATTTCTTTTCTTACACCTTTATAGAGCATAACTATTCCAAAGCCACCTGCCCCAGGATTACCGGAACAAGCACCGTCTGTATATATATCTAATCTTTTCATACAACACCTCTTACACTAAAAAAGGGAGGTTTCCCTCCCAATTCTTTTATTTTTAATTTCCGTAAATACGTCTTACTTCTTCAAGTGCCTTTAATGTACCTACATCATAACATTCACCATTCATAACATAGGCATAAACCGGCTTTTTCTTATGTAACCACTGAAGGAAATATCCCGGTGCATCTGGCATATTGCCACTTTCAAGATACTTCTTAATCATAGGTACAGTTTCCTTTGTATACATATATGTAGCAAAAGCAGCCTTGTTGCTCTTTGGATTCTGAGGTTTTTCCTCAAGGTCAATTACCTTGTTGTTTTCATCTAAAAGAGCTACGCCAAGTTGTTTAATCATTTCCATATCATCAAACTGCTTTACGCAAACACAGTCAGCATTTTTCATTTTATAGAAATCATAATATTCCTTCAAAGCATATGTAAACAAGTTATCTCCGGCAATAATAACAACATCATCATCAATATTGCCCTGTTCTATTGTATACTGAATATCCCCAATAGCACCGCGTCTTGTATCTTCAGTTGATGTACCGTCATCAATTACAGTAATAGGCTTTACATTGTTTATTTCCTTAGCCCATTCCTCAAAATTATTTGCAAATTTATGATTACTTACTACATAAATTTCATCTACAGCATCAAGTGTATTAATTTCTTCAACTATATAATCAATAATAGCCTTTCCCCCAACCTGAAGAAGTGGCTTAGGTGTATTTTTTGTAAGTGGATAAAGACGAGTTGCATATCCAGCAACGAGAATAATAGCTTTCATTATAAAAATTTCCCTTCTTAAATACTTCACTTCAATAGTATCACTTTTTCTTAATAATTACAATAGTATTTATTTACATTTAATTTTTCAAGTTCTAAAATATTTGTAAATGTTATTGAATGTTACACTCATTCCACCTATAACTTCCTTGCCATTTAAATAGGCTAAAGCACCTGTATTTTTTCTGAAAACAAGTTTATAACTATGCAAAAATTGATTTCTTAATTTAAATTTATCTCTGAAAAATCTATTAGCCTCAATGTTTCCGTATTTATTATCACCTACAACGTAATAACCTAAAGACTGTAAACAAACTCTGATTTGATGAGATTTTCCTGTTTCCAATTTTACTTCTAAAAGTGTATAGCCGTCTTTTACAGCAATAGGTCTATACTTTGTAGAAACATATGTGCTATTGGGAACTTCTCTCTTAGAAAATGATGCAATATTGTCATTAGTCTTTGTATGGTAGCCCTCTATAGACCCTGCTTCCTTTACAACACCCTTTACAGCTGTTAAATAATATTTATCAATTTCCCTGTTACGGAACATTTCATTAAGTTCTTGGACAGCCTCAAGATTTTTACCCATTACAACCAAACCACTTGTATTTCTGTCCAATCTGTTACAAATTGAAGGTGTAAAAACTGACTCTGTTGAGGGAGAATATTCACCTTTTTTATTTAAGTAATACAAAAGCTGGTCATTTAAAGTACCTGTTCTGTTTTCCTTATCCGGATGAACAAGTAAACCTACCGGCTTACTTACAACAAGCACATTTTCGTCCTCATAGGCTACTAAAAAAGTCTGTTCTGCTTTTTCAACAACCTTTGCCTCCATAAATTTTTCAAGAGTATCTTCTGATAAGAAAAGCTGTACCTTATCTCCGTCAGAAAGCATTTCGTTTCCCTCTGCCTTTTTAGAGTTAAGCTTTATATTCTTTTTTCTAAGCATTTTGTAGACAAAAGATTTAGGTGCTTTATTCATATATTTCATTAAGAATTTATCTAATCTTTGACCCTTTGTTCCCTTGTCTATTGTTAGTTCTCTCATAAAAAATCTCCATACATAATTTAAGCTGAACAGTTATCCGTTCAGCTCAAATTTATAACATTATTCCTCAGTTGTATCAAGTTCATTAATCCACTTTAAGTAAGCATTAATAAACATATCAATTCCACCGTCCATAACAGCCTGAACATTACCTGTTTCAGCACTTGTTCTATGGTCTTTTACCATATTGTAAGGGTGGAAAACATAACTTCTTATCTGACTACCCCAAGCATTGTCTTTAACTTCGCCACGAATACCTTCAAGAAGTTCGCCTCTCTCTTTAAGTTTTAATTCATAGAGTTTAGCCTTTAACATTTTCATACACATATCTTTATTCTGGAACTGACTTCTTTCATTCTGACAAGAAACAACAATACCTGTAGGAATATGTGTTAAACGTACAGCAGAAGATGTTTTATTAATATGCTGACCACCAGCGCCACTAGCTCTGAAAACATCCATTTTAATATCATCTGGATTAATGTCAACTTCAATAGTATCATCAAGTTCAGGCATAACTTCGCAACTAGCGAAAGAAGTATGTCTTCTACCACTTGAGTCAAAAGGTGAAATTCTAACAAGACGGTGTACGCCCTTTTCACTCTTTAAATAACCAAAAGCATTTTCGCCCTTTACCATAAATGTAACAGACTTAATACCGGCTTCATCACCATCAAGGTAATCTAAAAGTTCAAAACCATAGCCCTGCTTTTCTACCCAACGACTATACATTCTGTAGAGCATAGAAACCCAGTCACAGGCTTCTGTACCACCAGCACCAGGGTGAAGTGTAACAATGGCATTGTTTTTGTCATAAGGACCAGTAAGAAGTGTAGAAATTCTAAGTTCTTCAAACTTTTCTAAAAAGTTCTTCTTAACTTCTTCTGCCTCTGCTACCATACTGGCATCGTCTTCTTCATTACCCATTTCAATAATAGTCATTAAATCTTCATACTGACTTACAAGGGAATTATAGCCCTCAATTTTATCTTTTAATTGTTTAGTTTGCTGAAGAATACCTTGAGCCTTTTCCATATCATTCCAAAAATCTGGGTCTCCGGCAATTTCCTCTAACTCTGCAACCCTTTCAATAGAATTAGGGATGTCAAAGTGAGTTCCCCATTTCCTCTAAATTTTTATGATAGCCTGCCATTTCTGTTGCCATCTGGTCAAGTTCAAATATCATAAATTTTTTCACATCCTTTTTATAAATATTTATGCCCTGTGACATAAAGCCACAGGGTATATTTTAATAATTTATATTATTTATCCTTACCACAGCAGTTCTTATACTTCAAGCCACTGCCACATGGACAAAGGTCATTTCTGCCAATCTTTTCTTCTTTTCTTACCTTTGGCTTGCTTACAGAAGAATCGTCCATATTAGTTGAAGTTGGCTGTGCAACCTGTTCTCTTTCAGGAGCAGTCATAACTCTAACGTGGAACATACCACGAACAATATCAGTCTGAATATTTCTCCTTAATTCATCAAACATATCGTAGCTGATGAACTGATATTCAACTAATGGGTCTCTCTGACCGTAAGAACGGAGGGCGATACCCTGACGCATTCTATCCATATCGTCAATGTGATCCATCCACTTGCTATCTACAACTCTAAGAGTGATAACTCTTTCAAGTTCTCTGATAATTTCAGCACCAAATTCTTCTTCTCTAGCGTCATACTTAGCCTTTGCAGCTTCAAAAATTCTATCAACAAGCTTTTCCTTTGTAATAAGCTGAATATCTTCCTTAGATAATTCAAACTGTTCAGTAAAATCAAATTCTGGCTTTAACTGAGCATTTAACTCATCCATATTCCAAGTTGTTGGGTCTTCATCTGTACCACAGCAAGCATCAACAATACGAGTAATAACTTCCTTAGTCATACTCATAATTTCTTCCTTGAGGTTTTCGCCAGTAAGAACTTCCTTTCTCTGAGCATAGATAAGCTCTCTCTGTTCATTCATTACCTGGTCATAGTCAAGCAATCTCTTTCTAGCTGAGAAGTTGTTACCTTCAACCTTCTTCTGAGCATTTTCAATAGCCTTAGTAAGGATACCTGCTTCAATAGGTTCATCTTCTGGAAGACCAAGTTTCTTAATCATAGCAGCAGTCTTTTCAGAACCGAATAATCTCATAAGGTCATCTTCCATAGAAAGATAGAAACGAGATTCACCTGGGTCACCCTGACGACCAGCACGACCTCTTAACTGGTTATCAATACGTCTTGATTCGTGTCTTTCTGTACCAACAATCTTAAGACCACCAAGTTCAATAACGCCTTCGCCGAGCTTAATATCTGTACCTCTACCTGCCATATTAGTTGCAATAGTTACTGCACCCTTTTCGCCGGCAAGAGCAACGATTTCAGCTTCCTTTTCGTGGTACTTAGCATTTAATACCTGATGCTTAATACCTTCCATTTTGAACATCTTACTAAGTCTTTCAGATACTTCAATATTTACTGTACCAACAAGTACAGGCTGACCTACTTCGTAAGCCTTCTTAACATCTGCTACAACAGCTCTGAACTTAGCATCTTCTGTCTGATAAACAATATCTGGAAGGTCTTTTCTCTGAACAGGTCTGTTAGTTGGAATACAAACAACGTCCATACCGTAGATTGAACGGAATTCCTGTTCTTCTGTCTGAGCAGTACCAGTCATACCACTTTTCTTAGCATACTTGTTGAAGAAGTTCTGGAATGTAATTGTAGCAAGAGTTTTACTTTCTCTCTGTACTTCAACGTGTTCCTTAGCTTCAATAGCCTGATGAAGACCATCTGAATATCTTCTACCTGGCATCATACGACCTGTAAATGTATCAACGATAACGATTTCGCCGTCTTTTACAACGTAATCCTTATCAAGTGCCATAGTGTTATTTGCCTTTAAGGCATTGTTAATATGGTGCTGAATTTCCATATTCTGAGGGTCAGAAAGGTTTTCAATAGCGAAAAATCTTTCAGCTTTTTCAACACCCTGCTGAGTAAGAGTACAAGTCTTTAACTTTTCATCAACAACGAAGTCGCCTTCTTCCTTTAATTCTTCACGAATTAATGGGTTAAGTGCTTCATCTTCATTTAAAAGTCTACCCTTTTTAAGGCTCTTTACAAAACCATCTGCAAGTTCATATAACTTTGTAGACTTGTCTGACTGACCAGAAATAATAAGTGGAGTTCTTGCTTCATCAATAAGAACAGAGTCTACTTCATCGATGATTGCAAAGTTAAGACCACGCTGAACCATATCCTTTTCGTAAACTACCATGTTATCTCTAAGGTAGTCGAAACCAAGTTCATTATTTGTAGCATAAGTAATATCGCAGGCATATGCTTCCTGTCTAGCTGGCTTTTCCATATCGTTGAGAATAACGCCAACCTTTAAGCCTAAGAATTCATGAACTTTACCCATCCATTCAGCATCACGCTTTGCAAGGTAATCATTAACAGTAACGATATGAACACCGTTGCCTGTAAGGGCATTTAAGTAAGCCGGACAAGTAGAAACTAAAGTTTTACCTTCACCTGTTCTCATTTCAGCAATACGACCCTGATGAAGAACAACACCACCGATTAACTGAACATCGAAATGACGCATACCTAAAACTCTCTTAGCTGCTTCACGAACAACAGCAAATGCTTCCGGTAAAAGGTCATCAAGTGTTTCGCCATTAGCAAGTCTTTCCTTAAACTCTGGAGTCTTTGCCTTAAGTTCCTCATCTGTTAATGGAGAAATGCTTGGCTCTAAGTCATTAATCTTTTTGATTATCGGCATTATCTTCTTTATTTCTTTATCGCTGTAATTGCCGAATATTTTTTCTAATAAACCCATTTGATTACACCTCTGTTATCTTTTAAAATTACAAGTAAACAATATACTTCGTATATAATAACAGATTTACAAGGTATATTGCAAGTTTTATTTGTAAATTTACTTATTCTTAATAGTCTTTTTTTTGTCAATTTTCCATTTTAATCAGTATATATGCACTTTTGACAAGGTTTTATAAAAACACAAAATTTTTCAACCTTAATATTTAAAAATGCCTTGAAACCCTTTAATATAGGTAGTTTGTTATGTATTTTATAAATCCATTCCTATTTTGTAAAAATATTGTCGAATTTTCTGAATACATCTCAAATTAACACAATATAATTTGCTCTTTACATATGCTGTATTATTTCCCACAAAATAAATAATAAACACATTTTAGGCACAAAAAAAGGAGCTGATAAACAGCTCCTTAAAAATCATTTTATTCTTCTGGCTCAATTAAAGCATAATTGCCATCTTTTCTCTTGTATACAACACTAAAATCTTCTGTATTAGCATTAATAAATACAAAGAAATTGTGACCAAGCATTTCCATTTCCATAACGGCTTCTTCTGGGTCCATAGGCTTTACCGGAATGTGCTTAGTACGAACGATTGAAGATTTAACTTCTTCGTCATCATAATTATCATCAGCAAGGGCAATAGCATGAAGCTCGTCAGCAAAGCTTGCACTTCTCTTAGCCTTGTCATTAAGTCTATTCTTATATCTAACCATCTGTCTTTCGAGGATATCAACAACCTCGTCCATAGCGGCCATAACATCGTCCTTAATAACTTCTGCCTTTAATACACGTTTATTCGGAAGTGTTACAGTAACTTCTGCTTTCTTATCTAACTTAATGTCAGAAAGTGAAACTGTAGCCTCTGCATTTTCAGGGAAAAGCTTTTCTATTCTACCAAGTTTCTTAGTAAGTTTGTCCTGAAAATTATCAGTGATGTCGATGTTTTTACCAATGAATGAATAACGCATACTACCAACTCCTTTATTATGTAGAGCTTTCACTATTATGTATGTAATAGCTTGTCTACTTTTTATGTAATTAATATTCTATGGCTTTTTGTAAAATCCTTTTTTTATTTTTAAAATTTTTGAAAAAACTTTTTTCGACAAAAAATTGCACAAAATCTCAAAACCCTTATATTTACTAAGGTCTTACAAACTTTTTACATAAGTCACTTTTATTGTGGATAACTCTAGGTTTTCCACAATATGTGCATTTATTTTTTGTGGATAAAGTGGAAAAGTCTGTGAATAACCCTTAAATAGGGTTTTTGCTGATGTGTAAAAGCTGTTAGTATATAGGTATATTTTTCCACAACAGTTTTAAACAATAATACTTATTATTTGACACAATTTTCTTTTTTATATAATTTGCACAACGTAATTTAATGTTATTTTTTGTAGAATTCAAACTTATCCACATTAAAAAGACCTCTATTATTTAATTTTATATGTGGAATTACTAAAAGTGACACAAAGGCAAGTACCATAAGTAAAGTGCTACTTCCATTTTCACAAATCTTTTTAGCTCCCTTTACAATTTCATTTTGTTCCTTAGCAACAGTTTCATAATCCAAGTCTGACATTAATCCACCAATAGGAAGTGGCATATTTGCAATAACTTTTTTATCCTGTACTACAACTATGCCTCCCTCTTTTCCAAGAGCATTTACAGCTACAGCCATATTTTCTCCGTCACTACCTATTACACTAATATTGTGAGAATCGTGACCTATTGTCTGAGCTATAGCACCATTTTCTACTGTAAAACCTCTTAAAAAGCACTTGCCCATTGAACTTTTACCTGTATATCTTTCAATATTTGCACAAAGGCTAAGTCCCTGACTACTTTCTGCATAAACAGCATTTGTAATAAGTGAACCTGTTTCAATTTCAATTACCGGTTCATTCTTATCAAAATCCTTTTTGAAATCTTCAGATGTCATTTCCTTTATATTTACAGTATCTGTTACATCTTTGCTATCAGCTGATACTCTTTCAAAATTAACTTTGCCGTCACTGGCTATAAGCTGACCATTTTTGAAAACATACTTTATATTCTGTGCTGAAATATCCTCTGTAACAACAATATCAGCTATTCTATTTGGAGCAATAGCACCTCTGTCGTACAATCTGTTCATCATAGCACCGTTGTAAGATGCCATTGTATAGGCTGAAATTGGGTCAAAACCTTTTTCTATTGCTAATCTTATGCAATTTGATATTGTACCCTCTTTCATAATTTCCTCTGTATGCTTATCATCTGTACAAAAAGCAAAATGTGGTAAATTATAAGGAGTTACTGCACTAATAAGAGCATCTAAATTTTTAGCACCTGTACCCTGCCTAATATAAATATTTAAGCCAGCTGAAACCTTTTCCAATGCCTCTTTTTCATTTGAACATTCGTGGTCATTACTTATGCCACCACATACATAGGCATTAAGTGCTTTACCCTCTAACATTGGAGCGTGTCCGTCTTTTATACAGTCACAATCCAACTTCTTCATTATATCCTCATCGCAGTTGACAACACCAACTGAATTCATCATTTCCCCTAAGCCTTTAAAATCGTACTTACTTAAAAGCTCTTTTGTAAGGTCGCCATCAATTACTGCTCCACTATCATCAAAAGGTGTAGCCGGTACACAAGAAGGAAGCATAAATTCAATATCAACAGGAGAATTTTTGCTATCTTCAAGCATAAACTTCAAACCCTTTTCACCAGCCACATTCGCTATTTCGTGAGGGTCTGCAATTACAGTAGTAACACCCCATGGAGCTACAAGGCGAGAAAATTCACTTGGTGTAACCATTGTAGACTCAATATGAATATGACAATCTACAAAACCTGGAGCAATATATACACCCTTCACATCTATTTCCTTTTCTCCCTCATAATTTCCTATACCTAAAATAATGCCGTCTTTAATACCGACACTGCCTTCAACTATTCTATGACCTAATACATCTATAATCTTACCGTTCTTTAATACAATATCTGCTTTTTCTCTGCCTGCTGCAGAAGAAATAATATTTTTCATACTAAAATCACCTCTCTTTGTATTATATCAAATTTTTAAATCTAAATAAACAAAAAAGAGTTGGAAAACACTCCAACTCTCAAAAATTATTCTGCCACCAAATTTTCTGTATTGTCTAATTTGTTATTTAACTTTTTCTTTTCTATAAAAATACTTAAAACATAAAGAACAATACCAACAGGTAACCAGAATACCATATATTTAATACCGTTCATTATATCCGGCATAAGAATACTAAAGCCTACACCCTTTAAATTAAGTGCCTTAAATGCCATAGAAAGATTTGCCATTGGTATAATAATGTGTGACATTTTACTAAGCCAATCAGGCATCATATAAAATGGATATGCTGCTCCGGAGAAGAATGTAATAGTTGTAGAAAGCATATAGTAAATCCATCTGATTATTGTACCGGATTTAGCAAAAGCACTTATTGCTATAGATATTCCTAAGCAATCAAGCATAAACAATATCATAAGCACAATATAGACAAATATATTTCCTCTCAAAGGCAAGCCTCTCATTTTACCTACAATAAGTAATGCACCAAAACTTATTACAATACAGCTTACAAAAACAACAGCAATTCTTACCAATATGTCTTTTATATTTTCAATATTTTCCTTTTTACTTCCTCGAACAAAGTATTTTTTTCTTTCTGTAAAAAGAGGCATAACAAAATTTATCAACATTATTTGCTGAACAAGCATAATCATAAGGGCATACATCATTCTAGGTGTATATCCACCTGTTGGCTCATACACAGCTCTGTCAACAGCTGTAAAAGAACCTAGTGAAGTTTGTGCCGATGTAGGATTCATACCACTGCCCTCTAATATTTTTAATTCAGTACCGGCACTTAATGTACTTAACACCGTTGCACAGCCGTTTAAAGCATTACCACCTACCATAACATTACTGCCGTCAACAACAACAAGACAATCCGGTGTTTTCTTTAATGCTACATCTTTGCTAAAGTCTTTGGGAATAATTAAGCCCCCGTAAACCTTGCCTTTTTTTATTGCCTTTTCCAAGTCATCTTCTGAACTAGGATAGTAATTTACATCTACATAATTATTTGTTTTTACCAATTCTGTTATTTTTCTGGAAAGTGCTGAATTATCCTCGTCAAGCACAGCAAATGAAACGTGTTCTATGTAAGGACTTTTCCATACATAAGGCATAACTAATGCTATAAAAAGCAATGTAAAAATTATGCTTATTATAAGAGGTTTTTCCTGTCTTAAAATTTTTCTTAAATTCAATTACTGTTCACCTGCCATTTCTATAGGAGTTTCAGCCTTGCTTTTTAAAGCCTTTTTCGCCTTTTTCTTTTGTTCTAATACAGGTTTTAAATAAAATTTATAACACATAAACAAGAACATAAGACATACAAAGGCAATCAGCCATATAATATCGCCTTTAATATCATTTAAGTTACAACCTAATAAACCTATACTTCTCAAAGGTATTATAATATGTCTGTTAGGCATCCAGTATTCCAAATATGAAAAGAATTTAGGCATAGCAAAAACAGGGAAAGTATAGCCTGAAAGCAGCATAGTAAAGCTGACAAGACTAACTTTACTTACAACATCGTCTACACCATGTTTTGCTCCTATTCTTATAGCCATACCCAAAAAGCTAAATCCTAAAGACGCAAGAGCAATTAACAACACACCGGCTAATACAGAACCATTATAAGGTGTGTTAAACATTCTGGTCTGCACAATTACTGTAATACAAGCACTTATAAATCCCCAAAAAGCACAAACAAGCACCTTAGCCAAAATGTTCTTAAATCTTTTCTTTTCTCTAATAAATGCAGTCTGTCCCATAAAAAGCATTTGGCACATTGTAAGCAAAACACCTTCAACCATCATATTTGCAATATTTGACGTTGGATTACCCAGTATTCTGGTCTTGTAACCAAAAGGAGATACCACATATTTTGCTGTCTGAGGTGCCATATTGAAAGTACCTTCAGCAATTTTTATCATATACCCTGCCTTTATTGTACCTAAGGTTTCGGATATTTTAGACCTTACCGTACTGCCGGAGCTGGATAATGCACCGTCATTGAATACCATTATTTTAGCTTCTTTTCCATGCGTAATATTGTAAGAAAAATCTTCGGGAATAATAATACCAGCAGCAGCCTTTCCCTCTTTTATATACTTTTCAACATCACTGTTTTCTGTACTTTCCTTTATTACGTTAAAGGTTTCATTTTCCTTTATCATTTTCACAAGAGCAACAGCAGTAGCTGACTCATCGTGATTTACTATTATAGTGTCTGCGTTTTTGAAAGGATAATTGCTATATTCATAACCAATAAGTATACCAACTAAATTTGGAAGTATGAGAACTATAAGCATAGGTATAATCATATGCCTATGTTTAACTATCTTGTTTTTTAACCACCTAAAAATGTTCATAGATTATCACATCACTTTCCAAAATCTACAAATGAAGTCATACCGGCACGAAGAACTGGCTGAACACTTTGGTTATCATCAAACACTACCTTTATACCATATGTAAGAATATCAAAATCTCCATTTACCTGAGATGCCTTCTTTGTAGCAAAATCAGCCTGTTTATTTATTGTTGTTACTGTTCCTTCATATGTTTTATCACCTGTAGCAGAAAGTTTAATTTTTACTTTTTGCTGTGGCTGAATATCTCCAATTTTATCCTCATCTATATTACAAGTAATATAAGGATTGTAAGTATCTGTTACTACAACTGTAGGAAGACCTGTAGTAACCATATCACCCTTTTTAACATTTACAGTTGTTACAACACCGTCAACTGGAGCTTTTAATGTACACTTTTCAATATTCTTTTCAATATCACTTAAAGAAATTTTAAGCTGTTTAATAGATGCCTGAGCCTGTTCAATAGCTGTGTCTGCTGCTGCTATTGAAGTATCTGCCTGTGTAACTCCGGCTTCAGCCTGTGATACACTTGCCTGTGCTTGTGCTACACCGGCTTGTGCCTGTGCCACACTTGCCTGTGCCTGGTCAACACCAGCCTTAGCCTGATTTTTATTTTCCTGTGTTGCACCATTTTCAGTATCTTTTAATTTATTTTTGGCAATTTCCAAATTCTGATTTGCATTGTCTAAATTGTTCCTAGCAGTTGTATATGCTGTCTGTGACTTGTCATAATCTACTTTTGACATACCACCGGCATCATAAAGTGCTTTAGACCTATTTAACTGTGTTTCTGCATCATTATAAGCTGTCTGTGAAGTTTCAACATTTGTCTGTGCAATTTTTACTGATGACCTTAACTGTTCAAGTTGTTCCTCATTAGCACCATTTAAAACAGACTGATAAGACGCCTGTGCTGATTTTACAGCAGCCTCTGCCTGACTCTTTCCAGCCTCTGCCTGACTTTTGCCTGCCTCTGTCTGTTCTACTGCTGCCTGTGCTTTCGCCTTGCCGGCAACAGCCTGTGCTTTTGTAACCTGTTGTTGCTTTAAGGCAGCCTCAGCTTTTTCAATATTCGCCTTTGTTTGGTCTCTTTGTGCATTAAGACTATCACTATTTAAAAGCACAAGTGGGTCACCCTTTTTAACCACATCGCCCTCTTTAACATATACAGTTTCTATCTGACCGGAAGATAAGGCATTTACATTACTTTCATCCATTGTAACTGTACTTTGAATGTTCATATCCTTTTTATCCTTACCCAAAATACCGTCACCTGTAAAACTGCAACCAGTAAGACAACAACTAACAGCTGTTGCCAATGCCACCAACTTCATAAACTTCATTTTAATATCTCTCCTATCTCAATAAATTACTCTAAATTTTTAATCATTTTGTCCAGTAGTCCCATAAATGTACTTATTTCATCTTTGTTAAAATCCTTAAAGCAAAGCTCTTTCCATTCCTCAGACCACTTATTAAACTTTTCATATATTTCTTTGCCGTCTTCACTTAAAGCAACTAATTTTTCTCTTTTATTTTCAGGATTAGCTTTTCTTACTATTAAACCTCTTTCCTCCATAGAAGATAAAAATTTAGCAGTTCTGTACTTATCCACACCAGATAAAGATGCCAAAGTTTCTTGATTTTGGTCAGGTTTGTTTCCAGCATAGGAAATCATAAGCCCTTCCATAAAAGAAATGTTTACATCAATAAGTTTTTTATTGAAAAAATCCCTTTTTTTCTTTGTTATAATTTCATAATTTTCGTACAAATAATCACCTCATATAATAGTTGTCATTTTACAACTGTTGCATTTGACAACTATTATAGCAATAGTAGATTTTTTATTCAATATTATTTTTTTACAAATTTTAATAGAATTAGCAATAAAAAAACAGCAATATTGTAATCTGCTAAGATTACTAATACTGCTGTTACTTTTGTTTTACTCTGTAATTATATCATTTTCTGTATGAATATCACTACCTAAAACATACATAAAATAAAGGGATTTAGCTGCTTTTGCTCTGGTTACTTCTTTCTGTGGTTCAATATAATAACCATTTTGAACCTTACCTCTTTCTATGCCAACTTCACTTCTTATAAGACCTAAATTATAGGCTTCCTTCACCTTATCAGCAAATTTAAGAGATACACTTATTCTATCCTTTATAGCATTATAGCCTACTAAAGGATAATACTGTGCCTCTGTACCTACCAAGTTAGGGTCGTAATTAGGGTCATCAGGTGTAATATTATTACCATTATAGTCTGTCATATACTTTGGTTTTAACTTAAACTTCATATTGTAAGCATCTAAATTTATTGCCGCCATAACCTCTCTTGTAAGATTACCGTCAGTATAATTTTTGAAAGCACTTTCATCTATTTTATAAATTTTAGTCAAGGCTGAAATATATTCCTTTACAGTCATAATATTTTGTGGATTAAAGTTGCCATCACTATCCTTGCTCATTACACCAAGCTGGAGCATTTTTTCAATCTGATTTCTATAGTAGGCATTATCTCCTGTAAGACAATCCTTTGCGACTTCCGGATAAACCTTATCCCAATTTCCTGTGGCTATTGCATCTTTTACATCGCTTGTGTAGGCATCTGTTAAAGGCTTTAAATAGCTGTAATCCTTTTCAAGTTTAGCCAAATCAGTAACAATAAACCTTGCATATTGCTTTGTAAGAGCCTCTTTCATATGCGTACCGTCTATTTTAAGCTGTGGGTGACCATTGGCATAACTGCCTGAATTAGATTTTGCCGGTGTTTCTCCTGCCTCAATAGACATAACTACAGCTGTTGCACCTTTTACTCCCAATTCATTTAAGTATTTTACACTATCAACATTTAAATCAACTAAAGGCACATTGTTATCATTTGCTGTTTCTCTCATTACCTTTGTAAACTGTCTATCTTCTGTTGTAAAAGTATCTGCATAAACATATCCTTCTTCTGCATCACCTTTAACTCTTGTCATAGGTGTTACGAGAACAGGTATCATACCTCTTGCTTTTATAGCAGGTATATAACTATTTTCAAGGTAATTTCTATACATTTCTTCTGTTGAGCCTGTACCAAAACGAGCTGTCGGGTCACTTACAACGCCCTTGTCTTTTCCATTCTTTTCATCATTATGACCAGACTGCACAAGTACAAAATCTCCCTTGTGCCCTGTCATAAGAACATCATTTAATCTACCCTCTTGATACATTGTTTTTAAAGAACGACCACCCATAGAATAATTAACAATATTAATTTTGCTTGTATCAAAAAGTCTGTCAAAAACCTGACCCCAGCCACTCATTGGAGCTTCTTCAAAAAGATATGATTTTAATGTAGAGTCACCTAAGAGATAAACTGTTGGCTTTTCTTCTTGTTCCCTTACAGGAATAGGTGTAATTTTTATAGATTTCAATACAACAGGATTACCTGCACTTTTAGGCTCAACCTCAATATCTACAAAACTTCTACCAGTACAATAGTCAAAGCTCCACACATTGCCATTCCACTTTGCCATATGCTGATTTTTAACAAGTCCGGCTGCATCCCATTGTTTTGTATTTTCTATTCTACTTGTCTGTGTAGCAGAAACAGAAACAAGGGCATCATCTTTACCTTTGGCAGTTTCTACCTGAATATTGTAACCACCTCTCGGCACATTTACTCTGAATACCATACCGCCATAATTGTAGTCAGTAGCCTTTGTATAATCCAATAACTTTCCGTCTTTGTCAGTAATATTGAATTTTGCTACACTATTTTCAACTACTCTGTAGCCATCTTTCTTTACTTCAATACTATTTACATTTACCTTTCTTACTGGCATAGCTGTTGTTTCTGAAACAAATCCCCAACCTCTATCTCTGTTATAAAGTGGTGCTTTGCCATTTATTGTTCCAACATCTATAGCCCCCTCTTTGCTTTCCTGCGTAAAGTTAAAATACATTTCTCCAGTATTATCATCAGCATTTACTGTGCATATTAAGCCTGTACACATTATAAAAGCCAATGCTATAGACATAATTCTGTGTGTTATTTTCATATTTACCCTCCTTTTTTATTGTTCCAAATCATATATACAAGTATATCATTGTGATTTTTACAAGTCAATAAATTGGAGATATAGCAAAACATCTTTTTTGCACAAAAAAACGCAAGACTTAATGTCCTGCGTTTTTATAATTTAATTACTTTGTACCTTTTCTGCCTTCTTTATAGCCGTAGTTAGCAAAATGCTTATAATATTCTACATTGTTATTGCCAAAGGCAGTTCTTAAATCTCTATAGCTAGACTTATAGTAATTTATGTTAAATAAACTGCTTGCCTGTCTACCTTCATTCATACCATTGTTTATAAAGTGATTATAAATAGTCTTATAATCGTTTCCAAATACAGCCTTTACATCTGGATTATATGCAAGGTATTCCTTTGGATTATATACTGGTGAGCAAGCTCTACCTTCTGCCATACCATATTCAACAAAATGTTTATAAAGTACTGCAGGATTTGTACCTAAAACTCTTGCAACATCAGTATTTACCTTTGCATAGTATTCAGCATTGAAAATGCCGTCTGTTGTTTCAGTAGAACTGTTATTTCCAATACCCTTTCTACCTTCATAATATCCATTTTGGGCAAAATGTTTATAATATTCTGCTGTGTTGTTGCCAAAAGCTGATTTTAAATCTCCATAATTAGACTTATAGAAATTTACATCAAATAAACTACTTGCTTTTCTGCCTTCGCTCATACCATTATTTATAAAATGATTATAAATAGCTTTATAATCGTTTCCAAATACTGATTTTACATCCGGATTATATTCAAGATATTCCTTTGGATTATATACTGGTGAGCAAACTCTACCTTCTGCCATACCATTACTCATAAAGTGAGCATAAAGTGTAGCTGGGTCATTTCCTAATACTCTTAAAACATCTGGATTTTCTTTTGCATAATATGTAGCATTAAATATTCCATCTGTTGTCTGAGTAGGTTTTTGCTGAATTAATGTAGTAGCATTTCTGCCTTCCAATCTACCTATTTTTACAAAATGTCTAACAAGCTGTTCACCTGTATAGTTAGCTAAATCACTGTAATTAGCCTTATAAATTTTAGGATTGAACTGTGCTGATGCACATCTTAATTCGTTACAACCACTTGTAATATAATGATTGTAGGCCGCCTTATAATCGTTTCCAAATACGCTTCTTACATCTGGATTATTATCTAAATAATATTTTGCATCAAACACATAAGAACCTGTTCTGCCTTCTGCAATACCTCGATTCATCCAATGATTATAAAGTACTCTGTCATTACTACCATATACGGCTACTACATCACTATTTTTATTTGTATAAAGACCATTATCATATATCCAACCATTTAAATTATTTGGTATTGGTGAATATGTTGTTGCCTCTGTAGTTGTTTCAGTTGTAACTTGACCTGTTGGCATTGTACCATATACAGCTTTTGAACCCTTTGGATAATAACTATTATTATCAAATTTATCAGCTACACTACCCTTTTTACAGTATACCTTTAATGCATTACAGTTAGTAAATGCTCCAGAAATTATACTTGTTACGCTTCCCGGTATTTCTATACTTGTTAAGCTACTACAATTATCAAAGGCTCTTTCGCCTATGGTATCTACACTATTTGGTATTCTCACATTATCTAAACTTGTACAATTTTGAAATACATAACCTCTTATTTCTCTTACTCTATTTGGTATTTCTATATTTTTTAAACTTGTACAGTTTTTAAACATACCAGTATATATATCTGTTAAATTATTTGACAATTTCACACTTTCCAATTTTGTACAGCCACTGAATACGCAATATCCTAATGATTTAACACTATTTGGTATTTCTACGCTTACCAATTTATCACAATCTTGAAAAGCATAGCTATCTATACTCGTTACACTATCTGGAATTGTTACACTTTCCAATTCTCCACAGTTTTTAAAATTACTGCCACCTATACTTGTTATACCTTTTTCAATGGCAATATCTTTTATTTTGTACTTAAAACCATTTGTAAATTCATAAGAAGTCATATCTCCACTACCACTTATGGTAAGTAAACCACTATTATAAAGAGTATACTTGGCATCATTGCCACATCTACCTTTTTCTGCAACACCAGAAGTGTCCTCACCTATTGTTGAACTATCATATACTCGTTTTGTATTTGAAGGATACTTATATTTATCAGCTTCACTGTTTCTTTCACAGTACACTATAGCCAATTTACTACAATTATTAAAAATATTATCGTCCATTCGTGTTACAGACTTTGGTATTTTTATTGATTTTAAATTACTACATCCGTTAAAAGCGTAACTCCATATTGTTGTAACGCTCTTAGGAATTTCAACATCTGTCAATTTAGTACAGTTACTGAAAGCATAGTCACCTACACTTTTTATAGATTCCGGCATTGTTACAGTTGTTACGTTACTACAACCATAGAATATTGCATTGCCTATACTTGTTATGCCATCAGCAATCGCAATTTTATTAATTAAATTTCTCTTATAATAAAAAGGAGAATATTTACTATTTACATCATATTCATCCCACATATCACCACTGCCTGTAATAACAAGTAAACCATTGTCATCAATAGTATATGTAGCACTATCACCACATTTACCACCATCAACAACACCTACTGACAATTCGGCTATATCGAAGTTATATTCTCCAACTTCTACACTTTTTTCTTCTGTTGTTTCTTCTAATACTTCTTCCTCAACAGTTGATGCCTGTGTATCCTCCAATGTTGTTTCTTCCTGCACTTCTTCCTGAACAGTTTCCTGTTCATCAGTTGTTTCAGATTCTTCTGAAACGTCATCACTAACTTCGTCAGCAACAGTTTCTGCTACTACTTCCTGTTCTGTTTCTACAGGTGCTAAATCATCTGCATAAACACAGTTAAAACTGCCCATAAGCATAGTAACCGATAATGCTATGCCCATAATTCGTTTTTTCATACCATTTCCCCCTTATGTTTTATATTAAATAATATATTTATATGGAATATATTAATACAATGTATGGCATAAAACAAACGACATTTTTCCTGTAAATGTCCCTGCACAACATAGGGTTGTGATAGAAAATAAGTATATCTCTTTAATATAAAAAAATAGCATTTAATATCAACTATCGGATATTAAATGCTATTTTTTACTCATTATTTTTACATTGTCTTAATTTTATTATTTTTCCTAAACCAAATAAAGGCTATTACACATATAATTACAGACAACACCGAACCTGCCGGCGATGCAATACCCATTGGGAAAAGGGTATCTGTATACATTTTTGACAACAGATATGAAAATGGTATTCTAACACAAACTATAGACAACAAGTTGTGTATAAATGATATAAATGACATTCCATAGGCATAGAAATAACCACTAAAGCTAAAATGTATACCGGCAATAGCACAATCCCACACATAACTTCTCAAGTATTCATCTCCTAAAGCTATTACATCACTGTTGTTGGTGAAAAGTCCAACGGCATAACCAGCTGTAAACTGTACCAAAATAGACATTACTATTCCAAAAGATGCTGTTATTAAAATAGCATATCTCAACGTTAAAGAAGCTCTGTTGTGCTTTCCTGCACCTATATTTTGAGCTGAAAGTGCTGAAACTGATGAAAGCATAGAAGACGGAACTAAGAACAAAATACCTATTATTTTTTCCACAATACCTACTGCTGCTGAATCATTAAGTCCTCGCTTATTTGCAATTATAGTTATTATTATAAATGAAACCTGTATAAAACCGTCCTGCAATGAAATAGGTATACCAATTTTAAGAACATTTCTCAAAACATTCTTTTGTGGCTTAAAGTCACTTTTAGTCAGTTTTACACCACTTTTTCTTTTTAGTATAACTGTCAAAGACACAACAACACTTATTGCCTGAGATAATACTGTACCTAAGGCTGCACCTGCTGGTCCAATTTTTAAAACACCTATAAAAATATAGTCAACAATTATATTTACTGCACAGGCTACAGCTATAAAGTACATTGGGCTTTTTGAGTCTCCCATACCTCTAAAAATTGAGCTGATAATATTGTAGGCTACTATAAAAGGTATACCTATAAAGCAAATTGTCAAATATGTTATTGTACCGGAAACAGCCTCCTTTGGTGTGGAAACTATACTTACTATATTTTCTACAAAAAACAAAAGTATAACCGTTAAAACAATGGAAAAGCCCATAAAAAATGTAACAGTATTTCCTATTACCTTCGCCATTTGCTTATAGTCATTGCTACCTACACATCTTCCTATCATTACAGTTGCACCCATAGCCAAGCCAACTATCATAACTGTAAACATATTCATAACCTGACTACCTACAGAAACAGCTGTAGTGCTATCAACACCGTTGTACTGACCTATAATAAACAAATCTGCCATACCGTAAAGGGTCTGTAAAAAATAAGATAATAAATAAGGCAATGAAAAGAATAATAATGCCTTAAATACACTACTCTCTGTCAATTTCTTTTCCATAAAGGTTAAAATTCCTTTCTAAAACTTATAATAATATATAATAAATCCTATAACTATTGTAGAGTCAATGATTTTTCACTTCTTTTTTCTCTTACAAAATATAGATAAAAGCTCATTAACAAAGTAATAATTTCAGTTGCCGGAAAAGTAAACCACACATAAAAAAGTCCCTTGTAGTGGAAAAGCCAAGCCAATGGCACAAACAGTATTACCTGTCTAAGTACAGTAAGCAAAATACTGTAGCCACCTCTGTTTACACCTTGACAATAGACTATAAACATAAGTACAAAACCAGCCGGAATAAAACTTGTGGAAATAATTCTCAATGCTGAACTACCTATATTTAAAACATTTTCCTGTTGTGAAAATATAGATATAAGCTCTCTAGGGAATACCATAAACATTATTATACCCACTAACATAACTGAACAAGCAATACCAACAGAATACCATAATGTCTGTTTTACTCTCTTGTATTTTTCTGCACCGTAATTGTAACTTACAACAGGCACTATAACCTGTTGAAGACCTGTTAAAGGTATGAAGAAAAATGTTTGCAATTTATAGTAAATTCCCAACACTGCAACGGCATCTTCTGTAAATAATTTAAGCACAAGATTAAGCCCTACAATATAAAAAGTATAGAGAGATTGTAATATAATAGAGGGAATACCAAATTTATAAATTTTAACACAGCTTTTTAAGTCAATATGACCTTTAAACTTATAGTATTTAAGTACATTTACCAATACAATAACCATTGTTACCCATTGACCTATTACTGTAGCAATACCTGCTCCTCTGATGCCCATTTGTGGAAATCCAAATTTACCAAATATAAGTATAGGGTCTAAAATTACATTAATAACTGCTCCCACAATTTGTGCTATAGTTGGTACTACCATATTTCCTTTTGCCTGTAACATTTTAGTGCAGTTAGCTTCTAAAAACATACCAAAAGAAAACAAAAGTATAATCTGTCCATACATTATCCCCTCTTTACGGACACCTTCTATATTAGAAGAAATGTTATAGTAACCTTTTATACTTAGCAATCCAAACAATGCAAACACTACAAAATTTACAGCACCAAGAAACATACCACTTTTAACAACATCGTTTTGTGATTTAGTATCTCCTAAACCGTCCATTCTGGATATGAGAATATTTACACCAGCTCCTGTACCTGTTGCTAATGCCAACATTAAAAGCTGAATGGGATAAATAATAGAAAGTGCTGTTAATCCATCTCCCGAAAATTTGGCAACAAAATAGCTATCTACTATATTGTAAACAGACTGTATAAGAAGTGCCAACATAACAGGTGGAGAAAGTTTTAATAGCAATTTTAAAATAGGAGTATCTTCCATAAAAACTCACCACCTAAGCACAAATTTATAGGCTCATTCTAACATATAAATACATAATTTGCTATAAAATTTTGCAAAAAAAAGGCAGTAACAATGTTAGCTACTACCTTTAATCAATAGAAATATTTATTGCATATCTATAACCTGTTTAGCCATATTGACAAATTCGTCCTTTGGTATTTCTGTACCCATATCCATAATGAGATACTGTAAATCTCCCTCTTGCCACATTAAGCATTGTGTCTTTTCTTCTTCTACTTTATCTGAACCATAGCCAATTTGTAAAGAACCTTCCTCAATTTTTTTATTTTCTTCTTCAGTAGGTTTGTAATCCGGTGGAACAGCCTTATATACATAGCTACTATAACTAACAATTTTATCATTGTACTTTATTTCTTCTGATTTTGGACTTTGGTCATTTGTTATATAAGGAGAAACGTCCATAAAAAGACTTCCCTTCGGAACATCATAGGATATATTTATTTCTTTGTACTTTTTTACACTGTTTCCCTGTTCATCATCTGCTGAACTATCTACAGGCACAGAATATAAATATTTATACTGACCCAGATTTTCAGGACATTTAGGTACAAACCCAACTTTTTTTGTAAATTCACTTTCTGAAGGAATGTACTTCATTTCATTTAAATTACTTGATGAAGAAGTATAGGATATTATCTTTCCACCACCATAAACACCAGTTACACCTATTACTAATACTGTACAGCAAACAATAACAGCCTTTTTAAATTTATTCATACCTATTCTCCTTTGATTTTTTATTTTTCTCTTAATGCTATAAAGCATATTTCCATCTACAGAAACATTTTCAGCCCTTAAATTTAATGCTTTTTTTATTTCGTCATCATATTTCATAATATTAAGCCTCCATATCTGTTTCTAAATACTTTTTCAATCTTTTTCTTGCAGCAAAAAGTCTTGTTTTTACAGTACCCTCAAAACTTCCTGTAATTTTTGCAATTTCCTTTATAGACATTTCGTTAAAATAGAATAAAACTACAGTAGTTTTCATTTTTTCATTTAAGCTATCTATGGCATTGTAAAGCCGGATATATTTTTCATTTGAAAAATACTCATCATTTACACTTCCAGCATTTATGTTTTCATCTTCAACTGGAATGTTTTTATTATCCTTTTTTGCATATTTGCAGGCATTTCTAGTAAGTATTCTGTAAAACCAAACTTTAAAAGCTCCATTATTTTTCAGCTTATTTATATTGTTATAACATTGTATAAATGTATCCTCTACAGCATCTTGAGCAGAATGAAGATTATTGGTGATTAAATATGCACTTCTTAATGCAGATTGAGCATAAACCGAATACAGTTTACATAGAGCATCTTCATCTCCATTTTTCATATTTTCTATTATTTCCTCATACATAGCTTGCCTCCTTTGACCGGTCTATATATAAGAGCATAGTTAAAGAGAAAAGGTTCATCATTTTTATAAAAAATATCAAATAAAATTAATTTTGTCAAAAATACATCTTTTAGATAATATAATTTGACTAAAAATTTATATTGTGATAAAATATTGCTAATTATAATTGTATAATATTTAGGAGGTTCTCTAGTATGAAAGGTATAGTTTTAGCCGGTGGTAGTGGCACTCGCCTTTATCCACTCACAATGGTAACAAGCAAACAGCTTTTGCCTGTATATGACAAACCTATGATTTATTATCCACTTTCAACTCTTATGTTAGCTGGAATTAAGGATATTCTCATAATTTCTACTCCAACTGATTTACCTAATTTTGAAAAGCTTTTAGGTGACGGTTCTAATTTTGGTATTAATTTAAGCTACAAGGTACAGCCTAGCCCAGACGGACTTGCTCAGGCTTTCCTTATTGGTGAAGAATTTATTGGTGATGATAGCTGTGCTATGATTTTAGGCGATAATATTTTCTACGGTAACGGTTTAAGTGACCACCTTAAAAAGGCAGCTAAAAAAGAAAATGGTGCTACTGTTTTTGGTTACTATGTTGAAGACCCTGAACGTTTTGGTATCGTTGAATTTGATGAAAATGGTAAGGCTATTTCTATTGAAGAAAAGCCAGAACATCCAAAGTCTAACTACTGTGTAACAGGTCTTTATTTCTACGACAAGGACGTTGTTAAGAAGGCTAAACAGGTTAAGCCATCTGCTAGAGGTGAACTTGAAATTACAGACCTTAACAGAATGTATCTTGAAGAAGGCACTCTCGATGTAGTTACATTGGGCAGAGGTTATGCTTGGCTTGATACAGGTACTGTACCTGCTCTTAATGAAGCAGCTGAATTTGTAAAGGTTGTAGAAGACAGACAGGGCATTATGATTTCAGCTATTGAAGAAATTGCTTATAAAAACGGTTGGATTTCAAAAGAAAAACTTTTAGAATCTGCTAAACTTTACGGAAAATCTGCTTACGGTCAGCATTTAAAGAATGTTGCTGACGGCAAGTATTTATACTAGGAGGAAATTTTTATGAATATTATTGTTACAGGTGGTGCTGGTTTTATTGGTAGCAACTTTGTATTCCATATGCTCAATAAGTACCCAGACTACAGAATTATTTGCTTAGATGCTCTTACTTATGCCGGTAACTTGTCTACACTTGAACCTGTTATGGATAATCCTAACTTTAGATTTGTAAAAGCTGATATTAGAGATAGAGAAGCTGTTTATAAATTATTTGAAGAAGAAAAGCCTGACATTGTAGTAAACTTTGCTGCAGAAAGTCACGTTGACCGTTCTATTGAAAACCCAAGCATTTTCCTTGAAACAAACATTCTCGGTACTCAGGTTATGATGGATGCTTGCAGAAAGTACGGCATTAAGCGTTATCATCAGGTTTCTACTGACGAAGTTTATGGCGATTTGCCTTTAGACAGACCTGATTTATTCTTCACAGAAGAAACTCCTATTCATACATCAAGCCCATATAGTGCATCTAAGGCATCTGCTGACTTATTAGTTCTTGCATATCACAGAACATTTGGTTTGCCTGTTACTATTTCAAGATGCTCTAACAACTATGGCCCATATCACTTCCCTGAGAAGTTAATACCTCTTATGATTGCTAATGCACTTAATGATAAGCCACTTCCTGTATACGGTACTGGCGAAAACGTAAGAGACTGGCTCTATGTTGAGGACCATTGCAAGGCTATTGACCTTATTATCCACAATGGTAAAGTTGGCGAAGTTTATAACATCGGTGGTCACAACGAAATGACTAACCTTGATATTGTAAAAATTATTTGTAAGGAACTTGGTAAGCCTGAAAGCCTTATTACATTTGTTGCCGACAGAAAGGGTCACGATATGAGATACGCTATCGACCCAACTAAAATCCACAATGAACTTGGCTGGTTACCAGAAACTAAGTTTGCTGACGGTATAAAGAAAACTATTAAGTGGTATTTAGAAAACAAAGAATGGTGGGAAACTATTATTAGTGGCGAATACCAGAACTACTATGAAAGAATGTACAGCAATAGATAAGGGAGATAATTATGGGACAGATTAAAGTAACTAAATGCCCTATTGAGGGTTTATGTGTAATCGAACCAACTGTTCACGGTGATGCCAGAGGCTATTTTATGGAAACATATAATCAGCGTGATATGGAAGAAGCCGGTCTTAATATGGTTTTTGTTCAGGATAACCAGTCTTGCTCAACAAAAGGTGTTTTAAGAGGTTTACACTTCCAGAAAGAATATCCACAGGGCAAACTTGTAAGAGTAGTAAAAGGTGCTGTTTTTGATGTTGCCGTTGATTTACGCAGTGACTCTGAAACATACGGCAAGTGGTTTGGCGTAGAGCTTACAGAAGAAAACAAAAAGCAGTTCTATATTCCAGAAGGCTTTGCTCATGGATTTTTAGTATTATCTGATATTGCAGAATTTTGCTATAAGTGTACTGACTTCTATCACCCAGGTGATGAAGGTGGTTTAGCTTGGAATGACCCTGAAATCGGTATTGATTGGTGTGGCGTTACTGGTGATTATGACGGTACTGCATCTGCTGAAAGCTACAAAATGGCAGACGGAACACCTCTTAATTTAAGCGATAAAGACCAGAAATGGGCTGGTTTAAAGGATACTTTTAAATTTTAATTACAACAAAAAACACCAATGCTTAAATAACAAGCATTGGTGTTTCTTTTTACTTTTTCATAGCATCTTCAATATCGTCTTTTACGTTTTCAGCTTTTTCTTTTATATCCATAGCTACAATATTCACAGTGTCCTTCATATCCTTGGCACTTTCTTTAATACTTTTAGCAGCCTCTTTCATAGTTTCCTTAACAGCTGAAGTATTTTCCTTTACACTTTCTGAAATTTTATGAGATTTTTCATCTGCATTTTTCTTAATTTCATCAATCATATCCGGTTCATCATCGAAACCGTCATAGACTACAAAATCATCATCTAAATCATCAAAGTGGTCACTTACATCATCAATAACGTCATCAGTAAAATCTGACTTCTTAGGCTTATTGTTAAAATTGTCTACGCCTTCCTTGAAAGCATCTACAACGTCATTTAAAACTCTAGTTGCCTTATTTGCGTACTTCTTTACAACAGGTTTTGCATCTTCAAGCATGCCATTTGCCTTATCTCTTACCTGTCTTATTGTGTCAGATTTACTATGGTTTGAAGATATAGAGTCTAACAATTTAACAGCCTCATCAGCTGTAATTTTTCCTTCTTGAACCATTTTTAATATAAACATTCTTTCTTCTTTCATAAAAAATCCCTCCTAATATGTGGATACTTCTCTTTAATTCTATTATACTATATTTTTCTAATAAAACAACAAAAATATTCATTACAAAAAAAGAACGTAGCTAAAAAACTACGTTCTAAAAACATAAAAATTAAATTGCATGCTCTAATTTAAGAAGATTTTCTTTTCTTTCAATGCCACCGGCATATCCAGTTAAAGCACCATTAAGACCTATTACTCTGTGGCAAGGTACAAAAATCAAAAGAGGATTTTTACCTATTGCCCCACCAACGGCTCTAAAGGATTTTTTCTTTCCCATTTCAATAGCAACATCTTTGTATGTAATTGTCTTTCCATAAGGAATACTTCTAATAATATTCCAAACCTTTTTCTGATATTCTGACCCCTCTAATTTAAGTGGCACATCAAAATACTTACGCTCTCCCTGTAAATATTCTTTCAATTCATTTACAGCCTTATCCATCAAAGGAGTTTTTTGGCAAGTACCATTTTCTATTGACACTTCACCCATTTTTAAACCAACAACAGCATCATCATTACATATTATTGTAACCTTGTCATTAAAAGTGTCATACACAGAATAATACAACTTTTCGCTAGATACATTATCCATATAATCATCTCCTATATAATATAAAAACAACAATACTTCTTGCATTTCTTTAGAAGTTATTTTACAATATAAATATCTACAAAAAAACAGCCAATTTACATTTTTTCGACAGTACCAATTCACTGGTACTGTGCCAATTTTAAAAAGAGGATTTTTTTATGATTTTAATAGATAAAAATAGCAAAAAATCTTTATATTTGCAAATATATGAAGAAATTTTTAACCAAATACAGGAAAAAGAACTTACTACAGGGGACAATCTTATTCCTACCAGAGTTTTGGCAAAGGAATTAGGAGTAAGTCGAAATACTGTTGACCAGGCCTATAGTCAATTAGTGTTAGAAGGCTTGGTTGTAAGCAAAAGAGGAAGTGGATATATCGTTGCTCCTACAAACGATTACACAAACAACGACAATATAACTACTCCTCCAACTATACTTCCTCAGCAAGACAAAAATATTGTATTTGACTTTAATTGGAGAGTAACTGAAAACAGACTTTTTCGCCACGATTTTTGGCGTCAATGTATAACCCATACTTTAACAGTGTTGGAAAACAGAGATTTTTTTAATACACCAAGTAGAAATGGCGAACCAGTTTTACAGCACGCAATTACGAAAAAATCCTTCCTATTTAGGAAAATACATTCTAACCCCGAGGATATAGTACTATCTCCGGATATTTATGAAGTATTAAGTATAATATACGATTTATTCGACCCAAAGGAATACACTACCATACTTACAAATCCAACTAATCCTGCCGTAAAAGAGGTTGTAACACGCAAGAGATTTAACATTGAATATGTTGATTTGACGAATGACGGAATAGATATAGAACAGTTGTACAAATACAAAAAGTCTATTCTCTGTGTAAAAACTAACCACCACTTTCCCACTGGTGTAACTTTTTCTGCTGAAAATCGTATGGCATTGGTAAAATGGGCAAATGATACAAATTCCTACATTATCGAAAATGATAGTAGTCACGAACTGATTTATACTCAAGACTATTATCCTTCTTTAAAAGCCTGTGATACAGAAAATAGGATATTTTATGCTGTATCTTACTCTGTAACTCTTTCTCCGGGTTCAAGACTTGCATTTTTTATTATGTTGCCACAATTTTCAGAAAAGTATAACACTTTGTACGAACACTATTCAAACCCTGTGCCTATAATCACCCAATATGCTTTTACAGAATATATTGAAAAGAAATATTTGTTAAGACACAGAAGACGATACAAAACTCACAACACAAACAAAAACAGAATAATATTAGATGCTATAAAGAAGTATTTTGACGATAAAATAGAAATAAGTGGAGAAAAAGCAGGACTTTATTTAGTTGCATCTCCTAAAAACAATATGACAGAAGAACAGCTTGTTTCCTCTGCTTTAAAATTTGGAATAAAAGTATATCCTATTTCCAAATACTACAAAAACATTTCAACAGCACCTAAAAATTCAGTCATTATAGGCTACAGCTCTGTATTAATTGACAATATTGAAAAAGGTATTGCCCTTTTATATAAGGCTTGGTTTGAATAAAAAAATAGGGTGTTTACCTTTTTACTTAGGTAACACCCTACTTCTTATTCATCATAATCGTAAATTTCTTCTCCGTATTCTTCCTCATCATCTCTATCAAAAAGTAAAACAATAACGGCGAATATAAGAAAAACATTTAAAATTATACTCAATATATTAATACTTGATTTCATATATATGCCTCCCCTTAAATATTTGTATTAAAATTATAACATTTAAGACAGCATATTTCAACATTATATTACTATAAACCTACTTAACTTTTAATGTTATTAATTTTGTTTCCTTATCATATTCAATATTGAGAATATCAGACAAGTCCCTAATCTTAATATAAGTATAGTTGCCTTTGTTTATAGCATCAACAGATTTTAATTTGCCATTAATTTTTATACTCTGTTTCACAACTTTCTCCTCCTCTACTATTCTATTTTTTATACTAATCCATATTGCATTTTTCTGACTATCTCCACACCAGTACATAGGACATTTTTTACCAGTCACATCAAAATGCCTTATTACATTACTAATGTTAATATTGTATTTCTTCATTAATGTACGGACTAATTCCACTACATTATTTATTGTAGCCTCTGTTGGATATATGGCATTGTTTTTAATATCATCACAAATTTCAATGCTTAAACTATTGCTATTAGTACACTTGCCATAAAATTTGCCACCACCAGTTTTGGCAACGTCATTATACTTATTTCCACCTACAGCCCAAGCAACAAAATTGTCTTTCACAGACTGCACTATGTTTTTGCTGTCTACAAAATAATGAGCTGATGCACCTCTACTACCACTTGCAAAGTATTTTGCATTGCTCATAGCTGTATCTCCGTCATTGGCTGTATAGTGAAGAACAATGTACTTTATATTACTTAAAGACCTTGTTCCTCCGTAATTTTCTTTTGATGCAGGATAACTACTTATTTTTATCATTTAAGTCATCACCTCTATTTCTTAATTGAAGAAATACGTCTTTAAGCTGTTGTGGTACTGGTGTCATAACAGCTACATTTTCCAATAAACTTAAGCCTTCATTACATATAAAAAATGTAATTACAACTTCTCTTATGGGAATGTTTCCACCAATTACGTTATTTACAATAACGGCAGTTGCTACTACCAAATAAATTGTAATTTTCTTCAATAGCCCCTTAAAACATATCTCACTTGACAATGTCTTTGTATAAACAGCCTTTATAAGTCCAGTTATAAAATCAATAACTGTCAAACCTAAAAGTGCATAAATAAGTACATCTAAACCACCAAAAATAAAAGAGAGCAAGCCACCGCCTACTCCCACAACAACTGATGTAATGTTAAAAATTTTTTCCATTTTATTCTGCCTCCTTAGTTTGCTTTACTCCATCTATATACAACTGAAAATCTAAATTTCCAAACTGCTCATAGATAGTTGTCCCTTTGCTTTGTATATTAAACATAAATCCATCATTGCCTACTAGTGTACTTCCGATTATAATACTATTAACTGTATTTCCTCTCACATCAATAGTGTAATACCTATCATAATAATTGCTATAGTTAGTTTTTATTCTGCAACCGGTCATAATCATATTTTTTGCAGAATTTGTTATCGTTATTGTTGTTGGAGTATTAACATCTGCAGCCTGTGAAGGTATTGTTTCTTCCAGTGTTAAATTTTCTAGTCTGATTTTATTTACATTGTCGATATGTAAAAGTCCTGCACCTATATAACCGACTGACCTTTCACTTTTTAATGCAATATTTTTTATGTATACATTGTTTAATTCTGTGCCATTACCAATATTTACCGTTCCTCCATTAGTAAATATAAATTCTGTACTTCCGTTTTCTGCCCCTATTAATGCTATAGGCTTGTTAATTACTAATATTACACTGTTTATAGTGTAAGTGCCAGCGAGAAAATGTATAGTCGAATTGTTAGGAACTTTGTTTATTATATTTGCTATTTTGTTTCCGTCTTGTGACATATCTTTTATGTCACATATATAATCAGCGTACTTCTTTAACTCCTCGTCACTGTCACTTGATGCAACGACGTAACAAGTTTTAACCAAACCGTCTAACCCTAAATTTTTAATGGCATTAGAGGCTGTTGCAGCCCCCGTACCACCCTTGCTGACAGGCAAAACACCTTTTATCCCTGTTCCACTTAAAACATGTGAATGATTATCTATGTCTGCTTCCAGACTTGCGATATTTGTATCTGTAATTTTTGCAAACGCATCTAACTTGTCAGCATTGTTATTAAAATCCTCTACATTGTAATCTTCCGTCCTCAGCGGCTTTGTAAGTCCAAGAGTTGAAGTTTTATTCGGCATAATTATTCCTCCTGTTCTTTATCCTCGATTTCTTTCCAATTATCGACATTTTCAGCAAAAACATCAACGCAGTATGCTGTCTTTCCTGTCTGTGTGTTCTGTAATACCTTTCCTTCGTCTGCAATTAATCTTTTTAAATCTCTTGTTCTCATTTTTTATTCCTCCCACATAATTTCAGCATTTGTAGCACCCCAAGGGGCATTTTTAATACTGTCTGTACTTTTCTTTATCGTTATAGTTTTTAAGCTAGGACAATTAGCAAAAGCTGTACTGTCTATACTCGTTACACTTGTAGGAATTGTCACATCTGTCAAAGCTGTGCAACCACTAAAGCAATTAACACCTATTGTTTCTAAAACATTTGGCAATTTTATGTTCGTTAATTTTGTACAACCGGAGAATGCCCCCGCTAAAGTTGTAACTGATGTTGCGCTTATATCACATTCCTTTAAAGCAGAATTACTAAAAGCGTTGCCGCTAATAGTTGTTATAGTATTTCCTCCTTTAAAATTTTTTAAGGAAGTATAAGCTAAACTATACATGAATATATTTTTCACTGTTTCAGGTAGGTCTATTTCTTCGATACTTGTTCCTGCCAACGAAAATTGTTGCAGCGAAATAACACCGTATGGGATATATACATTTTTTATTTTTGCCCTATACTCTTTATCATTTTTCCATGTCGCAAGCAAATTATTGATTGTTGTAATGTTTAAATTCTTAGTACCGTCTGACAGCACATTTGGAACAATGACTTCATCACTTTTTATTGTTGAGTAATCAATAATAAATTTGCCAGAACCACTACCTTTGCCTTCTGTTGTAGCATCCAACACAATACTTTTCTGCTGTCTAAAAGTATCGTCATCTTGAATAGGGTTATCGTGATTAAACCCCCAAACAATATTAGAGTTGTAATTACTACTGTCTATAGCCGTAACTATAGACCCTAAGTCAATTTGACAACTTGTGTCCAACTCTAAATTTGCTAATGCGTTTTTTCCTAATTTCTTCACTAAGCTACACCTCCTAAATTTACATAACTGACTGCACTCTCGCTTAATAACTGTGTTATTGTATCTGCACTGTCTGTATAAATATCTACTCCATTGTTTGTGCTGTTATAGATAACCTCGTGTGCAATGTCGATATAAGACAAAGTTTCTTCCGAAGACAATGCAGTTATTACATTACACTTTTCTACAGCCCCTATTACAAGCCCCTCATTTGCGAGATACTTACTGTTAAGAGCTATACTGTTAAGCAACTCTACAGACTTGTCGTATACTTCTTTAGCTTCACTCAGATTTGTTTTACACTCATCTAGCAAGCTATTTACATTATCTTGTATCTGTGTAAGTTCACTGACTGCATTCTCTCTTGTAGAGTCTATAGCACTTGTGCTAGCAGATACTTCACTTTTGTATGCGTCTAACAATGTCTTGCAACTTTCCCAGTCTGCTTCGATTTTATTGTATTTTGTTAAAAGCTGTTGGTATAATGTGTCTGTTGGCTGTGATACAAGCCCACCAAGCTGACCAGTTGCTAATACATTTATCTCTACTTCTGTGCTTGTAAGAGTGTTCCCACCTACCAAAGATACAGTTAAAACACCCTTGCCTGACAGAACCTCCCAAGGCACGACACATTCCTTGTTATCGTCTAAGACCATATCGTAACAAGTTCCTCCATCTTTACTAAAAACGGCCACAATAGGATTAAGGTCGTCCCAGTCTGAATTTAACGTAAATCTAGCACTTAACTCGTTCTGGGTATACGCTACAACTTTGTTTAAATCCGTTCTTCTCAAATTTGACCCTGTTGCTTTAAACTCAATATATACCATTTTCTCCACCTCCTACTTGTTCAATACTGCATCTTCCCTTAATTTTTGATGCGTATATTTACTTAATTGTTCGTGTGTAAATCTACCTAATATCTCATGTGTGTTATATAGAAGTCCGAAGTCTATTATCAAATTCGCGGGAACAACCTCGTCCAACATTCGCCTTACTTCTTTTTCGTACTCTTTTGTATCTAGTGTTAAAGATACTTTTAGCCTGTATTCTTTAAAGTAATAATCGACTTTGTAATTCCCTTTACCAACGATAGCCGAAAGTCTTTGATTTAATGTAAGCCCAAACGAATTTAGTCGACTTAAAATTCTGAATCTTCTAAACTCTATATCTGTACTAGAATTGGAAATATTTAAAATCTTTTCCCACCTGTCTAGGCCAACCCTTTCGGCAGTAGTCACAAAAAGCTCGTTCGTGAGGCTGTTAATCTCAGTTTTTAAATTGTCTAATTGTAAATCTTCAGATTCACCTAAGATTTTAAACTCTCTAATTTCAGCTAAAACGGGGGGTAAATATTCTATTATTTTCAATACTTACGCCCCCTTTACAACCAATGTTTCAAAATTGAAAATTTCATTCTCTTTGGCTTCTAATGTTCTAGTTGTATCGTCGCCAAATGTAAGGCTTGCAATATCTTGTATTTCTGTGATTTCTGCAAGTCTAGCAATAAGCTGATAACTACTTACAGTGAGCTTTGTATTGTCTTCCCACTTAGCATTAACCTCTTTAATATAATCTTTAATAATATCGTTTGCTTTTATTGTTACTGTTGCTTCATCGGCACCGTTCTGTAAAAGCCAATTTATATTAATCGTCACGCCTTTTAAATCAACGCCAGCAACAGAAACAACGTGTCCAATAGGAGCTAATCCATCACCTTGTCCTTCCGTTTCTGTCGGGTCTAGTGTCTTTTTTACGTTCTTTATAAGCTCTACACTAGGTTCACCATCTTCCGAAGAAGTAAATATAATACCTACTGTTCCCCCACCATCCGGAGTTCGAACGACCTTGCATTGCCCAACACCTTCTATATCTTTTACCCACTGCTTGTACTGGGCTTTATTTCCTTGGTAGGCCGGGTTGTTTATCAGCTCAAAAAACCTGTCCCTAAAACTTTCTGTGTCCTCGGCATCTTCTCCATAAACAAGAATTTCCGTTAATTCTGCTGTTGTGAGGTTTAAAATATTGTCATAAGGCAATAATGTTCCCAACTGGCTATTGCCTATAGTTCCGGCAGCGTTGCACTGCATTTTGTACACATAAGAATCATCTATTTGCTCTATCGCTGTATAAGTTAAGTCCCCTAAGCTAAATTTAGAACCTATTTGGACTTCTGCATCAAATACGCCTTTTAAGATGGCTTTTGTAGCACTTTTTGGACTAATGCCCCTTTCGCCTGCTAGTCTAATAAGGTAATCTCTTTCTGCTGTATCTGCGTAAGCATTGTTTAAAACAATATCTAAGCACACAAATACATTTGCCAATTCTAGGGCAATAGGCGAAAGGGCGTCAAATATTATACTTCCTTCACGCTTATCTATATCACTAGGCACATTTCTAAACATATCTGACAGTATTTTTTCGTATGAATAGCTTTCAAACATTTATTTCCACCCCCTCCATTTTTAAATCTCCGTATTTGGTTTTTATGGTAAAGTTTATTAAAAATTTTCCACCATTTACGGTATATGAAAAATCCTCAACACTTTCTATTCTTTCGTCTTGTAACAAAGCCTCAGGAACCCTTAGCATAAGCATAGGAACAACATAGTTTTCTTCTCGACCGTAAAGGTCCTTTAATTCTATGCCATACTTATGGCTATACATAATATAGTCATATCTTTCAGTTTGTAATATTAAGTATACAGACTGCTCAACAGTTTTTAAATAGTCTTCAACTGTTCCTTGTACAATTTTCTTTTCCTTGTCTATATAGTAGGTTTTATTAGGTTGGCTTACTATATCTAGGTCTGTCATAATTTGCACATTGCTCGACTGTGGTAACATTTAATCACCATCCTTTTTAATTACATCTAGGCATAAAAAACGCTGACCCCCTTGCTGTCGCAAAAGTATCAGCTTGTCACCATTTTCTATGTTTGATGTTTTAATACTTCCAAATTCAATAAAATCAGAATCTAGTTGTAACTTTGTTTCTAAACTTACTTTTAAAGGAGATGTTTCTACCACATTTCCATAGACCCATGTAACAGGCTTTGTTGTCTGAATTGTTTCTAATGCAATAGTCTTTATAACTTTAAGTAAATCATCCATTACTTCCCATCTCCCCTACAAAATTCTTTTGACCAGCCAATTCTAAGTCACAAGTATATGTTGAATTAAAGTTGTGTGTGGCCTTAGTAATAAAAAAGCAAGCCATATCATATTTTACATCTCCCACGTTAAGAGAGAGGTAAAGGCTTGCTCCTGCTCTTAGATTAATATTTCCAAAACATCCGGTAACTTTTAAGGTGGTTCTCTTACTTTTATAAAGATTTAGGTAAACCATACCAACTGTTGCTGGATTATCGTCTTCTTCTAATTTTACTGTCTTTTGCAACACACCCCATTGATTTATGAGGTCGCCATCTTTATAGATATATTTATCTCGGTTACCTGTTGTATCGTCATCTTTATAGCACTGTATTGTGTTATAAACATTATCATCAATACTTGTTTTGTAGCTAAAATCTTCAGCTGTTTGAGTGGTAAGCCAATAATTTGTTTGTAATTCTTTTATGCTTTTTAAACACAAAGTGCCAAAATCGTCATACAGGATATACAGTTGTCCTGTATTGTAAAGGGTAGATAACCTTGCATTTTTACACATATCAAAAATGCTTATATCATCTTCGATTCTCGTATCTAAGTATTCTGTATCGTCTATATCTCCAACTGTAAGCCCAAAATCGTTAGCAAATTGTTTAATCATATCGGAATATTTTCTGTTTTTGTAGCAGTAAGTATCCTTGTTTTTAAAGTACCTTAACTGGTCATAGGCTGTAACCTCTATGTTTCCATCTTTAGATTTTGTCTTTTCAAAAATATAGCCATAAAATACGCCTTTTCCGTGCACTCTAAAAGAAACTGCATCCCCCTCGGTAAAGTTTACTTGTCCATCATTTAAGACAGTAAATTTTAACTGTCCACAAGTGTCGGCATATTCAGTTGTCCAAATTACTGTATCGAGAATGATTGGAATATAGTCTGTTAATTTATGTATTATGTGTAGCTCGAATTTAAGATTTTGGTTTACACCCGGGCGTATCGCTTTAGCCCTTACATCAGACCCCACATTAACAACACTAACAATAGAAGTAGAACACAGTGGGACCTTTTCGGAAGAACTATCTTCCATTTCAACTCCGTCAAAATAATTACCAAAGTTTTCTACCTTTGTAATGGTTTTTCCACCCCAAGAAGGGTGACAAGAAGGAGTACCTGGGTTTGCGTGCATAGGCTCTGTGTACCAAGTTGTTTTATCTACAACAAACTCTATTACACAACTACCGTTTAGGTGTCCCCACTTATTGCATCCGGCATCGCTTTGGTTCTTTATATCTCCAATAATACACTTAATAACATTTCCATCGCTCTGGTACACATTAATATAATCACCAACTTTACCATAAGTTGTGGTACAGGCTACTACATACCTGTTATTAATAATGCCAAAGCCCTCCGAATCGAAGTTTTGCCCAGCTTTATCCCTTAACTTGTACTGCTGTGAACTCTTAGATGTTATGCACTGCCAACCCATATAGGTAAAAACACTACCCAATCCACTGGGTAATGTTATTGTCTTTTGAGGTGAGGTTGCATTAGTAGATGCACTATCTTGCGTAGTCTGTCCTGCACCTTTGGGCTTAGTGCCACCTTGCCAACCCCAACCTAAGTAGCCTTTCGGCTTGTCCATCGAAGTAATTTGAACCTGACCCCAGGCATGTATGATTTGTCCACCACCAAGGTAGATGGCAGCGTGGCCATCGCTATTACCATTAGAATAATAAGCTACAGCACCAATAGGAATATTTTTGTCTTTCGATATGCAATATTTTTTATATGCTGCTGTTGCACTTCCAGGGTTGTCCGAAACATAAATTCCCGCTGCTTCATAGCAAACACGAACAAATGCTTGACACCTTTGGTTGTAAGCGTATGACCCTATAAGAGCCTTTGCGTGAGCAATAATCAAATCAATCTGTGTCGACATTCTACCACCTCCTACTTTAGTTTTAGAACCTGTCCTACATAGATTTTGTTTGCGTTAGGCAAGTTGTTTAACTCTACAATGTCCTTGTATTTGCTAGCATCATCATAATACTTCTTTGCTATGTTTATTAAACAGTCGCCTTTTTGTACTGTATATGTCGCTGGGACTTCTTTGTCGTCCTGCCTTTCTGTTTCTGTAGTTGCTGTAGCAGTTCCTTTCTTGTCAGAATCTGAGCTGTCTGTGGTCGTATCTGTAAGGGTTATAGTCCTTGTGTAGTAAGGAATGTACTCCTTTAACTTTAAAGAAACAACCATATCCATACCGTTACTGTCAGCGTCTTCTTCTACTTCATATTCTTCTATAGTAACAGGCTTAGAGGTTACTATGCCATTACCCCTTACATCTAAAGTAGATGCCATACCTTTATCATAGCCGTTACCTAATTTGGTACGGTAAATCATAAATGGGACTTGCTTATTATTTGCATAAATATCGTGCAAATATTTAAGGTAGTAGTCTTGTGGGTAAGTTATAATTTTCCCAGTCAATCTGTCAATCTGTTTGTTTGCATAAGGAACCTCTGGGTCTTTTGGCAGAACTACATCAAACTTGTACTCAACTAAACCTGGAGGATTTAGCTTGTTAATTATTGTCCCGTCAACAAGTGTTACCTCTTTATTGTTGCCATTATAGGATGTTGTTATTTTGCTGGGAGTAACCGGCAACAAAACATACCCCAGTATAAATGTATAAGCCTCTGTAATAATTATCACCCCTTTCAGACAATAAAAAAGCAACCTCTTTCGAGATTGCTTTTAATTTAAGTTTAATTGTATAATTTTGGGGCAAATAAGGGCAAATTTAAGGGCAAAATACATAAATCCTGAAACACCAGTAATTACTAGCATTACAAGGCTATTTTTCATTATTAAGGGCAAAAGGGGTATATTTTCTATTTATATATATATTTTATTATTCTAATATATTTATATTTAAAATATATTGCCCTTTTTGCCCTTACCCTAGTAATTACTGGGTTTTTTATGCCCTTTTTGTGCCCTTAAAATTCCCTTAGCAGGGCTGTTTTTGCCCTTATGAATTTTCTACAGGTGTATTTTTGAGCAATGCTTATAAATCAATTCTAGTAACTGCATTTAACGATTTGAAGTGATTAATAATATTGTTGGCAGAAATAATTCTTCCCCCAGACACACTAAATAAAATACGTTTAAAGTTCGATTCTGTTTCCTTGTATGTGACTATAAGATATGTATCTACAATTCTCTCTTTTTTCTTACCAACGCCACCTAATACTGCTCCCGGAGTTCCGAACAATGCGGCACCTACTCCACCCCTAAAAGGTCTTAGAGTATAATAGTTCCTTACTTCTTCTTCCGTCTTAGTTGATATATCAACCATTTTGCTCATAGGCAAGTTAAAAACCATAGAACCCATTCTAAACTCACAACGGTCAGTATATAACAATATTTCACAGTCCATATTTTTAGGAATATCTAAGCCATCAATGTGCTTAAATATTCCTCTACATATTATGCCCTTTTCCTTGTTTTCTTTTAGTAAACGATTTGTTTTTATTGTTACAATAGTAATAATTAAAATAAGAAAAAATAATAAAAACAAAGAAATCAAAAAACACGCCAAGCTGGAATCAGTTGATTGAACTATTTCGGTAATAATCTGTGTTGTTTCCATGGTATTACCCCTTTTTTTTATTTTATAATACTTCAAAAATTTTAAGCAAAGATTATAAATCAATTTTTGTAGCTGTATTACTTCCGTTTGTCTTGAACTGGTTTACAAAATTATTTGCGACCCATTCAGAATTTGTTGCATCAAAACCTATATATTTAACAACATCATTATCCATATATGTTATTATAAGGTATGTGCTGACTTTCTTTACTTTCTTCTGTTTTGCTCTGCCACCTATCATAGCTCCGATAGGTCCAAACAATACAGCACCACCAACGGCACCACCAACACTTGATACATATTGTTTTTGTATATCAACATCAGTTTTACAGCAAACATCTGTTATCTTTGCTAAAGGTAGATTAAAGCTTATTCCATTTGCTTTAAATTCATATCTATCATTATACAATAAGACCGTACAAGGAGTGTTCTCTGGCAAACTTAATCCGTTAAAATGCCTAAATACTCCTCTTTGGATTATCCCGTCAGCCTTATCTTTTTCGATACCTCTTTTTACTTTCTTTATGTTGGCAATAATTAATATTATCAATCCAACAATCACAACAAGCATAATAATTAAACAAGCATAATCAGACTGTGTTGCAGAACTTGTAATTTGTGTTGTTTCCATAATACATTCCCCTTTTCTTTTTTATTTCATATTACTTCAAAAAAAGAGTATTGTCAACAAAATTATACACCTTCTGTGCTTTTTTCCTGCTGTCTACGTAAATAATCCGACAACTCTTGAATAAAATCTTGAGATTCGTTTCGATTATTATAGTTGTTTGTCATACCACTAAAATCATTTATGATATTATTACCACTTGTATACCTTGCAACAATTTCTTTCTCTAAATTGTCTTTAACAAGGGAAAGCAAATCAGTTGTTTTTGCTGTATTGTCAGCTATCTTCTTTGTATTCTTTGCTGTTTTCTTTGCACTATCCTTGGCGTCACTGCCGTCATATGAAGAACTTGTGTTTCCGTTTGTTTGTCCCTGTAAATCCTTTAAATACTTATCACCGTCAAACAATCCGTCCATAAAGTTGCCAATAGAATTACTGATATTATCTCCCCATTTGGCTCCAGCATCAAAAGCTTTTCCATACTCAATCCTATGCAAGGATGTTAGTTCGGGGGCGTCTCTGCTTATTGTTATAGCCTTTTCGTTCTTTCCCCACTCTATTACATTGTCCTGTAAAGAATTTAATCCTGCAGTCCAATCTGTGTTAAAGATTGCGTCTATTATTTTTGTAACGACCTTACCTAAATCTAAGAACCAAGATATAATCTGTCCTATTAAGTTTGCGACAGCATCTCCGAAGCTATCAAATCCACCATTGCACACATTCAAAACCCACTCAATTATCCCTAAGAATGGAGTAACAAAAGCAGTCCAAATAAGCTGCACAATACCGTTAATTGCCCCAAGCATTGTGTTGTAAATAAATGCTCCAGCCATAGCAACAGTTCCACAAATAACTCCAAAAGCTGATTGTGCAACTCCTGTAAATTTGGCTATCGCTGCACATACAGCAAATATTATAGCTATTAAAGCCATAATTGCAATTACTATCCAGACGATAGGGCAAGCGTACATCGCTCCATTCAGTCCGAGTTGTGCTGTTGTTTGTGCCCAAGTTGATTTTGTCAACAGGACGGTTGCTCCAGCCAATATACCTTTCCCTATTGCAAGGGCTGTACTTGCAATAGCACTTGCCACTTCTATAGTTTTAATTATTAACAGCCTTCCATAGTAAACAGATAATGCTCCGATAATGCCCCATATAATTGGAGATATAATGCTCCAATTATTATATATAAAGTTCCCTACTTTCTGGGCTGCATCAAAAACTCCGTTAAGCACTATTAACAAGGTTCCTATAAATCCTACAGCATTACTAGCAACATCAGCAATAAACTTAAATCCTTCAACAACGTTTTGCATAAAGTCTGCAAATTCCGGAGAATTTACTAAGCCATTTATTTGTTTCCCCACAGGTTCAAATTCCTTTTTGCACGAGTTCGCCAATCGGGTCATTCTCTGTTCAAAAGTTAAATTCATAGCATTAAACTTCTTGTCTATACTATCCGTAGCTCCCAGCAAGGCGTTCTTAACAATGTCTGCCGTTATTTCACCTTCACTTGCCATGTCTTTCAACTGTCCGATAGGAACTTCTAGGTAATCTGCTATCTCCTGCATTACAGGTGATGCAGATTCAAATACAGCGTTAAATTCTTCGCCTCGCAATACACCAGAGCCTAAAGCCTGTGTGAGCTGTAACGTTGCGCTTGCCTGTTCTTGCTGTGAGGCACCGGCGATAGCAAATTCCTTACTTAAATTCTTAGCAAACTGTAACGTTTCCTGATTATTGTCGAACACGCCACCAGCTCTAATACCTAACTGAGCAACAGCATTTTGCAGTCCAAGGTAATCAGTTCTTGCTTCTTGTGCAGCGGCAAAAATATCGTCCTGAAACTGCTGTGTTGTTTGCAAGCCGTCATTCATGAGGTTTAGACGGCTGGTATTATTGGTAAGTTCGTCGGAAAAATTAATTGCTGCTTTTGTGCCCATAATTATGCCTTTAACACTTAAATAAGCCCCAGCCATTGCTTTTATTTGTCCGATAACCCCACTTAATGCGTTATTCTGTCCTCTTATTGCATTATTTACTTGATTTTGGGCGTTTCTTTCGGCATTCATCCCGTTAGTAATTTGGTCTACTTGTGCCCTTGCCATATCGAGGGAGTTGTGCATTTGGTATATTGTAGAGGTACTAAACATTCTTTGCGAATTAATCCTTACGCTGTCCATAGCATTAATCATTATATCCATCGTATTGATAATGCCCATCATAGGACCAGACATCAAGTCATTTAAGTATATACTCGCAGATACTTGTGCCATATTCCCACCCCCTTACTTAATCTTTTCCAGTTTACGGTAAGAATTATTCTTGTCTTCTTCGTATTCCTGCATACAGGCATAAATAAAGGCGACTTCTTTCTGCGACATTTTTAAAACCTTAGAGGGTTCCCACCCATATTGCGTGAAGCAATAAAAAGCTACACACGAGAGGTAATCCCCCTCCTTAATTAGTTTTTTGCATCTTCAATGTCGTCACTAACAGGCTTTATGTCAGCAAATGAAATAATAAAGTTTATGAACTTGTCATATTCACCGAGTGAATCGAACATCTCTGGGACAAGGTCCTCGGCTCTGCTTTTGCCATAGCTCTTAAGAAGCTCTGCGTTATGTAAGTTTGGTTCTGCGACAGCTGCAACAACCAACTTGTGCTGGTACTTCTTATTATCAAAAACTGGCTGTGGTCTATCCCCACCTGCAAGCTTCATAGTAAAGCTATTACTTCTAATTTCTTCAAGTTCTTCAACGGAAGGCTTTCTTACTTTCCATTTAATAATGTTACCCTTTTCGTCCTTAAAAAGGCTACTCGCCGGATATTCTGTTGTCTTTTCTTCTCTGTCCTGCTTAAAAAATACTCTTAAATCCATATCCATATTATTTTTTCCTCCTATAACATACCATCTAAATTCTTAAACAATTCACCTAAACTCCAATCTTCAAACGTAAAGTCCATTTCATCAGTAAGGTAATCGCCATCTGCGTCAAAACTAGCAAGAGTTAAGCCGTCTACATTACAATCACGCAACCAAATTTCCTGCCTACCTGCATCGCTTGTAGGGTCTTCATTTACGACCTGAATATCAAAATACAAGTCCTTGCCTGTATTCTTAAAATCTTCTAATATCTTTATAAAGATAGAACTATTTAAGTGGAACTTGCATTTGCCTGTGTATTCAAGGCTAGTAGCCTTGTTTCCCTTAGACATTCGTCCTAAAATAGGTACTGTTGTTTTGTTTTTCTTTGCTGTGGCTGTAAGGCTTATTGCCTGCATGAAGTTGTATCTATTACCATTTAAAGTCACAAAACATTCGGCGAGTTTTGCACTCACAGAATCTTTAGCATTCATCTGTCCCATTTTTATCCCTCCTCTTAATTAATAACAACCTTCATATATAACTGTTCCATGGTATTTACAACCTTAATTGTATTTGTTGCAACAACGCTTGTCTTTGTGTCGCCAATATCTACAACAATGTCATCACTTGTAAAGTCCTCAATAGCTCTAATAGTCATAAGGTCGTTACAATACTTAGTAAAATCATTTGCCAAAGCACTTCTGCCTGACTTATCGTTAGGGACTTTCCCTAAATACCTTGTGTTAAAGATATTTGCATAATCTGTAGCAATCTGGTCACATATCCTAACTGTCTGATTATTCTTAAACACGTCGCATTTTTCATCTGTTGTGGTTTTAAGACTGTTAATATCTTTAAGCACTCTTATCTCAGCCCCCACTTTATGAAAAACGAAAAGTCCGTTTTTAATAAAATCTTCAAGCTCCAACTGTGTATAATTAGAATCAATTTCAAGCTCGCCATTGTATGTTGTATTTACAAGGCTTTTGTTAATTTCACAGCTACAAGTTGCACCCAACACCCAAGCTACAACAACGCCGTCATCCTCGTCAGACTGGTTAGGCACTACGATAACACCCTCGTAGTCATAATTGTTGTCAGTATCAAACACAACAGCCTGAAACTTCTTGCCTACACTATCACGCATTCTCTTTGTGTACGCCGCTAAAAGGCTGTTTACAGAACTATTGTCTGTTACAACACATAAGCCATTAAAACTGTAAGGTTCTAATGCGTTAATAAAGTTCTGTGCTACCTGTGTTTCGTTAAAAGTACCGTTTGTACCTCCTGTAAGGTTTGTACCGGCTGTTACGGTAAGGTTTGCACTAGGTAAAAATCTAACAAAATCATTGTTTGCAAGGTCCTTAGCTGTTGCTACTGTCTGTTTATCTACAAGCGTTGTGCCTAAATATGTACTAACGTCATATAAGTCTGTATTATCTACATTTTTTGCAATGACTGTCTTTAAATCATTGCCTCTAGTGCCTGCGTTTTGGGCTGTACAGTAGACATTATTGGCCTTAACACCACCGCCATTAAGGTTGTAAGCATATAATTTGCTACCGTTCTTAAAAAACTCTCTTAAAACTAACATGCTGTCGTCACTATAGTCGTGTGCTAATATTTTAGTAGAGTTTGTTAAAAAATCTTCTGCTGTAATCTCTGTTACCACTCCCTGTGCCAACCAATCACTAGCAAAACACATAGCACCAGTACCTCTTTCAGACATACCATTATTATTAGTTGTTGCACTTACAAAATTAATATAAGCACCAGGTAATGTTTTGTTCTGTGTTACAAATGTTCCGCCACCTAACATTACTTTTTACCTCCTTCATAAAAACTTTTAAGAAGTTTATCAACTTCACCAAATGTGTACTGCTTTTCATCATCTAAGACAACATTAAGTGCATCAATACTGTCTCTGTACTTCTTGCTGTTTACAAGCTGTTCCTTTGCGAAAGTATCTTCTTTTACAGCTGTTTTATTTTCTGTTTCAGCCATTTACGTTTACCTCCTTTATGTTTAATCTTTCCATGTTATCAACATGATTTTCTCTAATATAAAAGTGTTCAAAAGCCACATTAAAACAAATGCAATCTTCCATATTTTCGATTTTCCTGTCCACCCCTCTCATAACCCTGTCATCAAGGGGAACATATTCTAAAGCTTTATAAATACCAGGAATAAGGCTGTTTACTTCTGTTTGCATATTGTCTGTATTTTCGGGATAATAGTAAACTCCTATATCAACTCTTACTCGGTATCGACTTCCTCTATAACATTCGTCACTAAAGTTATTACAAGCAACAAAAAAGCAAGGCATCTTTGAACCTTGCTTTACAGCTTCTTTGTATATTTTATGCTTTGGAAAACTCTCCGAAAGCTCTTTACTAACGTGATTTATAATGTCATTAATAATCATCTAACTGCACCCTCCAACCATTTTTGGATTTTTCTTTCAATAATCGCTTGACTATCTTTTTGCAACTCCTCTACCGAAAGTGCAAGCATCTTCCTACCGTGTACCCAGCCTTTTTTATTCCTTTTTCTGTGTCCATTTTCCACATAGCTTGCATAGTAAGTATTGTTATTTACCATAACAACGACATAACTATCGCCGTTGTAAGTGTTACCAGTAGTCCACCCTCGTCTAAGGGTTCCTGTTTTTACAGGTGTCCTTTTTTTTACTTTACGGAGCAACCTTGCTGTTAATTCTTTGGCAATGGCACTTACTACAACGTCTTTTTGCCTCTGTATACCCTCTAACTTGTCCCTAAAAGCAATAAGTTCCGAAACATCTGCACTCATCCATATATCTCCTTAGAAATTAAAGAAATTTCTTGATGGCTTCTGTATTTTTTAGGTATTCCAGAGGCAACAAAGTCTATTGTAACCCCGTCATAAGTGGTAACGGCAATATCACTGCCACTTTTAATGTCTATTAAAGGTGAGATTATAAGTGTTATTGTCTGTTCCACATTGTCAACGGTCTTTGTTTGGGTAGCATTGTTAGAGTTGCTATAAGATAATTTACAAGGCTGTTCTTTCGCTACAGTTACAGGAGTATGAGTAGTTGTACCATACTCGTCAACTTTTTCTATATAATTAATTATTGTACATCTACTGTCATACATCTTCTCAAGCTGTTTTCTCATCGCGTCAAAAGGATTACCCATATTACCACTTCACCTTTCTAAAAGAAATAAGCTGATTTTCTGCTTTTCCTAGCTTGTCAATCATCTTCTGCATCCTGGCAATACTACTGTTGCTATTGTCATAACTTATACTTGTTTCACCCTCGGATATGGAAGAAATGTTTCCATTCTCCACTCCTTCCATATCGCCTAAAGCAAGTTTATTTTGTAAATATTTTTGACATACAAGACTTACCCAACAAGAGTTAAGTTCGGCAGGCACCTCTTTAATATTGCAATAATTTAATATATAGTCCCTGACCTCGTCGATTAAGATTTCTAAAATCTCATTCTCCCCGTCAGGGATATTGTAGCCTAGCAATTTCAGCTTGTTTGCTACCTGTTTACTTGTAACCATATTATCAGCCCTTTGAAATAATTCTAGCAATAGGAATAGCCTTGTGGTTGATTGTCTTGCCATTACCATCGTTTACAAGCTCCCAGTTCTGACCATTCTTGAGCTCTTCGTCGGTTGGAGAAAGTGTTGCCTGCTTTTTCTTAGTGTAACTGATACCATAAGGAGCATAGCACTTTCTCTGTCTAGTGTAGAGGGTGTCCTGACCACCACGTGTCTTAGGGTCTCTATTCATTTCGTAAGGCACCTTAGCCCCGATGTTTTCGTAGTCAAAAGCACCTTCACCTAAAACATATGTGGTGTATTTAGTGTAACCGTCACCAACCCCACTGCCTGATTCAGGAACGTCAATTACAGGCATATCGTCATCAATAATAACTGTTCTGCCATTCCATGTAGCAAGGCCAAGTTCTCTCTGGATACCATCCTTGTCGGTATGCTTTAAATAAGCAAGAAGATTAAGATTTTCAAGGTTTGTAGCTACAGATGAGTGCATGATAACCATTGTGAATTTACTCTTGTTGTCACCACCAGCTTTCTGAATTGCACTGTTGAGTGTTGAAGGACCTGCCATACCATCATTTTCTGATGTAATATCGTAAGTGTGGTTGTTAACAAATGCCTCATTCGCCTTACCTGTCATACTAAAGACCCCTTCAAGGATTGCGAGCAATGTTCCCTGGTCGACACCGTCAAAGTATTCTGACACCTGCTGTGCCACATTGTCCATAAAGTCGACACCACCAGTAATATCAACAGCGAAGTCGCCTTCTACCCACGCCTTTGCTCTACCTACAACAACAACGCCTCTTTCATATGTTGTTGTAGTTGTTGCTGTAATATCCTCTGTACCGTCATAATTAAGGACGTCGCCATCAAGTAAGCCATACATAGGTAATATTGCATAAGATGTACCTGTCTGACTACTAAAAGCGTTTTTAATTTCTGCATTACCTTTTAAAGCTCCACTTTTAATAAGTTCATTCTTCTTTAACTGTGGAATCTTATTTATATATCTACCGAAAGCCTGCGGATTAAACGATTTTGTTTCAAATTTTGCCATTTATTATTCCTCCTTTAAAATTTTGCCTCTGGATGCTTTTCTAAATAAGCACATTCTTGACTATAAGTCATGTTTGCGAGGTCGGGTTCTTTTTCATTACCCCCAAAGCCCGGCAAAGTGCCTTTTAAATGTGGCTTGCCGTCACTGAACAGATACTTTGTGTCTTCAGCTTCAATTAACGCTTTTAACTGTTCTTCAATACCTGTCACCTTTCCGTCTTCGCCAATCTTAATGTTGTCCATATCCAGTAAGGATTTGACAGCTTTTGGAGTTTTTGCATTGTAAGTCAAAAGGCTGTTTTCAATAGCGTTATTAATTTTTAAATTGTTAATTTCAGTTGCATGAGCCTTAGTTGCTTCCTTATTTTCTGCCTGCAAGTCCTCAATCTGTTTCTTTAACTCTTCGCTATCTCCAGCTGTCTTTTTTAAATCTTCAAGCTGTTTGTCCCTGTCTTTTACAACCTTATTTGCATTAGCCAGTTCAGCTTTTACGTTCACCAACTCGTCATTTACGGTTGTAATTTCTTCGTTGTGTTTTGCCAAAATCTTGTTGGCAAGTTCTTCACCAATCTTTAATTCTTCTAAGAACTTTTTCATTTTTTACCTCCTATATAATATTATTTAAGCCTTTTTATGTCCTGCTTGTGACGAAAAAGGAATAAGCTGTGACACTCATTCCTTTTGCTGACTAAAAACTTTTTATAGTTACATTTATTTAAAGTGGTTTGGTCGCAACCTCCCCACTAGGTTTAGTCCGAAGACATCGCCGCAATTCCCGTTATAAAAAATAGTTATACCCAGACCAATGGAACCACATCCTTTCAGTATGCGATTAACTGACTATTACTTCATTACTTCGACAAATCTATTTTTTCAGTACCGGCTCTTAATTCAAGTACAACAATATATCTTTCCATTGCGTCAATCTGAATACTATAAATAGCTCTTGAAGAAGCCGGCTTGAAATCTAAAGTACCTGCATCCCATTTTTCCAACATCGACTTAAGACTTTCGTATCTATTAACTAACTGATAATATTCAGCCTTAAATCTTTCCTTGTAGTCTTTGCTTAACATCATTTTTGCGGTTTCTTCCAATGTTAAAATCTTTTCCATGTCTTTTCCTCCTTAAATTTAACTTGTCTGACAACAAAAAAGGACAGTCTAAAACTGTCCTAATCTGCTTATTTACTGTGTTTGCTAACTTGCCTGTAACTTTTATTTGTTTTTATTTTTATCATCTTTAAGATTTTTATATACTCTATAACCTGAACACGCAATCGAACAAGCAGCTACTAAAAATAAAATCATAGCACTAACTTCTTTAAGAATGTATAAATAAATTAAAAATGTCTGCATAATTTTTCTCTCCTTTACATTAAAAAAGCACTTAACATCAAATTAAGTGCTCTCAATTTTAATATTTTTTTTCATGCTTAATCCCTCGTAGAGTGCTTAAAGAAACTTTCTAATTCTATGTTGCTCTCAACAAAAAGCTCATTTTCATAGTAACTGTTTATAACTTTTATCTTTTTACCCTTATAAAAATAAACTTGAATTTTGGAACCATCAACATCTTCTAATAACTCTTTTTTATCTATTTCTTTTATATTTTTTTCTAACGCATCACATTGCTTATAAAATATTTCTTCATTAGGTGCATCACAAATCATATAACGATACATTAAATCACTCCAATCCCAATAATTTATTTACACTTGAATTAGTTTTAGTGGCAGTATTATAAATATCTTCTATAGCCTGTTCCCTTGAAAGACCTTTGTCTTGAATTTTGTGTTCTAATAATTCTTCAAAAGTTCTGTTAGGATAATCCCTATCAAGTCTTTTTCTTTCCTCTTGGTCCTTCATTAAATCTCTTGCCTGGGTTCTATAAGTATTTCTTAATTCACAAGCTTCTCTCGCTTGTTCTTCAATGGATTTTGCTTTATCGATTACATTTGGAATATTCTCGTCGTGATACTTATACCACAATCTTGTTTGTCTATTACTAAGTGTCCCTATAAAAGAGCTCATATTTTCAAAATCCATTTTAGTCAATTCTTCTTGAGCCTTAGCCTTAATTTTACTTATACCTTCACTATCAGTATACTTTATTTTCTGAAATTCTTCAAGTGTCTTTGGAGCATTTTCACCCAAAACATCCTTATAGCTTTGGTACAGCTCGTTATCCACATCGCGATTTTTAACACTCTTTGAATAATAGTCCCAAGCCTGTTGACCTTTTTCCTTGACAAACTCCTTTTTCCACTCCTCGTAAGTTTTCGCTTTAGTATAGTGAGTTTTTCCGTCCTCACCCCTATAAGCTCTCTCCTCGTTTTGCGTAAATTCATCTTTAAAATAAGGAATTGTTGTACACCTGCAACGTGGGTGAAAAGGTGGAGAATTAATGCCAATTACAGCATCTTTAAGAGGATAATGTTTGCCGTCCAAACCACCACAGGTAGCACAAGTAACACCGTCAAGGGTACCTAATATTTCGTATTCTTCTACATCTAATTCATTTAAGCAATCCTGTGTGGCTCTCTCATTGAAGTAGTTGTATTCGCTTAATATCAAGTCACCGGCTTGCTTTAAACTAACATTGAAATCTTTTGCAATAGCTTGCGTATACTCGTTAGGATTTCTACCCCTCGACACACAATCTATTAAATCTTTGTGAAGTCTATTTACCAGTTTTGGTCTATATTTGCCCCATATTCGTTCAGAAAAATTACTGCCATCTTCTGCCCAAGGCTTAGACACAATCTTTTCAAGTAGATTATCGTCAATCCTAGTAAAATCAGAGTAAATTCCAACTGCATCTTGTATGTTAAAGGCTGTTTTATAGTATGTGTCGCTGTAGACCTTTTTCATGCTCTCTTTAACAACCTTGTCCACATCTGCAAACATTTCATTGCTTATAGATAGCACTTGTATCTTTAAAGCATTTAACCTGTTGATATGAAACTTAGCACTAGCATTTTCTAGCTGACTTTCTATGTAAGGAAGTTGAGTAATAGCAGCTTCAATACCGTTTTTTATATACTCTTTAACATCCCAGTTAAGCTCGTCCAATTCTTTGTTAGACATTAGCTTTTTAGCTTCACTTATCGTAAGGCTGTTATTCTTAGCAAATCTATTCCACCAATAGTCGACTTCTTTTTGGATTTTAGAGCTTGTCTCAGAAAAGATAGCCCTCAACTCTGCCTCGCCTATTTCAGCAGTAGTCCTGGCATTCTTTTCGTTCTCTATAGCCCTATCTTTCCAGTAATCACTATTCTTCGTCAATGCTGTCACCAGCCTTTGCCTTTATGCCTTCAAGATTTATGCTGTATTCCTCTTCATTTTGCTTGTTAATAAGCTCCATTTCAGTATTTACATCATTAACCCAAGGGTGGTTTTTAACAACTGTTTCCTTACTCAATACGTTTAAAGACTTAACGCAGTTATCTATTGCCTCGCCTTCATTAATAAGCACATCTCTATTAAAAACAATTTCAACATCTTCGTCAAAATTTCCCTGACCCGTTTGGGATAAATAAGCATTAACAAACCACAATAACCTCTGTAAAGATGCCTTGTATTCTGTTTCCATCTTGTTAGCGTCAAGGTCAATGTCTGAATACATACTCTGTATGTTCATTTGATTTGCGTTACCACTTAACCTATCGTCTTTGGCATCATAGCCCATAGCGTTCTCAATTATTGCCTTCTTAAGCAAATCAATAATTACCTTATAATTCTCAGCATTTACCTGTATAGACAATGTATCTACACCACCCTGCGAACCGTCAGCAGTTCGCACTTTAACAGCACCATAAGTAGACAAATTCTGTCTAAATTCTCCTAAGTCTTCACCGTCATAGTTCTTTATTACCAAAATGGTGTTTCTCGGGTCTTCTTGCATGTTGTTAGTATAGTTGCTGTACATAAGATTTAGGGCATCTTGTAGGCTCTTAACTTTTTTTAGCAACGGCAATTCGTTTCTGTTTGCCCTAAAAGGAATAAGAGGTATCTTATCCCAACCAAGAGGCTGTTCATTGTTATAAAAATAAGGCACTCGCCAATTTATGCCGTCAGGCAATATCTGCCCGTCGGTTTTTACTAACTTGGTAATGCCTTTTTCTTCATATATTTCAATTTTTAATGCTTCCTTTTCGGTCTTGCCTTCGTAATAAGAAACAGGATATATTCGAATAGCATAATTTAATATGGTGTGAGCTTCATCAGCCCAGCAAGGAATTAACTGCCAAGGCTTTATCCTCTGCATACTTAATTCGCCTCTTTCATCATATCCTATGTATATCCAACCAATACCACAGTTCAGGCTATCTTCGCCGATTTCCTGTATTAGCTTATCAAACTTAGCGTCAAAAATTTTGTTGTTGAGTATTTCTGAATAGATTTCGTCTTGTGTGTTAAACAATATTTCCTTACCTAACAAGTAATTAACTTTTTGGTCAACCAACTTGCCATACTGGTTATTAACAAGCCTGTCGTTCGGTAGATTAGTAACGGGAGTAGGTTCCCCACCTTCACCAATAACCATTTTCTTATAGTGCAATATATCGTGTACACCTGTATAGTACCTATTACCTGTTAGCATATCGGCTCGGCGTGGACTGGATAAGAAACGAGTTATCTCCCTAGACACATAGTCTATATCTTTCAGCCTGCGTTCCGCTCCTTTACGGATAATGTCATTTATGTACGAGGTCAACCACCCCGGAAACTGAAAATCAAACAATATTTTTCACCTCTATTCAAAACTAAATGTCTTACCTCTTGTATAACCCTCTACGGCATACCTCATAGCGTCCATCAAGTGATTATTCACATCAACGGGAACATTTATACTCTTACCTTCTTTGTTTTTATCCCAACAGTACGAACCAATTTCTTTTATGAAATTTTGACATTTAGGATGTATCAATATTTCAAAACCTTGCAAAAAATCAATGCCATTGTTTATACTATCCTTGCCTTTTCGAGCTGGCTTAATACGTCTTATTCCCAACTCCCTAAGCCTGTCTATAGATTTTGGTTCGGAGGAATCAGCTGTAATAATTTCTTTACTATAGCCTTTTTCTCTTATCTTTTGGGCTATCTTTTCATTACTAAGCCCTCTCTCGTATATTTCATCGAACACATACAAGACTTTACCTTTAACATCTATAAGTCCACAGAATAAGGCTGTTGGGTCGTTGGTATAACCAAAATCCAAGCCAAATGTACTTTCGATTCCCGGCATTTTCGTAATTTCCTCAACAGTAAACAACCTTTCCTGCCAGTTTTCATAAACCAAGCCATCTGTAATACCCCAGTTTCCTAAACCAGCAACTTGATAACGACGAGGGTTGTTCCTTTTCATATCTTCAAACACTTTTAAATCGCTTTCGTCAAGCCATTCGTTGCACATATAATTTGTTGACTTAGCCATTATGTTGCTATCTATAACATCAAAGAACCTAGCCTTTATCCAGTGATGCTCATTCCAAGGGTTTAATGTAATAGTAATCTGCTTAAACAAGCCTGGAGGTGTTACACCTCTTATACTTTCATCAAGCATATTAAAGTCATCTTCTGAATCAATTTCGTACGCTTCCTCTATCCATAGCCAACACAAGCAACCTACATCTACTGTTATAGAAGTAATTTTAAGAGGGTCATCAAGTCCTCTAAAATATATCTTCTGACCCGTTGGCTTATAAGTAATTTCCAATGGAGACATCTTGCAATCAAAAAGGCTATCCACACACAAACGATGGATAGCCCATTTTAACTCAGCATAACAACTGTCTTTTAATGTCCTAAATGTTTTTCTAATAACAAGAATATTCGATTGAGGGTATTTCATAATGCGATAAATCAAATTCAAGGCTGTGGTTTTGGATTTCTTACTGGCTCGTGAGCCCTTGCAGACCCTGTATCTGCCTTCAAACACCCAAAAATCCTTATATCCTTTACCGACCAAATCTGGCAGGTATATCTTAACATCACTCATCTAAATCACCCTCTCCATTTATAACAACTCTAGCCACCCCATTAACCTCAACCTTGTCGGTAAATAGTCCATATCGCTTACCTAAACATTTGGCAGCTTCCATCTTGTCTCTCTCATCAGGGGCTTTTTTCATAGTCCTTGCTATAGAACAGCCGTCACCAACACCTTCGACAACGACAATTTCTGATTGAGATTCGCCGCGCAAAACAGATGTCAAATACTGCATAACTTCCTCAGCAGTAGCAATCTTTTCAGAGCTGATTTTTTCAAGCTGTTCATCAATATATGTTTTAACCTTAACATTTCTTAACAATCTTGATGCACCTGACGTTGCAGCACCTTCTGATTTTACATGAGGATATGCCGATTTATATGCCCTAGTGGCATTTAAATCAATCAAATATTCATCACAAAATTTTCTTTGCCTATCTGTCATTTATATGCCACCTCCTAGCATTTTTATAATTGAAAAAGCACTATGACTAGACAGTCAAAGTGCTTTTTAGTGAGAAAAAATAGAAAATAAAAATTCTTTAAACTTTTACCCTACTATTATAACATACTATCAATGTGCATTGCGTGCATTTTTAATAAATTTAAAAACTTTTCGTCTCGCTGTTGTCCTGTGCATGTGTAACTCTAATCCAATTTGTTCCCATGTCTGAAACTCTATATACCTTAACCTAATTAATAAGCGCATTTCTGAACTTTCAATTTGTGAAATATATCGCTCTATTTTTCTTCTCTCAATTTCTGCCTTGGTTAAGGCTAAATTTAAGAGCATTTTATTGTCAGATAATTCAATACCTTTATCTCCAGTTGGGTCACTTAAACCACTACTGTGCGGCATTCCAGTTAGGATTTGCGCCTTTACATCTGAAAGATTTTCTCTTTTTTCTATCTCTTTTTTTAGATGGGCTATTTCAATGCTAAGGTAATATAATTGATTTAATTCTTTTAGTGTCACTAAATTACCTCCTTTATTGTATCAATAAAAGCAAAATACTGTTTCGCTTCGCCAATAAGGAGGAACCACAGCCTTATATCCGCATTGCCTTTTTATTTTTGACAACTCTTCAACTGTGTATGGAAGTTTTTCAAACTCCTTAGCTGGAATATTTCGTACTAATTCCCCCTGTAACATCCACGGAAAGTTTTCCACAGTTCGAAAAACGTAGCTAGCAACCTCACCATATCCCTGTGAAGCTTTCTTTCCAATATGGGTGATATAAGCTGTCAACAATACCTGTATTTTAGACAAATCACCCGAAACATAGAAATACCCTTCGTATGCTACCCTGTATTGCATATGCTTATGATAATTCTTTGCATAGCCTCTACCGGTGTCTATGTTTTTTGCTTTTAGTTTGATTTTGCTTGCGTCTTCAAAATGAAAACGCTTGGTATAAAAAGTAGTAGCTTCGTTATCTGATTTTAAAAACAATTTACTGCATTTAAAAACACCATATTCAGTATCAATGTATTGACCCAAAGTGTTCCTGACCAGGTCTATATCACCAGCCTGTTTTCCTTTGTAATAGTCAGCTTGCAATATTTTTTTTGCATACGCTGCTGATACTAGAGTGTCGAAATATACGTCATCTTGCAATACGCAAGGTGTCCTGAATTTTACATCGACTCGAAATATAGTCATTTTGCCACCTCCATGATGTTATTTATAGCCTGTAGTGCATTTTTAGCATCATACGCACTAGGCTCTGTGTAGTACGCAATGCTATCCATACTGTCATAATATCCGACAGCCTGCCAATCTTTTATGTCTTGTGAACTCCAACCAGCTCCTAAAATATGTATCCAATCAACTTTTAACTCTTCTTTCATATACTTAAAGACTTGGTTTAAGTGATACATTTTCGCATCTTCTCCCCTTAGCCCAGGGTTAGAAAAGAAAATTGTTTTTGTAAACTTAGAATAAAAATCAGCTTGTCGCATTAAGTCTTTGCAATCAACTACACCCTTCTTACTTGCTTGCAAGACAGGAACGACATCAGTAAAACCTTTTTGTCGCCATTTAAAAAAATTATACATAGATTGCTGGGAATTTAAAAATTTATCGGGGGCAATACAAAATACCTTTTCGCATTGTTTTTTTATCGACAAGTTGTTAACATAATAATTATTTAAACGAGACATATACTCGTCATCCATATCTCGTTTATTTTGGGAGAGGACGAACGCCCCACTATCGAGTATATAAATTTTATAGCTTCTATCTACCTCAATTTTTTCGCAAGAGCCAGAGAAGGCTTTAAGCCTTCCCTGAACTTTTTTATTTGATTGTATATATTTTTCTAACGCATAATTGTGTGGAATCACATATATCATTTTAAAAGACCTTCCAATTCAGTCATGTAAGTCTTGATAGCTTCGGCATTAGAAGCCAAAAACTCATCATATGCTCTAAAATCTAAACCTGATTCATATTCCAAAGTAAAAGCTCCATGACCAACAGCACTTTTACCGCCTAATTTATTCGCTTCACTTAACAAATTAAGCATTTTTGCAATGCAAGCTAATTCTATATCTTCAGTTGCAGAAATAGTAATGTTACTTTCCATTCTTGCCCCTGCGGCAATCGCTTCCATATCGTATTTCATCTGTACTGGCTCAGCTTTTTCATTATCTTCACTGTTTGAGATGTCAAAGATTTGCGACTTCTTGTCGTCTCTCCTAACATAAAACACCTCATCTATAAGGTCTTTAAAACTTAACTCACTCTGAGTTGTATTAAAACTATTCAATTCTTTACACACAAGGTAAAGTGGTGAAAAGCTAACCTTTCCCTGTAAGATTGTATCTCCAACAGCCGCCCCTAAAACAGAGACAAAAGGCAACATTTCACATAATCTCTTTTTATCATCCATTGTCAATGAGACGCCTGACACAAGTGAACCACCACTAAAGAGCGTATGATAAACCTTCAAATTTACCTTATCAATTCCGAGTGTTTCTAAAAAATCTTTAACTATCAACCTTCTACACTGTCCTCTTACAGCGTTTCCGCTGTAAACAGGAATACTATACACTTCATCTCCAACAACAAATTTCTGTCGTCTTAATAAATTTGTTGTTGATAACTTTTCTTCGCCAAAGTGAGTCAATAAACTTCTTAAATTCCAACTTAAATTAATTCTTTTCATTTTTATTTTCCTCCTGTTTTGCAATTCTGAATTCTACAATCAAAACATGTAAGTTTTCTTCAATATAATTTAACAATTCTGCCTGTTCAGGCTTTGATAAGTTTGCCACTTCAACAAAAATACCGTCAGTAGCTAATTTTGTCTCAAATTTGCTACAAAATTTATTACAAAAATTGCCTATCTCCTGTTCGGTATGTAAACAAATCTTTATCTTCGCGATAAACTCGTCCCATATTCCTATTATTCTTTTACCTTTTATGTTTGTAAAATCTAAACTGTTAAACAATGCTGCAATGACCTTTAATGCCATATCTTCTTTATTCTTCATTTACTTTCTCCTTTCGTAACATCAACACTAAAAATTCAAAATACTTGCGTCCCCTGTGAGGCTTGAAAAGAGCTTCCCAAGCTTTCAACTGTTCTAAGTCAACATCTTTAATTTTGACATATTCTCCCGTCAAAATCTCTTGTTTGTTAAACAACTTGTAGGCTTCTTTCATTTCTCTATACAAGCCTAATGTGTCTTTGTAAGGAACCCAAAATTCTACATCCTCAGCTTGCACAAAAAAGCTGTTTCTGTCATAATTTACCCTCGCCTTGAAAGCATTGTGCTTTTTAAAACTTTCAGTAACACACAAAATGAAAGGACCTTGTGCTTGCTGTACATTTTTATGTACAATATCTTCAAGCTCTACATTTTTGAAGAATACTAAAGAGTTTTCATCAGCATAAAAACTACTACGCCTGAGCTTGGGCTCTTTTATACATGTAGCGCACTCGACACAAACAACGCCGCTGTCGCAAATAAACCTATCCCTATCGTTGAATTTCTCACTCAACACCTTTTTTTCTTTAAAATAACTGTTTGTAATTTTTCCACATAAGCAACACCTCTTTTCTTCAGTAGACTTCTCTACATCTAATAATTCCAAATGTCTAGCAACAAGTTCTGTATTTGTCATTCATTTACCACCTCTTATCTTTTCCGCGAACTCCCAATTATCGTGAATATTTCCAACAACATAATTCTCTTGAAAATATTCTAAATCACAATAAATCCCATCCTTGCGTCTGACACAAAAGCAATTATCTAAATATTCTACAATACCATACTTTCCGAGCTTACTTAAAAGAATATCTCCTTCAAAGACCCTATTACCATCACAATCGTTCATTCCTGTATATTGCCCTATAGTATTCACATCAACATAATTAATTGTCTTGTCCGGGACAGGAGGAACTAAATAATTAGGGGTTATAATATGGTACATGTTAGGCAGACCCATTTCCTTTTGCCCATATAGTCCATATACCCATTGCCCGTTACTCTTATTTCCACTGTCCGTAACTCGACCTCTAAACAATATTTCTCTCACATTCTTCACTCCTAACTTTTTACTTGTCGGAAATCCCGACAGGTTCAAACTAAAATTCTCCTTCCGTATAAGGTTTATTCCAACAAGCTTTACAATGTGTTTTAGGCAAGCTGCATTTAATATTTTCATTGAGATACCTGACACATACAGAAGGTCGTCCATTATCTACTCGAGCGTTAGGAAACACTTTTAAAAAATGCTCCATACGAGTTTCCACTGGATGTTCATCACTCCATTTTTGCACAATTTCTATTGCTTTATCGGGACATATATTCTCTAACCCTTTACATGACAAGATAGTCTTATTATTGTCAGAACCTAGTTGACAATCTCTACAGTTTATTTGACAATTCTTGGTCATTCTTTTCTTCTCTTTAAAATAATTTTCAGTATATCCGCAATCAACTTTCATTCTCATTACCCTCTATTTTAACAATAATATCTTCTACATTTATCCCTTCTGTAACAGCTAAATCTGCCGTCATTAAAGACGCAGAATATATTTTTTCCAAATTTTCTAATGTCAATATTCCTTGTTCAAGTAAGATTTTATTAAGCACAGACAGCATATTAAAAGTACCGTTTAAGAAAGTATTCAAATCTTTAGCTTCTTTAGGAGTTTTTAATCGTACAGAACCTTCCAATTCTCCTTCTGCGTTTTTAGCAGCACTAAATATAATGCAACATTCAGACACATCTACAACATCATCTAACAACTTTTCCATTTCCTTCATTCTCATTACCCTCCAATTCAACCAACTTCTTCATATACCAATCAGCCTTTTTCATATCCTCTTCGCCATTCTTGTATAACGCTCTCTTTCTGTATTTCCATACATTAAGCAAACAGAAATGCCTTACTGCTACCCTACCAAACACTGTCAACATTTCATCTATACACTCCATACCACCGTTACAATAGTGCAATGGGTGGTCTATATTGTTATTTTCCAAAACTATTCCTCCTTACACTCCCAAACATCGTTTTCCACAGGTTCTCCGGCAATATAATTAGGGTGTCTCATCAACACTTCATTTATCTTATATTCAAATTCATCAATGTCTATTGTATTTCTTAATTCATTGATAACTTTATTTCCCCAACCATCACCTAATATATTTTCACCTTCTATTTTTTCTAAAAAGTTTTCTAAATAAAAAGTGATTGGAGAATCGACAGCGAGAAAGATTTCATACCAGTACCCTTTGCGAAACAAATCCTGATTATTGATATATTCTTTTTTACTGACTACTTTGACATCTGGAATTATACTTTTTAAGTCACTAAAAACTTCTATGTACAATAGCGTTTCTTCGCTTAACTCACTTAATTTCTTCATTCTCCCAACCTCTTTTCTCTAATATTAACAACTACTCCAACCTTTTCATCTGTTGTTGCATACTGCTTATATATAGTCAAGTCTGTAACTTGGTTATCATCGTAATATGCCAACCCATTCAGGGCATCTAGTATAATCTTGCTTATGTTATCGGTGTCAGGTTTGACGGTCGGAAACAACTCATTATTTTCAATCAATTTAACTTGTTTTTTCGGCATGCTTTTCGGAATTTTAAAGTAGGCATATATTTCTACTTCTACTGGTGTTTTAGCTGGTATCGGCTCTTTATTGCTATACTTTTGTTTATAACAAGTTCTAACAAGCGTTTCATAATCTTTAGTTTCTTTGGGTGTGTATGTAACATTTCTACACACCCTAGGTCTGCCCTTACCAGTCGGCTTCCCTGGTATAAAGAAATTTATCATCTTTCTTCTCCTCTTTATCGTAATTTATTTTTATATTTAGCCTTTTCAAAAACTTGTTTCGTCTAGCAATGCAGGTATCACACAGATGCCTTTCTTTGCTTCTATAACAGCCATACGCTTTGTACTCTTTGCCACAGATGTCGCACTTTAGTTTCACCCTAACCATTCCTTTCCACGATAGTAGCTATCATTAAAACTCTTTTGTATTTCAGTCTTGTAGTTTAATGCTGTGTTAAATATAATCCCTTGCATGTATCGCTTTGGATTTTTAACATCTTCGTCTATGCCAAGCCTAGCTTGTTTTTTTATTAAATATTTTATACTGTCATCGTTTAATGTCAGAAGTTTGCTATACACATATTGCTTAGGGTATCGTCTGTTACCTATTGCAACAAGCGTGTCATTTGTAGCAAGCAAATCAATCATCAAGTTGATTAAATCGTCAATTACAGCCTTATCATCTTCACCGAAATCATCGTAGCATACAATTTTACGAATTCTGTTTTCGAACAATGTAAAATCAATATAGTCTTGTCTGTCAGTCTGTGTTGGAAATGGAGTCGGTGTCGGAGTATTATATATATTATTAGACTGATAAGACGGATAAGACTGTATATTATTAGCATTATTAACATTATTGTTATTATTACATTCTTCTTTAGCTGTTAGTTGGCTGTTATCTGCCTGTTGATTGCCTGTTAGTTGGCTGTTATTTTGCTTGTTATCTTCATTATCAAAATCTTGATACATAGCCCAATTTACTATAGTTATGAGCCTGTATTTATTTGTTGATTTGTCTGTTAAAAAACCTAACTTTTCAAATCTTTTTAAGGCTGTTCTAACTTTCTGTGTTGTTATCTCTTTTGAGTTACATTTGCTAACGAGTGAAGGAAGTGAAGTAATAAATTGCCCAGATTGTAAGTCAAATATTTCTCCGTTATGCTCCCATTTCTTAGGTGCAAAGTTAGCCATACATAAAATTGTAACTAAAATAACTCTTTGTTCTAGCGTACTATTTAACCACAGAGGCTTGTCAATCAAATCCCTGTATAGTTTTAACCAGCCACCTCCTATATTTGACAAATAAACACCTCCTATACAAGGCAAGTAGTACACTTGCCTTGTACTTTATTATTTCTAAAATGGTAATTCCTCATCGTCATCTACGATAGGGAAAAATTCACTATTGTTACTTTGTTCAGTACTTGAAGTAGTGGTTTGAGAACTATTCGCACTCACACTATTTACATTCTTGTTTTCACAAAATTCGAAATCCTCAACAATTACGTCCGTAGAACTTCTTTTCTGACCATTCTTATCCTGCCAATTGCTAACCTGTAATCTACCAGTAATAGCAATTCTATTTCCTTTATGGAAATACTGTCCTATATTTTCGCCACGCTTACCGAAGCATACACAATTGATGAAATCAGCTGTTGCATCGCCTTCTTTGCGTTTAGACGAGAATGGTCTTTCGACAGCTACAGAGAACCTGCAAACTGCCGTTGGCTCATTACCTTGAGTGAAACGAACTTCTGGGTCACGAGCCATACGACCTAGTAAAATAACTTTATTCATCAGCGTTCACCTCATCAATAACGCTATCTTCATCAATAGAAGGTGTTATATTAGCTTCTCCATCACTAAAGTCTATTTCACTACTTGTTTCATCAACTGCTATTCCTCTTGCAAAATCACTTTTTAGCGGAGCATATTTTAACACTTTCTTTAATACTGTTTTTTTAGCCATTTCATCAAAATCTGTTTGCCAAGGACCATTATTAAAAGTCTTGCTATATTTTCTTGCGTGAGCTTCTATTTCTTCTTTGCTAGCAACTTCAAAACCATACCCACCATTTACGAGATGATATACAGCATAGTACCAAATTACAGAACCTCTGTTTGTCATAGCAGGTTTATGTACCAATTTAGGTGTTAATCCAAACTCAAATTCAAATTCGTCATTTTCATAAACCTCGTGAGCTTCTATGCTTTTTAACTCTTTACTTCTATGAGCCAAGTCTATCAAGCCTTTATAACCTATTTGAAATTGACAGCTATTTCCGTATGGTATTAAATAGGCTTGTCCCAAAGGTGTATTCGGTTCTAAGCCTAGCTGTGCAGCTTCCAACATAGCTGCGATAAAACTTTCTGGCTTACAATTTGCTAATTTTGGTGTTTTAGTCATAGCTGTCAAAACCATTCTTGAAAATCTCTCTGGAGTTAAAACACTAGGTAATGCTTTCGCTATTTCACCCTCATAAATTTTTATATAGCTTCTTATATTCTTTGGGTTAGCACTATTCTGAGTGATTGTGCTATTTTTCTGTTTTGATATTGCACCTGAAGTATTAGTTGTTGTTGACATTTTTAACAAACCTCCTTAATTCTTAACACTCTTGTTTTTGTTACTTTTAAATATTCGTTATATATTTCAGGATTTTCGTCCTTTAATTTTTTAGTATCTACACTTCTGCGTTCTTGATTTTTCCAAGCTACTTTATAATTATCAACTAAACAATTTTCAGCTTCACCCATTGTTGCTTTAATTTTTGATTCATATCCTTTTGATATTTCTTGAAGCTCTTTTATCTTTGCTTTTAAATTTAAACACATCTTTACATCATCTTTTAAATTACTGTCATAGATAGTTGTTCCATTACTGTCTGGATAAAGTGTAGTTACAGTATTTTCAGTACTTGAACTTCCATCAATTTCAGGAATTTCATCATTAATAATGTATTTAGTCCACCATTCTTTTTCAGCTTCTATCAAGTTATTAATTTCATTTTCATCTCTATTTATCTCAAACCAGTAAAACGCTTTTCCTAAAACAAGTACAGCTAAATACATTTTTTCATATCCCATTACTGCCATATAGTGCATACATTGGCAGTAATAGTACAACGGAATTTCACCATTTTCAAAATCTGATTTAGCAAAAACATTTGTTGTTTTACATTCAAGACCAGCTTTTTCACCAACAATTTCTCTATCTACATTCGCAGTAATAAAGTCATATTTATCGTGCAAAAACATATAATTTCTTCGTTTTACTTTTTTACCTGTAGCCTCTGTAAATCTACGAGCAACATACTCTTCTAAATCGCTACCTATTCTCATAGCTTCATTATCTTCAGTATTAGGAAGATAACCTTTTTTGTCTGCCCAAAGGGTATAAGAACTTTTCCAGTTATTAAGTCCAACTATTACAGACGCATCACTTCCACCTAGAGATTTTCTTCGCAGATTACGCCATTCTTCTATATCCATACCTTTTGTTGATGTTAATATTCGCATATTTAATCTCCTTTCATTGACAAAACCAAATTGTTGTTCTATAATTTGATTGTAAACATATTTCCAAACGTGTTTATATATTGTCCTCTGGTCCCACAGAGGACTTTTTCTGTCTCTACCAACGCACACATCTCCTTTTCATTCTGCTTGATTCTGCTTTAGTAAGCATTACCACTTGTGTTCCGAATAAGCAAGTCTTTAATTTTGCGAATAAATTTTTCATATCTGTCCCACCTTCAAATTGCGATTATTAACTCTCTGTAACACTTTTCTATATGTACCGTCCGCTAGGCATTCTGCTAAACAACTTTCGACTTGACTCCTCTTAAAGCCACAAGCCTTAGCCACATACGCCACGCTGTCGCCCTCTTTTAGATGGACCATATACAGTAAACAGATATTCTCTCTTATTTCCGGCATGGATAACCTTTCTTCACTAAAAGTACCTTCATTTGGGATTTGTGTACTTGCTTTTATGCCTAATCGACCAAGTCTGCTATTTACAGAGTTATATGTAACTCCTAAGATTTTAGCCATATCAGTAACCGTAACGCCGTAATAGTCCAGTAATCTTAACTTTTCATCGTTGTTTTTCGTCCATTCCATAGTTCCCACCTCCTCTCAATAAACCAAATTAGCAGCTACAAAAATGGCTGCAATAATTAACAGTATCGTCATTTATGTACCTCCTCTTTCTTCTGCAGATAAGGCAATATGCGTTTGTTGAGAGTATATAGCCCTCTGCCTAAAGCCTCTTTTTCCTCTTCTTCACTCTTGTAAACAGGTCTTTCCTCAGTACATTTGTATTTTTGCATATTAATCACCTCTATCAATAGATATGTTTTTCTTAGATTGTCCTAGTAGTTAAAAGCATTACAAGGCGTTCTGCCTTTTCTATAGCCGTATCTAGTTCCGTTGTTGAAACTTTAATATCTATTACATTAGCTTTTTCTTTTTCCATCTTTCTACCTCCCATTAATCACAAAATTACTTTTCAATTTAATTCATTGCCTTTGCAACTTCTTCAGCAAAGTTTTCTTGCAACTTTTCAATACCATTTATACTTTCTCAGCTTATATCTCATCTTAAATAAGCAATACCCAAGCCAATCCTTAAATGTACTGGCTTTTATTGATTCAACCTGTACTTTTCTGGTTGAGCAAACATATGTTTTTGTGCTGACAAGTTGTCTCTTGTTTGTAATTTCACTTACGCGAATTTCTGATATAAAGCCTAGCTTTGTCTTATAACATACCAAATATTCTTTTTTGCCAATTTTAATCAGCATATCTTTATATACTTTCACTATTTCATCTCCTAAATAAATTTAGCATCTTTTAATACTTCTCCTTATATGCTATACTTCAATTAACTGATAGTGGCATATTAGTTAATATCTATAGAAAGGAAATTTAATTATGTTTAATTTACCAGAATTAAAATACAATGAAGATTGTGGCACAATCAATACTTGTAAACAATTAGGTCAAACATATAACCTCTGTTATAAAGGAGCTCCTTTAGGTAGTGGTCGCTGCTCTCCTGCTGAACAACAATCAATAATTCAGCAGTTTAATCAGAGTAAACTTCAATTAGAAATTCAAGACCGTGAAGATAAACGCTTAGCTCTCGAAGAAAAAATTCAAGAACTTCGTGATAAGAAAGCTGTTCGCAGGTCCTGGATTCAACTTCTTGTCGCTGCTATATTAGGTAGCCTGTTTACAAAATTAATTGACTTGTCACCTTTTATCATTGATTGGATAAAATCTTTACTAATGTAGAAATAACCACGCCTAAGATAAAGCTGTGTATCAATACTGTACATTTAAGGAAATGTATCATACCTTTATAACAGCAATATCTTGGGCATATTTTATTTGATTGTTTTTCCTGTTCCATTTTTCCACCTCCTAAGCACTCTTATCAATTTCCTTCTGTGCCTCAAGACCTTTTATAAATGCAAAAACTAATGTCTGCTGTTCGGTTGACAATGTTTTAAGCCCAGTTAAAAATTTTTCATTCATGTTCATATTAACACCTCACTTATATACTCATATTCCAACTTTATTCTGAGTTGGTATACTCATAATAGCACACTAAGTAGAGCTTGTCAACTCATTTATTTTGTTTTTTATGATTTTTTTGAGTTGACAAACTCAATAATATATAGTAATATATTTATGAAGGAGGTGAGACAATGACCGGAAGTCGAATAAAGAAACTACGAACACACTTAGGACTATCGCAAGCAGCTTTTGGGGAAAAGCTTGGTGTTAGTAGAGATGTAATCAATAATGCCGAGCTTGAACGTTCAACAATATCACCTTTACTGATAAAAGCTATTGCTGCAGAATATTCTGTAAGTGAAAATTGGTTAGTGAATGGTATTGGCGAAATATACATAACGACACAAGACAACTTACTTAATCAGCTGAAGAATAAGTTTAATTTAAGTGATTTAGAGTATAAGATATTAAAATCTTATTTGGAACTTGATGAAAGTCAGAGGAGTGCCGTTGAGGACTTCATAGAACAAATCATAGGACCTGAACCTACTATAACTGTAGCCGCAAGAGGCAACTCAGAACTTAAAATAATAGCAGATGATGACACAGTTCGCAAGGATTTAGAAAACTATAAACCCCCTACAGATTTATAGTTATATTTTTCCATTTTTGGAAATAGTTCACTAATGTAATATACATTTCTCTTTTTTATAATTAATTTGAAAATTGATTATAAAGGAGAAATATATGGAATATTACGATTACAAAATAGCGAGAAATTTGGCTTGGAAAGTTTTAATTGAGTGTGACATTAGAGAGTTTTCTGTAAATTTAGCAAAGATAATTAATCATTATGGGATATATCTTATACGGTATTCTGAAAGTGATTATATTAATAGGCACAGCTCACCTAACGAAGATGGCTTTAGTAGATTAATAGATTGCAAACCAGTCATCTACTACAACGACAAAAAGCCAATATATAGAGCTAGATTTACACTTGCACATGAAATAGGACACATTTTACTAGGACATTTGGCTAACGGCGAAACTTTACATAGAAACACCGAATATGATGTATTAGATGTAAGAGAACAGCAGGCTAATGTATTCGCAAGAGATTTGCTAATGCCGGCAATCGTCTTACACAACTTGAATATTAAGTCTAGTGAAGATATAGCTAGAATATGTAATGTATCTATGCTATCAGCAGAAATAAGATATAAAAGGTTGACAGAACTTAATGAGAGAAATGTGTTTAACAGACACCCACTTGAAAGGCAAGTATATAGACAATTTAATGAGTACATAAAAAGGCATTAGATACTGGAACTATCTAATGCCTATGTAGAAGGTTTTATAAAGCCTAACAATCCTCCAAAAATATTATAACAAATATGTATTATTTTGTCAAAAAATGTTACTTAAAAAATAGATACAATAATTCGACATTTTTCGACAAGGAAAAGGAGGAGTTTTCTATGTCTTTATTAGATATTTTTAAAATTTCACAGTTTAAACAAACTATACAAGAACAATCGAATCAAATCGATGAATTAAAATCAATGGTAACACCTGAATTGAGGGATGTTGCTATAGCTAAAAAAGTTTTAGCCGAAATAAATAATCAGATAGAAGTTGCAAAAAACAACTTGGCAGATAGCAATGATGAACTTAATACATTAATTAACGAAAAAAATTCGACTATATTAAATCTTGAAGATGAAATCTCACAAAAGAAAAAAGAAATAATTATTTTAGATGATGAAATTCTTTTCCAAGAGTTGGATTTATATAAACCTATGTATGAATTTGCTAATTCATCTGAGTACAAAGAAGAGCTTGAGTGTGTTCGACAAAAGCAAAAACTTATGATAAAGGATAATACTGCCGCTACCTGCTCTACTAAATGGACTGTTAGTAATAGCGAAGCGAAAGGCAAAAAGATGATTAAAGATAATATAAAACAAATCATTAGGTCTTTTAACAATGAATGCGAAACATTAACCGACAAGGTAAAATATAATAACATAACTTCACTTGAAAACAGAATTACTAAAGCCTTTGAAACACTTAATAAACTAAATGCAGGAATGGATATTCGTCTTTCACCAGAGTATTTAAAATTAAAACTGCAAGAATTACACTTAGCCTATGAGTATGCTGTTAAAAAACAAGAAGAAAAAGAAGCCGAAAAAGAAAGACGAGCTGAAATGAGAGAAGCCGCTAAGCTTGAAAGAGAACTTGCCGAAGAACGAAAGAAAATAGAAAAGGAACAAAAGCACTATCAACAAGCCCTTAAAACAGTTATGACACAATTAAAAACAGCAACTGCTGAAGAATTAACTGAACTCGAAGCCAAAAAAGCTGAACTTCAAAAGCACTTAAATGATATAGATAAAAATATTGAAAATCTTGATTATAGAGAGAATAATCAAAAAGCGGGATATGTGTATATTATATCAAATATCGGAGCTTTTGGTAAAGATGTGTACAAAATTGGTATGACTAGAAGATTAGACCCTATGGATAGAGTCGATGAACTTGGTGACGCCTCCGTTCCTTTTAATTTTGATGTACACGCGATGATATTCTCTGATAATGCACCTGCTTTAGAGGCGGCATTACATAGAGCATTTGAAGATAGAAAATTAAATATGATTAACACCCGAAGAGAATTTTTTAATGTAACTCTTGAAGAAATAGAAGAAGTTGTTAAGGCTAATTTTGATAAAACGGTTGATTTTATAAAAGAGCCTCCTGCAGAACAATATAGAGAATCTATTCGAATGAGAAATTTGGCTAACTAGAAAGGTTGTGATATTATGGCGTTAATAAATTGTCCTGAATGCAACAAAGAGGTATCTGACACAGCAAAAAATTGTCCTCATTGTGGGTATATGTTATCTGATACAGAAAAAACATCATTTACTGTTGAAGTAAAGAAAACACATATTTCTGAACTAAAAAGAGAATTTTCAAAAGGAGCAGCATTTATTGTGTTGGGTATATTTGCTTCCCTATTTTCTTTACTCATACTTCCTATCGGCTTAATATCTCTTATAGGCGGGATAATGTTTATAACAATAGGTGCTCAAAAGTGTGGTTATCATGAAGTTATCTGTCCTTATTGTGGCAAACATGGTACAATCACAAAAAATGCAACCACATATTATTGTAGTATTTGCGGTAAATGTAGTGTCAGAGATAACGATATTTTAAAAGCTATAGATGCGACTGATAAGATACATAAATAATCAAAAATGGTGCTATAACTTATAACTGTCAAGAATAATACAATTAAAAAAAGTCCCCTGCTACCAACAGGAGACCAAAAAACTAACCTACCAAGGTAGATGCCTTGATATAGTATAGCCTAGACAACTGTATTATATCACATAAAACACCTGCCTTGCAAGGTGTTATTTTTATACCCAAAAACATATTTTTTATAAGGAGTGATATAATATGATAGCTATATATACAAGGCAATCTATCGATAAGAAAGATTCCATTTCCATTGAAACACAGGTAGAAATGTGCCAAAAAGAAATAAAAACTCAGGGATTGGAGTTTAAAATATATAAGGATAAAGGCTTTTCTGGCAAAAACACTGACCGTCCAGCTTTTCAAAATCTTATGGCAGATGTTAAACAAGGAAATATTGACACTATTGTTGTGTACAGGTTGGACCGTATAAGCCGTTCTGTGCTAGACTTTGCCAATATAATAGATATATTACAAAAGCATAATGTTAGCTTTATTTCAGCAAGCGAAAAATTCGATACATCAACCCCTGTTGGTAAGGCTATGCTTTATATAGTTATGGTTTTTGCACAGCTAGAACGAGAAACTATCGCCGAAAGAGTTAAGGACAACTATTACCAACGAGGTGAAACAGGTGCTTGGGGTGGTGGTATTGCACCTTTCGGGTACAGCAACACAAAAACCACCATTGGTGGAAAGAAAGTCGCAACGATACAACAAAATGACGATATTGAACTTGTAAAACAAATTTTTTATGAATACGCTAACACAGATAAATCTTTGGGTAATATAGCTAGTGATTTGACTGAAAAACTAAATGTAATGTGGAACAATATCAAATTATCACGAATGTTGCACAGTCCGGCATATGTACAGGCTGATGTAGATATTTATAATTATTATGTAGCCAAAGGCTGTGTAATAGAGAGTGATGTTAGCTTATTTAACGGCGTAAACGGACTGAATGTATATGGCAAGCGTGACAGAGGAGCTAATAAATACAACAACCTAAAAGACCATCACATTGCTGTAGGGTTTCATTCAGGAGTTATTCCATCTGACTTATGGCTTAAATGTCAGTACAAACTAGATAAGAATATACAGATAAAAAACAATGGCAAAGGCAAGCATACTTGGTTGACCGGATTAATTAAATGTGGGTACTGTGGCAGAGCTATGACAGTAAAAACATATAAAGAAACAAAATACTTTAATTGCTCAGGGCGAGCCATAAAAATGTGTGACGCAGAAGTTGTTACCCATTATGTGTCTGACATAGAAGAACTTGTGCACCAAAAAATGATTAATTATGTGGAAAACTTTAGCGATTGTAAAATTAAAGATATAGAAAATGATAATAGACAGGAGATAAACAGTCTTAAAGCCGAACTTGTACAAATCGAAAAAGATATAGAAAATATAGTTAATAACCTTGCTGTAGCAAACACTACACTGATGGAATACGCAAACAAAAAGATAGAGGAGTTAGATAACAAGAAAAAACAAACACTTGACAAAATAAATAAACTTAATGTCACTAAAGATGTTGAGTTGAAAATTCCTAACCTTGACGGTTGGAATAGTTGGGATATAGAAGCAAAAAGAGATGTTGCAAAAACACTTATAGATAAGGTCTATGTTTATAAGGACCGTATACATATTAAATGGGCGTACTGATACGCCCATTTTTTGTATATTTTGTTTCTAATAGTTCCACATCCCACTGTATAGCATAGTAACCACACGCCTTTGCAGCATCTAATACAGTATCATTGTACTCTCCAAAAGGTGGTCTATACAGGTTTGCATCTATACCTAACAAGTTTTTAATCTTATCGTGACACCCTTGTATATTCTCCTTATTCTCCTCCAGTGATAATTTTGAACCATGAGGATGTGTGTTACTGTGGTTTCCAATGTCGTGACCGTCATTGTATATCTTCTTTACTTCCTCCGGATATTTATCTACCCAGTACCCACATAAAAAGAAAGTGGCTTTGACATCATTTTTCTTCAATATTTCCAGCAAAGTATCTGTGTCTTCTGCTCCCCAAGGAGCCGGTAGATGGAGAAAGAGGGTAATTACACAAACTTCTAAAGAAAAAAATTAGTGTAGCATTATTAAAACACTACGCTAAAATAGATTATATAATTCAATCATTCCTTACACTTCTTCTTATAAGCTATATGAGCCATAAATTCTGTCATTAAATTTGCAGCAGCAAAAGCTGTTATATTTCCACTATCATACTGTGGTGCTACTTCAACAACATCATAGCCTACAATATCCAAATCTTTAAGTCCTCTAACCAACTCAAGAGCTTGAGCTGTTGTAAAGCCTCCTACTTCCGGAGTACCTGTACCCGGAGCATAGGCAGGGTCAAGGAAATCAATATCGAAAGTCAGGAACACTTTCATATTTCCTACTCTTTCCTTAATTTGTTCAACTATTTCTTCCATAGTCATTTTATGACATTCATTAGCTGTAATCACCTTAAAGCCCAACTTTTCACTCATTTTAGTGTCAGCATTGGTATACAAACCACCTCTCATGCCAACCTGAATTGACTTTGATGTATCAATAAGTCCTTCATCAGCTGCGTGTTTAAAAGGTGTTCCGTGATTATATGCCTTACCAAAATACTCTGACCATGTATCATAATGGGAATCAAAGTGAATAAGAGCAACTTTGCCATAGGCTTTATAACAAGCTCTTAGTTCCGGTAATGTAACTGAGTGGTCACCACCCATAGCAATAGGTATAACCCCTTTCTGGAATAATGGTGCAAAACCTTTTTCTATTTCTTCATAGGAATCCTCAGTATATCCCGGAATTGTCTTAACATCACCATAATCTACACCTGAACAATAGTCAAATATATTTACATCTAATACTGGATTATAAGGCTTAGTAAGAGAAGATATATCCCTGATTGCACTTGGACCAAATCTAGTACCTGAGCGATATGTAGTGCACCAATCAAGAGGTATACCAACAACAGCAAAATCAATATCTTCTGTCGTCTTTTTATATTCCATTCTCATAAAAGTCTTAATACCTGAAAATCTTGGTGACTCCTGTGAGTCTGCCGGCTTATACTTAACCATAACCATTACTTCCTTTCAACTACTTACCATAACCACTAATATACTTTTGAAGTCGTCTGACAGCAGAAGCCTGACTTATTCCCAAAGCCTTTGCAACTGCAACAGTTGTTTTATACTTATCATAGGCATGTATAATCAATTCCTTTTCAAAAGATTCCATCTCCTCTTTTAGTGAAAATCTATCGCTAAAATTCTCTTTTGAAAAAGATGTTATTTCCTTAGGCAAATCGTACACGTTTACTTTTTCATTATCTGCCATTAAAACTATTCTTTCCATTATAGCTTTAACTTGGCTTATATTATCCGGCCACTTATAGCTTAATAAAGCACTATATGCCTTTGGCATCAATGTAATATTCCTATTATATTTTTTATTGAATTCATCTAAATACATAAGTATATACTTTTTTAAATCATCTATTCTTTCATTAATAGGTGGAATTTCTATTTTTATAACAGACAATGTATAATACAGGTCTGAAATAATGCTATTTTCCTTGTACAGCTGTTCTAATGAATACTTAGACGTGATTACAAATCTGGTATCTTTTTCTTTCATAGTATTTCTCAGCTTTAACTGTATGTAGCCAGTCATATTTTCAATATTTTCTACAATAACAGTTCCTTTACCAACAATATCAATTAATCCCATCTGTTGGTCATTACCAAATAATGTGGTATCTATAATTTCATCTGAAAACAAACTACAATTTATTACCTCCATTGGTTCGTTATTACACTTACTTATTTTATGAAGTTCCTTAGCTATAGACCTTTTTCCACAGCCCTCCGGACCCCATATATACACCGGTGTTTTTGTATCAGTAATTTTAGTAATAAGTTTAACATTGTCCTGCATTATTTTACTTTCGGCAATAATGTCGTAATTAATTTGATTAGTTTTTCTTAAATCTTCAAGTTCTTTAGATAATCTGTTATTAACTTCTTTTAATTCTTCATATCTTTCCCTTAAATCATCAGGTGTAAACAAATCCCATGCAGAAAAACAGGCAATATATTTTAGCTTTCCTTCATCGTATATAGGCACACCTGTACCCAAAAGCTCCCGTCCTTTAATATCCTTCTGTATAGCTTTTACTGTTTTATTCTGTTCCATTACCATTTTGGTTATTGATGGAACAAATTTACCTGTCTGCTCAAAGTAATCTGCACTTTTGCCAACAGCCTCTCTTTTATTTATTCCAAAATATTCTGCTGCACTATCATTTATATACACTAAATTTCCATTATTATCAGAAATAGTAAGCCCTTGGTGCATAGCATCAAGAAACATTATGGTTTCTTTTTCCATCAACTCACCTCCCTTGGTAATCAAAACTTATACATTTAAAATCTTAGAGAAGAACTGCTTTGCTCTATCTGTCTTTGGATTTCTGAAAAGATTTTCCGGTGTATCTTCTTCTATTACATATCCACCGTCCATAAAACATACTCTGTCTGAAACTTCAGATGCAAAACCCATTTCGTGGGTAACAATTATCATTGTCATACCGTCTTTGGCACCGGTCTGGCAATCGAAAAGGCGCTGACTATCGGCAGTCTGAGCGGCTTGAAGAT
>OGWR01000078.1_pt1 | contig 75180 bp, 69 predicted proteins | sample 1576061 | NCBI WGS metagenome assembly OGWR01 (sample SAMEA3541511, study PRJEB24748) | human gut metagenome | biome: human gut; feature: human-associated habitat; material: faeces | place: China | collected 2012 | reverse complement strand
TTAAAGTCACGTTTGCAGATGGTAGCCGAAGAGTATTGAAAGACCCGTCAGAACTGACAAAGGCCAACAAGCGACGTGAAATTCGAGTAGTCTTCAGAACGGCAAATACATCGACCTTCATTTAGGTCGCGTATGCCCCAAGTTAGGTATCGTAAAAGTCAACACCTTTGGACTTTTGCCCGAAGGCATTAAGTTGGAAAAAATCATGGGGTGGTGCTATAAGTTCCCCCGTAAAACCTCAAAACGCAAAAAATCATGACAGTTATTGAAAAGCAGTATATGGACTCGGTTATCAATATCAACCGAATGATGCGCAAGGCGCAGGATGCTGAACCCGATTGGGAGCAGCGTCGATATGAGATTGCCAAGGATATGATGGCAGCTATAATGAACAATCCTGACATAACTGCGGGGGTAGCGTGCGAGCCCAAACCACAAGAGGATGTTCCGGCTACGTTAGCCAGAGTTTCCCTGACATTCGCCGATGCACTTGTGGCAGAACTGAAAAAGACTCAAGAGAAGAAGTAACCATGGCAAAGCGCGCATTCAGTCCCAAAGAAGTCCTCGCTAAGACCTACGACACCCTGCCGTGGGCCGGCGAGTGGGCGCGCGCCTTCGGTTACCCGGCATACAATGAAACATGGCTGATACATGGCCCCTCGGCAAGCGGTAAGAGCAGCTTTGTAATGCAGCTGTCCAGGGAACTCTGCAGCTACGGAACCGTGCTCTACATGAGCTACGAGGAAGGCGTCAGCCAGTCATTCCAGAAGCGTCTTGAACGGTTCAAGATGAACGAGGTGCAGGGACGGTTCCGGATAGCGACCAGTGACACCATTGACGAGCTGACGGCGAGGTTGAAAAAAGCCAAGAGTCCGAAATTCGTGGTCATCGATAGTTTTCAGGCTGCCGGTTTCACCTACGAAGACACCAAGCGGCTCCGGGCTGCCTTCCCCAGGAAGTGTTTCATCTTCATCAGCTGGGAGGATAAGGGACAGCCATTCGGCAAACCCGCCAAAAAGCTGAAATACGATGCCGGTGTCAAGGTTCGTGTCAGTGGCTACAAGGCATACTGCCAGGGACGATTTACACCCGAAGCCGGAGCATACTACCCTGTATGGCTTGAAGGCATTCTCAAAACGACAAATAATTTAGACTGACATGAGTAAGAAAAGAGAAATGATCATACTTGAGCCGGACGGACGCATCCGTAAAGAGGGCTTCTGCTCTCGTCCGATGACTTGCCCCTATTGTGGTGGCAAGGGCTGGTTCTACAGCGGGCAGAAAGACCCGGAAACGATAGTATGCCCCGACTGCCAGGGAACCGGCGAGGTTGTCGACTTGGTAACGATTGATTGGAAACCCAATAAAGAATAATAATTATGGCAAAGAAATTAACAATTCCAGAGCTTCAGACTCTTGAAGCCCAGTGTGCGAATTTGATGAGGTCGCTTGAAACATCGATTGGCAATGTCAATATCATGGCAGAGACTAACGCAACGCGAGAACTCTCAATGGTAAGGACTAAAATTGAAGAGGCTACAATGTGGCTTGAGAAATACCAATCCGGTAATATAATCGAGTTGGCTAACAGAACCTGTCGATAACATGGCACAGCAGGTAACTAACTTCGGAAGGTTCTATACCGCCATCAGGGCACTCAATCCGATAGGCGACCGCGACGATGTCAAGAAGAGCATCGTGTACCAGTACACCAACGGGCGTACCGACAGCCTCCGGGAGATGAGCCGCGCCGAATACGACAAGTGCTGCGAGGAACTCGAGCGCAAGACCGGACAGAAAGACGAACTCCGTAAGGAGCGCAGCGCCACACTCAAGCTCATGCAGAAGATGGGTGTAGATACAACCGATTGGAACCGTGTCAACCTCTTGTGCCGGGATGCCAGGATCATCGGCAAGGACTTCTACTATATCACTGCCGAGGAGCACCGGGAACTGCGCCGGAAACTCCGAAGCATTGAGCGTAAGGGCGGCATCAACCATAACCCGGTTCAACAGCCCGAGCCTCCGGTACAGAAACCCCGGAAGCAAGTTATCATAATCCCGATGGGTAACCTCGCGCAAGCATAGACGACATGAAAAAGAGACATTGGAAAATACGGCTCAAGGAACGGACGACAGGGCACATCTGCACGCCGGAGCACATAGGCTACCTTGACCGACAAGGCGTGATCAAGTTCTTCGGACTTGAGGAACCCGACATCGAATGGTACGACATTCAGGAAGTGCCCTACAACGAAACAGAAAACCAACCAATTAAAAATAATTGATATGAGTGAAAAAGAACAAGTAGAAATGACGGCTGAAGAGCGTCAGGAATTCGAGGCTTTCAAGGCCGAACGCGACAAAAAACGCCGTGAGCAGGAGCGCAAGCAGATGCGCCAGGACTATGCAAGCATGGTCGATGACGAAATCGCCACCACCATACCTCTACTCCGTGAGCTGAGCGAACAGATTAGACAGGTCAAGGATACCATCTTCGGCAATTTCGACGCCATTCTCAAAATGAAGACCGAGATTACCGGGGTTGCCCGTGATGAGCAGAACAGCCACACGTTCACCAACTCCGACAGCACCCTGCGTCTCATCCTCGGGGTCAATACTATCGACGGGTACCGTGACACGGTGGAAGACGGCATCGCCATGGTAAAGGGCTACATTGAGAGCCTCGCCAAGGATGACGCAACAAAGTCACTCGTCAACGCGGTGCTCCGGTTGTTAAGCCGGGACGGCCAGGGCAACATCAAGGCCAGCCGTGTGCTTCAGCTCCGCAAGATGGCCGAGGACAGCGGCGACGAGCGTTTCCTTGAGGGCGTGAAAATCATCGAGGAAGCCTACCAGCCCACAGTCTCCAAGAAGTTCATCCGCGCACAGTACAAGAACGACAAAGGCTCATGGTGTTACATTCCTCTCGGTATGACCGATGTGGACTAATCCGCAGAAACATGAAGAAGCCAATCACAAGACCTCCCAAGGTCGCCCTTTGCCGGATGTGCAAGGGCACGGGAATCGTGGCGACTGAGGCTCCTAAACGCTACCCTGACCCATGCCCCCAATGCGAAGGCAGCGGCAGAGTGACAGTGAGCTGCGAAATGACTCTTGACATCAGACCGTACAGACCTAAACCAAGAGGACCGATAAAAACCATGTAACGGACAATGGCAAAAAAACGCGGCATATCTTATGAAAAGCGTGTTGTAGAAATAAATCGGATATATGACCGGTACGCCAGGAGCGGCTTGAGTAACCGGGAAATATGGCGACGGTACATATATCCGATTTATGGAATATGTGAACGCTCTTTCTACAATATGATGAACGCCACGGCAGGGCTTGAAAACCCAGTCGTGGCGTCCGACATGCCGAGCCTTTTTGATTTGTTGCCTGATGAACCTTCAAAAAAGCAAGAGAAATGACCGACATCGACGCGCAGATCCGGGAAATATTCGGGCGCATACTCCGGGACATACAAGTGGAGCTTGGCGATGAATTCGACCAGAATTTTGAGCGGCAAGGTTTTTTCTCTCAAGCATGGGTGCGTCGCAAGAGTCCCATGCGTCCAGGAGGACATATTCTTGTCGATAGCGGAGGTTTGCGCCAGAGTATCCGGAGCGAAATCAGGGACAGCAGCATAGTCTTTCTGACCGACCATCCGGCAGCAGCTATCCACAACGAAGGCGGAGAAATAGTCGTAACGGTTAAAATGAAACGCTTTTTCTGGTACAAATATTATTCCGCCACCGGCTCCTTCGGCCGCAAAAAGGACGGTTCAAAACGCAATGACAAACGGACTCTGCAGCTCAGCGACGAAGCAGACTTCTGGAAAGCGATGGCGCTCATGAGGGTCGGGAGCAAGATACGGATACCGCAGCGCAAATTCCTCGGGACTTCTCCAGAAGTTGAGGCAGCCGTCCGTCAAATCATCGAGGAGAACCTGAACGAGTACGTAAACAACATAGACTTCAATATCAAATGACAGCAATTATAATAACCGCAATCATCTGTGTCACGTTGGTGATCATGCTATACATGACACATATCTATCCGAGAACCCTTCGCAGGTATAAGTTACGCTGCGCCCAGCTGAAAGCAGAGCATGACAAACTTAAAAAAGAGTATGACGGACATTTAGACGATTACACCGACTGGTTCCTGTCCATGCAGAAGCGGCTGGACGAGTTGGCAAACATCGTATTCGATAAAACCGAGGAAAAATGAGAGAAGAATTATACCGCAAACTGAAGACCCGTCTTGAGTCTCTGTGCATCAATGGCGCCGGAGAATATTATGAAAGGCCCGACGACGCGGATATGGATGACGAACTGTATCCCCGGGCAATCAAGCACATCGACCTTTGGAACCACAACGTGGAATTTCTCGATCAGGAAGTTCCGTGGGACCGCCCGGCCGTGTTCATCGAGTTTGTGCCGTTCAAATGGACACAGATAGTCCCCTGCGTTGAATACCGCGCTCAGCCCCTGATAAACCTCCATGTGGTGACCGACTGGACCGGAGCTGATACCGATGCCGGGCAGTTCCGGCTGCTTGACAAGATCCATGAACTCGTCGCCGGACTCTCAGGGAATACCTTCATGGAATTTGACATCGACAGCAGTGCCACCAACCATAACCATGAGGAAATCGTGGAGAATATTGAGACCTACACCTGCGTCGCATTCCGGCAATTGAAATAAAGCCCCATAAACGCGTCGTGTCGCGCCGAAAGAGCGAGAGCCGTTACCTTTATCGGGTGACGGCTCTCTTGCGATATATAGGCGAGAAAACGGTCTTATGCGGCGTTGTCGGGAGGGAGGTCGGGTATCGTGAACAGCATGATGTCCTTGTAACTGGCATTGTAGTTCATCGTCGCGTTAAACTCCCTCCTTTGGCAACGGGCGAACGGGTCCCCGAGCGATGGGTGGCGCCCCATCCATTCGCACAGTTCGATGATGCATGATTTCTCGGAGGTGAAATATATGAAATTATGACCGGGCAGAACCGACAGAACATCGAGATAGTCGGCAAGACGCCAGTACATACGGTAGGTGCCGACATCGGTGGAAAGGTAAGGAGGGTCAACAAGGAACACTACTCCGGGCGTATCCTTGTATTGCTCGAACAGCTCACGGTAGTCGCATGAAACAATCTCCAGTCCGGCGAGATAGTCCCGGCAGGGCTCATACCCATATTTGCGGACATTGTTGTAAAGCGTCTCACCGCGCATGCCCTCGATGCTCATCTTGTACTTCATAGAGAACATCAGCGACGATGACAGTGTGATGAAGTCAAGGTAGCCGGCTTCTTTCTCCTCCTGCTCAAGCAGCGCGAAAATCTGCTCCCGGGCAACGCCGGTTATCGGCTTGTGACGGTCAAACTGCGATGCGATGGGACGGATTGATTCAAGCAGACGGTTGGTGCGGGGAATATTGTCGATGCGTAGCCGGTAGTTGTCAAAGTCATTGTAGATGACATGCGACTCCGGATGGAAGTGCTTTGTGATATGCGACAACAGCCCGGAGCCTCCGAAAAGGTCAACGAAAACGGTGTTGGCCGGATATTGCCGGATTACCTCGATGAACTGTTTGGCGAACATTCTCTTCTGCCCAACAAAAGGCAGTGGTGCCGAAAGATATAGCTTGCTCATACGTTCAGCTCGAATTTTACAGCGTCCTCGCCGCTCAGGAGGCGGCGTGTGCTGTCAAGGTTGTTCTCGTATATGTGGACATTGCCCAGGAACAGAGTGATTGACTTGAGCGGGAAGTCAATGTGCCGGGCCATGAGGTAGAGATGGTAAATGTCGGCAGGCAAGCCGAGGTTGGCGTCCGAACTGCGTTGGTATGCCGTTATAACGAGCTCCGAATCCACAATTTGGAATTGAACGAGCGACAGGCATGGTGCCTGGTTGCTCTCCGCGTCGGTGGCACCGAGGAACAGGACATAGTTCTTGGAGCTGCGGCGTTCGGAATTGATCCTGGCGAGAAGCGGCGGTAGCTTCTCAAAATAGGTCGGGTAACTGTTGACAAGGATGGAGCCGCAGTAGTCCCACCAGTTTATGCCGGCCTCACGGTACTTCTCCACCGAGCGTTCGCCGCTCATGAAGAGCTTCAGTTCGGAACGGAGCTTCTTGCGGGCTATGCCATGCCCCTCGAAAATATCGAGCAGGTCGGCCGGGGTTAGCGAGAGCTGCTCGTTGATGAGATAGACGATATTGCCTTTGCGGTTTGACTGGCGTTTGCCGGAGTCAAGAATGCGCTTGAGTATCGTGTGGTATTTGTTTGTAGCCATAGTGCGAATTATTAAGCAATGCAAAGGTAGCGACAGAGCATGTCGCGCACACTATGGCTGCACATCATTACACTGCACCGGGATTGCAGTCGTTCTGAAAGTGCTTGATAAGGCTATAGACCTTGCGTTCGCTAACATCGTATTTGTCGGCGAGGACGGCGACTGCATAAGACACTTTATTGCCGGCTCCGACCATATTATTGAAGTCGGCGAAAAGGTCTATGTAGTCGGCATCCTCAAGACGAATGCCGTATTGGCGTAGCCTGTTAAGCAGTTCCCGGTTGAATTTCAGTATTTCAAATATGGTCATGTTCCGAAATTTTTGTAATTTTGCAGTGTCTCACTTATAATACGAACCCACTGGGTCTCGAGCAAGGGCATAGTGCCCCCGGCTCCGAGGCCCAGTGGGTTCGTTCGTTAAAGAGTAAGTGAGACGACTATTTAACAGGCCGGGGGCATTTTTTATGCCCTCCCCCGAAGGGCAATAATATTTTTATCCCATTAAATCAACTATATTTGAAATTAATGTGTTATCTTTGCAATCAAAGAGTAGGTTTAAGCCTTTAATAGTCGTATGTGATCGATGGTCGGCTTTAACTTACTCTTTTTTCATTATGTGGTATATGGCTTCAGAATAACCTCTGAATACTTCTGTCTTTATAATCCATGTTCCTCCGTCAAGCTGAAGCTCGTAAATATTATATCCTGTTACACCGCGCTCCCGTTTCTTTTTTATGTTTGCAATAGCCTTTGGATTAGTCATATCCTTGACTTCGCCCAAGGGGCTTTCGCGTACATAGACAAGGTCTGATATGTGGCTGTTAATCTTGGAAAACATTTCTGCCTCCTCGATATTCATGGCGTGTGCTATTCCACGTTTGAATGATTTTTTTGTCTGATAGAAGTTTCCAGTAACCAGATTCGTATGTTTGACTTTGAACTTGGTAGCACTTTCAACGATACTTTTACGAAAATCCACGAATCCCGGTTCACGACGAAATTCCAGACAGGAGCGGATATACTTACAAGCGGCGCAGACCTCATTATCTGGTACGAATGATAGAGTAAGTTTGCCGCCCCTGCTGCCTTTTGCGATGGGGCAGGTGGTGCATTTGCGGATGGTGTAAGGATTATAGTCCGGTACTGATTTACCTTCCATGCCGGCGTTGAACCGGAAGATGCCCTTTGTGTCACGCTGCAGAGCCTCGTAGCCAAGGCGCATCGCCTCGTCATGGTTAGTGGCCGGATATTTTGATTTACGGACCTGAACTACGGTACAGCGGCAGTTCCAACCATTAGGCGGGTAGAACTCTTCCCAGAACGAATCGGACGGCGGGAGCGTCACTCGGTCAAGCGCAGCATGTTCCGGACGCACCTTGTCATCGTGCTGGGTTCGGTACTGAAGATTATAGCGGTCGCCGTCGCGCATGAACTGTTCCCAGCGTCCTGCCATTTCAGCAGAGGCGCTGACGAAGTTATACTCGGCTCGGAGATAAATCCCGTTATATGTGGAGTCAATGCTTTGAACATCGTTCAAAAACTGTTCAAACGGCTTTCTATTGCCGTTTTCATCGAGCAATGACGGGAACGCTTCATGCAGCTCATGGAAAGCCTTCATGCCCGAAAAAATGTAGTTGGATCGGGTAAGGCGTCGGCGCATACTTTCCGTCATGCTCACCTTCTCAAAAGCCGAATTCATCGCCGATGCGTGTGTGCTGACGAACTCCTGCACGGCAGGGTCTGCCACCAGTTCTACACGGAATTCAGCTCCTTTCTCCTTGAAGAGGGACTTCATCATGCCTTTGAACAGGGAGGACAGTCGCTTGCGTATGTCCTCGGATGGAGCTGCCAGTGTCTCAAGTTCCGGCATTCCATCAAATAATCGGGCATAGCGTCGGTGCAGCCCCTCGTAGTCAGAGGGGCCTAATCGAAAAAATTCTTCCCGGGCTTGCCTTTGCCCACCTTGTTGCCTTTGCTGTCATCGTCCTCATTGTCATCGCCGTCTGCATCAGATTCCGGCAAAGCCATGGGATTGCGGCGTTTGCCGACGGGCATACCGTACTTGTCTGCGAAGTAAGACGGATCCACCTCGTAGCGGTCAGCAATCATGGTCTCGTAGGCCACCTGTTGTGCCGGCGTATAGTCCGCCGCATCGTCCCATTCAAAACGCAGACCCTTGACTGGGAACCCATGCATAACCATGAGAGGAATAAGCTGATTATTGACGATGTCGCGGAGCATGTCGCGGTCGGACTCCACAAGGTTCATGAACACCTGCAGGTGAGTCTGTGACTGTGAGAGCGAGGAACCGTCCTCGATGGTCATGGTCTGACCTATCACCAGTTTGGAAAGCTCGGAATTGGAGCGGTCGATGCGCTTGTCATAGACATTGAAGGCATCGCCTTTGCCTGACTCCACGAACTGAATTTCCGTTTCCATGCCGGACACCATACCCTGACTGGCACCCCCGTTGTAGATCATATCCTCAAGGCGCTTGAACTCCTTGGGGTCGCGTGTCGATGTGCGGGCGATGCGCCAGGGCATGCCGAAAATCTCGGCGAAGCAGTCCCAGAACGACATCGCATGCTTCTTCGGGATGGTGTGGAGCGCGGCCTTCAGCAACAGCCCGAGGTCATCGGGGCGTCCTGCTTCAATAAGCCAGTCCTTCCAAGGTCGCTCACGGAACTCTATCCCTGTTTTCCAGTTCATGCCGACACGGGATACAACGCGCCCCTTCTCCGGAACCACGTGCTTGCGAGGGATAAGAGTAACGCCGGAGAATGCCGGATGACCGTCGCCATCGGTGATGACATCGCCAAGCTCTATGAGCGAGTGACCATACCATATAGACTCGAGGCACAGCCGACACAGATCCTTAAACCAGGACTGGTCGAAAAGATGCTCCGCTGCCTCGTCCTGATCGCCTTTTTCATTGACGAGTTTGAAAGAGCGCGACATGACGAACCCCACGCGCTGCTGTATGCAGCCGGAAAGATGTGAGTCGGTCATGGCGTCCCGGTAGATGTCGTAGAGCTTTTGCCGGTTCGGATGACGCGGATCAATGGCGCTTTGCCATGCCCGGCGCCAGTCTTCAATATCGTTCTTTGTAAAAAATTCGGCGTAGCGGTGCAGCTCCATGATGATGGAGGTCTGCTTGGCTGCCTTGGCACGGCTTTCCTGTTCAGCCCTGCGTTGTCTGGATTTTCTGCTCATATCCTACCAATCGTGTCTAAGTTTGGGTGAAGAGTGAAATGATGTACCAAAGCCGGGGGAGCCGTCTTCCGACACCATCAGAGGCAAGTCCGGGACAATCTTGCCGGCCTGGACACCCTCAAGCCATTTAATCGCCCGGTCGTAGCGTTCCTTGCGAATCTCGCTGCCCATCTTCTGAGGCTGTGAGGCGGTCAGATGGTAAAGGACTATGTCTGCGGTGTACATGACTATAAGCCGGTTCCGGTCATTGCCCGAAGCCGAAAAAACGGCATCGGTATCATATACCGGGCGCAGATAGCCGGCTATCTCCTCCATGGCCTCTGCTTCAGCATTGGCAATATTCTCCGGCGAAGATTGCGATATCACTTTCAGGGCAGCCTCGCCGATGACAACACGGTAATCCTCACTATCGATAAACATACTACCATATATTTTTAGGTGAGCGACGCGGAATCGCCACCGGTTTGAAAATCTCTTGTCGTGTGCTGCGCTGCAGATACCATATGGCGCCCTCGTCGGCATCAGGAGCATCATCATGGGCACGGGAACCCCGCTCAAGGGCAAGTGTCTGCTCTATGCCGACCTGCATGTCCGGAGAATCCTTGAGCGTCTCGTTGTAAAATACGAAACCACGCTCCCAAAGAGGCGATACAGCCTCGATGCGCTGAATTTTCTCCGGTTTGCTGCGTTTGTCCGGAAGAATCGGAAGCTGATAGCCTCTGAGGTCCCCTTCGGCGGCAAATTCGTCCAGAATGATATCCTGCATGAAATTCGCCTCCATGAAGAATGAAATTGACACACGGTTGCGGGTCCGCTCGTAGAGGTCATAAAGCCACCGCACCATACCGGATACCGTGTCTTGGCGGACATAGCAGTCTATAAGATGCAGCTCGGTTCCGATCTTTCCCCATAGGCGGCATGCCTTGTAATCGTTGGCGGTGGTCGATTTGAAAGACGGGTCGGTATAGCACACGAGCATGTCGTACTTCTCCAGTTTGGGAAGGCGTTTATAGCGTATCCATTCATGACGGAAGATAGAGCCATCGTTGATTGGGTTGTGCATCATCTCCTTGTTCCAGGCACGATAGCCGACAAAATCGGCGTATGCCTGGGCTTCCTCCCGGGTCCACTTCTCTTTCCAGACAGGATTGCCGTTTTTATCCACTGCCTTGATCTCCGACACATACACGCCTCGTGTGGCGCACATATTGGCCAAAACGGAACATTTGGATATAAGGTTGCCTACCATTATAAAGCGGCCGCGACCGACATCCAGGGCGCCGAAAAGAGCCTCCTTGACCCAATCGGTCAAATCCTTCACGCGCTTTTCATTGCGGCACAGCTCGTCATCGTCAAGGTCATCGATCACGATATAGTCGGGTCGCGACTCACGGTCGCGCAGACCTCGTGGCGACTGACCGCGACCCACGGCGAGAAACTTGGAACCGCCCTGAGTCTTGAACTCCCCTTCTGTCCATTCGCCGAGGTTCTTCTGTTCCCCGAAGTCGGAGATGATGCGCTGATTGAACTCAAGCTCAGCCTGAATGTCGGCGAGAAGTCGGTTTGCGCTGTCCTGGCTTTTGCCCACAACGACCATAAAGCTGATGAGCCTTTTAGGTTGGAACATCAGCCATAGAGGGAGGAAGATGTCAAAATGGGTGGACTTGGCATGGCCGCGAGGCCATTTGAAGACCGCTTTAAGGTTCGGGGTATTGCGCACCTTCAAGGCGGCGGCATTATGGAACGGAGCGTTGTGAATTACCTTGATGGGTTCACCCGTCGTCTTGTCGCGTAATGTCAGGTAGTGGGGAAAATAGTATTCACAAAAAGCGGCATAATTTGAAAGCAGCCTGCGAATGCGATTGTCTCGCTCGGCGGCTGACTCTTTGGCGACCGACATTGAAACTGGCGTCAGAGAATTGACGCGCTTGCAATGGTCCCGCCATTCCTCGTACGCTTTCTTTATCTCAGCTGCGGAAGCCATATCACTTCAGCTGATTGGAGCCCATGGACTCAATTATATACTTGTCCTGGTACTTGTTGATGGCCTTGATAAGGTCCGGCGTGACTTCAGGGTCGGTAGCCGCTCTGTACTCAAGCCACCGAGAGAAAGCCATGAAGACCTCGATGGCGTCAATGACATTGGCCTTCTTGTCAAGTTTCTCTATGACGGCCGACAGTTTTGACAGTTTGTCGGCAAGGCCGGCAGTCGCCGTAATGTCTTTAGAGGAATTTACTTGCTCGATGAGGTTGTCTATGGTTATGAGCAACTTGTTGACAAGTTCTGGGCGCGTAATGCTTTTTGCGGCACGCGCTTCCTTCCATCCATCTGCGGCGCACCATTTGGAGATGGTGACGCGGGAGATATCTACCTTGTCGGCAATCTCGGTCATCTCCATGCCGGAGAGAAACAAAGCCCTGGCGAGGGACTTCTTTTTTTCGTTTTCCTTCTTTGTTGCCATATCTGAATGTGATAATATGCGATTGAATTTTGCACAAAGGTGGCGTAAAATAAGGCTCCCGCAAAAAAAGTGTGCAACCATTGCATACAAGTGTGCAACCATTGCGCACTTTTTTGGAGGTAAGACGATTAACTCTGAATTTTGCAGCGAAATCATTATCGCACATCACAATGGGCAACAGAGTAAGACTTACAAACGACACGCTCAACATCCATGGCTACCGCGTCCTTACCGAGGGCGTGGACATGGAACAGTATGAGCGCAACCCGATACTGCTGTATATGCACAACCGCGGCCAGGTCATCGGTGTGATCAAGGATCTTAAGAGAGAGAACGGCGAGATTACCGGTGAACTCGCATTTGACGAGGCAACCGAACTGTCGCGTCAGTGCAAGAAGCAATGGGAATTCGGTTCACTCCGAATGGTAAGCATAGGTTTCAATGTTATTGAAACCAGCGATGCTCCCGAATATATAGTCGACGGACAACGCTACCCAACGGTAACCAAATCACAGCTGCATGAAGTGTCGCTTGTGGACATAGGCGCCAACAACGATGCCATCAGACTGTATAAAGACGGACAGTTAATAACGCTCGGCGACGGCGGCGATTGCCCCCTTCCCCGGCTGAATCATAAACCAAACAACAATCCCCAAATGGACATCAAGACACTTGCCCTGCAACTGGGCTTGCCGGAAACGGCAGACGAGGCGGCAGTCAATACCAAGCTCGCCGAACTGAAGGGTTCCAAGGAGGAATCCGACAAGATGCGTGCAGAGAACGAACGGCTCAAGCTCGCGCAGATCACAGCGGCCGTCGATGCGGCCGTCGCCGCAAAGAAGATTCCGGCTGACAAGAAACAGCACTTCATCGACATGGGCAAGAAGCTCGGCATCGAAGACCTCAACGCCACCCTCGACGCTATCTCGCCGGCCGTAAAGCTCAGTGCGACCATACAATCTTCCGAGGGGGCAGTAGATCCATCTGCTAAGGGCCCATGGGAACTCCGTATGGAGGAAATTAGAGCCAAACTTAATAAGTAACAACACAAAACCAACAAAACAATGGCGATTATAGTACAAGGTACAAACTACAACGGTGAGGTACTTGAACGAATCCTAACCGTAGCCACCACGAGCAATGACCTCGTGGAGAGAGGACTTATAATGGTTATACCAGGAGTCCAAAAGAAAATCAGTGTGCCACGCGTTAAGACAGGCAAGATGCTACAGAAGCGTAAGGCCAACCCGACGCTTGCTAATAGCAAAGGAGATTTCGTATACAGCGAACGTGCCCTTGATCCTAAGGATATGATGGCATTTACAACCTTCAATCCGGCGACATTCGAACATGTATGGCGCCGGTGGCAACCCAAGGGGAACCTCGTGTTCTCACAACTGCCCCCGGAAGCTCAGAACATCTTAGTGGACGCTCTTAGCAAGCAACTCAGATTCGAACTCGGTTGGCACTATATCAATGGAGAATACGGAGACGATGACGACCATCTGATGGATGGTATTCTCACACAGGCAGCAAAAGATCACGACTGCATCGTTGTCGATGGATCTGCTGAAACAACGATGATTGGCAAGTTATATGCTCTTCGTGACGCCATCCCGACCGCGATGCGAACCAACTCGAAACTTCGCTTCATCATGAGTGTCCGCGATTTCGATAGGTACGATAAAGAACTTACCAATCGCGACAATAAAAATGCCAGCGAAACAGATATCAACGCCGAACGATTCAAGGGTATTACCATTGAGGTAATATCTTCGTGGCCGGATGGTGTTCTCGTAGCAACGCTCTGTTCGCTCGATGCCGACGGAAATCTCTTCGCCGCAGTCAACCTGCAGGATGACGAAGAGGTAATCCAGATAGACAAATACGCCGCCGCTTCCGAACTTTATTTCTTCAAGCTACTCATGAAGGCAGACACCAATATTGCCTTCGGCGAGGAATTTGTGGTTATGGACACTCGTACCAATCCCAAATTCAAACCGCTTGAGAAAAAAGTTACTGCCACCCCGAGTGCCCTGAGTTTCGCCGCTACCGGTGAAATCAAAGAGGTTTCAATAGAGGCGACAGGCGACTATACAGTAGATACCCCATCCGAAGGTTTTACTGTAGAGCGTACCGCCACAGGACTTAAGGTCACGGCTTCGGCAAATGAGGGAGAGTCTGCCCGGAATGGGAAGATAACGGTAACCCTCGATTCCGATAAGACAAAGACTGCGACCATAACTCTTTCACAACCCAAGGCGTAATGGCTAAGCTCCAGTATCTCGTACTCCATTGCACCGCGACACCCGAGGGGCGTGAGGTGACAGCCGCTGATATTCGGCGGATGCACCTCTCTCCGGTGTCAAAGGGCGGCCGAGGGTGGAAACAGGTCGGCTATACCGATATAATCCACCTCGACGGCACAGTGGAGCGCCTTGTCGACAACAATGAGGATGCCAATGTAGATCCGTGGGAAATTACCAACGGAGCCAAAGGCTACAATACAGTGAGTCGCCATGTCGTCTATGCCGGTGGCTGCGACAAATCCATGAAACCCAAGGACACCCGTACGTCGGCACAGCTTAAAGCGATGGAAGCCTATGTCAAGGATTTCCACAAGCGGTTCCCTGGTGTCCGCATCATCGGTCACAACGAAGTGGCCGCCAAGGCCTGTCCGAGTTTCGATGTCCAGAAGTGGCTCAAGTCAATAGGCATAACCCAGTAACAACCAATCAAACCAAACACAGCGATGTCCTTCAGCGAAATCCTCAACATACTTCTCGGCGGTGGCGTCGTGGCGCTTATAGTGGCTGTCGCCACTATGAGAGCGACTGTACGCAAGGCCAACGCCGAAGCAGAAAAGGCAAAAGCCGAAGCCGAGACCGTACACATCACCAACACCGAGAATGCGACCCGGATTCTGGTGGAGAACATCGTGAAACCGTTAAAAGATGAACTTCATGCTACCAGAGAAGATCTTCAGGCCACCAAAAGGGAGATGGCCTCTACCAAGAGAGAAATGGCCCGGCTGCGCAAAGCTGTCGAAGCTGCTTCCGGTTGTCGTCATTCTGACGGCTGTCCTGTACTTGCCCGGTTGCGCGACCACCAAAAAGACGCAGACCGAGCAAACACAGAGCCAACAGATAGTGACGGTCCACGACACGGTTCAGACATTTACACGGATAGTCCAGACGGAAGTGGTACCGGAGAGCCGTGTGGAGATGAGGATATCCGTGGACAGCCTCCTTAAACTTCCGCAAGGCGCTACCTATCACCGTAAGAGCGGACAGGCACATGCCGAAGTATCAATACATGGTGACACCATATATGTGACCGGCACATGTGACAGTCTCGCCCGGCAGGTGGAATATTACGAGGCACTCTATCATAACGCACGTGACGCACTGGAAAGTTACCACGCGGCTGTTCAGGAAGAGGCAAAGACTCGGGAATCCCCCTTGAGCATATTTGTCAAAGGACTTATCCTGGGACTTATTGCCGGATTAACATTAACTTCTTTCATCAAAATCTCAAAACGACGCAAAAATGAATAAAGACTTTATGTACGGCATCGGTGCCGTCAAATATAAAGGAAAGGAAGTCGGCTATATCGCCAAGAACTCGTTCGAGATGGGAGGTACCAAGCCCGAGTCCACCGATGTTGACGCCGAGCAGTTCCCCGGCGCTCCAGTTCTTGTCATCCCCCAGTCCAACGGAAAAATCGCGCCTAAGTTCGACATGATCCAGTTGAACTTCGAGAGCCTTGAGCAGCTCCTGGGCGGCAAACTTCATAAGTCTGGCGAGAAGGTTGTCGGTTGGACAGCTCCGAGAGCTGCAATGGTCATGGAAGGACCATGGGAGATTGCCCTTGTATCCGGGCAGTCTGTCCTTATTCCCAATGCCACCCTGCTTTCGGACCTTGCCGGCAAGCTCACGCTGACCGAGACCGCCAAGATCGAGGTTGAGCTGAAGGTCGCCATGCCATCTGCTGCAAAGGTACCTCCTTATGGCGTATTCGCCAGCGACTCACTTCCCACCGAATGGTCGGAGGAGAACGGATGGCTGCTTCCCGAGGACACCGAAGCCGCATGATGACGTATGGACATCACGCTTGAGCGGGCCATACAGCGCGAAGCTGCCGATGCGCTGCTGAATATAGGCATATCAATTCCGCTTAAGGAATTCAAGTTGCCTTTCAGGAAACGCCCCGTGAAACTGCGTGTGACACTCAAAAGACCATATATGTCCGGGCAGATCCAATTTGCCCGGACATATCTTTCAATGGAGGTCACCGCAGAGCAGATGGCAGCATTTACCAAAGAGGAACAGATGCGGTTCATTGCGGAACATGGAGCCGAGCTCTGCCGGATGATAGCCTATACTATTTGTGTGGGACCGGTACGCCGGATGTTTGTACGACCGGTGTCATGGTTCATCCGGAACTGCGTGGAGCAGCACATCATTCTGGCTGCGGCGCAGAAATTCGTAAGCCTGATGGGCACCGACCCTTTTATACCTATTATCAGATTAGCCGAACGGACGAATCCGATGAAGCTGAGACTGAGCCGGGCAGCGAAGGGGAGTTAAAGAGCGGTTACGAGCCCTCCCATAGCCCCTTCGGATTTATATGGCAGGTGGCTGACGCCACAGGCTGGAATGTGGACTACATACTTAACAAAGTAAATTATCAGACCCTGATAATGATGCTTAGCGACGCTCCACGATACAGGAGCGGACGCAAGGCATCACAGTCAAACAAAACTGCCGGCGCTACCGCAGAGGAGGATGCTCGGGAAGTTGAAGGATTCTTCAGAAGCAATTTAAAACAGTGACACATGAAGCCAGTTGAGCTTGAAATATTCCTTCAGGACGGCCTGTCACCCGGTCTTAAAAAGGCCGGGCAGGCCGTCAGTTCCTTTTCCAACGACACCAAGCGTCAGCTCAAGGATGTTGCCGGAGCATTAACTGTGCAGCGCGGGATTGTGCGCGATCTTGAGAAACAGTGCCGGGAACTTGAGAAATCTGTCAAGAAGATGGCTCCGGGGCAAGCTGCCACAAAGGCATCCTCCCAGCTTGCCGCACTCAAAAAGGAACTCGACGCGGAGAAGGCCGGACTGGAAGAATTGACGAAGCAGCAGCGTGAGCTCAAACTTGAGGCGGAGAATGCCGGTGTCTCACTCCGGCAACAGCTCCGAAGTGTTCGGGAAGAGATAGCCACACTGTTACTGGCTTATCGGTCGTTGACAGATCAGGAAAAACAATCTGCCCAGGGCAAAGAACTTGCCCGGCATATTGATGAACTTACGGAGAAAGCCGGAGAGCTTAACGATGCCATCGCCGACACATCTCAGGCAATTAATAATGCCGCATCCGACTCAAGAGGATTTGACCAGTTTGCCGGAGGCATCCAGCTTGTCGTTGATGGATTCGGTCTTGCTACCGCCGGTGCACAGGCGCTTGGATTAAGCGAGTCCGACCTGATTGAGGTGCAGACACAGCTCCAGACCGCTCTCGTGGCGAGCAACGCACTGACATCAATGCAGGTCAACCTACAGAAGCAGTCGGCCCTCATGCAGGGCGTCAATGTCATACAGACCAAGGCTGCAGCCACCGCCGAAACAATCCGCACATGGGCGGTGGGTCGTGGCGTAATTGCCACCAAGGCAGCCATGATAGCACAGGCTGCTTTCAATGCTGTGGCAAAGGCTAATCCTTACGTACTGCTCGCGATGGCGGTTGTAACTGTTGTCGGGGCTCTGTATGCCCTCGCAAAGGGGAATGAGGCTGCTAAAAAGGCAGAAGAGGAGCGCCAGGCACAACTTGAACGAACCAAGGAGATCAATGAAGGTATAGCCCGGTCCATAGGCGAAAGTGCCGGTTCCCAGATTGCAGCATATAACAAGCTGCAACGTGCGTGGAAGGCTCTTGGAGATGACATGGCCAAACGCCGGAAGTTCGTTGATGAAAATAAAAAGGCATTCCAGGAACTGGGACTGTCGGTCAACAGTGTCAAGGATGCAGAGGCGGTTCTTGTGAACAACACAAGCAATGTTGTGCAGTCGTTTATACTCCGAGCGAAAGCTGCTGCACTTAACGAAGCTATCACTAAGGCATATTCCACGATGTTGGAAAGGCGGGAGCTTGCTAAACGAAATGCGAGATATACGGTGAAATCCCAGGGAGATGAAGTAAGTTATGATGATGCTCAGGCAAGAGGTATGGCCGGTGTCCGTGTTGTGCCTCATAATCATGTCCGTGCAAATGGAGGAGGCCGTTCTATGAGCAGTTGGACAACATATACTTACGAAGTCAAGGATGCCAGTGCTTATAATGCCGCAAGTAATCGGTTGGCTCTTGAGGCACGAGACCGGGAGATTCAGGCTGCCACGGCTGAGGCGGACCGTCGTGTCAACGATTTACAGAAAGAGATAGGCGCGACTGAAGAAGCACTTGATGCCCTTAAAATACCCCAGATGACCGGAGGTACGATCCCGACAACCACTACCGCAAATACTACCAAAGAAGACCGGCTTGAGGCTGCCCGAAAGGAAGCGGAAGAACTACAGAAACTCCGTTGGCAGAACGAGCAGGATGAGATAAAACAGATGACTGACGGGGCAGAGCGTCGTCGCCGGCAGATAGCTCTGGACTATAAAAAAGAACTTGCCGAGATAGAAGCCCAGAGGGCATCTTTCAAAGCGCTGAACAAAGAATCCGGAGCGACAGGGCTAAATGCTGACGGATTGACTGAAACTCAACAGTCCGAGATAGACAGAGCCGGACGCATTGCTCTTGAGAACCGGGACAAAGCCATGCAGGAAGTCTATTTGCTCGAACTGCAGCACATGGAGGAATATCTGAAGGAGTACGGTACATTCCAACAGAAAAAACTCGCTATGTCGGAAGAATACGACCGTAAAATAGCCGAAGCCTCCGATGAATGGGTAAAGAAGTCTCTGGAAAAGGAGAAGGCAACGGCCCTTCAGAACATCGAAATAGATGCAATCAAACAGTCTGTGGACTGGGGAAGCGTGTTCAGTGGTTTCGGCACCATGTTCCGCGATCAGCTTGAACCTACCATTGCCAAACTCCGGACAATCTCTGAGACTGAGGAATTTCGGAATTCGGACCTTCAGGATCAGCAGACTCTCTACGAGCTTATCGCCAAGCTCGAAGAGGCAAACACGTCATGGGACAGCGGAATATTCGTCACTCTCGGGAACGATCTCACCGCATATCAGACAGCCATGCGTAATTACATGGACGCTCAGGATAAGGAAAGGCTTGCGACAGAGGCTTTGACCGCAGCTAAGATAAAACTCGCCCAGGCAGAGCAAAGTGGCAATGCCGATGCTATTGCAGCTGCTAAAGCCGAAGTGGCGACCGCCACCACAAATATGAACGAAGCATCCGACCGGGTACGCTCCTTCGGCGCGGATGTGCAGGATGCCTCCAATAGCCTTCAGGCATCTACCACGCGCGTCAATAATATGTTCAATACGCTTGTCTCCAGTCTTGCCGGACTTAAATCCGGCAGCCTGCAGGGCGTGGGTGAAAGTCTGATGAGCCTTGACAAACTTTTTAACAACAGCGCCATTACAAACGCCGTTGGCGGGGCCCTTGCGAACGGCATGTCGAAACTGCTTGGTAATTCCGCTATCGGGAAAAGCGTTTCAGATGCTCTTGGCAACAGCGGAATGATCGGTCAGATCATATCAGCTGTCCTTTCTCTACTGGATATCCTCAAAGATGGCATAGGAGTTCTGGTATCAAGCCTGATTGATACCGTGCTCAATGCCATATCCGGCATACTCACGAATCTGTTGAACGGAAAAATGTTCGTTCAGATAGGCCAATCGCTTATCGACGGTATCGCCGGAATATTTGATGCCATTACATTCGGAGGTTTCACCTCATGGTTCAGCTCAAGCAATGCCAAGGAGGTGCAAGCTACTATTGACAATCTGACAGAACGAAACGAATTGCTACAGACCGCCATAGAGGACTTGACTGACGAAATCAAGGCAGGCAAGGGAGGCAAGAGTGTCGCAGCATACCGGGATGCCTATAATTATCAGCGCGAAACCAATGCTAATTATCTCGGCATCGCCCAGGCCCAGGCAGGATACCATGGTAGCCACCACAGTTGGAATTACTATTGGGACGGATTCTCTCAGGAACAGATTGCGCGGCTGAGCCGTCAGATCGGCCGCTCGTGGGATGGCAATATCTGGAGTCTATCGCCGGAGGAAATGAAGATGCTCCGCGCCAATGTCGATATGTGGAAGCAGATTCAGGACACCGGCAAAGGCGGGTACGGCGGCAGACTTACCGAAAAACTCAACGACTATATCGCCCAGGCCGGCAAACTCGAGGAACTGACAAACGAACTGTACGAAGGATTGACAGGGATTTCCTTCGATTCCATGTATGACAGCTTTATCGATCAGCTCATGGATATGGAGGCGAGCACGGAGGATTTTGCTGACAATATCAGCGAATACTTCATGCGTGCCATGCTTTCCAACAAAATCGGCGAAATGTATGCCGACAAGCTGGAGGAATGGTGGAAGAAGTTCGGAAAGGCGATGGAAGACAATGACCTTACCGAAGCCGAACGCAATGCCCTGTCCGAAGAGTACATGAGATATGTCGAGGAAGCCATGAAGCTCCGCGATCAACTCGCGGCAGCCACCGGTTACGGCAGTGATGACAAAGGTTCATCGCAGTCCGGAAAAGCCGGCAGTTATAACGCCATGAGCCAGGACCAGGGTACGAAACTCGAAGGACTGTTTGTCTCGGTACAGGGCCATGTGGCCAATATCGACACCATTGTTGAAAATGTGGCCGAGCGTATGAGTGCTGCCGAGGGATACCTTGCCCAGATTGCCGAGAATACGAAATCTAATGCGGCGTCTGCCGAAGAGATAAAGGAACTGCTTATAAAAATTGCCAGAGACGGCATCAGAACCAAATAATAATGGACACATCCGCATTGAAGGGCCTTGTCATCATAAACGGCAAGGATATATGGACTGAATTCGGAGCCTTTCTTACCGAGGAGAAGAAAGGCGGCCGGGATAACCTCACATCCATAATGGCGCCGTCAAAGGTAAAGAGCCATGTCGGCGTCAATATCCGGGAACATGACGGCACGAAATATTCCGGGAAACTCGATGTCAAAAACGAAGAGCGGGATGTCACACTGCATTTCGCCATATTCGCCGGAACCAGGAATGAGTGGCTGATTAGATACCGCTCGTTCATCACATTCCTAAAGACCGGAGAAAACGGATGGCTTTCGGTGCGCTTGCCGGAACTCGGGCTGACCATGCGCATGTTCTATGTCGATTGCCCGGGATACAAGCCGCTCACATACCTCTATAACGAAGGGGTCCAGGCCAGCCGCTTCAAGGTGAAATTCCGCGAGCCGGTACCGTCATTCTAACTAAATTAAAACGCCGTTCAAATATGCTTATAACGATATACGACAAAGTCGGTAACCCGAAAGTGGAACTGTCCCCGAACGACACTTCCACACAGGCGACAGATATACAAGGCGACAATGTCCTGACTCTCTCGTTCACCCATTACGAGCATATAGACCTTGATGTCGATGACTATGCCGACTTCGAGGGGGAGCGCTACTGGCTCACCGAGAAATACCGTCCGAAGCAGAAATCCACGAAAGAGTGGAGTTACGACATCAAGCTCTACGGTGTGGAGAGCATGATTAAGCGTCTGCTCGTAATCAAGACCGTTGACAACGAGGAAGAGCCGGTATTCACCTTGACCGCCCCGCCCCGGGAACATGTGGCGATGATAGTCCACTGTATGAACGATGGCATGGGCAACATCACCGACTGGAAGGTCGGACAGATTGACGGTGCCGAGAATATCGTTGTCGACTACTTCGGCAAATACTGCGACCAGGCACTCAAGGAGATTGCCGAGAAAGTCGGCGCCGAATGGTGGGTGGAAAGCCAGACCGTCAACATCTGCAAATGCGAGCATGGCGAGCCGGTTTCCATGGGCTATGACAAAGGACTGACCGACATAGAACCGACGACCGCCGACAATGTGGATTTCTATACGCGTCTGTACCCTGTAGGCAGTAGCCGCAACATAGACCGCGAGAAATACGGATACTCGCGGCTTCAGTTGCCCGGCGGCCAGAAATATGTCGAGATGAATGCCGACAAATATGGCCGGGTGGATTATTACGAGTCTGATGCATTCGCGGACATTTACCCGCGTCGCATCGGTGTGGTCAGCAGCGTCCGGAGCGAAGTCAAGACCGGCGAAGATGGCAAGCCCTTCACAATTTACTATTTTCGTGATGACAGTCTGCCGTTCAACCCCAACGACTATGAAATCGGCGGCCTGGTCAAGCGTGTGTCATTCCAGGAAGGAAGCGAGCTTGCCGGACTCGGTGACGAAGAAGACGGCACATATTATTTTGAGGTAAACTACAACAGTGACACCCGGGAATACGAGATAATCACCATCTGGCCCTATGACGACGACACACAGTTACCCGGTGGCATGCTCGTGCCTAAAGCCGGCGACAAATATATCCTTTGGAATCTCAGGATGCCGGACGAGTATTATGCCCTTGCCGAGGAGGAATTCCTTACTGCGGTAAACAAATATAACGCAGATCATAACCTTGACCTCACGGTTTACAAGGCTTCCACGGACCATGTTTGGATAGAGGACAATGGCGTCGAACTCTCGATAGGACGCAGGGTGCGACTCGAGAGCGAGGAATATTTTCCTGAATTCGGATACCGTGACAGCCGCATAACCCGGATAACACGCAAGGTCAACCTTCCGTCGCAGATGGACATCGAGATTGGCGACGCTTTGAGCAGGACATCAATGCAGCGGATGTCCGATTCCGTTAGCGATGCCAAGAGTTATGCCCGGTCAATCGGAGAGTCAACGGCTCTTCCGGACATCATACGCACATGGGACAAGACCGTGCCGACCGATAACAACCTCTTTTCTGCCCGGCGCAGTCAAAGGGAATTTATCAGCAAGAACAGCCCCGACCGCGCAAAAAAGAAAATCATATTCGAGGAAGGTATCGATACCGGTGATTTCATCGCCGGGGTGCAGGGTGGCAACATTGACGGCAAAGGAAACGCCGAACTGCTCACGCTTGTTGTGCGACTGCTGATGAGCAGCCCCAAATTTGTTGACGGTCTGACAGGCGAAGGATGGCGCATCTGGCTTGAGAACGGGTTGTCGCATCTCACTGTCGACAAACTCACCGTGCGCCAGATTATGACTGTCCTCGAGCTGCTGATTGAGAAGATCCGGAGCGTAGGCGGACAGATATGCGTGTCTGCGGCCAACGGCAAAATAAAGGAAATTCAGAAGGTCAACGGTCAATATATAATCACATTCGAGCAGGAGAACACGTTCGTCACCCATGACCTCATGCGCTGCCAGACATTTACCGGGGACAGTTTGAAAAGTTATTGGGTCGAGATAGCCGGCGTGAACGATGGCAATGTGATTATCCCAGAATCCGAATTTGCCGGAGCCATACCTATGCCCGGTGACGAGTGCGTGCTGATGGGCAATACCACAGACAAGAACCGCCAGAACCTCATACTCATATCCGCCACCGAGGACGGACAGCCGCGTATCGATGTCCTCGATGGCGTGCATGACAAGAATTTCACAGACAGCCTTCGGGCGCGCCTCGGAAACCTTGACGGCATAACCGATGACCGGTTCCCGGCAGACAATCAGCCCCACGGCAACGGTCTGTATTCCGACAATGCATATCTGCGAGGCACCTTCCTTCTTGTCACCGGCGAGGATATCAAGACCAAGTTCGAGATTGTAGAAGGCAAGATTGAAAGCATGATTGAAGCGGTACGTGATGATTTTATGGTTAGTAAAGGGTATCTTAGCAATCCTGCTTTCACATCCGGCATGGAAAAGTGGGATACATCTAATGAAGCTGTGTTCTTTCTTGTCGGCAATAAATGGATATGGGCAAATAACAATGTTCTCTCCAAGAATGGTGATGGTGTAAGCATAATTAGAAAGGACGGTCGCACGACTTTGCGTATCATAAACAAATATATTCTACAGCAAAACGCCAATCTGTACAGCAAGCCCACATTCGCGACCAACACCGACGGCAAGATGGAGGCGCTGCCTATATATTTGAGCTTTTTATACAAGTGTGTCAAGCCAGGCAAACTGACAGTCAGATTCGATAATGTGGATAAAACCGGCTTCGAGGACTTTAACTCCTTCGAGGTTGAAGAGGACCTTGCGAAAACCACCAATTATATTCAGTTTAATTGTGATGGGTTCTGGAACGGCACAGGCGATTTTAGGCTTTCCTTCACCGGCGAAATCTATCTGTACATGCTTGTCCTGTCTACAGATAAGATCGAGGCGCTCACATACAAGTATCGTACATTGTTTGAGCAGTCTGAAAAACTGATAAAGATTGCAGCTCAGAATTTTGACAGGAACGGCAAAGTGCTTGCTGAATCCGGAATACTTACCACTGCCCAAATGACAGGTCTCTATGCTATAAATAGTAATGGCCAATTGACGGCGTTTGTTGGTGCCGGGCAGGAGGGTATTAAAATCAAAGCCAGCAATATACAATTCGAGGGCTTAGTAACTGCAAATAGCAATTTCAGAATCCTTGAAGATGGCAGCATTGAGGCTCGCAGTGGTACATTTTCGGGATATATCAGAACTACGTTCAAGGACATATTTGATAGCGATGTTGTTGAATATGGCGTGTGCAGATATGGGCAAGGCGCTGGCTTCGCGCCTAGATACAAGGTGCAAAACGACCTGAACCTTATCCTGCATACGCGCACCGAAGTAGTTTTGCCGGTTAGCGCAGATTATATTGGAGCCCGAATTGTGCTATGCGAGCCGTTGGGCATATTTTCGCGTAATGGCGAGGGGGCTTTCGTTTATAGCGAAGATGATTCCAGCATTGGAGGCATATATCCGTCGAACGCAGGAGAATATGAATTCACCAGCTATACTCATCATATTCAATTTAGCAATGGTATGATTGAGCTTATAGCAATTCCGGCTCAAAACCCAACGGATGGTTCTCCATCATGCAAATGGATGCTTCTCAGTAAGGGCGCTGGATTCGTTCAAGGATATAAATTAGAAACTAACTCATAACAGCATGCTATGGAACTAAATTTTAAGCAATTCAGAATTCCCACGGGGATTGACATGAAGATATATCGAACAGGTGACGCACGCGAAAGCGTTGCCAATATGATATATCTGAACGTTAATGGGATACGTGCTCACGCTCTCGCGCTCAAAATCTATCAGAGCGAAGGCTTAACAGATTATTCTGATGACGAAATAAATGTCATCAGAGAAGCCTCTAATAAGTACGCTACGCCAGCATTTATCGATGGCTTGAACATACAGCTTAATAAGCATTAAATCATGGCACTATCACAAGCAGAAATAAAACAGATACTCGATGCCATTAAAGCCGAGAGCCAAGACGTAACTGCACTCGACGTGGCAACGTCTCTCAATAATATCACGAGCCTACCGGCTATACAGGCGGCGAAGATGGTTCTCGCGCCTTTGGCGTTGCTATCTAAACCTGCGCAAGACGCAGCGGCAATAGCCAATAACGCAGCGGCTTCTGCGAATACCGCGGCCTCAAATGCCAATACGGCTGCAACGAATGCCAATGCGATGGCGACATCACTTGAAACATATGGCACTGATGTCGCTGCCATTAGAGCGGCAATTACATCACTACGAGATGACCTCACACGTGTGGAGGCCGACCTCAACGCACTCGACCACGACAATGCCTCCTCGGCTATCGAGAGCTTCCGCGAAATCCTCGCATTCCTCGAGGGATGCAAGGATGACGAAACTCTCCTGGCAAAGCTCACCGAGATTAAGGCTCTTATCACCGCTGAGGCTGCCGACCGCCAGTCGGATGTTGCGGCGCTCGACGGCAAGATAGCCGAGGAAGTGGCGAGCCGAACGAATGCCCATGAGCTTTTACAGGAGCAAATTTTCGAGCGAGGCCGGGAGCTCCACTACCTGCCCGACAACTTCTCCACGGAGAAGGCGCTATTCGTCGCAGCCGGCACCTACACCATAGGTACCCAGCCTATCAAGCCCGGGGCGCTGCTGCTGGGGTGCGTGGATGAATGCTGGGGTGTGTACCAGTACGTGTATTTCAACGACGAGGTAGAGATTTCGGCGCAATCTGCGGAGGCCTTGCAAGCCGTTCCGGCATCGGTTCCGACCAAAGCGCCACCGGCAGTAAAGCACGACGCCAATGTGTCCAACCCTGAGAACTGGGTGCGTCTGGCAACCATCGAGGATGTTGCCGCATTGAAGAAACTTGTGCCCGTCGTCGAGCTCACCGCCGAGGAGATTGCCGCACTGCTCCCTGCCGACGAGAGCAAGAATGCCACCCTGGAGCTCGCTGCCGAAGACGATGTGGCTGTAACTGATGAGCCCGCGACTTGTGAGGCACTGGAGCAATTCCGTTCTCGCTTCCGTGAAATGCGAGAGCGCTCTATTTTCAAAAAGAAAACTAACCAATAAAACTCAATTTATATGGCTAAAAAGTATGTCGGCCCGGCAGTCGCCGAGGCAATAGCTGGGGCGGTGTCTGCCTGCGACAGAAAAATTAAGGATTCTTCGTCAAAAGTTTGGGAGCTTTATCCCAGCAACATTGACGAGGTGACGTCCGAATCGCCCTCAGGGGCGATTACTATAATGTCGTTCCCTACGCCTGCGGACTTGTTAGAACATATCGCCGAAATCAAGGAAGGAGATGTGATTGATATAACGAAACTACTCGGCTATGACCAGGATGGAGAGTATTTCCGTTTGCAGGTGACATCCACGAATCTCGAAATTACCAGTGATACCATCCCGAATCGCTATGCCGCTATAGCCAGCACGATTCAAGGAGGAATGTCCTTGAGCGCAATCATAGATGTAGAGACCTGCGGCATCGTGATGGGTACGCTCGCAGACACTTCAACTGTGGATGCTTCCCTTGGCGGTTCTGGCTGGAGCTCCGGGCCGATTCCCAACTGGGGAGATGCTGACGGCTACTGGAATATTAACGATATGCAACAACTCCAGCTTGGCAAAAGATTCCATTCGGCGTTAACGCCGTCTGGAGTATCATCTTCGGCCACTGGCGACCCGGTAAAGGACGCCAGCGGGAATTATGTCGACGGTATCGTGGTTGGTAAGGGCAAGACTGAAGATTCGGAATATTGCGTAGTACTTGGTGCAGCTAAATTCAAAACTGACAACAACGCTGGAACAATGACCGCTCCTGGAATTTTCTACGTCACGCAAAAAAACAAAACTCTCTCTACAACTCCTGGCAAGGTACGATTCTATCCCCTCCTGAACATGTGGAAGGAGATTAAGGAATTACAAACCACCGTTAACGCCCTCAATCCTGGTGAATGGTACATTGGTCCGGAAAAACCAGAATTGATAAAAACGACTAAAAATAAGTCTAAAAATCTGGTACATTATGAATACCAGCTTTCAGAAACTCTGACCGCAGAAATGGTTGAGAGGTGCTGGAAAGGACATATCTTGGTGCTTGATGGATTTCCTTATAATCAGGAGATTCTTAATGAAAGAGAGTTCTTTGTCCGCGATTTTCTGCACGATGAAAACGAGCAAATATGTGGGTTCATCGCTGAATCGAATCTGACATATCTGAATTGCCACCTCACAGTTGATTACTCTGGACTGGTCAAGATTGATTACTATCCAGCAATAGAGGAAAGATCTGCATCCTTGCGTAGAGAAGCCTCAGATGCAAATGCAAAACCTGCGCGTGTGATTGTTGGGCGCATTCCTAAAATTGGTCATACTACTACTCATAACTATTATTTAACATATCGGACCGGTGTGGAGGATCGGCCTATAATTGTGAATCTTATTACCAATGGATTTAGGAAATGGTGTGGTGATGAGACATCCAGTGCTCCTTTCTGTATTAAAGCCGTAGGTGTAAGGAGCGTGTTTTTATCCAAGTGTCATGGAACTTCTGACAGCGAAGCAACGAAAAACGGTCCGTTCAATATCAGTATTGAAGGAGATTTAGTAACTATCAGTAAGAAAGTACCAGGTATATGTTATTATGCCCCCTATGGATTATTTGCTACGATGTCAATTTATACACCCCAAAATAGACAGATGGGGCCTGACCGTCAGGATGTACGCGTTGTGGTCCGTTATGATGAACAACGCGGCTGGGTTGGATGTCAGCCCCCGACAAAAGGAGGCCATTTCGTTTATGATACGTGCTTACCACCCACATACAAGGAGGTTGAGACGGCGCTGGGTTCCTACGACCTCCATAAGTGTGACTTCCAAATCCAATTTCGTAGCAGGTCCGTGAGACCCAAAGGCGTTGCAGCCAGTGATGCGACTAAGAAATACCACTTCTGGTCATACAAGAAAAAAAGAGGGAGTGTTTTCCGCATTCGACGGACGTTGAATGCTTATAGCAAAAAACCTCGATATAATGATGGCGACCCAACCATTTCTTATGCTCATAGAAGTCTGTGTGCATCTGAATGGCATTATTACTCGGTCAAATGGGAAAGTCTTAACATAGATGGAATGGTAACGCACCGGGTTGTAGCTCTGCGAAGATTAGGATAAAGAAATAAGACCATCCATAGGAGAACATGCTGTAGCATTGACGTAGCCCACGGAGGTCTTATTCAATTGCAAATATAGCAACTAATTGTTTTCCTACCAAATATCTTTATGCGTTTTTTAAGCTAAAATGATGGAGCATGGAGGTGAGCGTGGAGGTGCCTGGTGTAGTGCAAATACATGTTACACCAAGTCGCAGGGAGTTTTGCCACGCGCAAGCCATTCTTCTTAATAATTTAACAGATAACATAGGCTCCCATTGTCGAAAATATCACAAAAATGGCCTACGAACTATATACGTAGGCCATTCAAATACTATATTAGAATGATAAAAACACAAATTTAGGGGTACGTTTTGTTTTGTAGGAATGAATCGTTTCGTTTTGTTTCTGGCACATTTCGTCTTCAGGGCGTCGCACGTTTCGTTTTGCGGATTATATAACTGCTCCTGACGACGGGAAACGAGGACACTGAAGCGACTATGTCAGCGGACCGGAGAATTCTTTTCGAAGAAAAACATTAAATGGACTTATAATGAAAAAGTGTGCCGGAATCGGACGATTCCAACACACTTTTCAAAATTTTCGTCTGATGACGACCCCCGCAATGGAGCGGAAGGTCGGATGTAACGCTGATTATTCAGCCACCTCGATGGTGACGGCGCGGTCGAGAGTGAGGCACTTGTCGCCGAGGTCAACGCGGTTGCCGTTGTTGATGGTAGCGTTGAGCTGGCTGTCGGCTACGCCGTAGCGCACGAGCTGAGCCTTCACGGTGTTCACGCGGTTTTCGCGCAGACGCTTGTTGTAGGCATCAGTGCCGGTGTAGTTGTCGGCCCATCCGGTAAGGGTGTATTTCTTCTTCGTGTCAGCCTTCATTACGTTGGCAACCGACTCAAGCACACGCTTGTCGACCGAGGTCAGACGGTATACGTTGATGGGATAGTAGATGGTGGCAAGGGGAGCCTTGGTTACGACTTCCTTCTGAACAGGGCGGTTCAGGCAGGCCTTGAGCTGAGCTTCGAGGTCGGCGATGCGGGCGTCGGCAGCCTGAAGGCGTGCGCGGTATTCGTCGCAGTTTTCGCCGGCGGGAGCGCAGACGGGAACTACGGGAGCGTTCCACTCGGTCTTGCCGAACTTGTAGGTAGCGGTGAGGAGGGCTTCAGCAACTACGCCGGTGTAGCCGTAGCCGTCGTTGTGGTTCTCGATGGCGGTAGCGCGGAGGTCGAGACCGAGGGCGAAGTGCTTGCTGAGGTTGAATTCCTGAGTGATACCGGCGCGGAGAGCGATAACCTTATCGTTTGCGTTCTTCCACTCGAGGTCGTTGTAGTTGCCGTTTTTGGGGCGCTTTGCAAACGTCCAGTAGTAGGCACCACCGGCATAGAAGTATGCGTTGTAGACACGGTTGGGCTTATAGCCGCACCACCAGTTGGTGAGGTTGATCATCACGTCGAAGCCCGGGCCGATGTAGTTCACCTTGGTCTTCTCGTAGCCATTGACGGAGTTTTCCCAGGGCTGAGCACCGATAGCGTCCATTTCATATTTGTGGAGACCCTTCACCGAAAGGAAGTCAGCGCCCAGACGGGCTCCGATGATGGGGCTGAACCATTTGCCCACATAGAGCGAAGCTGCGGGAGCGAAGCGGTCGCCGAACTTACGGTGCTGGTCCTCGTGGGTAAAGCCGACGGCCACACCGCCTTCAGCCTGAATGAACCAGTTGTTCTCAAACTTGTTCAGAAGCACACCCTGCGAGGGATCCTCGGTGTAGGTCACTTCCTGAGCATTCTGAGCCACGGCAGTAGTAGCGGCCATTGCCAGGCTCAATGCTAAGATAGAACTCTTTTTCATAGATAAATTTTAAAACGTTTTGTGATTGTATTTATGAAATTATATTTTATCGTTTCATCCCTTGTTCCTCCGATTAAAGCGAGTGCCGCGGAAACCGCACCGAAACGCCACGCATTCAGCGAAATACGTAGCATTTTACAGCCGGAAAGCCCTGTTCCAAAGGCTATGCCCGCAAAAATCGACGTAAAGTTAATAAATATATTTCGATTATTTCACATTTCCTCCCCTAAAAAGCTAAAAATGTGAATAACCTTACATCGCGAGTTTGCCGGGGCGCTACCACTAAATGCACTATTCAAGCGCTTGCCTCTCTACATAAATAACCCCGGAAACGGCAGGATGGTTTCCGGGGTTATTGTTAAAATTCAGCGATGTACGGTATTATTTCTCAACGGCCACGGTGTCGGCGGTTTCGACGATTTCAGTTTGCTCGGTAGACTTTTCGGCTGGAGCACCGGCCTTGCCGCCCATGGCAACGATGCGGTCGCGGATAGCCGCGAGGGTTTCCGGCGTATTTTTCTGCACCACTACACGGCCGTTCGAAGCCCCTTTCGTGCTCGATACAGTAACCAGTATGCCATCCTTGCGAAGCAATGCGATGAATTCCGACGCATCGGCGGCGGTAGTGGCGACGCTTGCATAGCCTTTACCCTCCAGATTCTTCACGATGGCAAGACTCCCGTCGTTGCCCCAGTCGGTCTGCGTGTTGATGAAGATGCGCATCCCTACGAGCTGACAACCAGTGCGCCAGTAGTTGGTGCGGCGGTAGTCATAGCCGTAGAAGCCGTAGGAGTAGTCGGCCATGTTGGAGCTGAACTGAGCCTGGACGCTGACGGTATAGTGGTAACCGCTCTTTTCAAGCGACGGGATGTCGGGCGTGGAAGTGTAGCAGTAGTCGGCGGGGTCGGAGAAATGGGCCGAGGGAGCCTCGCCGAGCACAAACTCGCCCACGCCTTTGGGAGTAATCATCGAGGTTACGTCGGACACTACGGCAGCCATATTGAAGTAGTCGCTGTACACGCCGTAGCTGGCGCTTTCGGACGCGCGGACTTCATTAAATTCAGCCGAACGGATTGGTTTGCCGTTTTCGTCGAGGAAAGTCTGCGTACGCTTGTCGGCTGCTATCAGCCCGAACCCCTCCCAGTAGAATACATAGTTGTAGTCGTCGATGCGGTAGAGCGTATTGCCCTTGTCGTCGAACACATCGGCACGCTTGTCGTCTACGGCGAGGATACGGCCGTCGGTCATCAGTTGCGTATGGGTGTATTTCGGGCGTACGAGGGTTTCGCATTGGTAGTCCATCACGCCCCACTCGCCATCTTCGGTATAGAAAGTAAACATCTTGTCGTTGTAGGTTCCCACCCCTTTCACTTTGTTGGGGGATTTAAAGTATACCTCCCCCTTTTTATCGTAAAACAGGATATGCCCGTTTGTATCCTTGACGGGCAGGTAGCCAAACCCATACCTAAACATCTCAGGCGCAAACCCAGCCTTGAGAGCAAACACCTCGTCGCCTTTCTTATTGATCACGATATATTTGGTTTCGGCATCCTCGCCTTCGCCTATGGTTTTCAAAACCAGAGCCAGGCCTTCGGAGAAATCGTTGCAGGTGCTGTACTTAGGTTCAACGATATATTCGCCTTTGGTGTCGACATAACCCATGTTGCCATCTTCAGCCATTACGGTCAGCATTCCGTCGGAGTAGCCCTGCGAGCAATAGGTGATTTCCTTACCGCCGACCGGATCGAGAGTGAACACGCGCTTGCCGGAGCCGTCGACTAAGGAGATGCGTTCCTTGGGAAGCGTGACGGGCACGAGGCCGTCGGCCATATAGCCTACATATTTCAGGCCCTCGCAGTCGGCCACCGGTTCGGGTTTCTCACCGACCTTATAGAGGGTATAGCCCTTACCCTCTTCAACAGAGAAATAGCCGTTGATTACGGCCGAGGGGACGTTCTTGAACTCGTCCTCGTAGAGGAGAGTGCCGTCGGGAGCATAAAGGCTCCAGTTGCCGTCGGCCTCCTGCTGGACCGCAACATATTCCATTTTAGCGCCGTCGCTGCCTGCACACGAGGCCATAGCCAGTCCGGCGGCAGAAGCCAGCGCCAGACCGAATGTGGTTTTCAAACTCATAAATAAAAACTGTTATGTGAATAATGATTTCATCGGGTTAGATTAAGCCATAAGTAACTGCCCGAGGGCTATAGCGGAAACGGCGGCAGAAAGATACGAATAATTATTTGAATTACAAAACAGCGGCGCGCCCGCGAGGGGCACGCCGCCGATATGAGGCTTTAGATAAAATACTATCAGATGCGGTGGAGGAAACGGAGCACCTGCTCGGTGATGTTCTGCACAGTAAAGCCGAACTTCTCGTCGAGCACCTTATATGGAGCGGATGCACCGAAGTGGTCGAGACCGAATACCATTCCATCGCGTCCTACCACACCGCGGAGCGTGGAGGGGAGGCCGGCTGTGAGACCGAATACGGGCACACCTTCGGGAATAACGCTCAGGCGGTAATCCTTGTCCTGCTGCTCGAACACGCCGATGGAAGGCACGGACACCACGCGGCAAGGCACGCCGCCGGCCTCAAGCTCTACAGCCACTTCGCAGAGGAGGGAAACCTCCGAGCCGTTGGCTACGAGCACAACCTGCGGGTGAGGAGTATCCATCACCACATAACCGCCCTGATGGGCACCGAGAGCCTCTTCAAAACGGTTGCCGGTGGCAGCGGGGAGGTCCTTAATGTTCTGACGGGAAAGAATGAGGGCTGTGGGAGTCGAGAAGTTGTCCATCGCCATCTGCCATGCCACGGAGGTCTCCACAGCGTCGGCCGGACGGAGCACGAGCATCGAGGGATTGCCCGAGAAGTTCTTAAGTTCCTCCATAAGGCGGATCTGAGCCTCCTGCTCCACGGGTTCGTGGGTGGGGCCGTCCTCGCCCACGCGGAATGCGTCGTGGGTCCAGATATATTTCACGGGGAGCTCCATGAGAGCTGCAAGGCGCACGGCGGGCTTCATGTAGTCGGAGAATACGAAGAATGTGCCGCAGGCTGCGATTACGCCGCCATGCAGAGCGATGCCGTTCATAATCGAGGCCATGGTAAGCTCGGATACACCGGCCTGGAGGAAGGCGCCGGAGAAGTCGCCGGGAAGGAACTGATGTGTCTTCTTGAGGAAGCCGTCGGTCTTGTCGGAGTTGGCGAGGTCGGCGCTCGAAACAATCATGTTCTCGACCTTCTCGGCGAGCGTGGCCAGAACGGTGGCCGAAGCGTTGCGGGTGGCGTCGTCGGCTTTCTGCACGATGGCGGAATAGTCGATTTCAGGCAGACGGTTGTTGATGAAGTCGTCGAGCTTGCGGGCGAGCTCGGGATTGGCCTCCGCCCATGCTTTCTCGGCAGCGTGGCGCTCGGCGGCAATCTTGCGCAGCTGCTCGTTGCGGTCGGCATAGAGCTTCTGCACGTCGGCGGGAATAATCCAGGGATTGGCGGGGTCGGCGCCGAGATGCTCCATAGTCTTTGCGTAGTCGGCGCCGCTCTTGCTCAGAGGCTGGCCGTGGGTGGAGCATTTTCCTTCGAAAAGCTCGCCGGAGGCGGTTACGGCGCCGCGGCCCATCACGGTGTGGCCCACAATAATGGTCGGGCGCTTGGTCTCGGCCTGTGCGGTCTCGATGGCCTTGGCGATAGCCTCGGGATCGGTGCCGTCGATTTCAATCACGTTCCAGCCCCACGCTGCATATTTGGCGCAGACGTCTTCAGCGTCGACAGCATCCACATTGGTAGAAAGCTGCACGCGGTTGCTGTCGTAGAACATTATGAGGTTGCTCAGGCCCAGGAATCCGGCAATACGGCCGGCGCCCTGCGAGATTTCCTCCTGCACGCCGCCGTCGCTGATGAAGGCGTAGGTCTTGTGAGCCACAACGTCGCCGAAACGGGCCTGGAGGAAGCGCTCTGCGATAGCGCAGCCCACGGCCATGGTGTGACCCTGGCCGAGCGGTCCGGAGGTGTTCTCAACCCCGCGGTGAGGATCAAGCTCGGGATGGCCGGGGGTGACGCTGCCCCACTGGCGGAACTGCTGAAGCTCCTCGACGGTATATTTGCCGGTAAGGGCAAGTACCGAATAGAGCATGGGCGACATATGGCCCGGATCGAGGAAGAAGCGGTCGCGGGCAATCCAGGTGGGATCGTCGGGGTCGGTTATGAGATACTTGGAATAAAGCACGTTGACAAAGTCGGCGCCACCCATGGCGCCACCGGGATGACCCGATTTGGCTTTCTCGACCATTGAGGCTGCGAGCACGCGCACGGTGTTGGCAGCCTTGTTGATGAGTTCTTTATTCATGCCAAAAGATTTGATTTTTAGGTTGAAAAGGTGATCGTTGCAAAACCTACAATTTTCGCCTAAATTGTAGGGACGCACGGCGCGTGCGTCCGTATAATTGGCTGGAATTTAATTGGTAGTCGGACGCACGGTCCGTGCGTCCCTACGTTTCGATGGTTCTGCGACGTCCTATTTCACGTTAGATTATAGATTGTAATTATTAAGACAGGTAGACGGAAGCGGTTATACCGGATCGACGGGCAGATCCTCGTCGACAGGAATGTCGGTATTGACGTTCTTGCTGCCGATAAGCGAATAGTAGAGGATGTAGACCAGCATGGCCAGCACGAGCCAGTAGCTCGACACGTAGCCTACGGTGCGGCCGATGTAGTCCTGGATGAAGGGCATAACGCCGCCACCCACAACCATGGTCATGAAGAGACCGGAAGCCTTGGCCGTATATTTGCCCAGGCCTTCGGTGGCGAGGTTGAAGATGCCGCCCCACATCACTGAGGTGCAGAGGCCGCAGAGGAAGAGGAACATACACTTCAGGGGCACTTCGCCGCTGGTTATGTTGAGGGCCTTGAATTCAGGCGATTTAAAGGTGATATCCTCGGGAAGGAAGATGGCGATAAGCACGAGGATGATGGCCGTGGTCGACACGGTGATCATCTGTGTGCGTGTAGAGATTTTACCGCTGATAATCGAGCTGCAGAAACGGCCGATGAGCATGAAGAGCCAGTAGATGGCGGCAAGCGAGCCGGCCACGGCGGCTGCGCCCTCGAAGTTCTCGCGGCTGATCCAGGCATTCATCTCGCCGGGAATACCGATTTCGATACCCACGTAGAAGAAGATGGCGATAACGCCCAGAGTGCAGTGGCGGAAAGCAAGCGGGGAGTGGGTGTAGGTGGCTTTCTTGAGGTTAGCCTGAGGCTCCTGAATCTTGATGAAGCTAATGATGATGAAAGCGAGTACGAAAATCACGATTCCGGTGATTACCAGAGGCGAAACAGCGGCCATGGTGGTCTCCTTGGTGAGAGTGCCCACGAGAACGCCCACAAGCATGGGAGTCAGGGTACCGGAAAGTGAGTTGAGCGTACCACCGGTCTGGATGAGCTGGTTGCCTTTGTTGCCGCCACCGCCGAGGAGGTTGAGCATCGGGTTGACCACGGTGTTGAGCATGCACACGCAGAAACCGCAGACGAGGGCGCCGAGCAGATAGATAAAGAGGTTGAGGGTAGTAGGATTGTCGCCGCCGATTACCACGACGTTGTCGCCTACGATGCTCGAAAGGAGCTGGATGGCCAGACCGATTGCACCCACGGCGAGAGCGATGAGAGCCGTTTTCTTATACCCGTAGCGGATTAGCATGTTGCCGGCGGGGATACCCATGAAAAGATATGCGGTGAAGTTCATGAGGTTGCCCGCCATGCCGGCCCATTCATATCTGAAACCCCAGATATTGCCGAAGGGGGCGGCCATGTTGGTTACGAACGAAATCATCGCGAAGATAAAAAACATCGTGATGATGGCTATAGTGCGTCCGTTGGAGCCTTGTTTAGCCTGTGTCATAATGGTTTGTAGTTGAAGAATTAAGGTTAGATATTTATATTTTTTGTTTTTCGGTATTGAAAACGGCCTTGGGGCCGCGGCCGCAGCCACCGCCCTATTTCTTGCAAATTTAAGAAAATTTGGTTACGCGCCAAAATTAAATGAATCAGAGCAGATAAGCGAAATACTTGTATGCAAGCTGAGGGAGGGAGATTTCGCCATCGGTCAGGCGCTTTGCGTCGATTGCGCTTAGACGGTCCCGGCAGGTCTGCCCGTCGCTATATTTCGCTGAGATATACGTCGCGGCACCCTCAGTTTTGACTTCAATGTTGCGGAAGGGAGAATCAGCCTCATCGCGCCGGGTATAGCAGATGGAATAAGGCGTATCGCGCACGCGACCGGGTGTAGGCACAAGGATTCCGAGTCCAACAAGCGCGTTGATGTCGCGGAGTGCCGTATCTCTGGATACACCTGCAATCTTCGCCCAGTTTTTTGCCGTCAGCTTGGCATCATAGCCGTCGAGGTAGGTATTGAGCACCAGTCGCTGACGCTCGCTTACTGGCGCCTGGGCGTGAGCATTCCAGAACGTGGCCTTGCGGAGCACCTGCGATAGCATTACGTCGGAATCTTCGATTGCGGCGATAATGGCGCTGAGATACCAGAGGAGCCACTCCGTAATGTCGCCGTCGCCGCGCTGCGTCTTCTCCAGTATTCTGTAGTAATGACTCTTGTCTTTGAGAATCTGACGGCTGAGGCTGTAGAAGTGCATCCCCTCGCCGTCGAGTCCGGCGAGCACCATATCGGAAATCGCGCGGCCGATGCGGCCGTTCCCGTCGTCGAAAGGATGTATGCTTACGAACCACAGATGCGCGATGGCTGAACGTACCATCGTAGAGGATTTGCTGCCGCTGTTGAACCATTCGAGAAACCGGTCCATCTCGGCCGGCACGGCCTCAGGCGCCGGAGCTCGGTAATGGAGTCTTTCACGGCCGAACATGCCGGAGACCACGCTCATCTCAGCCGTACGGTATGCTCCTACATTAAGGCCAATGGCGTTGGGAAAAAGTGCCGTATGCCAGCGGAACAAACGGTCGGAAGTCAACGGGACATAGCGGTTGTGGGTGGCGTCGAGCATCATTTCTACTATGCCATCTACATAGTGCGTCGAATCCTTGCTTTTCGGAAGCGTGACGCCGAATTTGCGCGCCACCGAACTACGCACCTCATCGGAATTGAGGCTCACGCCCTCGATTTCCGACGATGCCACCACATCGTTGGTCACCGCCTCGACCGTGGCCGCCATCCGGCTGTCGAAGCCTATGGCCGCCATCCGTCCGGCCAGATATCCCAGGCGAAGCATCGCCCGATTCTGCAAGTCGTTGATATCCGCATTATTCCAGCGAAAGTCCGTCCAATTATCATGTTCGTGTATAAACATAGTAGAATTTCAAATATGCCTTACGGCTATAATTCCCTTCTTACGATTGTACTGCAAAAATAAACATTCGTTTATTAACACGCAAATTTTGCGGCTTATTTTCGAATTCAAGACGCAAGTTTTGCGTATTAGCAGCCGCAGGGATAAAAGATTCCGCCCGCTTGCCGGCCGGAAGGCTCGGAAGCGGGCGGAGTATTCGGATTAATCTAATGTGTCAGCTATGCGACGGATTAGATGTGTCAGCTATGCGACGGATTAGAAAGTGTAGCCGAGGGAGATTTTGAGGGCCTGGCTGTTGATTTTGGGCTTGGAAGAGCCGCCGTCCCATTCAAACTTGTGGCTGTAGGCGGGGATGAAGTCGGTGCCGTACTGAACGCCGAGGTAGTACTTCTGATATTCGAAGCCTACACCGATCTGCCAACCCATCTGGAAACGGTTCCAGGTGTAGTCGCCGTCGCCCATGTTTTCCTTGCTGTCGCTGTATACGTTTACCCAGTCACCTTCTTCGATGCCGGCAGCCTCGAGCACATCTTTGCTAAGGCTCGAATCGAAGGTGTCTTTGTATTTGGTAACGAGGTTGAGCTTGAAGTTGATGCCTACATAAGGAGCGATTTTGAAATCGTCGCTTACATTGAAGCGATAAACGAAGTTAACAGGTACACGAAGGTTGATGTTGGTCATCTTATGCTTGGACTGGAACCATTCGCCGGCATATTCCACTTTTTCGCCCTTTTCAGAGCCGAAGCCGAAGTTGAAGTTACCGCCGACTTCCACGAACATGTTTTCGGCAACGCCGAAGCCATGGGCGTAGTTGATGCCGAAACCATTGAGGCTGCGGCCTTCGGTCTTGTCGGTACCGGTGTAGTCCTTGTTCATCGAGTAGTGCTGCCAGTCGTAGGAAAGAGCAACACGATTGTAGCCTTCTGCATTGGCTACGGAAGCGCTGGCTACGAGCACAGCAGCTGCCAAAATCACTTTTTCATAATAGTGTGTCTATAAAAGATTTTGATGAATATTGGTCTATTTATTACAGTGTAAGCAACTCGACTTATACTGCCTATGTTAACTGTGTTTGTGCAAAATTAAACAAATTTTTACGCTTATAGGTAATTATAGAGTTAATTTGTGTTAAACGCAAATCGGTAGACCCGAATCCTGATTCTCGATTAAAAAAATCCGGCGCACCGAATCAGAAATCGGCGCGCCGGATTATATTATGGTCTGTTCTTAAACAATCAGCAGATTATCAGAAAGTCCAGCCGAGACGGAGAGCGGGCTGCACATAAGTGCCGAGGTCGAAGCTCTTTGCAGTGGGATCTTTGTGAGCGTCCTTGTTGAGCTCCTCGCCGTTCTTTTTCTGGCAGGGCTGATGCATCGATTTGTAGGTGAGGTCGATACCGAGTTCAGCACCAACATAGAGACCTTTGTAAACATAGAAGTCTACACCGGTGAAGATGCCGAAGTTGAAGTTGGTCGAGCCGATTTCGCCGTTTGCGCTGTTCTCCCAGTATTTTTCAACTACCTTTTCAGAGGCGTTCCACTGCTCGGTGGTGCTTCCGTAGCTTTCGAAGCCTACGCCTACCTGTGCGCCTGCATATACGTCAAGACGACCTTTGGTAACGAGGTGACGCTCGTAGCCGAGGTTGATGTTGAAGTTGCTGCGACGGGTGTTGTTGTGAAGGGTTACGTAGTTGTTTTCGGAAGTCTCGAAGTCGGTGTTGTCGATGTCCTTGTGAACGCCGAAACCGATGTTCAGGCGGATAGCGTCCTTATTGGTGATGAAGTAGCGGCCGGTAAGACCATACTCGCTATCGCGGAAGGTTGTGTAGTCGTTCGAGAAAGGATTGAACTGAAGTTCAACGCCGAAATCACCCTTTTCAGGTGCAAATTCGTCCTGTGCGACAGCAGCAGGAGCCATGGCTGCAACGAGGGTAGCTGCAAGAATAAACTTTTTCATTGCTGTGTTTTGTATAAAGATAAAAATTAAAACAATTATTCCAGTTAAGAATTCCTTTTAAAAAGGCCGGATCTACATATCTTTCGTAGTTGAATTCCAGCTTTTTAACAAAAGTGTGTTTCTTTGATTCGCCGCAAAGTTACGAAAGTTAAAGATAATAAATATTAGCGCTTGCGTTAATATTTGTTAATATTAACGCAAGCTTCTAATTCCTAAGCATTTATAATATCGATTAAAGCACCGCATTTTATACAATTTTTACCAACTTGTGTACAATCTTCGTGATTGTGCCCTCATGATGCGAAATCACCGCTTAATACTGGCGGTCGCCGAAAATGGCGGTGCCGACACGCACCATGGTGGAGCCTTCGGCTATTGCAAGGTGGTAGTCGTGGCTCATCCCCATGCTGACAGTGTCGAAGCCGCGCAGATCGGGGCAGAGCGAGCGGATGGCGTCGAAGGTGGCGCGGATGCGGGCAAAGTCCTCGCGCACGCGCGCCTCGTCGTCGGTATTCGAAGCCATCCCCATCACGCCGCAAATATGCGTTGCGCGGAGCGACTCGTAGCCGCGTCCGCGGAAGAAGTCCATCAACTCGTCGGGCGAGAAGCCGAATTTTGTCTCCTCGGCAGCTACATGGAGCTGCATGAGCACACGGGCTGTGAGGCCCTGCCGCTCAGCTTCGGCGTCGACGGCGCGCAACAGGCGCTCGGTGTCGATGCTCTCGATCATGGCGGGACGCAGGCGTAGAAGCTGGCGCACTTTGTTGGTCTGCAGATGGCCGATAAAGTGCCAGCGTATTTCAGCGGGGAGAGCCGGCACTTTCTGTGCGAGCTCCTGCACACGGCTCTCGCCGAAGCAGGTCTGGCCGGCGGCATAAGCCTCGGCAATCATTTCAGCCGGATGGAACTTCGAGACAGCCACCAGCGTGACACCCTCGGGGAGCCCCTGCTTAATCTCCCGGATATGCTCGGCAACACCCATAGTCACACATTAATTATATATAATCAGGCCTGCGGGGCTTCGGGCTTGGCATGTTCCTTCACCTTCATGCGGTAAACGTCCATGATGGGGGTCTCGGCAATCGAGACTATCTCGAAGTCGGCCATCGTACCCTTCATGCCCTCCATAAAGTTGTCGTAGGCACCTTTGAAATCACAGCCGGCCACAAGCACCTGCGATACGGAACGCTTCTCCACCGCCGTCTTCTCGTCGATGGTAATGAAGGCAACCTTTACGAGATACCATTTGTCGGCCGAATCGTCGAACATTATTTCAGCTATCTTGGTGCGCTTCACGGCATTGACGTCCACCTCGCCGCTTACGAAAGGAGCCTGCTCCTCAATAATGCGTGCTTCGGCCTCAGTGAAGCTGAGCGCATCCACCAGATAAGGTTCCGTAACCTTCTTGATCGAGCCGTTTTCCTGAGTTTTATCGTAACGAATCTTACATTCGAACCAGTTTGCCATAATATTTCAATATTATTTTGTGGGAATTGAAAAAACTTTGTTAATTTTGAGAATCAAAACCACCGGCAAAGTTAGGCTAAAAATCCAAACTTTGCAAAGCGAAAAAGCGTTAGACAACCATGAACTTCAACCGCGAGGGATTTCTCTACAGGGCATATTCCATGTATGCCGACGGCTTCCGTCAAATGACGGTAGGACGGCGCCTGTGGGCCATAATCATCGTGAAACTCGTGATTCTCTTCGCGGTATTCCGCCTCTTTTTCTTTCCCGACATTCTCCAGGAGCGCTACGACAACGACGCCGACCGCGCCGAGGCCGTGCGCACAAATCTGACCAGGCCCTGACGCATTGCCCGGGAATCAGCAACCTGAAAAACCAACTTTCAAATTCACCATATGGAAGACCTCCTTACCACCGTCGACTGGTCGCGCGGGCAATTCGCCCTGACGGCCATAATCCATTGGCTTTTCGTGCCGCTCACCATCGGGCTTTCGCTAATAGTGGGCATAATGGAGACACTCTATTACCGCACCGGCGTCGAGCGCTGGAAGAAAATCACCAAATTCTGGATGCTGCTTTTCGGCATAAACTTTGCCTGCGGCGTAGCCACGGGCATAATCCTCGAATTCGAGTTCGGCACCAACTGGAGCAACTACTCATGGTTTGTAGGCGACATTTTCGGAGCCCCGCTTGCCATCGAGGGGATAGTAGCCTTTTTCCTGGAGTCGACGTTCATAGCCGTGATGTTCTTCGGCTGGAACCGCGTGAGCCGCGGCTTTCATCTCACCGCCACATGGCTTACGGCGATAGGCGTATGCCTGTCGGCCTACTGGATTCTGGTGGCCAACGCCTGGATGCAGTATCCCGTGGGGATGGATTTCGACCCTGCGCAGATGCGCAACGTGATGACTTCGTTCGCCTCCGTAGCCCTCTCGCCCGTGGCCGTCAACAAATTCTTCCATACCGTATGCTCCGGCTGGGTGCTGGGTGCAGTGTTTGTAGTCGGCGTAAGCTGCTGGTTCCTCTATAAAAAGAGCAACGTCGCCCTTGCCAGGGATTCGATGAAAATCGCCGGATGGGTGGGCCTTGCGGGCATCGTGCTGACAATGTGGACCGGCGACGGCTCGGCCGTACAGGTTGCCCGCGTGCAGCCCATGAAGCTCGCCGCCATGGAAGGACTTTACGACGGTTGCTGCGGCCAGAGCCTCGTGGCCTTCGGCATCGTAAACCCCGATAAGCAGCGCACCGACAATGAGGAAGCGCTCCTCGGCGAAATCTCGATACCAAAGGGCCTTTCCGTTCTGGCCAACCACGACGCCGAAAGCTTCGTGCCCGGCATCAACGATATAATCGACGGCATAAGCATCGACGCCAACGGCGACACCGTCAATACCGTAAGCTACGCCGAGCGCATAGCCCGCGGCAAAGCCGCCCAGGAGGCGCTCCGCCGCTACGACTCGGCCATGAAAGCCGGCGACCAGACCGCCATGGCAGCCGCCAAGGCCGACATCGACAAGGATTTCCGCTACTTCGGCTACGGATTCCTCGACAGCGTCGACGAGGCCGTTCCCCCCGTTGCACTGACGTTCTACGCCTTCCGCGTGATGGTGATGGGCGGCGGCTACCTGCTGCTGTTCTTCATGGTGATGCTCTGGCTGAGCTACCGCAAGCCCTCCACGCTCGAAAACCGCTGGGCAATCTTCTTCGGTCTGATTACAATCCCGGTAGTATGGCTCGTCAGCGAGGCCGGATGGGTAACCGCCGAAATGGGCCGCCAGCCCTGGACCATCGAAGGACTGCTACCCACCCGCGCGGCCATCAGCGACATCCCGTCAGGCTCGGTGATGCTCACATTCTGGATGTTCGTCGTGGTGTTCGTAGGCCTGCTGGCCGCCGAGATAAGCATCATGACACGCGAAATCCGCAAAGCCGCCGGCCGCGACCTGCTGGCCGACTGAGCCGCCTCGATTCCATAATTATACACTAACCAAAGACATACAACGCAATATGGAAGCATTACAGATATACTGGTGGTTCGTGATCTCGCTCCTCGGGGGGCTGCTGGTGTTCCTGCTCTTCGTGCAGGGTGGCCAGACAATGATATGGTCCACCCGCAACGCCGAACGGAAATCACTCATGGTCAACGCCCTTGGCCGTAAATGGGAACTGACGTTCACCACCCTGGTGGTGTTCGGCGGAGCTTTCTTCGCCTCGTTCCCGCTCTATTACTCCACAAGCTTCGGCGGAGCCTATTGGCTCTGGATGCTCATTCTGCTGAGCTTCATCCTGCAGGCCGTAAGCTATGAGTTCCGGTCGAAGCCGGGCAATGTATTCGGGCAGTCTACCTACGATATATTCCTGCTGATCAACGGATGCGTGGGTTGCGTACTGCTCGGCGCCGCCGTAGGGATGCAGTTTTTCGGCGCCGACTTCTCTGTGGAGCGCCAGAGCATCCTCAACGCCGGTGCTCCGGTGATTTCCTCCTGGGGTCCGATGCATGGTCTCGACGTGGTGTTCAGCATACCATGCCTCCTGCTGGGCTTCGCAGTGCTTTTCCTGGCGCGCACGCTCGGCGCCCTCTTCTTCGGTATGAGCGTGAAGGATGCCGACGAGCGCGAGTTCGCCCACGGCATGCGCACCCGCACACTCTTCAACGGCACTCTGTTCGTTCTCCTCTTTCTCGCATTCCTCTTCGCGCTCTTCACAGCCGACGGCTACTCGCGCCTTGCCGACGGCCTGGTGGTAAAAGTGCCCTACAAGTATTTCTTCAATCTGATTGACCTATGGTGGATAGGCGCAGCCTTCCTGCTGGCTGTGCTCGCAGTGGTCTACGGCATATTACGCTCGGCCTTCGACGCGCGTTTCCGCACGGGCTTCTGGTGGACAGGCGCAGGCGTGGTGGTGGCCGTATGCTGCCTCTTCTGCATCAGCGGCTACAACAACACCGCCTTCCTCCCATCGACCACCGACCCACAGAGCTCGCTCTTCATCACCAACGCCTCGTCGACCGAGTTCACTCTGCGCGTCATGGCATGGGTGACGGTGCTACTGCCCGTAGTGGTGGGCTACATAGCCTATGTATGGCACAAGATGACCTCGCCGGCCATCACAGCCCGCGAACTCGAGGCTGACGACCACGCCTATTAATACCCGTATTTTATTTAAGGAGGAATTTTCTTAACTTTGTGGGTTGAATCGGGCCGCAGGCCCGGTTCAGCCCACAAACCTTATATACCCCACAGTGAACTCCTCCGACACAAGCACAATAACCGGCGGTTCCGCCAAGGCGCCCAAACGCATAGCCATCCTCGGGTCGACAGGCTCGATAGGCACGCAGACGCTCGACGTGATCGCCGAATATCCCGACCGCTTCCGCCCCACGCTCCTCGTGGCGGGGCGCAAGGTCGACACACTCATACAGCAGTCGCTGAAATGGCGCCCGCAGATGGCAATAATCGCCGACGAATCGCTCTACTGGAAGCTGCGCGACGCCCTGGCACCGCTCGGCATCGCCACAGCAGCCGGCCAGCAGGCCATCAACGACGCCATGGCCTCCGACTGCTTCGACACGGTGGTTACGGCCACCGTGGGCTACAGCGGCCTCGCCCCCACCCTCCGCGCCATCGAGGCCGGGAAAGACATAGCCCTGGCCAACAAGGAGACTATGGTGGTTGCCGGCGAACTCGTCACCGCCGCCCTCGCCCGCTCCGCATCGCGCATCCTCCCGGTCGACTCCGAGCACTCGGCAATCTATCAGTGTCTGATCGGCGAGGATCCCGCAAAGGTGCGCCGTCTGATTATCACAGCCTCCGGCGGCCCGTTCCGCACCTGGACGCCGGCCCAGCTCGCCTCGGCCACGATGCGCGACGCCCTCAAGCACCCAAACTGGAGCATGGGCGCGAAAATCACCATCGACTCGGCCACGATGGTCAACAAAGCCTTCGAGATAATCGAGGCTCGCTGGCTCTTCGACATGCCGGCCGAGAAGATTACGGCCGTAGTCCATCCGCAGTCGATTGTCCACTCGATGGTGGAATTTGTCGACGGCGCCGTAAAGGCTCAGCTCGGAGTGCCCGACATGCGCCTGCCCATTCGCTACGCCCTGGGCGAGACGGTGCGTCTGGCCACTGACGACTCTCCGCTTACACTCGGCCGCATGACCCAGCTCACCTTCGAGGCCCCCGACACCGAGCGTTTCCCGGGCTTCACCCTCGGACACTATGCCCTGCGAGCCGGAGGCACAGCCGCCTGCATCATCAACGCCGCCAACGAAGTGGCCGTAGAGGCCTTCCTCCAGCAGAAAATCGGATTCGCGCATATCTACCGCCTGATAGAGGAGGCTCTGCAGGCCATGCCGATGATTCAGAACCCCTCGCTGGCCGACTATGTGGCCGTAAACGACGCCACGCGCGCCTATACATCCTCGCTTATCGCCAAATAACTTCCCACCTCACCCCGACGAACAACCACGCATGGAAACATTCCTCATAAAAGCCGCCCAGCTGATTTGCGCGCTCTCGCTCCTGGTCATCATCCACGAGCTCGGCCACTTCATGTGGGCGCGCATCTTCAAAATCCGCGTCGAGAAATTCTATATCTTCTTCAACCCATGGTTCTCACTGGCTAAATGGAAGCCCAAGAAGAGCGATACCGAATGGGGCATCGGATGGCTGCCGCTCGGCGGCTACGTGAAGATTGCAGGAATGATCGACGAATCGATGGACACCGAGCAGCTCGCCTCCGAACCCAAACCCTGGGAGTTCCGCTCGAAACCCGCATGGCAACGGCTGCTGGTAATGACCGGCGGCGTGCTCAACAACTTCATCCTCGCCATAATAATCTACGCCGGAATAGCCTTCTGGTGGGGCGAGAAGACAATCCCCTTCCAGAACGCCTACGAGGGGATGGACTTCACCCCCGCGATGCAGGCTCTCGGATTCCGCAACGGCGACATTCTCCTTGAGGCCGACGGCCGCACGCTCGACTCGCGCGAGCGCTCCGTGGCTTTCAAGATGCTCGAAGCGAGGGAAGTGACCGTGCTTCGCAACCACCGCGACACCGTGACACTGCGCATGCCCGAGGGCGCCATCCTCACCATCCCGGAGAACGACCCGCTCATGGCCATCCGCGTGCCCGTCTACGTAAAGCAGATCATGCCCGGCGAACCCGCCGCAGAAGCCGGGCTGCAGGTGGGCGACCGCATCATATCCGTGGGCGACAGCCTCACTCCCGCCTTCACCGAGCTTTCGCCCGCGCTGATGGCCTACAAGGGGCAGAAGACCGACCTTACCATAGTGCGCGGCACCGACACCATCCGTGTGGCCGCCACTCCCACCGAGGCCGGCAAGCTCGGCTTCGGCCTGAAGACACCAGCCGAGATATTCGATGTGGAGATAACGGCCTACAACCCGCTGCAGGCCATCCCCGTGGGTGTGCGCAACGGCACCGAGATGCTCACCACCTACGTCGGCTCGCTCAAGCACCTATTCACCAAGGAAGGCGCCGAGAGCATCGGCGGCTTCGGAGCCATCGGCAACCTCTTCCCCGCCGCATGGGACTGGCGCACCTTCTGGGAGATGACCGCCTTCCTCTCGATTATCCTCGCATTCATGAACATCATACCCATCCCGGCCCTCGACGGCGGCCACGTGATGTTCCTGCTCTGGGAAGTCGTCACTCGCCGCAAGCCCTCCGACAAAGTGCTCGAATACGCACAGATGGCCGGCATGTTCTTCCTCATCGCCCTGCTCATCTACGCCAACTCCAACGATATTTACCGCTTCCTGATTAAATAATGGCTCAACCCAACTACCCCGTGCTGCGCCTCAAGCGCGGCAAAGAAGAGTCGCTCGACCGCTTCCACCCCTGGGTGTTCTCCGGAGCACTCGCCGACGGCACCATTCCGGAATCGCTCGAAGAGGGCGACGTAGTGGCCGTGCAGACCTCCGACGGCCGTACCATCGGTGTAGGCCACTTCCAGATCGGCAGCATCGCCGTACGCATCCTCGATTTCGGACTCACCGACATCGGCGCCGACTTCTATCGCTCGCGTCTGGAGCAGGCGCTGGCCCTGCGCAAGGCTCTGCAGCTCGCCCGCCCCGACAACGACGCCTACCGTCTGGTTCACGGCGAGGGGGATTTCCTCCCCGGCCTGGTGGTCGACGTATATGGCCCCACGGCAGTGCTCCAGGCCCACTCGCCCGGCATGCACTACGCCCGCCAGACCATAGCCGAGCAGATTGCCTCGCTCCCGGGCCTGGGCGTGCGCAACGTATACTATAAATCCGAGACCACACTCCCCTACAAGGCCCATCTCGACCCGCAGAACACTTATCTCGTGGGCGGATTCGAGACCTCTGTAGCTTCGGAAAACTCCCTGAAATTCAACATCGACTGGCTCCGGGGGCAGAAAACGGGCTTCTTTCTCGACCAGCGCGACAACCGCTCGCTGCTGCGCCACTATTCGCGCGGCCGCCGAGTGCTCAACATGTTCTGCTACACGGGCGGCTTCTCCGTCTACGCCCTCAGCGGGGGCGCCGAAGCCGTCGACTCGGTCGACTCCTCCGAGAAGGCCATCACGCTTACCGATGCCAACGTGGCCCTGAACTTCGGCCAGTGCCCGCGCCACCGCTCGTTTGCCCGCGACGCCTTCAAGTTTCTCGACGATATAGCCTCCGACGCCTACGACCTCATCGTGCTCGACCCGCCGGCCTTCGCCAAGCACCGCAGCGCCCTGCGCAACGCCCTGCGCGGCTACCAGAAACTCAACGCCAAGGCTTTCGAGAAAATCGCCCCGGGCGGCATCCTCTTCACCTTCAGCTGTTCGCAGGCCGTGAGCCGCGAGCAGTTCCGCCTGGCTGTATTCTCGGCCGCGGCCCAGAGCCGCCGCCGCGTGCGCATCCTCCATCAGCTCACCCAGCCGGCCGACCATCCCGTGAACATCTACCACCCCGAGGGTGAATACCTCAAAGGCCTCGTGCTCTACGTGGAATAATCCTCCCGGTCCATCATAAATAACCGACTCAGAATGAAACACCAACTCATCGCCCTCGCCGCCCTCGCAGGCTGCTCGATATCCGCCATGGCAAATGTCACCGACCCCAACAATCCTTCGGGCACCGTAGTAGACCGCTTCGCCGACATCGAAGTGCTCCGCTACACCGTGCCCGGCTTCTCCGACCTCACCCTCGACCAGAAGAAATTCATCTATTACCTCACCGAGGCTGCCCTGAGCGGCCGCGACATACTCTGGGACCAGAACGGACGCTACAATCTACAGCTCCGCCAGCTCCTCGAGGCTATCTACAAAAACTACAGCGGCGACCGCAAAGCGGCCGACTTCCTCGCCTTCGAGACTTATCTCAAGCAGGTGGAATTCGGCAACGGTGCCTACCACCACTATTCGGCCGACAAATTCACGCCCGGATTCTCGCGCACATGGTTCGACGCGCAGGTGGCCGCGCTCGCCAAGGCCGACCCCGCGCTGACGGCCAAGCTCCAGCCGGCGATGCCCGACCTCGAAAAGCTCATCTTCGACCCCTCGTTCATGGCCAAGCGCGTAAACCAGGCCGAAGGCCAGGACCTTGTGCTCACCTCGGCCAACAATATGTATGAAGGCGTAACGCAGAAGGAGGTAGAGGACTATTTCAACTCCCTGAAAAATCCCGACGACCCTACACCCGTATCCTACGGTCTGAACACCAAGGTGGTGAAGCGCGACGGCAAGGTCGTGGAGCTTCCCTATAAAGTCGGCGGCCTCTATTCCGACGCCATCGAGCGCATCGTGGAGAATCTGGAGAAGGCACTCCCCTACGCCGAGACCGAAAAGCAGAAGAAGTCCATCGAGGAGCTCATCGGCTTCTACCGCACCGGCTCGCTCAAAGCTTTCGACGACTACTCGATTCTCTGGGCCGAGGACACCACTCCTGTGGTCGACTTCATCAACGGCTTCATCGAGAGCTACGGCGACCCGCTGGGCATGACCGGCTCGTGGGAATCAATCGTCAACTACAAGAACAAGGCAGCCTCGCAGCGCACGGAGACGATTTCGGCCAACGCGCAGTGGTTCGAGGACCGCTCGCCCGTCGACCCGCGTTTCCGCAAGCCCGTGGTCAAGGGCGTGAGCGCCAAGGTAATCAACGCTGCCATTCTCGCCGGCGACTCCTATCCCTCCACCCCCATCGGCATCAACCTGCCAAACTCCAACTGGATACGAGCAGCCCACGGCTCCAAATCCGTGACTATCGAGAACATCACCCAGGCCTACGACGACGCCAGCCACGGCAACGGCTTCAACGAGGAATTCGTAATCGACCAGCCCACGCGCGACCTTCTCGACAAATATCTCTTCATAACCGACAATCTCCACACCGATCTCCACGAATGTCTCGGCCACGGCTCCGGCCGTCTGCTCCCCGGAGTTGACCCCGACGCGCTCAAGGCCCACGGCTCGACACTCGAAGAGACGCGCGCCGACCTCTTCGCCCTCTACTATCTGGCCGACCCGCACCTTGTGGAGCTCGGTCTGCTCGACAATCCCGACGCTTACAAGGCCGAGTACTATAAATATATGCTCAACGGCCTGATGACCCAGCTGATGCGCATCGAACCCGGCAAGGACGTTGAGGAAGCCCACATGCGCAACCGCAAGCTCATCGCCGAATGGGTGCTCGAAAAAGGTGCCCCCGACCGCGTGGTCGAGATGGTGAAGCGCGACGGCAAGACCTACGTGCAGATCAACGACTACGCCCGTATGCGCGAGCTTTTCGGCCAGCTGCTCGGCGAAATCCAGCGCATAAAGAGCGAAGGCGACTACGAAGCGGGCGCACGCCTGGTCGAGCAGTACGCCGTGAAGGTCGATCCGACGCTCCACCGCGAGGTGCTCGACCGCTACGCCAAGCTCAATATCGCCCCCTACAAGGGCTTCGTCAACCCGGTCTACACCCCGATTCTCGACGCCGACGGCAACATCACCGACATCAACGTGACATTCACCGAAGGCTACCTCCCGCAGATGTTCCGCTACTCCGAATCCTACTCCCCGCTCACAAAATAACCACTGAATTTCAATAGAATACACACAGATATGGAAAACCTGTTCGATACCGTATCGGCCGACATCAAGAAGGCCATGCTCGCCCGCGACGCCGTTCGCCTCGAATCGCTCCGCGGCATTAAGAAAGAGTTTCTCGAAGCCAAGACCGCCAAAGGCTCCGACGGCACCCTCTCCGACGACCGCGCCATCCAGATTCTCTCCAAGATGGTGAAGCAGCGCCGCGAGAGCGCCGAAATCTACACACAGCAGAACCGTCCCGAACTTGCCGAGGCCGAACTCGCCCAGGCAACCGTAATCGAGGAATATATGCCCAAGCAGCTCACCCCCGAAGAGCTCGACGCTGCCCTCCGCGAGATTATAGCTCGCGTAGGCGCCACTTCGCCCAAGGAGATGGGCAAGGTGATGGGCGTGGCTTCGAAAGAACTCGCCGGCAAAGCCGAAGGCCGCGCCATTTCCGCAGCCGTCAAGGCTCTACTCTCCTGATTACGCAATCACAACCCACTGATATGCAGGATGCCCCCCTACATACTCCGCTCAACACGGGCGCCACGCCACACGCAAGTGTGCCGTCGGCGCCCGTGGGGCGTTTCGCTCCGTCGCCTTCAGGGCGCATGCACCTGGGCAACATCTACACCGCCGTAATGTCGTGGCTCTCAGCCCGCAGCCGCGGCGGCCGCTGGATTCTTCGCATCGAGGACCTCGACCCCCAGCGCTCAAAGCCGGAATACACCCGCCTGATCGAGGACGACCTCCGCTGGCTCGGACTTGAATGGGACGAGGGTGGCACCGACGGCCGCGGTTCCCACGGCCCCTACCTTCAGAGTCTGCGCCACGACATCTACGCCGACGCCTTACGACGCCTTGAAGAAAAAGGGCTGACCTACCGCTGCATATGCCGCCGCGCCGACATACTCGCCACCCAGGCGCCCCACGAGTCGGACGGCCGCGTAATCTATAAGGGTACCTGCCGGCCGCCACACCTCGGAGGAACCGCCGAAATCGCCGACGACCGTCCCGCCGCCACGCGGCTTTACGTTCCCGACCGCACGATAGCGTTCACCGACCGCATCTGCGGCCCGCAGAGCGTCGACCTCGCCACACACTGCGGCGACTTCATACTCCGCCGTGCCGACGGCGCCTGGGCCTATCAGCTCGCCGTAGTAGTCGACGATGCCCTGATGGGCGTCACCGAAGTAGTGCGCGGCAACGACCTACTGCTCTCCACAGCCCAACAGATTTACCTCTACGACCTGCTGGGCTACCCCCTGCCCGAATTCGCCCACCTCCCCCTGCTCTGCAACGCCGCCGGGCAGCGCCTCTCCAAGCGCGACGGCGCCATGGCCATGGATGCCCTCCGCGCCATCCATACGCCCCAGTCTCTTCTGGGCCATATCGCCCACCTCGCCGGCCTTCTCCCGGCCCCTGCTCCCACCTCCCTTGACGACCTCCTCTCCGCCGCCAGCGCCTCCTCCCACCCGCTCTTCCGCTGAAAAACACACAAAAAGCACCTCGTTAACACAAATTAACCATGCGGGGGGGTAATTAGAGGATGATTATTTAATTTTGTACAATCAAGGATAACATGCGTTTTGAAGAATCTCCTTGATCAGCCTATCTTTCTTTAAACCATCAATACAAAATTATAATAATCATCCTGTTATGAAAAAAGTAATTCTGGCTGCCATCCTGCTTGCCGGTGCAACCTCAGCCAATGCGGAGAGCTACAATCGCATTACCCTTTCCTACGACCGCCAAAACTTTTCGGCCAACTCCGATTATACCGGAACCTACTGGGGGTGGGACCATCCTCTCAACGGATTCGGCATCAACTACTTTCACGGCTTCGGCGTGGCCGAAAACATGTTTGTGGAAGTCGGTGCCAACATGAATTTCGGGTTCGGCTCTCAAATCCTATATTCACCTGAACAATATGCCGGAGAATGGTTCCGCCAGAAACTTCAGTCGCACAACATCAACCTGACAGTTCCAATCAATTACGTCTACCGCATCAACGTAAGCGACAACATAAAAATCGCACCTTATGCCGGTATAAACGTCAAGGCCAATATTCTCGGCGAATATCGGTTTACCTACGACGCGAGCATCGACAAAGACCACTTCAAAGCACCGGGCATCGTCTACGAACCGTGGGTTAACGTCTATAGCTCAAGCGAAGACGATATGGGCGACGATGTAAACACCTGGAACCGCTTCCAGATAGGATGGCAGGTAGGCGTAGGTCTTGAACTTGACAAATTTTACCTTGGCATACAATACGGCACTGACTTCATCGCCGCCTATAAACATACATTTGAATACGAAGGATATTCCGTTCAGCCCAAAGTAAACAGCCAGGCGCTTAAAGTTTCCCTCGGTTATACCTTCTGATCGGTCGACTGAGAGACAGTTCCGTAGATAGAACCCGACCGATAGCTTCCGGCCGCTTCCGAGTTTCCCCTCGGAGGCGGCCGGCTTCATTCCCACTCCCGCGTTATCTTAAACGGCGGGGAGCAGTGACCCACGAAGACTGGTTAAGGAGTTGCAAAACCCATAATTTACGCCCTTATTGTAGGGATGCACGGCTCGTGCGTCTGCATAATTAATTAAATTCTAATTGGTTATAATCGGACGCACAGACCGTGCGTCCCTACGTTTCAATGGCTCTGCTACACACCCTGCTTTTGTAACCCAAAATTTCACTTCCCTTTATATTTATCATAACAAATAAAATCGGCAAAAATCATTTTTTATTTAGTATGATAAACAAAATCAGCAGAAATCAGATTTTGTTTATTACGATAAATAAAATCGGCAAGAAAGGGATTTTATAAAGCATAATTAATAACCGTGCAACTGATTCTCACCACGACCTTTATCTGTCAACCATTTTTAGGAAAAGACAGAGACTTTCGGAATCGAATTTAGCAGAGAGAATGGTGATATTGGAGAATATTGCTAAATTTGCTATCGTATTATGCAACTGGTCAAGATATTGAAAATAATCAGATCAGGATAATATAAAGTATTTTTGAGCAGTTACTTAAATAATTAGAGATACATGAGCGTCATAGATATCATATTGAGCGTGTTGGTAGGCCTTATATATGCGAAATGGCTTGCGCTGATTGTCTTGTTGCCGTTTATGGCTATCGACGGGCATAACCGCAGCAGGTCGACGGGGCTGAAGTTGCTTTCTGCGCCATATCTTATCGTAAACAGGCTGACAAGGGGCGGATGGATGCGCTACGCTCTATATCAGGTTGGGCTGCTGCCGTCGGTCGGATTGCGAATGTGGATATACCGCTGTCTCGGAGCGAGAATAGGGAAGTATGCAATCGTTCATTTCCGCACGGAAATCCGCGAGCCGAACCATCTGACCATCGGGCGCGGAAGCATCATCGGCGACAATGCGCTTCTTGACGCAAGAAATGGGCTGACGCTGGGCAATAACGTAAATCTGTCGAGCAATGTGTCGATCTATACGCTTCAGCACGACCATCGTGATCCGGAGTTCGGATGCTATGAAAACCAACCCGAAAAAAAGCTTTCGGTGGAAGTAGACGACAGGGCTTGGATCGGATCTAACGTAACCGTTTTGCCCGGGGTCCATATAGGGGAAGGGGCGGTATGCTGTGCCGGATGTGTGGTTACTAAGGATGTGGAGCCATATGCTATTGTGGCCGGCATACCGGCCCGGAAGGTTGGCGAGCGCACCCGCGATTTGACTTATGAACTCCGCGAGCGTTCATGCGCCTTCTATTGAGTCGCGATAGAACACGATAGAATTTGAAAAAATCATAATAAAGGAACTGATTTTGCGTTATATTGTTGTTCAGGGTGGCTGCACGACTCATGCAGCCATTGTTGCCGTATCACTGCATTCCTGAGCCGCCTGTCATCAGAAATTGCCAAAAAATACTCGACATCACATGAAAACTACGGCCAAAGCTCTTCTTTTTGCAGCTCTAACTCTTATATTCACTGCTTGTTCGTCAAAGAAGTCCTCACTGACCTATTTCGAGGATCTGAAAGCCACCGACGGGGTTGTCGACGTGCAGCCTTACACTCCGGTAATCCAGCCCGACGACGAACTTTTCATCTCCGTAAGCTCAACGATTCCAGCCGCCACGGCCGCCTACAATCTCAACGTCAGCAATCCCGCCTCGGGCAACGAGATGGGCAAGACGACCTCTCCTCAACACATAACGTATCTGGTAAACTCGGCCGGCGACATCACTATGCCGGTGCTCGGTAAGATTCACGTGGCCGGTCTCACTACCGCACAACTGACCGACGAGCTGACCCGCATGATTTCGAAGGACGTGACCGACCCCGTAGTGACGGTGCGCCTGCGCAATTTCTCGGTAAACGTGATGGGCGAGGTCAACAGTCCGGGAATCAAGGGCGTGGGCGGCGAGCGCTGCTCGATTCTCGACGCCATCGCTGCCGCTGGCGACTTGACGCCCTACGGCAACCGCAACGACGTGCTCCTGATTCGCGAGAACAACGGCAAGCGCGAGTATCACCGACTGAACCTCAACGACGCCTCGCTGCTCTCGTCGCCCTATTTCTATCTTCAGCAGAACGACGTGGTGTTGGTGACACCTAACGAGATTCGTCAGGACAACGCGAAATACAATCAGTTCAACAGCTACAAGCTTTCGGTGATTTCCACAATAGTAAGCGGCTGCTCGATCATCGCTTCGCTCATAATCGCACTCACCGTAAAATAATTCCGACACTGATATGGCTACTGAAAATTCCGCAAAATCTCTCGGCAATCTTGCCATCAACTGGAAGAAAGTTTTCGCCCAGTGCGTTGCCCACTGGTGGTGGTTCGCTATCTCGGTGTGTGTATTCGTCGGCCTTGCATTCACCTACACGAAAATCAAGAACCAGTATTTCCTTACCACCTCGAGTATCCTTGTGGCCGACGATGCGAGCGTAAAGAAATCGGGAGTTCTGTCGCTGGCCAAGAGCTTCGACCTCGGAGGCGCTCTTGGCGGTACGTCGTCGGTATACAACGAGATGAGCGTGCTGGGCTCCTACAGCGTGATGCGCAGCACTGTAAAAGATCTCGGCCTTAACGAAATATACGAAGGACGGAAATACCTGATAAAGAAGATTCCCTACTCGCCGGAGAACACTCCCGTAAGAGTCTCGTGCGCCCCCGAAATTCCCGATACGCTTTTCAGCGCCATCGTATTCAAAGTGAAGATAGGGAAGGACGGGCTTGCCTCGGTAAATGCGAAAGTCGGGAAGAAAAATATTGCTGATGTGAAGGGGAAACAGCTCCCCGTCAACCTGCATACCACATGGGGCGATTTCACGCTCGAGCCGACCGCATATCTACCCAAAGGGAAGAACACCAACCTGACCATAACCTATCTGGGATACGGAACGGCTGCTGAACTTTATCAGAAGCTCATCACGACTGCCATGCCCAACCGAAAGTCAGACCTGCTGACGCTCAGCTACGTGACGACATCGCCGTTTTTCGGCGTAAAGGTACTCGACGACGTTATCAAGAACTACAACCTCACCGGCATAAACCAGCAACGCACCACGTCGAACCGCACCCTGCGCTTTCTCAACCAGTCGCTCGACTCGCTGACTGCCAATCTCACCACACTGGAGATTCAGCTCGAAGGCTATAAGCGCAGCCTGAAGGTGGCCGACGTGGAGGCCTCGGCCAAATTCGCAATCGCCCGTCAGCAGGGACTGAAAGAAACACTCATCCAGGCAGAAACGGAGATGGACGTAATGAGGCTCGTAAAATCGTTCATCACCAATCCGGAAAACAACAACTCGCTGATTCCCGCCGTAAGCGGCGGCCCGGAGGCTGACGCAATTGCCGCGTACAACCAGACAGTGCTCGAGCGCATGAAACTGGAATCCACGGCCAAGCAGAGCAACGCCGCCCTGCGTCTGATCGACGAGCAGCTCGCCACGATGCGCGCCCATATCAACTCCTCGGTCGACAAGGCCATGCAGACCGCCCAGCTGCGCCTCAACGAACTTCGACAGCAGGCCGGCCAGGCCAACGCCGTAATCGGCGAAATGCCCGCCACGGAGCGCGAGTATATTGCCATGAAGCGCCGCCAGGAAGTGGAGGAGCAGCTTTACCTCTACCTGCTCAAGCAGCAGCACGAAACGTCGATGAGCCTTGCCAACGTCCAGCCGCGCGGCGTGGTGATTGACGCCCCCCATGTGATTACCGAGCCGCTTGGCATTTCCAACCGCAATGCCCTGCTCATAGCATTCTTTTTCGGAATGCTTCTTCCCTTCGGGTTCTTTACGATTAAAGACCGCATCCGGAATACTTCCGAAGCAGCGTCTGCTAACGCCTGATTGCGGCCACCCACACGCCTCTGCTGAATGTATTACCTGATATACATATTCGCTTTTTTTGCCGTCGTCGGGTTCTTCAACTATCACCAGATGCTGAGCGATCAGGTCGTAAAAGCGATCTTTTATGCCGTCTCGCTCGTTGCGCTGGTGCTTGCCGTGACCGACAGCCGCTCGAAGATAGCGAGGACGGGGTATCCGGCCGAAGCCTACTGGACGCTCATGGGGATGATATGCCTCTCGCCAGTAATGGCTGGCATATTCCATGGCCAGGACCTCGTCAGTTCGGTAATTACGACTCTCCCGATGTTTTTTGCATACAGTTGGTTCTACATTCTTCTGAAGTTCGAACTGCCGGAGAGGAAAATTCTTTTGGTAATGGCTGTGGGATGCGCGCTCGCCATCCCTGTCTACCTGATGAATTTCCGTGCATTCCCGGGAGCGGCATTCGGAGAACTTCCCAACGGCGGCTCGCGCGGCATTCCTCGAATCGTCGTGACGTTTATCGAGCTCTTCCCGCTGCTGCTGTTCTACGCCATCAACAAATGGTCGCTCTCGCGCAAATGGTGGTGGATTTTGGTGATGGCTGTATGTGTTGTAATGATTGTGGTGAGTGTAATCAGGCAGGTTATTTTCGTGTCGGCTCTGCTCGCAGGAATATTTCTGTTCAGGGTGATGAACTGGAAACAGCGCCTCATTTTTCTTCTGCCGATTGCGGTTGCTATAGCCATCATAGCCCCGCGACTTTCGATTTTCCAGGCTATCGACGACCTTAACGAACTTCAGGCGGACAGTAACAGCGAAAGTTCGGAAGACATCCGAATCCAAGCCTGGCGCTTCTATACCTACGAGTACAACCCCAATATCGGCACGATGATTCTGGGCAACGGCATCCCTGCCCTCGACAAGACCCGCTACGGAATAGAATACTCGACTGCCACGGCCGCCTCGAAATGCTATGAGGGCGACGTGGGCTGGGCCGGATTTTTCTTCTACTTCGGGCTTATAGCCACAGTAGCACTCTTCATGCTTATGTGGAAAACTCTCACCCACCGCAAGCCGCCCGAGAGAGAGTATCTCAACTACTGGATTCTGTTTATAATGATTACCGCCGTGGCATCAGGCCCGATTCTGTATACGTTTCAGATATTCAATGTCGTCACAGCATTATATTTAGCATATGCCCCGGCCGCTGAAAGCGGTTTACCGCGCTTCGCTGGCGCTCCACGCCGCAACAACACGCTTGCAGAAAATCCTCAACCACCCTTTCCGGCATAAAGGCCACTGATTTGCCCATGATACCCAAGATAATTCACTACTGCTGGCTGAGCGACGACCCGTTTCCTCCCAAGATACAGCGCTGCATTGATTCCTGGAAAAAGGCACTTCCAGACTATGAACTGCGTCTGTGGAATTTCGAGCGTCTGGGCGACAACTGTCCCGACTGGGTACGCGAGGCGTTCGACAACCGCCAGTATGCCTTCGCGGCCGACTGGGTGCGCGCCTACGCGCTTTATACCGAGGGTGGTATCTACATGGACTCCGATGTGGAGGTGCTCCGCAATTTCGATGAATTTCTGCATCTGCCTTATTTCGTGTGCCGCGAGTCGGGCGGATGGTCGGTCGAGGCCGCCTGCATGGGCTCACAAAAGGAGACGCTGCTTTTTAAAGAAGTGCTCCGCCACTACGACGGTCGTCATTTCGTACGTCCCGACGGCACATTCGACCGCCTTACAATGCCCGAAATCTTCACTGAGATAATCGACCGCAATTTCTTGCTCGTCGACATTCCCGACATCTCGCAATTCGATCCGGCGTCCGAAAAAATCTGCGTGTTGCCCTCCGAATATTTCTCACCCCTTCACACCGTGACGCTACAACTTAACGTCACTCCACGTACGGTGGCCATCCACCATTTTGCCGGGAGCTGGATGCCCCGCAGCTGGCGCATGAAAAAATCGTTGCAGCGCCTTCTGGGAGCCAGGGCCACCCGCACAATCCAGAAGCTGAAAGCCGCAGTTACGGGCACACGGTAAATGGCCACCGATTCATACAATTCACCAAAACACCGGTGCAACCAAATGAAAAAACTTTATCTTCTGTTATACTACGGATTCGCCACCCATCTTCCAGGCTCGTATATGCCCGTGGTCGGCCGCATGTCGAACACCATAAGGGTGTTTTGCGCAAAACGTATTTTCAAGAAATGCGGCAAAATCTCCACCATCGACCGCCATGCATACTTCGGCAACGGCTCGGAGATTGAAATAGGCGACTACAGCGGCATCGGCGAGAATTGCGTCGTTCCTCACAACACCCGCATAGGCCGCTACGTCATGATGGCTCCCGAAGTCCATATAGTTGCCAACAACCACAATTTCGCAGACACAAGCATCCCGATGTGTTTTCAGGAGCCGGAGCAGACACATCTGCCCACAACCATCGGCGACGACTGCTGGATAGGCGTCCGCAGCATCCTTACCCCGGGTCACACCATCGGCCAGGGAAGTATCATCGCCGCCGGATCGGTTGTTACACACGATGTGCAACCCTATACTATCGTAGGAGGCAACCCGGCAAAACCCATACGAAGCCGCTTTGGCCGTTAGAAAGTATTTTGCTACCTTTGTAAACCATGAAACACATCGCATTTGTCACACAATCCTACAAAGCTGATTTCGACGAGTGCCGGCTGCTATGCGAAAGCATCGACAGATTTGCCCCTGACATCGACCACTTCATTTTCGTGAACGACGAAGACGAGGCTATGTTCGCACCGCTTTGCTACGGCCGTCACCGCGTGGCTCGCAAAGGTACGCTTCTGCCGCGCGGCTTTGTGCGTGTGCCATGGAAAATCGCCGGCCACCACTTCCACATCAGCCCGTTTACACTTCCGGTGCGCGAATGGATTGTGCAGCAGATCTGCAAGCTTGCCGTATTCGAGCATATCGGCCGGGAATACGATGCCGTGTTTCATATAGACTCTGAGATAGCGTTCATGCGCCCGTTCGACATCGGCAGATGGGTACACCCAGATGGCCGATGCATGATGTATCGCGTCGACAATACCGGCGAGCCGAGCCACGACGAATATTGCGATGCCGCGGAGAAACTGCTCCCGATAGAAAAAGGCGCTGCGGAAACAAGGCGCTACAACTATATGTGTCAGCCTACATGTTTCGAGCGCGAAAACCTCACGGCCATGCTTGCCGACATCTCCCGTCGCGCGCCGTTCAGAAACTGGAAACTCGCGCTGGCCAACACATACCGCTTCAGCGAATACTACCTTTACGACATCTACACCGACCGGGTGCTGGGCGGCCGCAACCACTTCCACATCGCAGAGCGTCCGTTTCCGGTTGTCGACATCTCGCTTTTCCGCGATTCGGCAAGTCTCGGGCAGGCAATCGGCAGGGCGATGGAGCAGCCGGAGGTGGAAGGCGTATGGCTGCAGAAACGCGACCGCAAAAATCTTTCCGACACCTATCTCCAGTTCTCCGAAATAGAAGCTACCGTAAAGCGACTCTGGAATGGCCAAACTGATTGACAGGCACATCGCCTCCCAGGTGCTGTTCCTTGGAGTATCCAAAAAGACCAAGGGCGGCATGACGTCGGTACTGGTGAGCTACGACCGCCATATCGACGGTATGCGGTTCATACCGACATGGCGTCTCGGGCCGAAGGCGGTAAAGGCCTTCTATATGCTTCAGGCTATGGTGCGCACGGCGCTCCTACTGCTGCTGGACCGGCGTATAAGGATTGTACACATCCATGGCGCGGCCAACGCGTCGTTCAGCCGTTGCCGCATTTTCATCGGTATGGCCAGGCGTTTCGGTAAGAAGGTAATCCTTCATGAGCATGCCGCGGATTTCAAGGAATTCTACGAAGCATCCGCCGATAAGCAGTCCATAATATCGACCCTCCGAAGTGTCGACCTGCTTATAGCCCTTTCGGAATCATGGAAACAGTATTTTGCTTCCATCGGGATGCCGCCCGGGAAAATCGAGGTGCTGAAAAATCCTGTGGCCCCCGGGCAAAGCGAAAACGCAAAGACAGCCCACCACCCTCTTAGGGTGCTTTATCTCGGAGAAATCAGCCGGCGAAAGGGAGCCTCCGATTTGCTGACGGCCCTCGCATCCGACAAAGAGTATTTCGACGGCAGAATCGAGGTGCGTTTCGGAGGCAATGAAGTCGATGGCGACATACGCTCCGAAATCGAGGCTAAAGGCCTGCAGAACATCGCTTCATATATGGGATGGGTATCGGGCAGCGCCAAGACCGAGGCTCTGGAATGGGCCGACATCTATATACTTCCATCCTACAACGAAGGGCTTCCCATAGCCATCCTCGAGGCTATGGCAAGCGGCATGCCGGTAATTACCACGCCCGTAGGCGGCATACCCGAGCTCGTGCGCGACGGCAACAACGGAACGCTCATCCCCCCGGGGCGCTCCGACTGCATCGCTGCTGCCCTCAGGTGGTACATATCAAACCCGCAGCAGGTGGAAATCCGCGGGCAGAAGGCGCTCTCAGACGTTAGGCAATACTTCCCCCCGCAGGTCTTCGGCCATCTTGTCAGGATATACTCCACGTTGCTTCCCGAGCCGGCCACACACTCCGACGGCCCGCACCCGAATACTAAGGCAGACACTTGAAATGGAAAAGATACGGATTCTTAACATTGATGTGCTCGATACTACTCGCGATGAGCTCCTTGCTTCGCTGCGCGACGGAGTGCTTGTCACGCCCAATATCGATCATCTCGTAAAACTCCAGACAGACCGCAGCTTCTACGACGCCTATCGCGAAGCCGAGTGGGTTGTGTGCGATTCGCGGGTGCTCCAGCTTTGTTCGCATCTTACCGACAGGCCATTCCGCGAAGCCATTCCGGGAAGCAGTTTCTTTACATCCTATTATGAATACCACCGCGACGATCCGGACTGCCGCATTTTCCTGCTCGGTGCAGCCGAAGGCGTCGCTCAGGAGGCCATGCGCCGAATCAACGCCCGAATGAAGCGCAACATAGTGGTCGGCGCACTCTCGCCGAGCTATGGTTTTGAAAACAATGAGGAAGAGAACCGCCACATAGCCCGCTCCATAAATGAAAGCGGAGCTACAGTCGTCCTCGTAGGTGTAGGTGCTCCCAAACAGGAAAAATGGATAATGGCCCATCGGCACGAAATGCCGTCGGTACGTCTGTGGATGGCTCTCGGCGCTACCATCGATTTCGAGGCTGGCAACATAAAGCGCGCGCCGATATGGATGCGGCGTCTGGCGCTGGAATGGCTATACAGAATAATTCAGGAGCCGAAGCGCATGGCGCGCAGGTATCTGGTCGACGATCCGGTATTTTTCAGGCACTTCCTGCGGCAGCTCAGGGGGAAATACAGCGACCCTTTTGCCGGCGGGTTATGATTTGACTTCAGCTGGCGGCTTCGGAGGAGTCGATGGCGGCGGAGATGCGGCTGAATATGGCGTCGACATCGCCCTGACCGTCGATGCGGCGGTATTTTCCCTCCTTCATGTAGTAGTCGCGCAGAGGGGTGGTCGACTCGTGGTAAACTTTCAGTCGATTTTTGATGGTTTCGGGATTGTCGTCGGCACGGCCTGTCTGCTCGCCGCGGCGAATCATGCGCACCATAAGCTCGTCCTCGGGCACCTCAAGTCCGATTACGTGATGCAGTTTCTGGCCGCGGCGCTCGAAAAAGCGCTTCAGCGCATCGGCCTGAGGCACCGTGCGCGGGAAGCCGTCGAGAATCACGCCATCCTTTGCCTTGGGCTCGTTGTCGAGAATTTCCTCGAGAATGCGAATCATCAGCGAGTCAGGAATGAGCTGTCCCTGCTTGATGTAGGTGTTGGCAATCTGCCCGATGGGGGTTTTGCGGGCAATATGGTCGCGGAGCACTTCGCCGGTCGAGATATGGTGAAGCCCGTATTTTTTTATCAGTTTTTCGCTTTGAGTGCCTTTCCCGCTACCGGGGGCACCGAATATCACAACGTTCATTCTATTAGCTGTCAGTTTGTTGGTTGTCGCAGAGCATACCGGAATCCCCCGGTCGTATCGCTCGCGCACCGTCGGGGGGATGTAAGATGGTGGCTGTCAGGTCCGGGATGCTTTGCCGTCGGAATGAGAGATGTGCCTGTCAGTCGGCGGTCTCCTTCAGAACGTATATATCCTTCAGATTGCGTGCCAGACCGTCCAGGTCGAGGCCGAATCCGATGATGAATTTAGGCGGAATGGCGAACCCGACATAATCGGGCTTCACGTCGCACTGCAGGCTCTCCGGTTTGAAAAGCAGCGTGGCGATTTTCACCTCCGAGGGGTTCTTGGCCGAAATTGTCTCCACGAGCCGCTCTATGGTCTGGCCGGTGTCTACGATATCCTCCACAAGAATCACTGGGCGCCCGGCTACGTCGGCCGTAAGCCCCATCACCTCCTTCACCGTTCCGGTCGACGAGGTTCCCTCGTAGCTCTTCAGGCGGATAAACGCTATTTCGGCATCGGTATCGATGTTCAGAAAAAGCTCGGAGGCAAACGGAAACGCGCCGTTGAGCACGCATACCAGCAGCGGGCGGCGTCCCTTGAATTCGGCCGTAATCTCCTTTGCCAGTTCCTCGATACGCTTCTGGATCTTCTCACGTTCAATGTAGGGCTCGAAAGTGAGCCCGTTGTATGTCACTTGTTTCATCGGGCAAAAATAGTTACGCAAAATTACACAATGTTTTCCATCTACAGGCAATCCCCGCCCAAATATTTTCTTTTTTTGCCATCCCCGCCACCAATCCGGCCCGAAAAATCCCTATCTTTGTAATCATAAGCATATGATTTCAATTGATGCCGACGGCTCATGAAAATCTGATTGAAACAAACCTTTAGGCATAATGGCAAAAGACATCCAGTTTATCATATACAATCTCCCCGACAATGCCGGAGCGGTTCAGGCCTATGTTGAAAATGAAACCCTATGGCTTACCCAAAAAGCCATGGCTGAGCTTTTTGGCGTAGGAATTCCTGCCATAAACAAGCATCTGGCCAATATCTATGAAGAGGAAGAGCTTGATGCAGACGCAACTATTTCCAAAATGGAAATAGTTCAACAGGAAGGTACCAGACGGGTTAAACGCGAACAGATATTTTATTCCCTCGATGCCATTATAAGTGTCGGGTACCGCGTCAACAGCCGACGCGCCACGATGTTCCGCCAATGGGCCACGCGCGTTCTCAACGAGTTTATACGCAAAGGATTCGTACTCGACGACGAACGCCTCAAGCAGGGTAACGCCGCGTTCGGCCAGGACTACTTCCGCGAACTCCTTGAGCGCGTCCGCTCCATCCGCGCAAGCGAACGCCGCATATGGCAGCAAATCACCGATATATACGCCGAATGTAGCATCGACTACGACCGTCTCGCCCCGACAACCAGAGATTTTTATGCCATGGTGCAGAACCGATTCCATTATGCCATCACCGGCCATACCGCGGCCGAAATAATCCATGCCGGAGCCGACCATACTAAACCTCATATGGGCCTGACTACGTGGAAATATGCTCCCAGAGGCCGCATTCTGAAATCCGATGTTTCCGTCGCGAAAAATTATCTTTCCGAAAAAGAAATCCGTTCGCTCGAACGTACTGTCACATCCTATTTCGACTATATCGAAGGCCAGATTGAGCGCGGCAATGTTTTCAATATGGACCAGTTTGCGGCAAGCGTCGACAAATTCCTGACATTCAATGATTTTAAGACTCTTCCCGACCGGGGAAAAGTCTCTGCAGCGGAGGCAAAAGCCAAAGCAGAAACCGAATACGACCTTTTCAATCCCACTCAGCGCATTGATTCGGACTTCGACAGGGAAATCCGCGGCATGTTAAAAAGATGAAGGCCACAAGAGCATCCTGCAATGTGGTTCTCAATCTACGAAATATTTCTCTTGTGAAATCTCTTGTGAAATGTTGCCATCCGCATACCGATAACCCCGAATATTTTTGTAATTTTGCGTGAGCGATGGGGCGCTCCACGCGCAACCCTGACCCTTCCGATACACTATGAAACTTTTCACCACCGAAGAAATACGCGCCATCGACCGCGCCACCATCGACGGCGAAGCCGTCTCCCCCCTCGAACTCATCGAGCGGGTCGGCGAAGGTGTGGCAAGCGAAATAGCCACCCGCTGGCGCTCCAACAAACCCACGATAGTTTTCGCCGGACCCGGCAACAACGGAGCCGATGCCCTGGCCGCCGCGCGACTGCTCTGGGAGCGCGGTTTTCGTCCCGACGTCTACCTATTCAACATCGGCGGCGACAAGCTCTCGGCCGACTGCGCCGCTCTGCGCGACCGCCTGCTCCGCGAGATCCCTGAAATCCAGTTCTGCGAGGTGCAGACCCGCTTCACCATGCCCAAAATCACGTCGGCACATCTGGTAATCGACGGCCTTTTCGGCTCCGGACTCCGCGAGGAGCTTAAAGGTGGATTCAAATCGCTCGTACAAAACCTCAACGACGAAGACGCAACCGTAGTTTCCATCGACGTCCCCTCCGGGATGTTCGGCGACTGGAATCCCAACATCGTAAACCGCAACACAGTCCACGCCACGCTGACGCTCGCCATCCAGTTTCCGCGCATCAGCTTCTTCATTGCCGACAATGCCGAGCTGATCGGCGAATGGAAAGTGCTCGACATCGGCCTTAGCGAGAAGGCCATCGCCGCTACCCCCGCCAACTTCTGCCTCGTCGAGAAACGCGACGTAAGCCGGCGCCTGCGCCCCCGCAAGGAATTCGCCTCCAAAGCCGATTTCGGCAACGCTGTGCTCTACGCCGGTTCATACGGAATGATGGGCGCGGCCGTACTGGCCGCCCGCGGATGCCTCCGCGCCGGCGTAGGGAAACTCACCGTCAACGCCCCGAAATGGGGCTACCAGATTCTACAGACCGCCGTTCCCGAAGCACTCTACCGCTACAACCGCGGCGAGCAGAATATCGCCGAAATTCATCCGGAGCGCCATTTCAACGCTATAGCCGTAGGCCCCGGAATCGGCACCAACGAGCTGACCGTCAAAGCGCTCGAAGACTTCCTCGCGTCGGCTTCGCAACCGGTGGTGCTCGATGCCGACGCCCTCAACTGCATGGCCGTGCGCCCGTCGATGCTCAACACAATTCCCGTATTGAGCATCATCACACCCCACGCCGGAGAATTTGACCGTCTGTTCGGCCCGCAGCCATCGGCCGAAGCCCGGCTGCGCAAAGCCATCGAGATGGCAAAATACTACAACATCCTGATTATCCTCAAAGGCCACTATACCGCCATCGTGCGCCCCGACGGGAAGGTATATTTCAACTCTTCGGGCACCCCCGCCATGGCCACCGCCGGCAGCGGCGATGTCCTCACGGGCGTACTTCTCGCCATGCTCGCACAGGGCTATCCCGCCGAACTGGCTTCGCTCATCGCCGTCTACATCCATGGTGTTGCCGGCGAACTGTCAGCCGCCGACCACGGCGACTACGGCGTGGTCGCCTCCGACATCGCCGAAAACATCGGACGCGCCATCCGCGACACTCTCCAGTAGGCCGTTCCCAGTTTACCATCCTTCAAATTTCCATTTCATGAAAATCCTCATACCCCTCCTCCTTGCCGCAACAGCCTTCGTTCCGGCCCAGGCGCAGACCACAACGCGCCTTTCGGCCACCAAGGCCAACAGCTACGCTCTGGTCTACTCGCTTCCCACCACGCGCCTGCGCATCACCCTCGAAGCGGAAATCACCACCCGCCGCCCGGGCGAATTCCATAAATACGCAAAAAAATATCTTAACATAAATTCCCCCATCGCCCGCGAAGAGCATTCCGCTTCGTTGCGCTCAGTGGTCGTCTCCACCGAAGGCGTCGCCGACCCCGACCAGCGCTATGCCGTGCAGTTCAAATCCGGGACCGAACCCTTCATGCTCCTCTCGCCGCAAGGCGTTCCACTTTCGGTCAATACATCCAAGACGCTTGATACAGTCGCTCCGGCACTCCCCGAAAGCCGCGACGCCGAGCCCACTCCACTCCAGACTCCGGCCGCACGCCAGGTAGTGAGCGAGGAGATGATGCAGAGCCAGTCGACGGCCAAACGCGCCGAACTCGCCGCCTCCGCTCTGTTCGGCATTCGCCAGACCCGTGCCGACCTCATTTCCGGTCAGGCCGACCAGATGCCCCCCGACGGCAAATCCCTCCAGCTCATGCTCGACAACCTCGAAGCCCAGGAAAAGGCCCTGATGGCAATGTTTGTCGGCACAACCTCCACCCGCACTCAGGTTGAGACCTACACCGTCGACCCCGACGGCGACATATCCAACCTTATCCTCGCCCGCATATCGGCCGTCGACGGCATAGTCAGCGCCTCGGACCTCTCGGGCGCACCCGTATACCTCAACCTCTCCGTGACGCAGCGCGGCGAAATGCCCCTCAACGAAAAAGGCATCCGCCTCGAATTTCCCAAAAACGGTTTCGCCTACTGCATTCCCGGCACAGCCGACGTAACCGTAAGCTACGACGACCGCACCTACTTCTCGCGCTCCGAGCAGTTCGCACAGTTCGGCGTGGTCTATGGGCTCGCCCCCAACTCGTTCACCGACAAAAAAGCCCCGATTTATATAATTCTCGACCCTGCTACCGGCGCCATCCGCGAGCATGGAGCCGCCGTACGCCAATAAACAAACCACCCATCGGGCGACAAACAACACTACGGGCGATGCAATCCGCTGAATGCATCGCCCGTAGTGTTTATTATTATACTGAAGTTCAGTCGATGATGTCGAAGCCGGTGTATTTGCGCAGGCATTCGGGCACCACGATTCCTTCGGGAGTCTGGTTGTTCTCGAGCAGAGCGGCCACAATGCGCGGCAGGGCCAGCGCCGAGCCGTTGAGCGTATGGCAGAGATGCGTCTTCTTGTCGGCCCCGCGGTAGCGGCACTTCAGACGGTTGGCCTGATAGGTTTCGAAATTCGATACCGACGATACTTCGAGCCAGCGCTTCTGCGCGCCACTCCACACCTCGAAGTCGAACGTGATGGCCGACGTGAAACTCATGTCGCCGCCGCAGAGGCGGAGTATGTGCCAGGGCAAGCCGAGCTTTTCGAGAAGGCCCTGCACGTGGTCCTTCATCTCTTCGAGAGCGGCATAGGAATTCTCCGGCTTCTCGATGCGCACGATTTCCACCTTGTCGAACTGATGCAGGCGGTTGAGCCCGCGAACGTCCTTGCCGTAGCTGCCGGCCTCACGGCGGAAGCAGGCCGAATAGGCGCAGTTCTTCTTCGGAAGCTGGTCCTCGCCGAGAATCACGTCGCGGTAGATGTTCGTCACGGGCACTTCGGCCGTGGGAATAAGGTAGAGATTGTCGACCTCGCAGTGGTACATCTGCCCCTCCTTGTCGGGGAGCTGACCCGTGCCATAGGCCGAAGCCTCGTTTACCACATACGGGGGCTCGATTTCCACATAGCCTGCCTCGTTGGCCTGGTCGAGGAAGAATTGGATTAGGGCGCGCTGCAGGCGTGCACCCTTTCCTATATATACGGGGAATCCGGCGCCGGTAATCTTCACACCGAGGTCGAAGTCAATCAGGTTGTATTTCTTGCAGAGGTCCCAGTGGGGAAGCGCGTCGTCGCCCAGATCAGGCATCGGGCCACCGGTCTTTTCCACCACATTGTCGGCTGCCGATGTGCCTGCCGGCACCATGTCGCAGGGAAGGTTGGGAATGGTGGTCAGAAGCGTGTGCTGCTCCATCTCTGTTTCGGCAAGCTGCTGGGCCACGCCCTTCTGGCGCTCCTTGAGCGAAGCCACCGTAGCCTTTGCCTGCTCAGCCTCCTCGCGCTTGCCCTGCTTCATAAGGGCGCCTATCGATGCGGCCGCGCGGTTGAGCTCGGCGGCGAGATTATCGTTTTCAAGCTGGAGGGCGCGGCGCTGTTCGTCGAGCTGCAGCACTTTTGCAATCGGCTCCTTCCCGTCGAAGCCCTTGATGGCAAGGCGCTCGATGGTGCGGGCCGGATCCGCTTTTATCTGCTGAAGAGTAAGCATTATATATACTGATTTTTTGGTTTATTCGTTTTGAACCACAAAATTAGTAATTTCACATGAATTTACGTCTATTATTTCTCCATTATCTCGCCACAAAAATCTTCGCTCCGAGCGCCCTGATTCCGCCGGCTGTTTTATTTCAGCGGATTTATTGCTAAATTTGCACCAACGGCCCTACGGCTGCCTCTCTCCGCTCCTATACCTTATTATTCTATAAGTCAATTATAACCTATCCTTACTTTTTGCCTTGAATACCATGCAACATTCCGCCCTACGCGCGGCGCTGGCCGCCGTTGCCATCGGTGCCGCCGCCTGGCTCATGCCCGCCAAGGCCGCACCGAAAGCCGAAAAGGCTCCTGCCCCGATTACTTTCGAAGCCGGTAAAGGCGCGTTTCTTCTCAACGGCGAGCCCTACGTGGTGAAAGCCGCCGAGCTCCATTATCCCCGCATCCCCCGCCCCTACTGGGAGCAGCGCATCAAGCAAACCAAAGCGCTGGGAATGAACACGGTGTGTCTATACGTATTCTGGAACGCCCACGAGCCGCGTCCCGACGAGTTCGACTTCACCGGCCAGAACGACCTGGCCGAATTCGTGCGCCTCTGTCAGGCCAACGGAATGAACGTGATCCTGCGTCCCGGCCCGTATGTATGCGCCGAATGGGAGATGGGCGGCCTCCCCTGGTGGCTCCTCCGAAAGAAAGACATTCGCCTGCGCGAGTCCGACCCCTATTTCCTTGAGCGCGTCGACATCTTCCAGAAAAAGGTGGCCGAACAGCTCAAGGGCCTTACCGCTCCAGAAGGCGGACCGATAATTATGGTCCAGGTAGAGAACGAATACGGCTCCTATGGCGAGGACAAGCCCTACGTGGCTACCATCCGCGACATGCTCCGCAAGAACTTCGGCTCCGACGTGCAGATGTTCCAGTGCGACTGGTCGAGCAACTTCACCCTCAACGGCCTCGACGACCTTATCTGGACAATGAACTTCGGCACCGGCGCCGACATCGACCAGCAGTTCGCCAAACTCAAGGAGCTGCGTCCCGACTCACCCCTGATGTGCTCCGAATTCTGGAGCGGATGGTTCGACAAGTGGGGCGCAAACCACGAGACGCGTCCCGCAGCCGACATGATCGCAGGCATCGACGAAATGCTCTCCAAGGGGATTTCCTTCTCGCTCTACATGACCCACGGAGGCACCAACTGGGGTCACTGGGCCGGAGCAAACTCCCCCGGATTCGCCCCCGACGTGACCAGCTACGACTACGACGCCCCCATCAGCGAGGCCGGCCACTACACTCCCAAATACGACGCCCTGCGCCAGACCCTCGCCAAATACGCCCCCGGCAAGCTCCCGAAGGCACCCAAAGAGATTCCCGTGATGGCCGTGCCCGAGTTCAGCCTCACCGAGGTGGCCCCGCTCATGGCCAATCTTCCCGAGCCTGTCAGCTCCGAGGAAGTACTCACCATGGAAGACCTCGACATGGGATTCGGCTCCGTACTCTACCGCACCCCGCTCCCGTCGCTCCCCGACGGCGCCATCCTGCGCTTCGACGGCCACGACTACGCCCAGGTGTTTGTCAACGGCCGCTACATCGGCAAGCTCGACCGCCGCGTCAACGAGCGTGAGCTGCGCCTCCCCGCAACCGACAGCGGCGACACTCTCGACATTCTCGTCGAAGCCATGGGCCGCATCAATTTCGGCCGCGCCATCAAGGACTACAAGGGTATAACCTCCAAAGTGCTCCTCACGGCCATGCACGACGGCCGCCCCTTCACCTGCGACCTCCGCGACTGGCAAATCTATCCTCTCCCCGACGAACTTGAATTCTACACCTCGCGCACGTTTGCCCCCGTCAACAGTCTTACCGATGCCGACGGCCACCGCATTCCCGGCATCTACCGCGGCACGTTCAACCTCAAGCGCACCGACGATACATTCCTCGATTTCAGCGCCTGGGGAAAAGGACTGGTTTACGTCAACGGCCACCCGCTGGGACGCATCTGGGAAATCGGTCCGCAGCAGACGCTCTACGCCCCCGGATGCTGGCTGCGCAAGGGCGAGAATGAAATTGTGGTGTTCGACGTGGTCGGTCCGCGCGACGTAAAAGTCGCCGGCCACAAAGAGCCGCTGCTCGACATGCTCCAGCAGACCGCCCCCGGCGCCGGCGACAACGAGCGTCTGGCCGCCCGGCTGCTCGACGGAGCCAAACCCGTGGCCGAAGGCACAGCCGCCGCAGGCAACGGCTGGCAGACTCTCCCGCTCGCAGCTCCCGCCACCGGCCGATACCTCGTGGTGGAAGCCCTCGGGACCCACGACGCCAAAGATGCCGACCGCGTGGCTATAGCCGAACTCTATGCTCTCGGCACCGACGGCAAACGCCTCTCGCGCGAACCATGGACCACCGTCCATGCGGACAGCGAGGACACCAAAGGCTCCAACCGCACTGCCGACAAGGTCTACGACCTCCAGGAATCCACCTATTGGCAGACGGCCAAACGCGTTCCCTTCCCCCACTACATAATGCTTGACCTCGGAGCCGACGAGACGGTTTCGGCCATCGACGTGCTGCCGCGTGCCGAATCGGGCGCACCCCATTCAATGGCAGGCTACCGCATATATCTTATCCCGGCTGCCGCCGCCAAATAATTCCGACGGCACAACGCCTTACCGCGGCCGCCCCGATGCGTCGATTTTAACACGCATCGAGGTGGCCGCCGCGCTATCTGCCTATTTTGTTTCGCGAAATTTATTGCTAAATTTGCGCTAAAGTTTCAAAACTTCGCAACAGCATGCACTCCGTACGTCCGAAAAAGGCCCTCGGCCAGCACTTTCTCACCGACCTCGGCATCGCCGCACGCATCGCCGACACCGTCGATGCCTTTCCCACGCTTCCCGTAGTGGAGGTGGGACCCGGCATGGGCGTCCTCACCCGCTTCCTGCTAGACAAGGGGCGCGACGTGAAGGTCGTGGAGCTCGACGCCGAAAGCGTGGAATGGCTCGATGCCAATGAGCCGCGCCTGCACGGGCGCATAGTCGAGGCCGACTTTCTGCGCCTCGACCTCTCCACGCTTTTCCCCGGCGCGGAAAAAATATGCGTGATAGGCAATTATCCCTACAACATCTCCTCGCAGATATTCTTCCACGTGCTCGAATGGAAGGAGCTGGTGGAATGCTGCTCCGGGATGCTCCAGCGCGAGGTGGCCGAACGCCTTGCCGCCCCCGCAGGCACCAAGGCCCGCGGAATCCTGAGCGTGCTGCTTCAGGCGTGGTACGACGTGGAATACCTCTTCACCGTCGACGAGCATGTGTTCAATCCGCCCCCCAAAGTAAAGTCGGGCGTAATCCGCATGGTGCGCAATTCCACCCGCAGCCTCGGATGCGACGAGGCGCTTTTCCGCACCGTGGTGAAAACCACATTCGGACAGCGCCGGAAGACGATACGCAACTCCATCCGGTCGCTGCTCGCCCCAGGCGCACAGTTGCCCGAGTCTCCCCTGCTGGCTATGAGGCCGGAGCAACTTGAGGTAGCTCAGTTCGTGGAGCTTACCGCACTGCTCGCGCAAGCCAACTCCCGGACCTGAACGCCCCCCGTCGCTCTCCATCCGCATTTTGAATCCGCAACCACCGATGCCGCCGTCCGCAGCCATCGACCCATAAAGGAGCTTTACGATTATGAAGGAGTTTAACGAAGAATATCTCGACAACATCCGCAGAATCATCGCCGAACACGACGATGCCAAGGCGCGCGAACTCCTCGACGAGCTCCACCCCGCCGACATCGCCGAGCTCTACAACGACCTCGACCTCGACCAGGCCGAATACCTCTACAAGCTCCTCGGGGGCGACAAGGCCGCCGACGTGCTCATGGAGCTCGACGAAGACGACCGCCACAAGCTCCTCTCCGACATGGAGCCCGAGGACATCGCCCGTAAATTCGTGGGCCACCTCGACTCCGACGAGGCCGTAGACCTTATCCAGGAACTCGACGAAGAAGACCGCAACGAGGTTATCTCCCACATCGACGACGTAGAGCAGGCCGGCGACATTATCGACCTTCTCAAATACGACGAGGACACTGCCGGCGGCCTCATGGGCACCGAAATGCTCGTGGTCAACGAGAACTGGAGCATGCCCGAATGCATCAAGCAGCTGCGAATGCAGGCCGAGGACATGGACGAGGTCTACTACGTCTACGTCGTCGACAACGACGACCGCCTCCGCGGCACCCTCCCGCTCAAAGAGCTAATAACCCACCCCTCCGTCTCCAAAATCAAAAACGTGATGGAGACCGACCCCGTCTCCGTAAAGACCGACACCACACTCGACGACGTGGCAATCGACTTCGAGAAATACGACCTCGTGGCAATGCCCGTGGTCGACTCCATCGGCCGCCTCGTGGGCCACATCACTGTCGACGACGTGATGGACCGCGTGCGCGAATCCTCCGAACGCGACTATCAGCTGGCCAGCGGTCTGTCGCAGGACGTGGAATCCGACGACACCCTCTGGACCCAGACCAAGGCCCGCCTCCCCTGGCTCCTCATGGGCATCGTGGGCGGCATCGGCAACTCCCTGATTCTCGGAAACTTCGAGCAGGGATTCGTCACCAACCCCGCCATGGCCCTGTTCATCCCCATGATCGGCGGCACCGGCGGAAACGTCGGCATACAGTCGAGCGCCATCGTGGTCCAGGGCCTCGCCAACGGCTCGCTCGATCTCAAGGAGTCCGGCAGGCAGATACTCAAGGAAGTAGGCGTAGGCTTCGTCAACGGCCTGATAATCTCTCTTCTCGTATTCATCTACAACTGCTTCCAGCTCTCTCCCTGGAATCCCACCACCCTGGCCGTATCGCTCTCGCTGATGGGAGTGGTGCTGTTCGCCTCGATATTCGGCACCTTCGTACCCCTCACCCTCGAACGCTTCAAAATCGACCCCGCCCTCGCCACCGGCCCCTTCATCTCCATCACCAACGACATCATCGGCATGCTCATCTACATGCTCATCTCCTCCTGGCTCATGAGCCTCTTCGCCTGACGGCAGCTACAAACACACCATGTCCAAGACCATAATCAGTCCCCAGACTACAACGAGCGATTCAGAACGCCTGTTTAACGATATAAGCAGAATCATCACAACCGGCCAGCTCCAGGCCAACGCTGCTGCCGGAGCAATTGCCATCGCAACCTACTGGAATATCGGAAGCAGAATAGTGGAGGAAGAGCAGCATGGCGAATCCCGCGCGCAATACGGAGAAAGACTTATTGCAGCTCTGGCCGACAAGCTTTCTGTCGTTTTCGGATCCAATTATTCCAAACGCAACCTCCAGTATTATCGCAAGTTCTACCTGCTTTTCCCCGATTTCAAGATTGTGAACGAGCTCGTTCACAATCTATCATGGACTCACATACGTCGACTGCTCTCAGTAGCAAGCCCTGAAGCGCGACTATGGTATCTGGCAAATGCCTCCAAGGGAATGTGGAGTACCACCACCCTCAACCGCAACATAGCCTCGCAATATTTTGAGCGACGTCTGGCCGCCCAAAGGAAGAATCCGGACAACGCCATGACCGAAGCAATCGCGCCCTATAACGTCTCCGACCCGATGGAGTATATAAAAAATCCTACCGTCGCGGAGTTCATGGGGTTCCGACGCGACACTTCATACACAGAATCGCAGCTTGAACAGGCACTCATTGATAATCTCGAGAAATTTATTCTTGAACTTGGACGCGGTTTTGCATTTGTCGAACGACAGCAACACATCACTACCGACCTCGACGATTTCTTCATCGACCTTGTATTCTACAATTTCAAAATGAAGCGATTTGTGATCTTCGAATTGAAGACACATAAGATGCAACACGCCGACGTCGGGCAACTTGATATGTATGTCCGCATGTACGACGACCTGATGAAAGGCCCCGACGACAATCCTACCATCGGTGTACTGCTTTGCACCGACACTGACTCCACCATTGCAAAATATTCGGTGCTGAACGACAGCCAGCAGCTCTTCGCCGCCAAATATATGACGTATATGCCAACCGAAGATGAGTTGCGCAGAGAAATCGAGCGCCAGAAGCAGTTTCTCCTCGAGCACCATAAAAACGCTTAAGATGTACGGATTCCTGTATTCCACCGAATTTCTTGTAAGCCTCTTCGTAGTGGCCGCCCTGCTGGTGGGCCTCATAGTGAAGCCATCCCGACGCGGTCAGGCCGAAACTTCGTTTGCCCGCGGAGAGCTCTACCCCGACGCCGACACCACCCCGCGCATCGAATTCCGAGTCGCCCCCGACGGCACCCTCGAAATCTCGCGCTGCGGCCTCACCGACCTGACCTCCGCCGACTCCGTATCCCTCGCCATAACCCGCATAGGCTTCGACATCGACATCCAGGAACGCATCGTGCGCAACGACCACGCCCGCCCGCCTGAACGAAAAAGCTACCAATCTTGACTTTTGCAAAACCAATGA
>OGWR01000034.1_pt1 | contig 93839 bp, 60 predicted proteins | sample 1576061 | NCBI WGS metagenome assembly OGWR01 (sample SAMEA3541511, study PRJEB24748) | human gut metagenome | biome: human gut; feature: human-associated habitat; material: faeces | place: China | collected 2012 | reverse complement strand
GCGGCGATGGTACTGCACTCGAGAGGGTGTGGGAGAGTAGCACGCCGCCGCATTCAACGTCGGGGTTCCCGTCGAGCGTGACGCTCCGGGAACCCTTTTTTTGTTTGTCTTCCGGTTTCCGGGGGATCCCCGGGCGCGACGCTCCGGGAACCCCTTTTCTTATTCCCGCACACGGGTGTTTCCTCCGCCCATTGGAGGTTTCGGGACGCCGGGAGGCCCGTGGGCGGGAGGATTGTTCCAGTGAGTGGAGGAATCGGGACTACTGCTGATTCAACCAGGCGTGGAGTTTCAGATGATTGAGCGCGGTATTGGGATCATACGTATCATCCAAGCGTGCCTGATACATGGCAACCAGTTCGTCGTTGCGTCCCAACGCTTCCAAAGCGGCCTCGCGAATCGTCTCCCACTCGTAGGGCACCACTTCTTCGGGGAACATCATCGTGACCTGATTAGGTTTGTCCCGCAACACCAGATCGACAAAATCGAGCAGATCCTGCCAACGTTCGGCAGCAATCAGACGTGCCGCATACGCATCGGCGAGCGGTTCGGAAGTATGATTGTCACGCAGGAAACGATCAGCCTCATCAATGTCACCACTAATCCGCAGCAAGTCATGTCGCAAAAACTGTACGGCATGATCGAACTGATTCTGCGCGGCCTGCGCAATCTCCTTTTCTGAAAGCAAAGCAGGATCAAGCATCGCGAGATTATTCAAATCTTCTGCGGATAAGGAATCAGCGTCTTCAAACAAACCCAAATCGGTTTTCACTTGCGCAACAGACTGCGAATCAGTTTGCATGTCGTGACTGTCGGAATCATCTGCCGAGTTTGACAACCTCGAAGCAGACGTGGCGAAATCACTCATCGTGGCAAAGCCCTTATTCAACGCATCGTAAGCGAACATGCGCGTATCGTCCCATTGCGCGAACGACAGGCCGCACGAAAGCAGTTCAACCATTTGCATGGCGTTAAGACGAAAATCCTCATTGCAGGCCACTTGCGTGATGATATTCAGCGCCTGTTCGCCGGTCATGGGATCGGCATTGCAGGCCACGGCGTCCATGTACACGCGCACGGTCTGAATCAGGTCTTTCAAATAGTCGAAGCCCTCATTGTCTCGATCTGCGATGTTGCCAACGAATCGCGCGGTCATTTCCACTGCCTTGGCGAGATTGCCGACAGCATCCAGCCAACGTGTGCTTACGATGGCATTGCCGACCACCGCGTCCACGCCGGAAAGCGCCTGCGAATCAAGATGGAACGTTGGCATGTCGATTCTTGGAATCTCCACGCCGGTATCGGTGCGTTCGGCTGTGGGCACCATGGCGGCGATGGAATCGAAATACCATTGCATGGGCATACTGATTACCATGTCCGCGTCGGAAAGCTGTGCTACGGGCACATTATTGCGGTTTTCGGCATCTTCCTGACTGGCCTCGCGGATCATGTGGTTCCATAGGAACGTCGGGCCGTCGGATTCGCCGGAATGCAGCCATCCATTGTTGATGTACTCGGTGAGATCCTCGACTTCCTGCAGACGGTTGATCCTACCGTGTTCGTTGCTCATTGCATGCCTTTCCTTTAAAAACATGGATTGCATGTGCCGCGTTGACGACGGGTGCTTCGTGGAACAAGACATATCCTTATTCAGCCTATATCATGCTGCCGTTGTCGCGCATGTTTTTTGCTCTTTTCACGGCGAAAAGCCGATGATTTTGAATAGTCGCTTGAATGCTGTTGCATTTCTTTTTGATCGAGCGAAAAGATTATGCCGAAATACTGTGTGAAACGATGTGTGAAACATGATTTGGAATGAGCGGCATGGCCGTACGGCGGCGCCCGGTAGAATGGCAGTGTTGCCGCAACAGGGCGGCTTTCCATCGAAGGAAAAGGGAATGATATGAAGGTTGCAAGCGGTAATGTTCTGTGGCGTCAGCGCAAGCGTAATTGGTGTCGTACGCCGTTCACGTTCACCGTGTACATGCTCACCGATCAGGAAATGAGCATCAAAACCGGCATCCTTAACGAGAAATTCAATCTCATCAAACTATTCCGCATCGTGGATATTAGTGTGGAGCGCACGTTCCTGCAGCGCCTGTTCGGTTTGAGCACGCTGGTACTTGATACGCGCGACCAGTCTTCCGGCAACGGTGTTGTGGTACTGAAGAACGTGGTGCATGGTTTTGAGGTTCGCCGGGTGATGCAGGAGGCCGTGGACTCATCCCGTAAGGAAAATGGCATGTCAGCGCGCGAATTCCTCGGAGGTCCGGGCGGTCCGGGGCCGGAAGGACCTGGCATGGGATTCGATGCGCCTGATATGGGCGATTTTTAGAGACGCGCGGTAGTTTCGTTTCAGCGCATACGAAAGGCGCTTGACTTGAGCTGGTTTTTCTGGCTCGAGCCAAGCGCCTTTCTTTTTCTGGAGAGTACCGCCGCGGCGGTATGGGAATCGTTATATGTCCTATGGGGCGCTCATACAACGTCCTCTGGGGCGGTCAGTACTTGTTGGCGCCGCTGCCGACGAAGTTGACCTGGAAGCCGCGGTGGTAGTGCAGGAACATGTCGGCGCCGTAGCGGTCGACAGGGCGGTGGGTGAACAGCATACGGATGGCGAAAGCGGTCTGCACGTCTTCCGGCAGGTTCATGAATTCCTTGTGCGCATCCCAATACGGGTTCATGGTGATGGCTGCGTCCGGCACATAGGCGTAGCCGTAACCGTCTTCGTTCACGTAGCCCATGAACGGCAGGTCCCAAGCGTTATGCGCGGTGAGGGCTGCCTTGAATTCCTCCACCTGAGCGAGGGCTTCGTCGCTGATGCCGAGGCTCTTGGCAACCTCGTTGGCTGCGGCGGTCTTGGCGTCCGCGTCCTGGCCGAACATGTTCAGATCCACGTTGATGACGGTCTTTTCATCTGCCATGATGAATTCCTTTCCTGCGATGTGTTCGCATAATGTCATGAACATCAGTAGTGTTCGTTTTAATGTTCGTTTAGATAAGCAAACGAACATCATTTCTTGAAGTCTGGTTCATGTTGTTGATGGATGCTTGCTGTATCCGTGACTAACGATAGCACGCTTTTTTAGCTGTGATACCGCGGAAAATACTGTTTTTGTAATTGATGATGCTGGGAATCGTTGATGTTGCAATGATTGCAGGTCTTGAAAATGACATTGTAAAAAGTAACATTGAGCGTGTTCTTTTTGTTCTGCAAAAACATGTTACTTTTCTGTTCAAACGAACATCTGCATATGATTGTAGGGTGGATTGCACGTGTGAAAAGGTGGTTTGAAAAGGCTTGAGCGATCATCGACGATGCACTGTGTCACTTTTTGCGGATGAGGTGACATTTTCCATGTCTGAGGCGTGGCGGCCGTCGGTTCAACAATGACTTTTCGCCACGTCAGCAATTTTCTGGAACTAGAATGCTGGGTTGCCGGTGAGGTGACGGTAGAGTTCGGGGTCAACCGGTTTCGCGAGTTTCAGTGTGGAAATCACGACCTTTGATTGGGTTCCGTCATCTGCGATATTCACTGACTCATGCGCATCGTCTACAGCTACTGCCGAACCGACATAATAGTAGGATTTCTCCTTTTCCTCGGCCTTACGTCGAATAAAAATGGGAACAAAATGACGATTCTTCCATTCCGACGTATGCTCGGTTCCATCAAGCAGCCATTTGAATTCCGGAGATTGCAAAGAACGATTGTTTTTGCTGAACCATTCAATTTCTCCAGGATTCAAGAAACGATCACCATACTGGCTTGCCTCATATTTAATGAAGATCGGCAAAGAATTCGTGTCGGTGTCAAGCTTATATCCGCCCACATTCTGCGGAATCTGCTCATCCTTCCACGCGCACAATCGCATGACATCGGCAAGACTATATTTCTCGCCATATATGAACCCATGATCCGGCATGATGCGACGCTTGCGAGCTTCCCTTGACAGTGCAAGCGCATTGAACAAGCTGGCTTCGATGGTATCTGTAAAGAACGTTCGGAATGTTGCGTGATGCAGCATTGACTCGCATTCCTGGGTCAATGCATACGATTCATTGTCGCACATACAAACCAAAGAAGTATTGCCGAAACGAGTGCGATTCGCACTTGTGAAATACGAATAATTCAACGTGGAAAAAGCAGAACCGCACTGCTGAATATTATTATCGACATACGGAAACAGCGTAGACAATAATGTTTGCAAATCAAACAAACTCAAGCTGTGCTGTGTGGAAAAACGTTCAAACAGTGACGCATCATCGTCGGAACAATCCGGATTGATGCGACGCCAATCCAAATCGCACAACACCGCAAGAATCAGCGACTCATGCGGGCGCAAACCACGCAACTGAGTCGCAGTCAACATTTTCAGCACACCAGACTGCGCGTTTGACACCGGTTCAAGCTGCTCCACATACGAAGCCGACGCATGCTTGCCGCGCGACAGACTCTTCTCACGAGAGACCACGAACGACAGATAATCGTTATTCTTCGAAGCCAACGTGAACACTAAAGACGCATCGCGATGCGCGAAATCCATCAGCATCGGAATACGACCCAACTCATAGCGCATCTGCTGATACTGCTTGCTCAGCAGCTTCATATCCGACAAATCAGCGGTATCGAGTGACGCGAGCACGCGCTCGCGGGCGATTTTATCGAAACTGATCGAAGAAATGCCGATGGACTCGCGTTGAAGATTCTTACGGGCCACATCACGATCGCCAGTATTGCCATACAATGCGATCGGAATCAAATAATTATTGGCGTAATTGCCAATAAAATCAATCACTACAACCGAATCTTTACCGCTTGCCTTACGTAAACCTCGGCCGAGCTGCTGTGTGAAAATAATGCTCGACTGCGTTTGACGAAGCATAACAATTTGGTTGATATGAGGAATGTCCACACCTTCATTGAATAAATCAACGGTGAAGATATAGTCAAGTTCGCCATTTTCAGCTGTTTGACAGCTTCGTCACGTTCGGCTTGCGAGTTTTCGCCGGTAATGGCTTTCGTGCGATACGGTCGTTCCACCTGCTGATTCACCTGCTCGTTGAACATGGCGGACAGACGTTTCGCCTCATCACGGCGAGAGCAGAACACCAAACCGCGCACATCGGTTCCGGCTTCGCTGTAAATCTGGATTTTGTCGATGATATAGCGCACGCGATTAGGGTCGGTGAGCTGTTCGAGCCAACGGGAAAACTCAGTGCGATCCTTGTCTGTCATGGAATCAGCGGAAACCTGCTGCCCCATAAACTTGCTAATGTATTCGCCAACCCCGTAATAGTGGGACGGGCAGAGCATATCCTCTTCAAGCGCCTGCTGCAAGCGAATCTCATACGCGACGTTATTGCCAAATAATTCAACTGATTTCGCCAAGGATTCTCCCGTCTCTAAGCGGAGCGTAGGCGGGAGATGAATTGGCGTGCGTTCGCATGTTATAATGATGTTCAGTCGTACATGTTGTAATCGAGGAGGTGACAATGGAATTGGAGTCGAATCATCATTCGGTGTTCCTGTTGCATTATCATCTCGTGCTCGTCGTGAAATACCGTCGCAAGGTGTTCGACGATATCGTTTCGGCGCGTGCGCGTGAGATATTCGAGTACATCGCACCCAAGTATGGGATAACCGTGGAGGAATGGAACCACGACATGGACCACGTGCATGTATTGTTCCGCGCCCAGCCGAAGAGTGAGTTGAGCAAGTTCATCAACGCTTACAAGAGCGCGTCGAGTCGTCTGCTCAAGCAGGAGTTTTCGCAGATTCGGCAGAAACTGTGGAAGGAGTATTTCTGGAGCCGCAGCTTCTGCCTGCTGACCACGGGCGGCGCTCCCATCGAAGTGGTACGACGCTACATCGAGAATCAGGGACGCAGGTAGGAGGCGCGTCATGCAGGTCACACGGCATTGCGCGGTCACGTACCGCATCTACCCGGACAAGGCCCAGGCCGGTCTCATCGACCGGACGATAGGGTGCGCGCGACTCGTCTACAATCTCATGCTCGAAACCCGCATCGACACGTACAATCGCACCGGCAAGTCATGCAACCCCACGCCCGCCCAGTACAAGGACGAGTATCCGTTCCTACACGAAGTGGACAGTCTCGCACTATGCAACGCCCAATTGAACGTGGCGAAGGCGTACAACAATTTCTTCCGCGACCCCAAGCATGTGGGCTTCCCGAAATACAAGGCGAAGCATCGCAGCGCATGGCGGTACACGACGAACAACAACAACCGCAACATCCGACTCATCGAAGGAGGCAGATACCTCAAACTTCCCAAAGTGGGCGTGATGCGCGCCCGCCAGCACAAGACGATTCCCGATGACTGGAAGCTCAAAAGCGCCACGGTGGAACATCTCAAGAGCGGTGGATACACGGCGACGATACTGTTCGAGTACGAGACCCAAGCACCCGAACCCGTCCGACCCGTGCATATCGTCGGATTGGATTACGCCTCCCACGGCCTGTACGTGTCCAGCGACGGCGAACAAGCCGACTACCCGCGTTTCTACCGGCAGATGGAGCCACGGCTGATGCGCGAGCAACGCAGACTCAGCCACATGGTCAAGGGGTCCGGTAATTGGGTGAAACAGAAGCGGCGCATCGCCAAGCTCGCCGCCAAGGTCAGGAACCAGCGAGCCGACTTCCTGCACAAGACGGCCAACCGGCTCGCCGCCCGATATGATTGCGTCGGCGTGGAGGACTTGGACATGAAGGACATGAGCCAATCCCTCGCACTCGGCAAAAGCACGATGGACAACGGGTACGGCATGTTCCGCACCATGCTCGCATACAAGCTCGAACGACAAGGCAAGCAGCTGGTCACGGTAGACAGGTTCTACCCGTCCAGTCAACTATGCTCCGATTGCGGCTACCGCAATAAGGATACGAAGAACCTGTATATCCGCGAATGGACATGCCCCGATTGCGTGGTCTGGCATGACAGGGACGTGAACGCCGCGACCAACATCATGCACGAAACACGACGACTCGTGCAGGAATGATAACAAAAAACTTACGAGAACCGTGGGGCGCACGGGAATAGCCTGTAGACACTGACTCCGCTAGGAGCCTTGAGCAGGAAGCCCCCCTCAGACCGCGAAGCGGTCAGGTGGCGGGAGCACGTCACAAATATTCGCACCATCAGTACGTTCCGGCGTTGCCGTCATGCCAAGCATGAAATCAGGAGTGAAATAATCGATAATTCTCTTATATGAATCCGCGGCGGCATGGTGAACTTCGTCGATCAAAATATAATCGAAATCATCTTTGCTGAATTGTGCAAGAATTTCCGGACGAGACATGGTTTGCACAGTGGCAAACACATATTTACGATCATGCTCTTTACTCGTTCCGGAAAATAATCCAAGCTCATCATCGGTGCAACGAAGCGCTTTCGTGAAGTTCGATTTTGCCTCCGGGAAACTCCCAATATCCAGCCAGCGACTTGCCTTCGCCACGGCGTGCGCACAATACTTCGCCATCTTTGATAATGGCCGCGCCCACAACATTGATGATCTTACGTGGCATCGTGGCTTCCTCTCTTGTCGGAAAATCAGATCCAGGATACAACGGGGGCGATCGCGCCAGGCCCAAAAGATTGAAACAAAATAGCAGTATAGGGCATGCAGACATTGACGAAGAGCTGGAAATGATCTTTGGAAGAAAAAACTTTCACATCACGTATGCCACGCTTATTTTGCTTGTTGGGTGTAGCGGCAGTTTGGGAAGCCGGTGCACCCGTAGAATGAGCGGTTCGGATCGCTGCGATTGTGCCGCAAGCTTAGGGCTTCGCCGCAATTCGGGCATTGCGGAGGAAGCTTGACTCCTCGGAAAATGTTCGGGCAGATCTTGCTATGCAGTTCATACATGAATCGCGACGGACGGGTCTGATCCACGATGAAGAACAGTTTCTTCTTGCATCGGGTCATCGCCACGTAAAACAGTCGCCGTTCCTCCGCATGCGGGCATCGCTCCACTTCCGGCAGTAGCAGACCAAGCAGCGGCTCTTCGGGAATCGTGCTTGGAAAGCCTTTCAATCCGCCGGAACAGCAGAGCAGAAATACGAAGTCGCGTTGCAATCCTTTGGACGCATGAGCGGTCATGAAACGAATATCCATATCCGGTTTTTCGAGAAAACGAATATTTCCAGTGCTTTGGTCGATGGAGAACAGACCGCTTTGATCGCAACGAATCATGAGATTGATATCGCTGCGATACCGGCCCAGCAGTAGTACGGACGCGGTTTTCGGTAGTTTGCGCAACTGCTCGACGATCACATTGAATCGTTCTTCCTCAGTATGCCCGCCAAGTGCTTTCAGAGAGTAGTCCTTCTTATCGCTGGGATTATGCAAGTGTTTGACATACAGATTGGTATCGCGCATCACGAATGCTCCGCTTGCGTCAATAAGGCTTTGACGGAAGCGCCGTGTGGTGGTGATCTGGAACATGCGGGTCGGACCCCAGGCGCGCCAAATTCGGTCGAAATCGAGAATGAGATGAAGGTCACTGCCTGCAAAACGATAAATCGACTGCCAATCGTCGCCAACGCAGAATAGTGAGAAATCATGTTGCAAGCGAAGCGCACGGATTAGCTCATAACGCGGTCGTGACATGTCCTGATATTCGTCAATCAGCACATATTTATATGGATGACGGTACGAGCCATTATTGACGCAACTGATGGCATCAACGATCATTCCCGGAAAATCAATACCATTATTGGTTGCGAAATTCTGCACATAGGCGTGATAAAGCGGTTCTATAAGCTGCAGCATCTTACGATTACGACCGATGTTTTTACCGCCATAACGTTCGTTAAGAGCTTGCATTCCAGTAGTGTCAATATTGTTTGACCGCATATGCTGGATAATGGTTTGTGTGGTATCGATAAGATTCTGACGATATTGATTGAATGCATAATCGTCTGTTGGAAGCTGGAAATTCTCAAGTCGTGCAGCTGTGGAATATTTATCGAGCAACTGTTGCGACATGAGTTTAAATGCCAGAAGACGGTAAGAAACATTGTGTTCAAGCAGGTATTCAAATGCGTTACGCACCACATTGTTTGACGTGTGCCCGTCAATAATTGGACGATTGGCAATGGTGGAGGAACGGCAGATTTCCAGTCCGAGACTATGGAATGTGCATGCGCGAATGACTTTGCCGGTGCTTTGCGTGATGCGGCTCGACATTTCGTCGGCGGAAGCTTTGGTGAACGATAGCACCAGAATCTCTTCGGGGGTGGCGGTTCCTGTGTTCAGCAGCCATGCGATATAGCCGACGATGGTAGTGGTTTTGCCGGTTCCCGCACCTGCGAGCACTAGCGTATTGTGACCAGCTCCGGCGATGGCGCTGATCTGCTCGTCGCTTAACTCATGCTTTTCGATTTTGCCGATGATATTTCGCGCCCGTTCGATCTGCTCGGCAGGGAGCATTGGTTGCGGCATAAGCTTCTGAGCCGGTTGTGAATTGGCATGAGATTGCGCTCGCGAACGATTCGTTGTGACAGAAGTATTGCGAGCTGTGGTTTGTGTTTGCGCGCGGTATGACGATCGCGCCAACTGTGATGATTGGGATGGTTGCGTAAGCTGTTGCGTTTGACGTGATTGTACAGTGGACTTGCGTTGCGTCGTCTGCTGTTGCGTGGGATTGGGAACGTTTTGCCGCGCAAGCTTGGGCCCGGGCTGAGTCGCCGTTTTGGAGACGGGCGGTTCTCCAATAAGCGCGTTCATGAACTTGCTCAGCAATCCCATAATGTTCCTCCTCAACCAGTGCAAGGAGAAATTATATGTGCTGCCAATGAATGCTTCAGCGTCGGCTGTGTGAACGGAATCGCAATTCGCCGACGCTGAAACTAATATTGGAGCTTAACGTTCGAAGGGGTAGGTGAGGTTCCAGTCGCGGCGCAGAGAGTCCATGAGTTCCATGATGCGCAGGGTGTCTGCGTGGGGCATTTCCTCGCATTCGGTGCGACCGTCGATTACGGCCTGTGCGGCGGCCGCCACCTCGTATTCGTAGCCGGTGAGCTGGGCGGGAACATCCTAATGTGCAACAACCGTATGATTGCCGTCATACACGTCAATCGCCTCAACATTATTAATGTTCTGGCACACCATATAACCATCGGTTCCCCACACGGATCCCGTGCGGTCGCTATGGCACAGAATCGAACTTTGCGCGGTCGCCATCACACCGTTCTCGTAATAGAACGTCATGGAATTATGCGCATCCACGCCGGTTTCGTACGCTCGCATCGACGATTCAATGCGAGCGATCGGCGCATTATGCATGATCATGTCGATGAAATTGATCGGATATACGCCAACATCCAACAATGCGCCACCGGCAAGCGCGGGATCAGTGATTCGCGCCTTCGCGGTGGTGGGGTAACACAGGTTCGCATCGATCGCCTGTATTTCACCAATCGCACCGGAGGCGAGAATCTTATCGATAATGGCGCGGGACGGCATGTATCGCGTCCAAATCGCTTCCGCGCATAGCATGCCGGTTTCTTTTGCAACGGCTAACATCTCACGGGTCTGTGCCGCATTCGCGCCGAATGCTTTCTCCACCAGCACACCCTTGCCGGCTTTCATGCACAATATCGCCTGTTCCGCATGCAGATTGTGCGGCGTAGCGATGTACACCAAGTCCACGTTCGGATCGGCCACAAGTTCCTCATATGAACCGTATGAAACTGGAAAACCGTATTTCGCGGCGAAATCGGCCGCACGCACCGCATTTCGTGCGGCGACAGCATACGGTTCCACCAAATCCGCATAACGAACGTCTTCGGCCATTTTCACCAGCGTGTCAGCCATATGTTGCGCGATCCGGCCTGCGCCGAGAATCGCGACACGAATACGAGCCATATCAAACCCCATCTTTCGTAAACTGCATGAATAGTGTTGATTCATTTATATTTATTATTGCTGCGTTGCAAGTCCCAGCGTACGCCATGCATGATCGCAACGCGCGTTGGTCCGTCTCGCGCTTGCATTGCGTTTTGTCCGGATGCTTTTCTGATTTGCCGGATTTTGCCGGATCTTGCCATAATGGTGTGCTGTGGCAGCGCAGGAACACGTTAAGAAGACCGGAAAACCTCGGAAATCCGCAAAAAAAGAGAAATACGAGCGTGGCACGAGAAGCTACATCATGTCGCATATCCGAGGTAAAGACACCTCCATCGAAATGATGGTACGCAGTTTTCTTTTTTCGAAAGGCCTGCGATTCCGCAAAAACGACAAGCGGTATCCGGGACATCCCGACGTGGTGTTGCCGAAATACCGCACGATGGTGTTCGTCAATGGCTGCTTCTGGCATATGCATGAAAACTGCCCGAAAGCCACGCGCGTGCCGAAATCGAATGTGGAATTCTGGAGTGCGAAACTGCTGCGCAACCACGAACGAGATGTCAGACAGCATGCCGAACTTGAAACGATGGGCTGGAAAGTGATCGTGGTGTGGGAATGCGAGCTCGCCAAAAAAGTACGTGAGGAACGGCTGGAACGGCTTTATCATGAAATCGTCGGCACGCAACCTGCTTGATCGACATTTATGCGATCTACTTGCAATTGCGTGATTCTTGCCGAACATACGTGATGTATGCTCGATTAATTTCTTGTTTTTCTTGATTTCGAAACGGTATGTAACGTCGGTGAGACGATGCTTGTGATTCAGCGTGATTTGTCGTGTCTGAAGAATACAAACGAACTATGGGAAATGCTGAGAACAGCGCGCTGCCGCAGATGTCGCACCGCGCCCAGATTGCTAATCCGTTCCGTGCCATGGTGTTTGGTGCGATGGCCGACGAGATGATCGCCGCAGGCACCGATGTGGTCAAGTTGAGCTTGGGGGAGCCGGATTTCGGCGCTCCGCCCGCAGTGCGTGATGCGATGCGCGAACAGTATGATGGCCGTCCATTGCCATATACCGCCGCAATGGGTTTGCCGGAATTGCGTCAGGCGATTTCCGATTTCTACAAGGAACGCCACCATGTGGACGTCGATCCGAAACGTATCGCGATTACGGCCGGAGGTTCCACGGCACTGCTGCTTGCCGCCGCATTGACGGTGAACGAGGGTGACGAGGTGCTGATCGCCGACCCGTCGTACCCGTGCAATCGCGAACTGGTCCGCGCGTTCGGCGGCAAAGTCGTGGACGTGCCGACGAATGCGACCACCCGATTCCATCTCACACCGGAACTGTGCCACGAATACTGGTCGGATCGCACCAAAGCGGTGATGATCACCTCGCCGTCGAACCCGACCGGTACCACCATCGCCTTCGACACCCTGAAATCCGTGTGCGACCTGGCGAAAGAACGCGGCGCATGGCGTATCGTCGACGAAACCTACCTTGACCTAGCCGACCGTGAACCGGACGGCTCCGACGTAAAATCCGTGCTCGCCTGCGACCCGGACGCCATCGTATGCTCCAGCTTCTCCAAGTTCTTCGGCATGACCGGCTGGCGACTGGGTTGGATGGTCGTGCCTGAATGCGCGCTCGAAGCCATGGACGATCTCGCCACCAACTTCTTCCTGTGCGCGCATACTCCCACCCAGCATGCGGCGCTCGCGTGCTTCACTCCGGAAACGTTGGCCGTGTGCGAGGAACGCCGTCAGGAGTTGCTGGAGCGTCGTCGCATTGTGGTCGACGGATTGGCTGAGATCGGTCTGCCGCTGGAGGTTGAGCCGAATGGCGCGTTCTATGCGTATTTCAATATTTCCAGCACTGGTCTTGACGCGTGGACGTTCTGTGAACGTGCGTTAAAGGAAGCGCACGTGGCGTTGACGCCGGGCCGTGATTTCGGCGAGGCCACTGCCGACACCCATGTGCGGCTTTCGTATGCGGCCTCCCGTGAGGCGCTTCGTGAGGGTCTGAGGCGAATCGGAGGTTTCGTAGCCGAACTGCACGGATGATGTTTGTGAGCGCTTTGCAATCGTTGTCGGCGCTGTGAATGTTGCGTGGCCATCCTAGGTGAATAGGATGGCCACTCGAATATTTGCAAAGGTTGTCAATGTAATGTCAGGTGAAAGGGGGAGTGCGATGTCACTATGCTTGAAATCATGGTTAGTTTACATTCGCATGTCACTCGTCTTGGCGTGCTTGACATTGGCTCCAATACCGTTCACATGCTCATCGTCGATGCGGCGCCTGGCGCCCGTCCGGAACCTGAGGCCAGCACGAAAAGCACTGTTCGATTGATGCAATATCTCAAGGCCGATGGCACAATCAAAAAGGCCGGAGTCGAAGCTGTGGTCGCAGCTGTGGAAAAGGCCATGGGGCTGGTCAAAGAATATGAGATTACCCAACTGCTCGTGCTGGCCACATCCGCATTGCGTGAGGCTCCGAATGGCAGCAGGATCCTCAAACGAATCGAAAACGTCGTCGGCCAGCCGGTCACGGTGCTGTCCGGTGTGGATGAGGCCAGACTCACCTTCCTTGCAGCTCGCCGCTGGTATGGTTGGGATGCCGGTCGGCTGCTGGTCATCGATATCGGTGGTGGCTCTCTCGAGGTGGCTATGGGTTCGGATGAGGATCCCACAGTAGCGCTGTCCGTGCCGGCAGGTGCCGGTCGTGTGACCCGTGAATTCCTACCGGAAAACGGTATTGCGAATGATAGGGATTTGGAAGACGCGCGCAGGAACATCCGTAAGATTCTTGAGCCGATGGTCAAGGCGTTCCCGAAATCGAAGCACCCGATGCATGCCGTCGGCACATCGAAGACCATTCGTTCCCTGGCTCGTCTCGCCGGTGCCGTGGTGCGTCAGCCCGGCCGCGTGGACACTTCGATCATGACGATTGACCAGCTTGAGGATTGGCTTCCCCGTCTTGCGGCCATCTCGCCGGACCAGCGTACCGCATTGCCGGGCGTCACGCCGGAGCGCACGTATCAGATCGTCGGTGGCGGCTTGGTGATCGACGAGATCATGAAGGCGCTTGACGTCAAGGAAGTGGAAATCTGCCCATGGGCGTTGCGGGAAGGGGCTATTCTGCGCTGGCTCGACCAGTTTGGCCGCACGAGCCTTGGTTTCTAGCGGTTCCTAGGCTTCCAGCTTCCTCAGTTCCTCCAACTGGTTCTTCGCCTTGTGCAGCTTGGTGAAGATTTCGTTGCGCTGTTCGGGATTCTTTGCCCGTTGGTGATCGCGCGTGAGCTTATCGATCTGCTCGGTAAGCTGTGCGGCCTGCATACGCCGTGTCATGCGCGCGTCCAGTGCCGTGGGAGAGGCGCTGCCGAGCGTCACCTGCGAGCATAACGACTCCCACAGCGCGTCGATGGAATCGACCGCAGGATCGCCGATGTCCAGCATCGCTTCGCCGGCCGGTTTCCAATCTGAGACGAACACTTTGAATGTAGGTGTGTGACCGGCGCGTCCCGGCAGCGCGCGTCTCACGGCGAACGCGCACTCCTGCCGCTTCGTACCTTCGAAGTCGGCGTCGCGCACGCATACGAACACGATTCCCGACTTGCGTTGCATGGCAATCAGCTCGACGATATCCGTCGGTATGGCGGCGTTCTTGGCATGCAGGCGCAATCCGATTGCCAGTACTTCCGGAATGCGTGTTCCGACGGCAAGCCGTGTATTGCTTGGCCGCAGCAGAGACAACATGGTGATCGTCTCGATGTCGTTCGCCAATCGTTGTTTTGTTTTGGCTGAAACCGGTATTCTCGCCATGAACAGGCCTTTCGGCAACGTTGCCTTTTCTGCGGGAACCGCAGAGGAGTTCGGCAGACCCAATGTGAGTGCGGAAACGGAACCGCAGGAGGCGATCGTCATTGCTGGCCTTCTTTCGTGCTTTCATATCGGTTATTGGGGCAACAGTAGTCGCAAGAGCCGCAAATTTTGATAACAGCGCGTCGGTATGTGACTGGCGGGAATCTATAAAACTGCGCGTGGATGATGTCTCCATGTATTGAGCAAAAGAATGCATTTTTTCGGCCATCGCGGGAACCGGTATCGGCGGATCGTTCGTCAAGCCCGTCACCTCCAGTGTGCAAGTCGCCTCTTTGGTCAAAGCCGGTTGTGGCGATCCGGTCGACGATCGGGGAGCACCCAAATTCACCTCCTGTGCGGCCAACGGCGCCGACTGCACACGTGCCGCCACCACCGATCCGACATCCGCGACGCAAGTGGGATGGCGTATCGGCGCAAGCGCGCTCTGTTCGCCATGCCGTGCGGCTGTGATAGACGATTGCAATCTGCGACACGCCGTGATTTGGTGATTGAGGCATGTGTGCGTATTATTTCGTCTTGCGGTGATCAGAGCCTAGGTGAGACGCCCGGTCCCATTCCGAACCCGGAAGCTAAGGCCTAGCACGGCGATGGTACTGCACTCGAGAGGGTGTGGGAGAGTAGCACGTCGCCGCACTTAAACTTTTTTGAATCCCGAGTCGAGCACTGCTCCTCGGGATTTTTCGTTACGCGATTCGCCCAAGTCCAATTATGGTCCGATTATGTGCGAAGGCGAATCCAGTGATCACTGATTGCGGCGCTCGGGCAACGAAAACCACCAACAGAACAATGCCGTTTCAATAAAAATGACAGGTAATGGTATGAGCCACCACCAGCCAGTGGTGCCGAATTCGTTCGCGGGCGCAATAATCCAAGGATGCGAGCCCAGCCACCCTAAGAATACGGCTATGGTTGATCCCAACGACATGGTTATTCCCAAAGGTCTGAACAAACGCATGAGCTGGAATCGTGATGCACCGAATTCTTGAAGTGTCCAGCGTAATGTTGACTGCGTTTGACGTGTTGATATGGCCAATGCGGCGAATGTCAGGCCGCTGATAATTGTGGCCAAAGCAGGTATGGCAATGGCGCGTGCCATGTAGGAGCGGTAAGAGGTGGTGTCGTGTTCGGTAATGAATGCATACCCGCAACGGTTAATGATGTCGGATCGGATTGAATCGCGAACGCCGGAAGCGATTGACGGGAAATCAGTAATAACGAGAGTATGCCGGTTGCTCGGTGCAAGGCCAAGCGTCTTTGCCTGCGGTGAGTCGATTCCAAGAACCACGCCGGGCATGGTGTAATCATTGAGCAGCGAGTCGGTGCCCTCGGTGGGAACTTGTGCTGCCTGAGTTATTTTTTGGGTTGCGGTATCGATGAGAATGATACCAGCGTTACCGCCTTCGGCAATATGAACGTCGTTGGTTTTACCGGCTAAAGACGAGTTGCTATCGACAAGCATGACAGTGGTTTCATTATCGGAATCTGAGTAGCAATCCGCATCGTCGGAACCATGTTGAATGACGCAATCGTAAGCATGGGAAGTCGCGGCGCGGACCAGATACCGGGATTCATCCGGTGCCGTGAGCACGATGGCTTTGTCTAGAGTCTCGGGATATTTGCCGGCAAGATAGTTTAAGTCATCCTGAGTCAAATAATCGGCGATGAACAGCCCATTATCCGAATTGCCTGTCGCTATCATCATTTGCCCGCTGAACAATGAGCTGGCACCTAACAATAAGAGTGCCAATGCGCATACCGGGGCAGACAAACTTCGTGTACGTTCTATCGCATTGCATTGTGCTGGCGTGCGGAAAAGCCAAGGCAGTGAAAGGAGCATAGGTCCCAGAGCGCAAGCCCCCATGACCGAGCCCACTGATCCACCAAACGGCCATGCGGCTGCATGATAACGTTCTATCGCCACACAAGAAAACAGCAGAACGGCCGAGGAAAGAATGATGTACCATAATGCGTTTCTGGTTGTGATGTCATGCTTAAAGGACATGCGGAAGAACAAAACCAACCATGTCAAGCATAGCGAGCACAGCAAAATCGCTGCGACAAAAAAGATGGACAGCAGGGAAGTTGCTGATGGTTGCCATTCCCAATATTGGGCGAATATGTTGCCTATGGTCCTGTAACTAAGACCGAATACCGCATATCCGGCCGCGATGCCAATTGCGGCTCCGGGTATTGTGCAAATAAGCAATCCTCGGAACACTGTCCATCTGCTGGTGGTGAGGGAGAATCCGCAAGCTACCAGAGCTTCTACCACAGCATCTCCGGAACACTGACCTGCTCGGAAGAATGCCGTCATTGCTGCGATATGTACGCACAGCAAGCAAAGGAACAGAACTATTCCGTACCATTGGCATCCTGGCAGATCGCGAGTACGAACCGTTTCTTCGGCATTTCGTATTGTCGATTTGATGTATCCGATATTGACATTGTTGGTTGCGCTCTCTTTTGCGACTTCTCCCTGATTTACAGTAGCGTCATCGTCGGTGAGCCACATTTGTATGTTTTGGAGATTGTCTTTGGAAGACACTGCTGTTGCATACACGGTGTTGGTGTTCGCAGCATCGACGGTGATGCCAATGAGCTTATAGTCGCTTGATAATGCGGAATCGTCACATTGCACGGTGACTATATCTCCCAGCTGGGCGTCAATTTGTTCAGCTGCGGCCCGAGACAGGGAGATTTCGTTTTTTTGCGACGGCTGATGCCCTTCGATGAGCGTGCCATATCGTGAGGGGCCTGTTAGGAAAGTTATGTCTGCGATGGTGTTTCGTGAAGAGCCGCTGGCGGAGGTGAGGCCTACTGATCCTTGTGTGGATTTGACGCCGATGGCCTTACCGTTTTGGACCTGTTGCCTGAGTTCTTCGGCTACATCGTTGCTGCCTCCTGAAATTTGGTACGTGTACCCTCCGGATTGACCTGCTGCGCCTTCTTTGGAGGCCTGTACGTATAGATTCAAGCTGTTTAAGGCCACCACGGGTAGCATCGCCGACAATAATGCCACCACAAAGAGTGAGATGGTGAGCATCGGATGGAATCTCAAATATCCAGAGGTAACGTGCCTCGTGATTCCAGTGCTGTGGTAAGGCATTCCATTCATTGCTCCACCAACTTGTGGTCCTGAATGCGCACAATGCGGTCACTGTGCTGCGCGACCGTAGCGTCATGCGTTGCGATTATGACAATGGATCGCTCTTTGTGGGCAATATCTGAAAGCAATGTTGCGATTGCCTGCGTATTTTCCTCATCAAGCGCGCCGGTGGGTTCATCCGCGAGAATCACACGTGGTTTCATGGCGATCGCGCGTGCGATGGCCACACGTTGCTGCTCTCCTCCTGACAATTGGCCAGCCAAATGGTTTGCATAGCCTGCTAAATGCACTTCTTCAAGCAAGTTATCGATTGTGTTGTTTTCAGCGCGGGAAGTTTCCTTAATCTTGGTTTGTCCGAGGTTCTTATGCGCCGCTTCAAACGCCAGCATGATGTTTTCTCGCACGTTAAGATATGGAATGAGCCTGTAATCCTGAAATATGCGCATGCATAAAGATCCGAGAAGATTTTTTCGATCAATGGAATTGACATTTGCGCCATCAATGGTGACGGAGCCAGTGTCTGGTTGTAAAGAACCGTCCATCAAACGCAGCAAAGTGGTCTTTCCTGAGCCGGAAGGCCCCATTATTGCCGTTGTCGAACCTTCTTCGAATAATGCGCTCGCATTGTCTAAAATCAGACGTTTTCCATACGAAAACCCCACGTGGTCAAGTTCCAGCATGGTATAGCCCCCTCTCGGTATACATGAGCAGCCATTGCTCTTGCGTAAGGCGTCGTACCCCCATTAGTTACGATTTCTTATGTGTCCAGCGTAATAGTATTTAATGGTTGGGGCAAGATGGTGATTTTTTGTGTTTCGATTGTTTTTCGTTAAATTTATGGAGACGATTGCGACTATTTGCCAGCGAATGTGGAAGTTGGGGTACTATGAAGCCGCACTATTGCCGATGGCGTTCGTCATGAACTCGGTTTTGATGGCTGATTTGATGATTGATGTATTGACTGATGGAACGCAATGCCCATGTTGGAGGATGTATGGCACGGTCTGGTACGCCTACGAAACCGCGTACGGCGCAGGCGAAGGCTGTTAAGCCTATTCGCACGTTGAAGAAAACTAAGTCGCATCGCGTGCGCAATATCATATGCGGTTTTCTGGCTGGCATTCTGTCGATTGCAGCTTTGCTGGGCACTGTTTCGCACATACTGCCTGCTGAGATTCAGGCGTGGCCGTATGTTCCCATTATCGTTTCGTTGGTGCCTTGGTTTGCGATTCTTGCGGTGATTGCGCTGATTTGCGGCATTGTCTCGAAACGAACGATGTCGGTATTGCTGGCGATTGCGGCGATCGCGTTGCAAGTATGGTGGCAGTATCCGTTTTTCTACAATGAAACGAAGCTTCCGCGTGCCGCGATTGCAGCGGTTTCGGGAGCGTCCGCCAATACGCAGGATGATTATGCTCGTTTGATGACATGCAATGTGTTTAAGGGTCGTGCCGACGCGCAGGAAATTGTCGATGTGGTGCGTAGCGAGCGTGTGGAAGTGCTGGCATTGCAAGAAACGACCGATGCTTTCGTGGACGAGTTGAACAAGGCTGGTATTGGCGATTTGCTGCCGTATGCGCAGGTGGCAAGCTCAGACGGCGTGTATGGCAATGGTTTGTGGTCGGCGAGTCCGCTTGTTGATCCAGCTGATGATGATGTTGATTCGAGCGCGTCGTTCATGCCAGGAGCCACGGTTGCATTCAATGATGGTCAGACGCAGATCCGTTTCGTTTCGGTGCATACCACGTCTCCGACCGATGGATATTGGCAGCAGTGGAAGCGTTCATTGGATGAGCTTGGTCGACTCCGGTACGATACGTCTCGTAGGTACGTGTTCATGGGCGATTTCAACGCGACCGACGATCATGCACCGTTCCGTAATTTCTTGGGAACACGGTTCGCGGATGCGGCCAAACAAGCGGCCGGGGGATTGGTATTCACGTGGCCTGCGAATATCGATTATGTGCCGACGTTTGCGGGCATTGACCATATCGTATTGGATTCCGGCATGTTGGCAGGTCGGGTCAAATCGTTGAAAATCGATGGAAGCGATCACAAGGCGTTGCTGGCAACCGTGCAATTCGATGTGTGAGAAGAATGTCGGCGCAACTGCATATCGGCTGCGTATCCGCATAAAAAGTGCCCCAGATAGGAATCGAACCTACGACACCTTCTTTAGGAGAGAAGTGCTCTATCCACTGAGCTACTGAGGCAACGAATCTTCATTCTACACACCATCCGGACGAGTGTGGTATCGAAATGAAGAAATTCGAAATTTCTGCATGACTGTACGCCATATAACACCTTGTAAAAACGTGTGGCGCACAGTCATGGAAATGCTATATTGACGGTATTTTGAGATGCTCAGGCCAGATTGTCTTGCGTGCCAGCGGTATTGGCCGCAGTGGCCTGTTCCGCCTGTGCTGCGTCAAGCTTGGCACGCACTTCGCCGAGCAGACTTTGGGCGCGCTTGGCGAGGGCTTCGCCAAGCTCCCACTGGCGCATGGACTGGTCAAGGTTGAGTCCGCCGGCCTCAAGTGCCTGCACGGCCTGAATGAGCTGATCTCGAGCCTCTTCGTAAGGCATTTGTGCGATGGCTTCGCGTTCCTTGTCGGTCAGGCTGGATGCGGGGGTGGTTTCGTTGGTCATTGCTACTCCTTCGTTACGGTGGTGACTTCGGACACGATCACGCCGTGCTTCAATGTCATGGTGAGTTGGTCGCCGGTGTTCACGGCGTTCGCATCGTCGATTACATGGCCGTCCGCTCCCTGCACTACCGCATAACCTCGGTTAAGGGTGGATTGCGGGCTAAGCGCGGTCAGTGAGGCGTGCGCTTTTTCGATGGTGAGGCTTGCGTCGTCAAGAATACGTGTCAGGCCGATTCTCATGCGGGTTCTTGCATCATCGATGAGACGCTGATGTGGTTCCAGCATGGTGAGCGGCTGTGTGAGGCTTGGACGGTTCGCATAGCCTTCAATCAGTCTTGTTTCATTGTTGACGGTGGCGTCGATGCGTATGCGCATGCGTTCGATGTTCACGTTGATCAGTTGCATCTGCTCGCGCACGTCCGGCACGACTTTCTTCGCCGCGTCCGTTGGCGTGGATGCGCGCAGATCGGCAACCAGATCAAGCAGCGTCCAATCATCCTCATGGCCGATCGCGGAAATCAGCGGCGTATGGGCGGCTGCCGCGGCACGTACCACGCCTTCGTCGGAGAACCCGATCAGATCTTCGAAAGCGCCGCCGCCACGGGCCACGATGATCACGTCGACATCAGGATCGGCATCCATCTGCGCGATCGCCTTGATCACATCGGAAGGGCACTGCTCACCCTGCACATGCACATGCGTCACTTTGAAATCGACAACAGGCCAACGCAATCTCACATTGGTGATGACATCGCCTTCCGCGCGGGCCTGCGGAGCGCAAACCAAACCGATGCAATGCGGAAACTCCGGCAGAGGCTGCTTGCGGTCGGCGTCGAACAATCCTTCGCCTTTAAGCTTCTTGCGTAATTCGTCGATCATGGCCTTCAGACTGCCACCCGCGCCGGCCGCGATAATGGCGTCGCCACGTAAAGACAAGGAGGTGCGTTTCATCCACAGATTCGGTTTGCCATGGATGATGACACGATCGCCCTGCACAAAAGGAGTGGCTGCTGCGGCGAACTGTCCGAAGCCGTTGACCTCCAGCGCAATGTCCTGATAATCATCACGCAACGTGATGTAGGCGCTGCCTTGGCGTCTGGTGTTGATCTGCGTGATCTGCCCAGCCACCCAAACCGATGGCCACCGTTCGACGGCCATATGGAATTTCTCGCTGAGCAGGCTTACCGGCCAAGGGTTGTCAGCGGTGGTTTCGCCGGCCAGTCGCGGCAGCGGTTTGCTGTTCGGCTGCGCTGCCGGGGGTGTGTAATCCTGGTTCCAAGTCATAGTTCAAGATTCCATCATCTTGCGGACAAATGAAACACATGTTCGAATTCCGTGAGGGTACCCCGCCTTGTATAGTCCCTCTTCGGTGAGTGCGTCAAATCGACACTCGGGCGACACTCCGTGGCGAAATCGTTACCTTTGTCACACAAGTTAAGGAATGGCGGAATCAAGCCGAAAAATGGAATATATAGTTTTACTGCCGGCGTGCCGCTACTACATTTAGTGCTGGCTATGGCGTACAGTCATGGACGTAGCAACAATCTGGCATGCATAACGAAGCATGAAAACCTGGTCGGATGGGGTCCGACCCGGAAAGGATGATGAATGGAAACGCAGGCTCTGAATGCCATCTCCGCAACCGTTAAAACGGGAACCGGTAAGGTGCTCGTCGAGAAGCGCGACGGTCGTGTGGTCGACTTCGATCCGATCAACATCATCAGCGCGGTGAAGTCAGCCTTCGCCGACCTTGATAAGAAGATCGGGCCGCAGGAGGAACAGCTGATCCGTGATATCGCCAATCAGGTCGAAGCCGAAATCAAGGATCGTTACAACGGTCCCGCCAAGATCGAAGACATCCAGAATCTCGTTGAGCACGGTCTGATCGAAGACCACCTGTACGATGTGGCGCGCACGTACACCAACTACCGTCTGAACAAAGACATCGAACGTGCCAAGGCCACCGACATCAACGAAGCCGTCAAGCGTCTGGTGAACCGTGACGAGGCTCTGGTGCGCGAGAACGCCAACAAGGATTCCAACGTCTACTCCACCCAGCGCGATCTGCTGGCGGGCGCGGTGTCCAAGGCGTCCGCCTTCTCCATGCTGCCGGATGCGGTCTCCAACGCCCATATGAAGGGTGACATCCACTTCCACGACGCCGACTACTCGCCGTTCACCGCACAATCCAACTGCTCGCTGCCGAACTACTGGGATATGCTCGCCAACGGTTTCACTCTCGGCAACGCGCCGATGGGATCGCCGAACAGCATTTCCATCGCCGCCACGCAGATCACCCAGATCATGAAGGACGTGGCATCCAGCCAGTATGGTGGCCAGACCGCCAACCGTGCCGACGAGCACTTCGTCGAATACGCGCGCAAGGATTACGACAAGTTCCTTGAGCAGGCCCATGAGATCATGCCTGACGACCTGCCGATCGAAATCGCCGAACGTCAGGTGCGCTTGGCCAAGGATGTCGAACCGAAGCGTCTGCATTTCGAAAAGGACCGTCCGGCCCTGCCGATGGACGAGCCGTTCAACAAGGATGCCAGCCGTTTGCAGCAGTTGCGTGAGGTGTGGGCGAAAATTCAGACCCGCAAGGCCATCTACGACGCCATGCAGACCATGGAATACCAGATCAACTCCAATCGTGTGTCGAACGGCCAGACCCCGTTCGTGACCGTTGGCTTCGGTTTGGGTACCGACTGGTTCGCCCGCGAAATTCAGCGTGCCATCTTCCTGAACCGTATCCGCGGCCTCGGTTCCGAACACCACACCGCCATTTTCCCGAAGCTCGTGTTCACCATCAAGCATGGTGTGAACGCCGATCCGGGCGATCCGAACTACGATTTGAAGCAGCTCGCCCTCGAATGCGCCACCAAGCGCATGTATCCGGACGTGATCTTCTACGAGAACATCGTGAAGATCACCGGCTCCTTCAAAGCCCCGATGGGCTGCCGTTCCTTCTTGCAGGGTTGGATTGATCCGGCGACCGGCAAGGATGTGGAAGACGGACGCATGAACCTTGGCGTCGTCACCGTGAACGTTCCGCGCATCGCACTGGAATCCCACGGCGACAAGGATCGCTTCTGGAAGATCTTCGACGAGCGTATGGCCGTGGCTCATCAGGCATTGCAATTCCGTATCATGCGTTGCAAGCAGGCCGCGCCGGTCAATGCGCCGACCCTGTTCCGTTTCGGAGCTTTCGGTCGACTCGGCGCCAACGACAGCGTCGACCAGCTGTTCCGCAACGAACGTGCCACCGTTTCCCTGGGCTACATTGGCCTGTATGAGGCGACCAGCGTGTTCTACGGCAAGAACTGGATGCGCGATCACGGCTGGGATCCGCAAGGCAAGGAATTCGCACTGTCCATCGTCAAGCGCATGAACGAGCTGTGCAAGGAATGGAGCGACGCGGAAGGCTACCACTATTCCGTGTACTCCACGCCGGCCGAATCCCTCACCGACCGCTTCAACCGTATGGACCACGAGAAGTTCGGCGAAGTGGAAGGCGTGACCGACCACGACTTCTACACCAACTCCTTCCACTACCCGGTCTGGCTGCAGCCGACCCCAATGGAAAAGCTCAACTACGAGAAGGACTTCCCGTACTACGCGTCCGGCGGCTTCATCAACTACTGCGAGTTCCCGTGCCTGCAGTCCAACCCCAAGGCACTCGAAGCGGTGTGGGATTACGCCTACAACATCGGCATCGGCTACCTGGGCACGAACACGCCGATCGACCGCTGCTACGATTGCGGATTCCAAGGCGACTTCGAGCCCACTGAGGAAGGTTTCAAGTGCCCGGAGTGCGGCAACTCCGACCCGGACCACTGCAACGTGACCAAGCGCACCTGCGGCTACTTGGGCAACCCGGTGCAGCGCCCGATGGTGCATGGGCGTCACGAGGAGATCGCGCACCGCGTCAAGCATATGAGCGGCGAAACCGGTCATGTCACCTTGAGTGACGGTTCCGAACGTGAATGGTTCGAGGAAGCCAAGTAAGGGCCGCGTCGGTAGCAAACATAAACGAAATATGAAAGAGGGTGGGTTTCCACCCTCTTTCATTCTGTGACAATCATGAGGCAAGCAGCAATCGCAAAAACGCGACGTAACGGCAAAACGTGAAGGGACAACGTATGATCAGCAGCGCGAATCCAGCAATTCAACGTCGTGACTTTGCGGCGGACGAAACCAATCGCGGACCTTTCATCCCCACAACTCGTTCCAACAATCCCAAAGCAGGGCAATGGACCAACCGCATGAGCCGCAATATGATCGCCGACTACAAACGGTTCCTCATGACCGATGGAGAAGGCATCCGATGCTCGCTGTACGTGTCCGGCTGCCCGTTCCATTGCGAGGAATGCTACAACACGTCAATCTGGGATTTCCAAGCCGGCCACGAATACAACGACAAGCTCGAAGCGCAAATCATGGATGACTTAAGCCAATCGTATGTGCAAGGCATCACCTTCCTCGGAGGCGAACCATTGCTCAACACGGGCGTGCTGTTGCCCCTTGCGCGCAAAATACGCGAACGGTTCGGTAATACCAAAGATATTTGGTGCTGGACCGGCTACACGTGGGAAGAGCTCATGCGCGAAGGCGAAAGCCCCGACAAGCGCGAGCTGCTCGAACTGATCGACATTCTCGTGGATGGCCGTTATATCAAAGAATTACATGATTCCCTGCTGCAATTCCGCGGAAGCAGCAACCAACGCATCATCGACGTACCGAAATCACTGGAAAGCGGACAAGTGGTGATTTGGCCGAAATTACATGATCAAACACGATTCATTCCCGAAATATACGGCAAAGACCGTTCTGCAGGGGAAGGCAGCGCATCCTGACATGGAAATGCTTGGAAGGGTTTGCGATCTCGACATTCGTCGAGCGTCCAGATACATAATTAGGCACGTTGACTGGATTAGTTGTCTAATTTGTGCGCTGTGTCGTGCATTTTATGCTGATTGCGAGCATTTACAAAGCACTTAGGCGTGGGCACAGACTACGATTACATGATTGGATAACCCGGGGTAGGGGCTTCCATGCCTGCCATGGAATGCAGCCCGGCGGATAGAACGATAGAGGTTGAGACATGGTTGAAGCAGCAGAAGCCGTGACCGAAACGCACGGCACAAAGCCGTTGCGTGTAGGTCTTGATATCGGTTCCACTACTGTGAAGGCGGTGGTGCTCGATCAGTCCGACGCGCTCATGGACGCGCTGTTCTCCGATTATCGGCGTCACCACGCGAACGTGCGCGCCACCGTGGCCGGACTATTGGCCGACATTCACCAGGAGCTGGAAAAGCTTGGCCGAGGTGACGAGCCGATTCGCCTGGCCATCACCGGTTCAGGCGGTCTTGCCCTCGCAGACAGCCTCGACGTGCCCTTCGTTCAGGAAGTCATCGCCGAAACCGAAGCCATCGACAAGGAATATCCGCAGGCCGACGTGATCATCGAACTTGGTGGCGAGGATGCGAAAATCACGTATCTCAAGCCGACTCCGGAACAGCGTATGAACGGTTCCTGCGCAGGCGGTACCGGCGCATTCATCGACCAGATGGCAACACTGCTCGACACCGACGCCGCTGGCCTGAACGAAATGGCCACGCAATACGAAACCCTATATCCGATCGCATCACGTTGCGGCGTGTTCGCCAAAACCGATTTGCAGCCGCTTATCAACGATGGTGCGGCCAAGCCGGATCTGGCTGCATCGATCTTCACCGCAGTGGCCACGCAGACCATTGCAGGCCTTGCCTCCGGACGCCCGATTCACGGAACCGTGATCTTCCTGGGTGGTCCGTTGTTCTTCATGTCCGAACTGAGAGCCGCGTTCAAGCGGGCGCTCGACGGCAAAGTGGACGAATTCATTGTTCCGACCGACGCTCACCTGTATGTGGCATACGGTGCCGCATTGCAGGCCGATCAGGATGGTGACGACCTTGACTAAGCATTACGAAGCACGAACCTGCGCCGACCTTCTGGCACGACTGGACGAACTGGAAAACCTGCCGTCCAACACTCCGACCATGCCTCCGCTGTTCGCTACCGAGGCGGATCGCACCGCATTCAACGAACGGCATCATCGCGAGCATATCCATCAAGGCACGCTCGAAGGAGCCCAAGGACCGCACTTCCTGGGCATAGACGCCGGTTCCACCACCATCAAAGCGACGTTGGTGAACGACGATCGAGAAATCGTATGGTCCTCTTATGCGACCAACGAAGGCAGCCCGCTGACGGCAGCAGTGCAAATCGTCAAAAAAATCCAAGCCGAACTACCTGAAGGCGCATGGATCGCACGATCCTGTGCGACCGGCTACGGCGAAGGCCTCATCACCACCGGCCTGCACCTCGACGAAGGCGTAGTGGAAACCATGGCTCACTATCGCGGTGCCGAAATGGTCAGCCCGGGCGTTACCGCCGTCATCGATATCGGCGGCCAAGACATGAAATATCTCGCCATCAACGATGGCGTGATCGACTCCATCGCAGTGAACGAAGCATGCTCGTCCGGCTGCGGATCGTTCCTGCAAACGTTCGCCATTTCCATGGGTCTGACCATTCAGGAATTCACCCAAGCGGCGCTCAACTCCACCCATCCGGTCGATTTGGGCTCCCGATGCACCGTGTTCATGAACTCGTCCGTGAAGCAGGCGCAAAAGGAAGGCGCGTCCATCGAAGACATCGCCGCAGGCCTGTGCTATTCCGTAGTGCGCAACGCCCTCTACAAGGTAATCAAGCTGCGTGATTCCGGCGAACTTGGCGACACCGTGGTAGTGCAGGGCGGCACGTTCCTCAACGACGCCGTGCTTCGCGCATTCGAACTGCTCACAGACCGTGAAGTGACCCGACCGAACATCGCAGGACTCATGGGCGCATACGGTGCCGCACTGACCGCACGCATGCACTATGCCGACGAAGCGGAAGACGAAGACGTCGATACCACCGACACCAAAGAGGCGGTGATCGCAGGCGTATGCCATACCGCATCGAACATTTTGAGCGGCGAAGAACTCGACAACCTGTCGATGACCTCCGAACGAGACGTGTGCAAACTGTGCCAAAACCACTGCAAGCTCACCATCACCACCTTCCAAGACGGATCCCGCTACGTGACCGGCAACCGCTGCGAACGAGGCGGAGACGCGAAAAAGAAGCGTTCCGATCGCCCGAACCTCTACGATTACAAGTACAAGCGTTGCTTCGCCTACCGCAGACTCACCGACAAAAACGCAACCCGCGGCGAAATCGGCATTCCGCGCGTACTCAACATGTACGAAAACTATCCGTTCTGGTTCACACTGCTCACCTCGCTGGGCTTCAAAGTGATGATTTCCGGACGAAGCTCGCATGAACTGTTCGAAACAGGCATCGAATCCATCGCATCCGAAAACATCTGCTATCCGGCCAAACTTGTGCACGGACACATCAAATGGCTGCTGAGCAAGGGTGTGAAAACCATCTTCTATCCGTGCGTCAGCTACGAAGAGAACCTGGTACCCAACACCGACAACCACTACAACTGCCCGGTAGTAGCCAACTATCCCGTGGTCATCGGCGCAAACATGCCGGAACTGCGCGAAGAGGGCATCCGTTACATGCGCCCATACTTCAACATGGCCAACCATGAACTCATGGTCGACCGTATCGTCGAAGAATTCGCTTGGGCCAACGTGACCCGTGAAGAAGCCGAAACCGCAGTCAAAGCGGCCTATGCCGAAAACGAAGTCTTCAAGCACGATGTGCAGATGGAAGGCCTCAAGGCACTCGCCTACATGAAGGAACACGACTGCCGAGGCATCGTGCTCGCAGGCCGCCCGTACCACATCGATCCGGAAGTCAACCATGGCATTCCGGAAACCATCTGCTCGCTCGGCATGGTGGTATTGTCTGAAGATTCGATCTGCGAACTGCAGCCGGGGGAGAAGCTCAACCTGAGTGATTTCCTCGCCGCGGACGAAGACGATCCGCGCAAGAAGAACGCGGACGGCTTCCGTCATGTGGAAGACCGCAAAGTCACCAAAATGCCGTTGCGAGTCACCAACCAGTGGGCCTACCACGCACGCCTGTACTCGGCGGCAAACTTCGTGGCCTCCTATCCGGGACTTGAACTCGTACAGCTCAACTCCTTCGGCTGCGGTCTCGACGCCATCACCACCGACCAGGTGGGCGAAATCCTCGCCGACAAGGCCGACGTGTACACCATGCTGAAGATCGACGAAGTCTCCAACTTGGGAGCGGCAAAAATCCGACTGCGCTCGCTCAAGGCAGCCGTCGAAGAACGCGAACGCAACAAGCAGCGCGGAATCGCCGCAGTCATGCCTAACAAACAAGACAGTGCGCCTAACAAGCAGGGCGAATTCCGCAAGACCGGGTCTGAGGCGCCGACTCCGGGACGTCAAGTCATGCTTGACACCGTGATGAAAGCCAATCCGAAACTTACCGAAGCCGTCAAAGCCGCATCTAGGCGTGCCGCGGAAAACGGCATCGGCGAAGCGAAGAAATCCGCGCACAATTCCGCCACCATGTCGAAGTACGCCAACCGCGTGCCATTCGGCAAAGACATGAAGGACTACACCATCGTGGCTCCGCAGATGAGCCCGATCCACTTCTCCTTGGTGGAATCCGTGATCCGTTCCGGCGGTTACAAGTTCGACATTCTCGAACACGCCAGCCGCGAAAACGTGGAAACCGGTCTGAAATACGTCAACAACGACGCCTGCTACCCGGCCATCATGGTTATCGGTCAGCTCGTGGACGCGATTTTGGACGGCAAATACGATCCGGAACACACCGCGCTCGCCATCACACAGACCGGCGGCATGTGCCGAGCCACAAACTATTTCGGCCTGATCCGCAAGGCATTGGTCGATGCCGGCTATCCGCAGATTCCAGTGATCGCCATTTCCACGCAGGGCATCGAAGACAATCCGGGCTTCACCGCCACTCCGGCATTGTTGCATCGTGTCATCAAGGCGCTGATTATCGGTGATCTGCTGATGAAATGCCTGTATCGCGTACGCCCGTACGAGGTGACGCCAGGCAGTGCGAATCAGCTGTACCACACGTGGGACACCATCGTGCGTGAAGCGCTCGAACACCACGGCCATTCCAAGACGGCACGCAAGTTCATCGGCAAGGGGTATCTGCCGTATCAGACGCTCGTTAAGGAGATTGTGAAATCCTTCGACGCGCTGCCGTTGAAGGACGAGCCGCGCAAGGTGCGCGTCGGTGTGGTGGGCGAAATCCTCGTCAAGTACCAGCCGGACGCCAACAACCATGTGGTCGACGTTATTGAATCGCAGAATTGCGAGGCTGTGGTGCCGGGCATCATGGAATTCATGACCACCCGCCCATACATTTCCGACTGGAACGAGCATTACCTCGGCATGGGCGGCAACAAGCTTGGCTACGCGCTGATGCGCAAGGCGCTTGACATGTACAACGCTCCTGTGCACAAGGCGATCGATTTAGCACACGGCAAGTTCTCCCAGGACCTGCCGATGCCGGAACTCGTGAAGAAGGCCGACGAGGTCACTTCCGTGGGTGTGCAGGCTGGTGAAGGCTGGCTGCTGACTGCGGAAATCCTTGAACTCATCGAATCCGGCTGTCCGAACGTGATTTGTGCGCAGCCGTTCGCCTGCCTGCCGAACCACGTGACCGGCCGAGGCATGTTCGGCAAGATCCGCCGACTGCATCCGGAAGCCAACATCGTGTCCATCGATTACGATCCGGGAGCATCCGAAGCGAACCAGCTCAACCGCATCAAACTGATGATCGCAGCCGCCAAGAAGGCTCACAAGGCCGCGCAACAGGGTGAGACGACGCAAAGCAAAAAAGTCGCCTGATCATAGGCAGATAAATCAATAAGCACTGACTGGAATTGACCAAAATACCGACGCGGACAACATCTTCAGCGTCGGTATTTTTATTGATATATACAAACAATTCTCCAAATAGTGGTAATTGCTTCTGACTTTATTGACAGCTGTTAATTATTATTGGTCGGTCTTGCAGAGCATGTCTGTTGTAATTGAAAATGTGTACTCGATTCGGGATACGCAAGAGTTGGCTATCAGTTTTTCGTATAGCAATCGCGCCGTGCTCATCAATGAGTTTCGGTAGGATTGCCAACATGACAGCACCACGAATTTCTTACGCACACCTGCTTACCGAGCCGAATCCGAAGCATGTGGAAAGTCTGGTCAAATTCTTCGAATCAGGCTGCCAAGAGCGCGGAACCGGCGGTTTCGGCGTGGAAATCGAGCATCTGCCGGTGCATAACAGCGATGATACCGCCGTGAACTATTACGAGGAGAACGGCATCGAGGCGTTGCTGAATCGCATTCGCCCGTATTACGACGAAAGCAAGGAATACTGGGAGAACGGCAGGCTTGTTGGCCTTGGGCGCGAAGGTATTTCCGTGTCGCTTGAGCCGGGTGGCCAGCTGGAATGTTCGCTGGGTATTTTGCATAAGCCGGAGGATCTGTGCACGATTTACGGAGCGTTCCGCCGCGAAGTCGATCCGGTGCTTGACGATCTCGGCTTCCGCTTGGTTAATTACGGGTATCAGCCGAAGTCCGGCTATGCCGACATTCCTGTGAATCCGAAGGACCGTTACAAGGCGATGACCGCGTATTTGGGTCGTGTCGGCCAGTTTGGTCCGTGCATGATGCGCTGCTCTGCTTCGACGCAGATCAGCATTGACTATGTTTCGGAAGAGGATGCGATTTCCAAGTTGCGTTTGGGTACGGTGATCGGTCCGATTCTTGCATGGTTCTTCCGTAACACCCCGTACTTCGAGGGGCGGGAGAATCCGTATCCGCTGCTGCGCCAGCGCATGTGGGATTATTTGGATTTCCAGCGTACGAACGTTATTCCGGGACTGTTTGATCCTCGCTTCGGTTGGGAGGATTATGCGGTTGACGTGCTGAGCACGCCGATGATGTTCGCTGATCTGACGCACACTCCGGAAGCGTTGGAAACTCCCGGAACTGATCTGCATCATCCTGCATTCTATGAGAACGCGAACGACGTGTATCCTGATCGAGAACTCAACGCATACGAAATCAATCATGTGATTTCCACGCATTTCAACGATGTGCGTTTGAAGAACTTCATTGAATTCCGTCATTGGGATTCGCTGCCTGTGGCGCGTGCGGAACGGTTGACGGAAATCATCGGATCGCTGTTCTATGATCCGGCGAATCGTGAGCGTCTCGAATCGTATTTCGGCGGCATTCGCGAGGAAGATGTGCTTGAGGCGAAGGCGAACCTGCAGGTGCATGGCCATCAGGCCGCTCCGTATGGCAATTCGCTGGAATTCTGGCAGGAATTCTTAGGACTCGAAGGTGTGCTTGCCGACGAACCTGGCGATCCGAAGCATCCTGACGTGTTCCAGAAGTAAAACTGTTTTTCGAATATTTTTGGTTGGCCGAGGCTGACTGAATGTGATCTCGAAGTGGTTTTGAATGTAATTCAGGGCTGGTCTGTTGAAGATCGGCCCGTTTTTATGTGGCGAGTGGGAATGTTGTGGTTTGATATGATTTCCGCCTGTCTAATGGGTAGTAGATAGTACACTGTCCATATGGCTAATGAGGGGAAGAAACGTGTTCGTAAAACACCTGAGGAGCGTAAGCGGGAAATCGTCGCTGCGGCGAGCCGTCTTATCGGGGAAAAGGGGTATTACGGTACATCGTTGAAAGATATTGCTGATGCGATTGGCATGAGCCAGCCTGGATTGCTGCATTACATCGGCAACAAGGAACGGTTGCTGTCGCTGCTGGTCACCGACAATTACGATCAGGAGGGCACTCCGGCTGATTTCGCTGCGTCGGGACTACCCGGCAGTGATCCGGAAGGCATGCTGTTTCCCGCGTACTTGCGTTTTTTGGTACGCTACAATGCGAGCCGACGCAGCTTGCTGCAGCTATACATGGTGTTAGAAACTGAGTCGTTCAGTGAGGATCATCCGTTGCACGACTATTTCGAGAATCGACCGAAATACGTGTGGGAGCACTATTCCCAGTACACATGGAAATTGCCGCCTGAAATCGGCGGTTGGGAGAATATGCGTGCGATGGTGCGTCAAAGCTTGGAAGCGATGGACGGCATTCAACTGCGTTGGATGCGTAAGCCTCCCATCGATTTCTACGATGAATGGCTTGCCTTCGAAAAGATGATCTTCCCCTCACCTGTCTGGGACAGCTACCGCTAAGCCGTGTGCAGTTTTCTTGCGAGCTGTGTTTCTATGGCCTTTTGTGTCTCAATTCCTCCACTAGCTGGAAGAATCAGGACTTTTGGAGGTGTATTTGCGGGAAGCTCGCTCCAGTGGCTGGAAAGATTTGCTCGCTGGGATAGCTTTTTGTGTGGATTGCGGTGATTGGTTGGTTTTGGTCAAGGGGAAACGCTGTATCTAATGGTTGCTAGGTAAGACACGCCTGAAATTTTGCAGTTCTTGACAGCTGAATCGGGAAGATTTATATTTCTTATATCTAATGGCTGTTAGATACGGATACTTGAGAAAAAACTCGGGGATATCGCAAGAAAACAACCTTAGACGTAGCAACAAGTAGTAACTAGTAACAAGTCAATGAAGACGATGGAGGATCCGTGAGTCGTTACGAGGCAGATCACATTCTTTTCGGTGCCGCATATTACGACGAGTACCTCATGATGAAAGGCATCGACCGCGTCGATGAAGACATGAGGATGATGAAGGAAGCGGGGCTGAACGTCATTCGCATCGCCGAATCCACGTGGAGTACCTGCGAACCGCAGCCGGGCGTATTCGACTTCACTTACGTTGACCGCGCACTCGACGCAGCACAGCGCGCGGGCATCGACGTCATCGTAGGCACCCCGACCTACGCAGTGCCGAGCTGGCTCGTCAAGCTTGACCCGAGCGTGCTCGCGGTCACCCCGAACGGTGAAGGCAAGTATGGCGCACGCCAGATCATGGACATCGTCAATGCCACCTACCGTTTCTACGGTGAACGCGTGATCCGCAAGCTGATCTCCCACGTTGCCGACCATCCGGCAGTGATCGGCTACCAGGTCGATAACGAAACCAAGTACTACGATTCCGTGTCCAACGACATGCAGCGCCTATTCATCAAGTATCTGTATGAGAAGTTCGATGGCGATCTGAACGAGCTGAACCATCGCTTCGGTCTTGACTACTGGTCGAACCGCATCAATTCCTGGGAGGACTTCCCGGATGTGACCGCCACGATTAACGAGTCCCTCGGCGGCGAATTCGACAAGTTCCGTCGCGATCAGGTGCGTGCCTTCCTGCAGTGGCAGTCCGATATTGTGCGCGAATACGCTCATGACGACCAGTTCATCACCCACAATTTCGATTTCGAATGGCGTGGCTATTCCTTCGGCGTGCAGCCGGCCGTCGACCACTTCAAGGCCGCGACCGCAGTGGACATCACCGGCGTCGACATCTACCATCCGACCGAAGACGATCTGACCGGTAAGGAAATCGCATTCGGCGGCGATATGACCCGTTCCACCAAGGACGGCAAGAACTTCCTCGTGCTCGAAACCGAAGCGCAGGGTCAGCATGGCTGGGTTCCGTTCCCGGGACAGCTTCGTCTGCAGGCTTACTCGCACTTGGCCTCCGGCGCTGACATGGTGGAATACTGGCACTGGCATTCCATCCACAATTCGTTCGAAACCTACTGGAAGGGTCTGCTGAGCCACGACCTCGAACCGAACCCGACCTACCGCGAGGCAGGCGTGTTCGGACACGAAATCGGCAAGCCGGAAGTGGGGGAGCGTCTCGTTCATCTGAAGAAGCAGAACAAGGTGGCCATCATGGTCAGCAACGAGTCGCTCACCGCGCTCGACTGGTTCCTCATCGAAGCGGGCTTCCCGTTCGGCGGCAACCTCAAGTACAACGACGTGGTGCGCAACGTGTACGACGCGCTGTTCGAGCTCAACGTCGAATGCGATTTCGTGCCGTCCGATGCTCCGGCCGAACGTCTCGCCAAGTATGAGATGATCGTGACTCCGGCGCTCTACTGCACGTCTCAGGAAACTACGGATCGCTTGCGTACGTTCGTTGAAAATGGCGGCCACTTGGTTTCCACCATGCGTTCTTTCGTATCCGATGACGAAGTGACCGTTTGGGCCGACCGCGCTCCGCACAATCTCACCGACGTGTTCGGCATGACTTACAGCCAGTTCACCCGCCCGAATGGCCACGTTTCCGTGGAATTCGCAGGTGCGCTCGCCGAAACCGCGTCCACCGATGCTCAGTCGCTGATCGAACTGTTGAACGCCGACGCTGATACTGAGGTGCTCGCATCCTACGGCCACTATGCTTGGAAGGATTACGCCGCAGTCACCCGTCACGCATTCGGCAAGGGCGATGCCGAGTGGATTGCTACGCTGCTTGACGCCGATTCCATTCGTGCGGTTATGCGCGAGGCTGTGGAACATGCTGGTGTTGCCGTTGCCGGAACCGCGCTTGCGGGCCAGATCTCGGTTCGTCAGGGTGTGAATGCCCTCGGCGAGAACGTGACGTATCTGCTCAATTATTCCGCCGACGAAGTTACCGTTGCAAGCCCGGTTGCAGGTGAAGTGGTGGTCGCTCCGGTCGTCATCGCCACCGACGGCAATATTGATGAGGCTGCAACTGCTGAAGTCGTACTGAAGGAGGGTACAGCCGTCAAGGAGGGTGATCCATTGGCAATCGGCCGCTGGAATGTTGTGGTGATCGCAGGCTGAAATCGCCGCAAAGAGAACGTTTAGGGAATGAGAAGGTCGATCAGGGCCTTCCATTCCCCAACGAAATCGATATCGTGAGATCCGTTGAGCCACCGCAATTGCAAGCCTTCCATGGCGGATAGCACCTGCAGTGCGGTGCGTTCCGGATCGGCGACGCCATCTCGTTTGGCTGCGAACGTGTATTCCTTCAGCAGATTGATTTCGCGCTGTTCGAAATACTTGTGCACCGGATGGTCTTTGCTTAGGGCCTCGCTTTCGAGCAGAGTGTAGAGACGAACCATTTCGGGTCGGTCTGCGTTGGTTTCCACGGTTCCTGTGGAGATGGCCTTGAGTCCGAGAGCGCAATGGTATGCGATGCCGTCTTGCAAAACTTCGCCGGTCACGCCTTCAACGCCAAGATGCTCTGCAATGGCGATTTGGTTGGTGCGGTCGGCGTATTTGAGGGTTTCTTCAAGGAGTTGTTCTTTGGATTTGAAGTAGTAAAGGAGGCCTGCTTCGGTGATGTTCTGAGCTTGTGCCACGTCGCGAATGGTGAATCCCCAGAAGCCGAATTGGGAGATGAATGAAACGGTGGTTTCGAGTATCGCTTTTCTGCGATCTTCGGCGCTCATTCGTTTCCTGCGTTTATCTTCGATTCGGCGGCGCATGCTCTCTCCTTTTCTTGTACTTACTAAGTTACAGTACGGAGGAGAGGAAGTGTGGCAGAAACGTTGGAACACGCTGAGAAGTGACAGATAAAAGAGATTGTAATACGCTTTAACTAAGCAGTTACTAGGTAATAAAAACCGAGATTCTGCTTAAGAGTAAAACTAAACATGGAATCATGGTGTCGGATTCGCAAAATCAACAAATCGAACACGATTGACTTGCGCTTTTGGCAGAAATGATTTACGGTAACAAATACGTTAATTACTGATTGGTAGTTAATTGACTGGGCGGGGCAGTCCGTGTCACACAACAAAAACACTACTGAAACATGAATCGAAGGAGAGAGTTTCATGAGTGAAGCAATCGCAAGCAAAGAGGAGCGTTTGGTGGCGTACAACGCCAACATCGCAGCCGCGGACAAGGATCCGTCGCTGTCTCCTGAAACCGGCAAGCCGCTGAGCAAGGTCAACACCATCCGCTTCGGCGCTGGCTTCCTGGTGTTCGGCATCCTGTGGATGTCAGGCCTCGGCATCGTCTCCGCCGTGCTGCTGCCGATGCACTACAAGACCATCGAAGGCGCCGATCCGGACGCCCTCGTCGGTATCGTCAATGCGTTCACCGCAGTGGCGTCCCTGGTTTCTAACCTGATGTTCGGCAACTTCTCCGATCGTTCCCGCTCCAGGTTCGGTCGTCGTACTCCGTGGATCGTTTTCGGTGCGGTGCTCGGTGGCGTCACCCTGTTCCTGACCGGCACCACGCATAACGCGGTGCTGCTTACCATCTTCTACTGCGCCTGCATGTTCGGCCTCAACTGCATGATTGCCCCGCTGGTCGCCGTGCTGTCTGACCGCGTGCCGTCCGGCATCCGTGGCACTATGTCAGCCTTCTATGGTGCAGGCTCCACGATCGGCGCCCCGATTGGTACCATGGATCGGTGCATTCTTCATCGAGAACCTGACTGTCGGCTTTGCTGTTGCAGGCGTGCTCATGTTCCTCGGCGGTATCGTTGCGGTGATCATTCTGCCCAAGGAGCGTTCCGCTGACTTCCTGCCGAAGGAAGAGGGCTCTTTCAAGGACATCCTCGTATCCTTCCGCCCGCCGAAGTTCGCTGGCGCCCACGACTTCTACAAGGCTTTCGCCGGCCGTTTCTGCATGCTCATGAGCTACCAGATGATCAACGTCTACCAGCTCTACATCATCCAGAACTACATCGGCCAGTCCGTTAAGGAATCAGCCGTCACCGTGTCCGTCGTCTCCATGATCATGATGGTCATGTCTCTGGTCGGCTCCTTTATCTCTGGACCGGTTTCTGATCTCATCGGCCGCCGTAAGGTCCCGGTTGTCGTAGCTTCCGTGCTCTTCGCTATCGGCATCGCCATGCCGTGGCTGATTCCGTCCACCTTGGGCATGTACCTGTTCGCGGGCATCGCTGGCCTCGGCTACGCCGTCTACTACGCAGTCGACCAGGCTCTGCTCGTCGACGTGCTGCCGAACAAGGAAGAAGCTGGCAAGGATCTGGGCATTCTGAACATGGGCACCACCCTTGGCCAGATGTGCGGCCCGGTCGTCATGTCCACCATCGTGGTGTCCCTCGGCTACAACTTCGCCTTCCCGACCGCCATCGCCCTGGCCATCATCGGCTGCTTCTTCATCATGGCCATCAAGAAGGTCAAGTAAGTAATCCTTCCTTGAATGATTGCCCCGGATCCGTCGTTTTCCCCTTCTCGATCGGGTCCGGGGTTTTCCGTAAGGAAGCGAACAATTGCAAATTGATGAATCCGAAGGATTTGTGACGATGCCGAGGGTTTTGAATTTGCTGATCCTTGCAATGTCGATCGTGGTATCAAGGTGACGCTTGCTCCGTTTTTGTTTAACGCATTCGTGTTGGACTGACGGGGAGTTGCCTGGCTGACGCGGATGTGTGCGTAACGCGTCAGCTTGGCTGTGGCAACGGTTTGTTGAATGCCGGGTGGTGGATTTTCCCTTCTCTTCCTGCCACCTTCGCAAGCCGGTGTTGTGTTGCAGGGCGTTTGTCTGTGGTGATTGGTTACTGGTCGCCGTGGGCAAACGCTTTTTCGTTACAAGTTGCGCAGAGAAGAAAAATGTATTATCATTTAACTAAGTAGTTACTAAGTAATAGAAACTATGGTGAAAAACGTACGAAGGAGTGCATATGGGTCTCAATTACATCAAGGGCGTGAACCTGGGTAACTGGCTGGTTCTGGAAAAGTGGATGAACCCGGCATTGTTCGATGGCACTACCGCCGACGACGAATATTACCTGCCGACGCAGCTCGACCCGGCCGTCTATGAGGCACGCATCAAAACGCATCGCGCCGAATACATCAACGAACGCGACTTCGCCACCATCAAATCATGGGGATTGAATTCCGTACGAATTCCGGTACCGTATTTCATCTTCGGCGATCGAGCACCGTTCATTGGGTGTATTGATGAACTTGATAAGGCTTTCAACTGGGCTGAAAAATACGGTTTGACGATTCTTATTGATTTGCATACCGCTCCGATGAGCCAGAACGGTTTCGACAATGGCGGCATCTCCGGCGTGTGCAAGTGGGCACAACTGCCGGAAGAGGTTGAATTCGTGCTTAGTGTGCTCGAGCGTCTTGCCAAGCGTTATGGCAATAGGGAAGCGCTGATGGGCATTGAAATCATCAACGAGCCGAACACCACCACGTCCTGGCCGATGATGAACGTGACCGAACGATACAAGGCCGTCGATGCCGAACTTGCGGAAGGCACCGGTCCGATTGAATTCGACTGGCTCAAGAACTTCTACATCACCGCATATCGTCGCCTGCGCGACGTCGACAAGGGTGCTTTGCCGACTGATAAGGCTGTGGTATTCCATGATGGATTCGATATCGAACAGTGGAAGGACTTCATGCGTGGCGCAGATGGCAAGCTTGCGTCAGAGTTCGAAAACGTGATCCTCGACACCCACCAGTACTTGATGGCCGCGGAAATGATGGGTTGCCCGCAGACCGTGGAAGGCTACGACGATTTCGTGCGCAACACGTACGCTCCGATGGTCGCCGAAATGAGCGAATACTTCCCGGTGATTGTGGGCGAGTGGTGCCTGTTCAACTCGGTCGGCTGTGGTGTGGACACCCACGGCGGCCAGAGCGTGCTCAACGGCGAGGAAGGTGCGCAGGCGGAAACGCTCAGTGCCGAAGAAAAGCGTGCGCTCTACCAAGGCGTTGCCAAGTCGCAGCTTGAAGCATGGAGCAACGGCAGCGGCTTCTACTACTGGAACTACAAGCTGCTCACTGACACGGTCAACACCCCCGGCTGGATCGGCTGGGACGCCTGGGACCTCGGCCGCTGCATAGCGCAAAACAGGTTCCCCGTTCAGCAATGAGAAAAACGTAAGAAAAGAAAAGCAGAAATCAAAGGAGAAATAATGCTGCAGAATCCTATTTTTAAAGGCTTCAATCCTGATCCGGCCATTTGCCGTAAAGGTGACGACTATTATGTTGCCGTCTCCACATTCGAATGGTTCCCTGGCATTCCGATCTACCATTCGAAGGATATGAAGCATTGGGAGCTGCTTACCCATGTGCTTACCGATGACACGAATCCGAACCTTACCAAGCTGCCGAGCGCTAAGGGCATTTGGGCTCCTTGCCTCACGTATTGTGAGGAAGAGGACATGTTCTACGTGATTTATGGTGTTATGAATTCCATGAATGCGCGCTATTTCGACGTGAATAATTATCTTATTAAGTCGAAGAATATTGAAGGCCCGTGGAGCGAGCCGGTGTATTTGACTTCCTCCGGTTTCGATGCGTCCATTCTGCATGACGATGATGGCAAGAAGTACATCGTCAGCTTGGAGTGGGAGACCCGCGAAGGCTATGAGAAGCCGGGTGTGATCTGCTGCGTGGAATATGATCCGGAAACCAAACATGTGGTCGGCTATCCGAAGCGTATTTGGCGTGGCGCTACTGATCGTGGCTGCATTGAGGCTCCGCATCTGACCAAGCGTGATGGCTGGTATTACATTATGTGCGCTGAGGGCGGTACTGGCTACAACCATTCCGTGACCATGGGGCGTTCCCGCAATGTGTGGGGTCCGTACAAGCCGGATCCGAATGGCCCGCTGGTTACGTCACAGCCGAAGGAGTCGAACGAGCGTGCCGATGACGATCATCTGAAGCCGCGCTATTTCAACCCGGATTCCGTGCTGCAAAAGTCCGGGCATGGCTCGTATGTTGACCTGCCGAATGGCGAAACCTATCTGGTGCATTTGACGAGCCGTCCGTTCGTGCCGGAATTGCGTTGCACGCTTGGCCGTGAAACCGCTATCCAGAAGATGCAGTGGACGTCTGATGGCTGGCTGCGTATGGCTGACGGTTCCAATCTGGCGAAGATTGAGGTTGAGGAACCGAATCTGCCGGATGTGCCGATGCCGGAGATTCCGAACTTTGATGACTTTGATGGCGGCGAATTGGGCAACTGGTATTACTCGCCGCGTCAGATGCCGAGCACGTTTGCGAATGCTACGGAACGCCCGGGCTGGCTGCGTGTTCGCGGTGAAGAATCGCTTGCCTCGCTGAATCGTACGAGCCTGCTTACTCGCAAGCTGACGAGCGTGTATGCCACGGTGACCACCAAGATGGAGTTCGAGCCGGAAGTCTACCAGCACAGCGCTGGCTTGACCATCTATTACGACAACATGAATAACATTTTCCTGCGCAAGTATTATTCGCAGACGCTTGGCGGCAGCGCGATTTCGATCGTGCGTCTCGAAAACGGCGAAAAGACGGAAATGCTTGACACTCGTGTTGCCGTGGAAGATAAGCCGATTTACTTCCGTTTGAACATTGAGGGCCGTCGCACTTGGTTCGAATGGGGTTATGATGGCGAGAATTGGACCAAGATCGGTCCGGATTTCGATACCACCACGTTCTCTGACGAATACTGCAAGTTCGGTGAGTTCACCGGCACTATGGTCGGTATTGCCGTCACTGATGCTTCGCTGCATGAGAAGACCGCCGATTTTGATTTCTTCGATTATGAGGCGGACGAAACGAAGCCTGTCGACTGATCCCGCCCGGGCGGCCACCACGATCATTCAACGACCCTGATCCGGTCGTGATCCGATTCCGAGCGGCCGTGTGGCCGCTCGCGGGGCACATACAATGGACCAAGGAATGTTGCGAATGACGCACGGTTCCTTGGCCCATTGGGCCGAATGGGTTTTGCCATGGGTTGTGATGGACGGAAACGAAAAGTCGGGCAACCCCCGAGCGTAAGGGCGGTGAGACGCATGGTGCTAGGCATCGATGAGCGAATCGACGGCGTGAACCTCGGCAACTGGCTGGTGCTGGAGAAATGGATGGATCCGAAACCGTTCACCCGCAGCGCCGAAGACGATGAAATCTGGATGCACCGCACGCACGTATCCCTCTGGTCCGAACGGAATCTCGCCGAGGAACTGCGCCGGCACCGCGAAACCTACATCACCCTGGAGGATTTCCGTATTATCGTCGGTCACGGAATCAACCTCGTACGCATTCCCATACCGTATTTCATCTTCGGCGACTGGCCCGGGCATCCGGGCTGCATCACGTACCTCGACCGCGCGTTCCGTTGGGCGCGGGAGACGGGATTGAAGATTATGATTGACCTGCATACCGTTCCCGAATCGCAGAATGGTTTCGACAACGGCGGTCTGACGGGTGTGTGCAAATGGGCGCAGAATACGGACTTGGTGGAGTACACGCTGAACGTGCTGGAGCGATTGGCTCGCCGATACCGCGACGAACCGGCCCTGCACAGCATCGAAGTACTCAACGAACCAGTGAGCTGGTCGGTGTTCCATAGCACGTCGAACACGGCGAAAGACTCTCATGAGGCTTCCGGTAGCACGTATGTCTCACTGCGGTTTCTGAAGCGCTTCTACCGCGACGCTTACGCCCGGTTGCGCGCCGTGCTGCGTCCGGAAACCGTGATCGTATTCCATGACGGTTTCCGACTACTCCGCTGGGGCGGTTGGTTTCGTCGTGCTGGCATGCGCAACGTCATGCTCGACACCCATCAGTATCTCATCGCGATGGAGGATCCGCTGTTTTCGGGACCGGCACGCCGGCTGTACCTGCGATCGCGGCGACTGCCATGGCTGTACCGGATGCTGGTGGGCGCGAGTGGTATCGCCATTCGTTCGGCGGCTCGTCGTATTCCCGTGCTGGTGGGCGAGTGGTGCGTGGAGAATCAGTGGGCCCTACACAGCCAAAACCGATCGGCTGCATACCGCCAAGTGTCACGATTGCAACGCGCGGCATGGGACGTGTCGGCGGGACAGATCTATTGGAGCTACCAGCTTGCGCGCTCCGCGAAACCGGGTAGTGGCGAAGGGAAACCGCCGCGGGATCCTCGCAACGGCGGCAATCTTGAGGCGTGGGATCTGACTCGCGTATGGCGTCATGGATGGATTCGGGCGGATACCTCTCACGATGACATGCCATAGTCGGTCAATCAACGGCAATCGACATAAGGTGCATTAGACTCGGAATCATGGCAGAGGAAGAGACTCCGAAACGTATCCGAAAATCACCGCAGGAGCGGCGTGAGGAAGTGCTGGATGCCGCGGTGCAGCTGATCAGCGAGCGTGGGTTCAACGGTATTTCCATTCAGGATGTGGCTGATCGTGTTGGCATCTCCAAGCAGGGTGTGCTTCGGTATGTGGGTAATAAAGACAATATGCTGGCGATGGTATTCAACGAATATTACGGTGAGACGGGCACTCCTGAGGATTTCTTTGCATCAGGTATGCCTGGCAGTGATCCTACTGCGCCGCTGTTTCCTGCGTATTTGCGTTATTTGGTGCGGCATAATTCGCGTCGTCGCATGATGGTGCAGTTGTTTACCGTGCTTTCTGCGGAGTCGTTGAATCCTGATCATCCGTTGCATGATGAATTCACTGCCCGTATGGACGATATTTGGGAGCATTATTCGCGATATCCTTGGCTGATTCCTCCGCAATTGGGTTCGTGGAAGTCGAGTATGCGTCCGGTGGTGCGTAAGGCCATGGAAATCATGGATGGCGTGCAATTATGGTGGTTGCGCGAACCTGAAGTTGATTTGTGCAAAGAGTGGGCTCAGATGGAAAACATGCTGTTTCCCGCTCCATTATGGGATGCATATCGCTGATTATTTAAGATTGCATTGCATGTATTCGTGTGAGAAGGCGAGGGGTCTGACGGGCTTCTCGCCTTCTGTGTTGGTATGGTCATGCCGAGTTGCGCGCGTGCCTGCATCGTGTTAAACTACCAATTGGTAATTAAAGGAAATCGCTTCAATGAGGAAAGTGAGCAATCCATGGCCGAAACCACTGAAAATACGGTAAATCTGCCCTATAAGAATCCGGAACTTCCCACTGAGGAACGCATCGCCGATCTGCTTGGCCGTATGACCCTTGAGGAAAAAGTCGGACAGATGATGCAACTTGACGCGCGAAGCGGCGACTTGGACGATCTAATCGTCAACAAGCATGTTGGTTCCATTCTGCACACCTCACCGTCCGACCTGCCGAAAGCCGTGGAAACGGTGAACACCAAAACCCGTCTCGGCATTCCGCTGGTGATCGGTGACGACTGCATTCACGGCTATTCCTTCTGGCCGGGAGCCACCATTTTCCCGGAACAATTGGGCATGGCGACCACGTGGGATTCCGAAAAAGTGCAGGCCGCGGGCCGTGCCACCGCCGAGGAAGTGTCGACTACCGGCGTGCATTGGACGTTCTCTCCGGTGCTGTGCATCGCGCGAGACACCCGTTGGGGTCGCGTGGGCGAAACCTTTGGCGAGGACCCGTACCTGATCGGCGAAATGGCATCGTCCATCGTCAAAGGCTATCAGGGTGGTGCCAAGGCGGGCGAGCCGCTTGCCAAAGACGCGATTCTCGCATGCGCCAAGCATTTCGCGGGCTATTCCGAAACCCAGGGAGGCCGTGACGCTTCCGAAGCCGATCTGAGCCACCGCAAGCTGGAATCCTGGTTCCTGCCGCCGTTCGAACGCGTGGCCAAGGAAGGCTGTGGCACCTTCATGCTTGGCTACGAATCCATCGAAGGCGTGCCGGTCACCTTCAACAAGTGGCTGCTTTCCGACAGGCTGCGTGGCGCTTGGAACTATCAGGGCACGCTTATCACCGATTGGGACAACGTCGGCCGTTCCGTATGGGAGCAGAAGGTTAAGCCGGACTATGTGCAGGCCGCCGCTGACGCGGTCAAGTCCGGCAACGACTTGGTGATGACCACCCCGAAGTTCTACGAGGGTGCGATCGAAGCCGTGAAGACCGGTCTGCTTGACGAATCGTTGATTGATGCCGCCGTGGCTCGTATTCTCGCACTAAAGTTCCGTCTTGGACTGTTCGAAGATCCGCGTCTGCCTGATCAGGAACGCATCAATGCGGTGATCGGCTCCGAAGAACACCAGCAGCTCAATCTCGAAGTGGCTCGCGAAGCCGTGGCATTGCTGAAGAACAATGGTTCGCTGCCGTTCAATGCGGCTGGCGCGAAGCGTATCGCGGTCGTTGGTCCGCTTGCCGACGATGCGCAAACTCAGCTGGGCGACTGGGCGGGCAGCTCCGGTCAGATCAACTGGATGCCTGACGGCCACCCGCGCGAGATGATCACCACCGTGCTTGATGGCTTCAAGCAGCTCTCTCCGGAAGGCTGCGAGGTCGTGTACTCCCGCGGTGCCAATATCGTGGATTTGGTGCCTGATCCGGAAGGCGAGTTCTACCCGGATGGCCAGCCTCGCCCGAAGATCGGCGTTTCCGCCAAGCTCGACCACGCACTGCTCGATGAAGCCGTGGAAAACGCTCGCCAAAGCGACCTGATCGTGGCTGTGGTGGGTGATGTGATTCAAGCCATTGGTGAAGGCTGCTCCACCGCTACGCTTGAACTGCTCGGCGGCCAGAATGCACTGATCGACGCGCTGTCGAACGTGGCTCGCGAAACCGGCAAGCCGTTCGTGGTGGTACTCGTCAGCTCCAAGCCGCAGGTGCTGCCGGCATCCGTGATCGGTACCAACGGTGTGATTGTTGACGAAACACCGGCCGAAGGCACTTCGGCTCTGCTGTGGGCTCCAAGCCCGGGCATGAAGGGCGGCCAGGCCATCGCCGAAATCATCCTCGGCGAAACCGAGCCGAGCGGACGCCTGCCGATCACCTTCCCACGCCATGCAGGTCAGCTGCCGGTCTACTACAACCAGATTCGCGGCCAGCACGGCAACCGCTACGCCGACCTCACACAGAATCCGGCATTCGCATTCGGCGAAGGTCTGAGCTACACCACGTTCGAATACGGAGAGCCGACCGTCACCAATGTTCCGGAATCCGGCATGTTCGCCGAAACCGACACCGTGCATGCCGAAATCACCCTCACCAATACGGGCGATCGCAAGGGCACGGAAGTAGTGCAGCTCTACATCGGCGACATCGTGACCTCTTACAGCTGGACGGATCGTGAACTCAAAGCATTCCAGCGTGTGGAACTCGAACCGGGCGAAAGCGAGACCGTTGCCTTCGATATTCCGGTTTCCGATTGCACCATCGTCGATTCTGAAGCTAACCGAATCGTTGAGCCGGGCGAATTCGAAGTGCTTATCGGTCACTCCAGCCGTCGCGAAGACCTGAAGCGCACCACCTTCACCGTCGCATAAGCAACCAAAATAAACCGTGTCGCAGAACCCGATAATCGACACGCCAGACTGATATGAGCCGCCTACGAAATGCTGATCGTAGGCGGCTCATGCAATTTCACGTAACATTTCTGCCTTACATAATGTTCTGCCTTACGTAATGTGTGGTGTGTGCCGGCGCAAACTGTAGCCGCGCCGGCATGCGAATATCGTCGACAATTTCGAAGCAAGAACTATTACACAACCTTTCTATCGAAGGAGCAGAGTGTCTACGGATAAGAGGAACGCACCATCAGACATACCCATCGAACATGCCGAAAACGGCACGGTTTCCGCCACCAACGGCGTACAAAGCGGCGCAATCAACGACAAGTGTATGAGCGAAGGCAAACTCACCATCGTGGTGGTGACGCTCGCCATTCTCACCTTCCTCGGCATTCTGTCGGAAACTTCGCTGAACATCGCATATTCGGCGTTGATGGAAGAGTTTGCGATTTCCGCCGACGTGGTGCAATGGCTGACCACCGGGTATCTGCTGTTGCTTTCCGTGGCCATTCCGACGTCACCGTTCATGGTGCGCAAATTCCCGACCAAAGCGTTGTTTGTTATGGCCATCGCGCTGTTTTCCGTGGGAACGCTCGTCGGCGCGCTCGCATTGAACTTTCCGATGCTGCTTGCCGCACGACTGATCATGGCGCTCGGCACGGGTGTTTCCCTGCCGCTGCTGACCAACATCATTCTCGACAAGGCTCCATTCCACAAGCGCGGCATGATGCTTGGGTTGGTGAGTTTGGTGACGTGCGCGGCTCCGGCCATCGGGCCGGTGTTCGGCGGATTGGTGATGGAATTCCTGAACTGGCATTGGATTTTCTATGCCATGATTCCGTTCCTGGTGATTTCGTTCGTGCTTGGCGCGGTTACCGTGCCTGACATCCGTCACGGTGAGAAGGGCTATCTGTCGGTGCCATCACTGCTGTTGGTGGCTGTTGGCTTGGCCGGCATTATTGTTGCGGCCAGTTTCTTCGCGCAATGGAATGGCGATTGGCGATTCTGGAGTGTGCTTATCGGTGCCATTGTGGTGTTGGCGGTGTTCGCCGTATTGCAGTTGCGTATGGCTCATCCGTTGGTGGAAGTGCGTACGTTTGCATATTCGGGATTCACGCTCGGCATGGTGATTCTGCTCATGTCTTCCGGCGGTGTGCTTGGTGTGAACTTCTTGCTGCCGATTCTGCTGCAGCGAGGATTGGGGCATACGTCGATGACGGCCGCTTTGATTTTGCTGCCGGGCGCTGTGATTGGCGCGGTGTCGGCTCCACTGATCGGCGGCGCGTTGAAAGAGCATTTCCCGCCGAAGTTCATCGCCTGCGGTTTTGTTGGCGTGGCGGTGATGGATGTGGCGATGATGCTTGGCGGCTCGCACGAAGGAGCCATTGCCGTGGCATACGCGCTGTTCATGGCCGCTTCCGGATTCGTGCTGGTGCCCGATCAGACGCATGCGTTGAACCAGTTGCCGTCTTCCATGAACGCCGACGGTTCCGCGGTGATGAATACCATGCAGCAGCTCGCAGGCGCCATCGGCACGGCTGTGGCATCCACGTTGATTTCCGAATTCTCGGCCGCCAACGTGAATGCCGGCATGCAGCAGGCTGACGCTTATGTGGCTGGCTTCTCCACCAGCATGTGGGTGTTCTTCGGCATGGCCGTATGCGGTGAGATTCTGGCGTTGCTCATGTTCCGCTTCTCGGTGAAGCGTGCTCAGGAGTAGCCTGCAAGCCGAACCATTTGGGGCATGACTGCCCCAAATCTCAGTCATGGTGACATGCGGCCAATCCTCAGCGTCGAGCGATTCAGCCAACGCCATGCCATCCTCAAAGCATTGCGCCAACGATTCACGCTCGATTACGCGACTTTCCGCAGGACCTCCGGGAGGATTGATAACAACGGTTCCAGTGGGAAAGTGGTAATCGTAGGTTACTTGCGAACGATCGCCGGAATGGAAAATATCAAGCATGCGCTGCGTTGGCGCGAACTGTTGAAAAGCGAACGCCTTGCATTCCACCAAATCCAACAGTATGCCTCTGCGCAGCAAATGCGGTGCCTGCGCATCGCGAATCAAGGTACGCAACGACGTCATTATGCGTAAATATCGTTTTATATCGCAAACATTACCGTAGAGGCAAGGTTGTGCAACCAGCCAAGTCGGCAGCAAATCGGCACGCACCAACCCATCTTCGGGGGAGAAGGCCTTGCGTACCAATTCCCCGGAATAATCGGTGATTGACGTCTGCAATCGTCGTAATTGCTGAATGCGCTCATCCACCTGCGACTGCGCTGCGGCAAGTAACGCTCGCCAATCAAGCGAACCGTCTTCGAAACGGAATTTCTCCAACGAATCCAATGGCACGCCGGCGGCGATGCAGATACGCATCACATCGACGTCAAGCATTTGATCGGGGGTGTAGTATCGGTAGCCGGTAGACGGTAGCCGGGTCTACCGCGGCTGGTTTCAAGATGTTATGCGCATCGTAATAGCGCAACGCCTTGGCGGTGATGCCGTCCAATTTGGCCACTTCGCCAATCGTCAGCAGCTCGTCATCATCGCCGGCCACGTATTGTCTCCTTGTCGTGGGCTTCACTGTTCGTGTTGACCTTGCCCTCGGGGCAAAGTCTATCATTCCGTGAGGTTGCTCCGTGAGGATGCGGAGCCTGAATGATATGCCGCTTCGACGATGAATGGCGGTAGGAGGTAATGCCATGGGCAATAAGGAACAGCGCGACTGGCTTGGTTCGGCCACACCGGTATTCGGTGACTTGCAAGACAAGTCCCGTGCCGCAGTCTGATGGTTTGAAATTTTCAAACGCTGCAGAATAGTAGTAAGGGTGGGTTTCGCCAGGTAAGGAGACCCACCTTGCCGTTGTGTTGCGTCGAGTTGGGATGTGCTAACAGTGTTCCGCATGCGATTATGCGCGTGTGGATTCGCGTCGGATTAGAGTCGGCTCGATAAGCGTGGTGCTGTGCACGTGTGCGGCGGGATTGTCGATGTAGTCGAGCATCTGCGCCATGGCCTTGCGCCCCATGTCGATAGCGGGCGCGTTCACTACGGTCAGCGACATGGGGCATTTGGTCTCCAACCGTGCTCCCTCCATGCCGATGACGCAAACATCTTCTGGAACCCGTGGGCCGTTATGGTCATGGAATGCCGACAGCACGCCGGCGGCAAGCGCGTCCGAGACGGTGATGATGCCGTCTGGAATGGCGTTCAGGCCGCTACGCTTCATTGTGTCGATGATGTCCAGGCCGAGCTGGTAGCCGTCTTCAAACATCAGACCTTTGGAATTGATGAGTTCCAATTGCGTGCTTCCATGCGTGCGCGCAATGGTTTTTTCGACGCCCATCTGCCGATCTTGTACGGATTCATAGTCGAATGAGTGTGCGGCGAACGCGATGCGGCTGCATCCGATGCGAATGAGTTCATCGGCTGCGATCTGCCCGGCCGCCATATTGTTTTCAAGCACGCAGCACACCTGATCGGCGTGACGGGGATTGGTATGATCGAGCAGGATGATGGGAATGTTGGCCGCTCGTGCCGCGGCCACGTCTTCGGGGGAGTCGGATATGGTGCTGAGCAGAATTCCGGCCACATTCATGTCGATGAGTGTTTTCACCAGTTCGTTTTGCCGTTGCGCGTCGGATGATGCGTTCAAGGCGATAAGCTGCAGGTCGTTTTCTTCGCAGACCTCCTGCGCTCCTTCATGGATGAAGGTGAACAGGGAATGTTCGATATCGGTCATGATATAGCCGATGAGGCGCGGTCCGGCGTTCTCTCGCTGGGGGAGAAGCGTGTTTCTGCGGGGGGTGTAGCCCAGTTCTTTGATGCTTGCGCCGATTTTCTCTTTTAAGGTGTCCGATACGCGTTCGGGGTAGTTGAGATAGTTGGATACGGTGCCGATGGAGACGCCGGCATGTTTGGCGATGTCGGAAACGCCCACACGTTTTGATGCTGGCATGAGATTGCTCCTGTTCGTACATAAACCGGTTATTCCTTGATGTATCAATAGTCTACGCGCTCTCTTTTGAAATTGTATATTGAAAAACGCGCGACGATTTTGAAATTTTCAAAAACGAATGTAGTATTTCAACTACAACATCACTGGAGGTGCTGCTGAGGACGGCAGGATGTTCTGGTGTATAAAACAATGGAATCGCAGTGTTTTCTGAATGCTGGACAGATCAAAGGAGATGCCTCGGCAATTTGAAAACGCAGTGAAAACCATTTGAAAAAAAGAAGGACATACTTGTGTGAAAAAACGCATGCAAGTATGAAAAAGTAAGGAAAGAGCAATGAATACTTCAACCAAGAAGGGCAAAGGATTGGGCGAATACATGCCGCTCGCCTTCGCCGCAGGCATCGGATCGATGCTGGGATCCGGCATCATCGTCGGTCTGTCGGCAACCATTGTGGTCTGGCAGGAAGGCCTTGGACTCGACACCACGCAGGTCGGCCTGCTTTCCGGTATTCTGACCTTCGCCATCGCCTTCGGCTCGCTGTTCGGAGGCCGCTTGGCCGACAAGATCGGCCGCGTGCTGTTTTTCAACTGGATCAACCTGTTCTACGCCATCGGTGCCGCCATCTGCGTGTTCGCCCCGAACTTCACCGTACTGCTGATCGGCCTGATCATTGCAGGTTTGGCTTCCGGCGCGGATCTGCCGGTTGCCATGACCATCGTCTCCCATGATGCTCCAGACGAGGCCACCGCCGCACAGCTCGTCTCCACCACCCAGGTGTTCTGGCAGGTGGGTGTGTTCATCTCCTTCATTTGCGCGTTCCTGGTTTCCGCCATGCAGGGTGCCACCGGTGGTCGTGTGGTGTTCGCCATCCTCACAGTATTCGCTGTGATCGCATGGCTGTGGCGACTGCTTTCTCCGACCTTCCGCCGCTTCCATGAAGCTGCCGACGTTCGTGACGCCGCACGTCCGGCTGTTGTAGGCAACGGCAAGGTTTCCGTGACCAAGGTGCTGTTCGGCGCCGACAAGAAGGTGCTGCTCACCTACTTCCTTGCCATCGTGATCTTCTACGTCGGCTGGAACCTGCTGGCCAACACGTGGGGCCAGTTCCAGACCTACATGTTCTCCAAGGCCGGAGCCGCCCAGTCCCTGGCCACCGGCTTGGGCATCATCCTCAACTTCGTGACGCTTGTGCTCAACATCGTGTTCGCGTCCATCGCAGGCGGCAAATATCGTAACAAGGCGTTCTTCGCAGGCATCGTGATCTCGCTGATCGCCATGGCCGCCATGGCCATGGGAGGTGCGGACCTATGGGTCATCGTCGGCGCGACAGCCTTCATGAACCTCGGATCCCCGCTGGCAGGCGAAGCACTGTACAAGGTGTGGACCCAGGAATCCTTCCCGATCGAGATTCGCGCCTCCATCCAGGGCTTCATCAACGGCTTCTCCCGCCTGTGCTGTGGCCTGTTCGCGCTCATCACCCCGGCTCTGGTGCTTCCTGAAACCATTCAGACCACTATGTGGTGCTTCTTCGGCATCGTAATCATCGAAGGCATCGCCGGTACCATCATGATCCGTGCTCAGAAGAAGTACGGCACCGACGAAGAACGTCAGGCACGCAAGATCGCAGCCTGATTAGCAACAGCAATCACATAACAACTCAATATCTCCAATCGCAAGTCAGTTATGCAATACCTTGCGATTGCCAGCCAAAGTCCCAGCCATCGTCGCCGTTCGTTTCTCTCTCCTTGCGGCATGGCTCGGACTTTGGCTTCCCACCATCACAAACAAGTGATCTATTATTTTTGTAGACAAAGGGGTCATCATGGCCATTACTGATCCGCAGATTGTGCCCAGTACGCTGGCTTCGGATCTTGACATCATCAGCTTCACCGTGGAACACTACCCGGGAGATGCGCTCGGCATCGCCACCGCAGCCCCACGCATGACATGGGTGTGCTCCGGCATGCTGCCAATCGACGCGCAGATCCTGCTCAAAGTGACACGACGTGTTCCCGGCGGGCAACCTGTGGAAGAACGCACCTACCTGCCCACTGACACTTCCGTGCTTATTCCATGGCAGTTCGCGCCGCTCGCCTCACGCGAAGAAGTGTTCGCCACCATGCAGGCCGTTTCGGCAAGTCACCAGCCATTGGGCAAACCGAGCGCAACCCTGCATTTCGAAGTCGGACTATTGGAAGAACATGAGCATGTCGCCGATTTCGTCGGACCATCGTGGAGCGAATCCGAAACTGACCATCGTCACCTGCCATTAGTGCGCACCGAAGTCGAACTGAAGGAACAACCCAAACGCGCACGCCTATATCTAAGCGCACTCGGTCTTGTGGAAGCCGAAATCAACGGCGTCAAAGTCGGCAATGACGCGCTCGTACCAGGCTGGAGCAACTACAACCAGCGCGTGGAATGCTTCACCTACGATGTGACCGACGAACTGCAGTCCGGTGCCAACGCATTGGGATTCTGGCTCGGTGACGGATGGTACCGCGGACGCCTCGGCTTCGATGGCGGTTACTCCAACTTCTATGGCGATCGTATTGCCGTATTCGCGCAACTTGAGGTCGAATATGCCGACGGCAGTATGCAGAACATATATTCCAACGCATGGGACCGCCAATGGAAGGCGACGCTCGGACCGATCGTCTGCTCGGATCTGTGCGAAGGCGAACGATATGACGCTCGACTGGAACAGCCGGGATGGTCGAAACCAGGATTCGACGACAGCTCCTGGCAGCCGGTCGCGGAAGTCATGTATGACCCGGCACGTATTGAAAATCCTGAAACATCGCCGGTGCGTGCGCATGAATCGCATGAGCCGGTCAGCATCGAACGCATCGGCAACACGGAAGATGGTCGTGGCATATGGCTGGTTGACTTCGGACAGAACTGTTCGCAGCGCATCCGCCTGCACATGCGCGATCTTGAAGCAGAACAAAGCGTGACGTTACGTCATGTGGAAGTGTTGGAACCGGACGGATCCATCGCCACGCGAACCTTGCGCAGAGGCCAGCAGTGCGATGTGTACACTTCCAACGGTTCCGACGCTTGGTGGGAGCCACGATTCGCGATGCACGGCTTCCGCTATGCACAGATCGAAGGTTTCGCAGGAGAACTGACCGCAGCCGACATGGATTGCCGCGTCTACCATTCCGTGATGGAACGCACCGGCGAACTGACCACATCGAATCCGCTGCTCAACCGTTTGCACGAGAACGCCGTATGGTCGATGCGTTCCAACTTCGTGTCCATTCCAACCGACTGCCCGCAACGCGACGAACGCATGGGTTGGACGGGAGACATCTGCCTGTTCGTGCCTACCGCGGCTTATTTGTATGACGTATACGGGTTCCTGAAAAGCTGGCTGAAAGACGTGCGTGCCGACCAGGTCAAGTGGGGCACTGTGCCGTTCTACGTGCCGTTCGTGCCGTTGGGCGTATGGGCGCATCCACAAGCCATCTCCACGTGGGGCGATTCGGCGGTGGAAGTGCCGTGGACGCTGTACATGGAAAGCGGGGACGTGCAGGTGCTCGCCGATTCCTACGATCTGATCCGTGATTGGATCGATGAAGTGGCAGGGTACCTTTCGCCCGATGGCGTATGGGATCGCAAGCCGGACTATCCGCTCGGGCAGCTTGGCGATTGGCTTGATCCGACCGCGCCTCCGGAAGATCCTACGCAGGCCATGACCGAAAAGGAACTGGTCGCCACCGCGTTCTACGCACGCAGCTGCATGCAAGGCACGCACATCGCGCATATTCTCGGCAAAACCGATGATGAAACTCGATTCGCCGCCCTGCGTGACCGTGTGATTGATGGATTCCTGCAGCGTTTCACCAACCTTGACGGCACCATGACATCCGACACCCAGTGCGCCTACGCGCTCGCCATCGCCTTCGGACTGCTTGACGGCGAACCGGTGCGCCGCGTGAAGGCCGGCAATCGACTCGCCTGCCTGGTGCGCGAATCCGGCGGCAAGGTAAGCACCGGATTCGCCGGCACGCCATTCGTGCTTCCGGCGTTGACCATGACCGGCCATAACGACGAGGCCTACGCGCTGCTTACCTCCACCGAATGCCCAAGCTGGCTTTACCAAGTGGTTATGGGGGCCACCACCACGTGGGAACGTTGGGATTCCATGCGGGCCGATGGTTCGCTGAACCCCGGCGGCATGACCTCGTTCAACCATTACGCGCTCGGATCGGTGGCGGAATGGATGCATGCGCATATCGGCGGCCTTGAAGCCGTTGATGTGGTCCATCAGCGGTTCCGTATCGCTCCGGTGATCGGGGGAGATCTCACCCATGCCGAAACCTCTCACATCACCCCATATGGCAAGGCGGAAGTGCAATGGGAGGTCGGCGACAATGTGCTTGATCTGACGGTTGCGGTACCTGCCGGAACCACGGCATTCGTGGATATCGTCGACCATGAGCGCGTCGATCTTGTTGCGGGAACGCATCATCTGCAGATGGCGCTGTAATCGTACGGAATCGTGTGAAATCGTATGAACGAAAGTCCTGCCGAAGCTGAAGCCAAATAAAAGTCGGCGTCGGCAGGACTGCGATCATACCAAAAATGAAAAAAGCTTTCTTCATCGTATATTTCAAATCATTTCAATATTTCAAAAAAGAACATGCTTCCAAAGGGGGAATCATGACAGCAAACGCATCACGCGAGCCAAGCACCGCAGTATTGAGTGATATCGCACCTGACAGCGGCCGCAAACTGACATCCACCGAAAAATGGCGATTCGGCGTCGGCTTCGTGCTCTTCTCGCTGATTTGGATGGTCGCAGGCACTTCCGGATCGGCCGTGCTGCTGCCGCAACGATTCACCGAACTGAACATAGGCATGCCCGAAGTGATTCTCGGCACCATGAATTCCGTAGGCTGCGTATTCGCACTGTTCTCCAACGTGATTTTTGGTGCGTTAAGCGACATCACGCGCTCGCGTTTCGGCAAGCGCACGCCATGGATTGTGGCAGGTGGTCTGATTACGGCAGCCGGCTATGTGCTCGCCTTCTCCAGTGCGCAGTTGGTGGGTATTGTAGCCGGATGGTGCATTGTGCAGGTCGGCGTCAACATGATGATCGCTCCGGCTGTGGCAGTGCTGTCCGACCGCATTCCGGAAAACGTGCGTGGTACGTTCTCCGCATTCTATGGTGGTGCGCAGATCGTCGGATCATCCGCCGGAACGTTCCTCGGATCGAAATTCATTGAAAACATGGGCACCGGATTTGCGATCGGTGCGGCACTGTTCGCAGTCACCGGTATCGTGACCGTGCTGATCTGGCCGCGCGAACGCTCCTCGGCTGCTTCTGTGGCTTCCGTCGAGTCTTCGGATGCCACCGCAAAGCTCGACGTCAAGCAGTTGCTGCGTTCGTTCATTCCTCCTACCAAGAATTGCCGAGATTTTTACTTGGCATTGATGGGCAGATTGCTGCTTATCTTGGGTTGGAACATGATTTCCGGCTATCAGCTGTATATTCTGCAGAAATACTGCGGGTTGAGCGTAAAGGATTCCGCGGCGACGATTTCCACCATGTCGGTGATTTCCATGGTTGTGCTGATCGTCACGTCCATGGTGTCGGGTCCGCTGTCGGACCGTCTGCAGCGCCGCAAGGTCATCGTGGCGATCGGTTCGGTGATTATCGCGATTGGTGTGGCCATTCCGTGTTTCATGCCGAATGCTTTGGGCATGATGCTGTTTGCAGGCATCGGCGGTGCCGGTTATGGCATTTACATTGCCGTCGATCAGGCGTTGAACGTCGATGTGTTGCCAAGTCAGGAAGAAGCTGGTAAGGATCTGGGCATTCTGAATCTTGCCAACACCGTTGGTCAGGTGCTTGCGCCTGTGGTTGTCGGTGCGATTGTGCTTGCCACTGGCAGTTATGCGGCGCTGTTCCCGATCGCTGTGGTCGCGGTGCTGCTGGGTGCGGTGTTCATCATGCTGATTCGCAGGGTGAAGTAGCTGCGGTGATGCGCAATGTGCTGGCGATTGCGGCACAGGTGATTTCGACATTGCGTTCCGTGTTGGCGATCAACGTTGTAAGATCTGCTGGCCCGGGCGCAATGCCGAATGTTGCGATAATGCCGGTTTCGTTCAGCGCTTCGACGGTGTGTGGGTCACGGGTTATCGTTCCGCCGATGGCAATGGTTGGTTTTCCTTGCGATTGCGCCAATTTTGCAATGCCGCTTGGCACTTTGCCGTATGGCGTTTGACTGTCGATAGAACCTTCTCCGGTGATGACGACGTCAGCCCAAGCGCACGCTTCACGGCCATGTGCAAGATTAAGCACGAGTTCGATTCCCGGCTTCACTGTTGCGTTGAACAGGCCAAGCATGCCACCTCCGGTACCTCCCGCAGCGCCCTCTCCCGGAGTGTGCTCGATATCGCGGCCGTTATATTGCATGATTGCGCGCGCGAGATTCGCAAGCCCCTGATCGAGAAGCTCGACCTGTGTTGCGGTCGCGCCTTTTTGCGGGGCGAACACATGGGCGGCACCTTCCGGGCCGGTCAAAGGATTGGTGACGTCGCAAGCGAGAACAATCGGAACATTTTTGATGGAATCGGAAACTCTTGAATCGTCAATCCTTGCCAAATCAACAAGAGCGCCGCCACCAAGCGGAATGTCGGAATCATGCGCATCGAGAAAACGAAATCCAAATGCGTGAGCCAATCCGGTACCGCCATCCGTGGTGGCGCTACCTCCCAAGCCGAGCACAATGCGATCCGCGCCGGCGTCGATCGCAGCGCGAATCAGCAAGCCTGTGCCAAACGTGGATGCAGCCATCGGATCACGGTCGGCAGGGGAGACCTGCTCAAGTCCGCTTGCCGAAGCCAACTCGACCACGGCGGTACGGGAAGTGTGCTTATTGCCAAGAAACCCGAACTGCGCAATAATCGGGCGACCGACCGCATCAACCGTCTCAACATCATGCAACGTGCCGCCAGTGGCATGAACCAAGGCGTGCGTCAATCCTTCGCCACCGTCGGAAAGCGGCAAAAGCCGGCATTCGGCCTGCGGGTCGCCGCGCTTAATGCCACGAGCCATCGCCTGTGCGATTGCTTCAGCCGAAGCGGCCTCCTTGAACGAGTCCGGTGCCAGCAAAATCCGCATACATGCCTCCTTCTACGTCTGCATCCATACAGTAATGCAGTGCCGGGGCAGAGGCTTAGCGGTAGCCCTCCCACATGGGCAGGGGGAACAGGGTGTCTTCGCATTCCGCCCACATGGCGTTCAGGTCCTGACCGGGCGTGCGCAGCCAACGCAGCTGCACGCCATCCATCATGGCGAATCCCGCATTAAGCAGCCGACGCGTATCAACGCCTTCGGGCACACGCCAACGGATATTGAGCGCGGTATCGGCATTATGCAGCTCACGATTGGCGAAGTACTCGTGTGCAGGGTGGTTCGGGTCGATCGCTTCGGCACTCAACGTGGAAAACATGTGCACCTGAAGCGGTCTGCGTGCGTTCACCGCCACGATTCTGCGCCACATGTCGGCGATCAACGGTCGTGGCTCACGTACCATGTCGGTAAGAATGTCTTCCGTTTCGGAATCGTAGACTTCGTCCAGCGCGGCTGTGAGCAGTCCTTCCTTACTGCCGACATAATGCAGTACGCCAGCCTTGGTGAGTCCTACGCGATCGGCGATTTTCTGCAGGGAAGTGCCGTAATAGCCGAGCGTCCCAAACAGTTCGACGGCCGCGTTGAGAATCTCCGCCCTTCGGTCGACTTCTTCGTTGGCCATGATGATTCCCTCTCTTGCCCTTCATTGATGGCGATTCATGTGCGCTGCAATGCTTATGAATCGTCATTTCTCTCAAGTTGTAAATACTGCAGTTACTTTACGGTCGGTTAATTGATTTTTCAAAGAAGATTGGCGTGTTGCGGTGTTGGTTTTGATAAAGTACCTACCAACCGGTTAGTAGAGATTTCGGAGTTGAGGTCTCATGCAGATCGGTTAACCGATACGAACTCAAGAAAACGATGCGAAAGAGGAACGTATGAGCGAAAAAACCTATCCTTCCATCAATGATCTGACGCTTGAAGAGAAGGCATCCCTGACTTCCGGCGGCGACGCTTGGCATCTGCAGGGTGTTGAAGCCAAGGGCATTCCCGGCTATATGATCACCGATGGCCCCCACGGCCTGCGCAAGTCCAACTCGGCCACCACCGGCGAAGTCGACCTGAACAACTGCGTGCCTGCCACCTGCTTCCCGCCGGCGGCTGGTCTGTCCAGCTCCTGGAATCCGGAACTCATCCACCAGGTTGGCGAAGCCATGGCCGAAGAGTGCATTCAGGAGAAGGTCGCCGTAATCCTCGGCCCGGGCGTGAACATCAAGCGCAACCCGCTTGGCGGCCGTTGCTTCGAATACTGGTCCGAAGACCCGTACCTGGCGGGTCATGAAGCCATCGGCATCGTCGCCGGCGTGCAATCCAAGGGCGTGGGCACTTCGCTCAAGCATTTCGCCGCCAACAATCAGGAAACCGATCGTCTGCGCATCAGCGCCAACATCTCCCAGCGTGCGCTGCGCGAAATCTACTTCCCGGCGTTCGAGCACATCGTCAAGGAAGCCCAGCCGTGGACCATCATGTGCGCATACAACTGCATCAACGGCGTGCATGCCGCCCAGGACCACTGGCTGCTCACCGACGTGCTGCGCGACGAATGGGGTTTCCAAGGCATCGTCATGAGCGACTGGGGCGCCGACCATGATCGCGTCGCATCCCTCAACGCGGGCCTCAACCTCGAAATGCCGCCAAGCTACACCGACGACCAAATCGTGTATGCGGCACGCGACGGTCGCATCCAGCCGGCACAGCTCGACCGCATGGCACAAGGCATGATCGACCTGGTCAACAAGACGCGCGCAGCCATGAGCATCGAAAACTATCGTTTCGACATCGAAGCTCACGACGAAGTCGCACATCAGGCGGCCATCGAATCCATGGTGCTGCTCAAGAACGATGATGCCATCCTTCCGATCGCCGGCGATGCCAAGGTCACGGTCATCGGCGAATTCGCACGCACTCCGCGCTACCAGGGCGGCGGCTCCTCGCACATCACCCCAACCAAGATGACCAGCTTCCTCGACACCCTCACCGAACGCGGCGTGGACGCCAAGTTCGCCCCAGGCTTCACCCTCGACCTCGAACCGGCCGATCCGGCACTCGAAGCCGAAGCCGTCGACGCTGCCAAGGGCGCCGACGTGGTGCTCATGTTCCTGGGGCTCCCCGAAGCAGCCGAATCCGAAGGCTTCGACCGTGAGACCCTCGACATGCCGGCCAAGCAGATCGCACTGCTCGAAGCCGTCGCAGCCGAAAACAAGAACGTTGTGGTCGTACTCTCCAACGGCTCCGTCGTCACCGTGGCACCGTGGGCCAAGAACGCCAAGGGCATCCTCGAATCCTGGCTGCTCGGCCAGTCCGGCGGTCCGGCGCTCGCTGACGTGCTGTTCGGCAAGGTGAGCCCGTCCGGCAGGCTCGCGCAGACCATTCCGTTCGACATCAACGACGATCCGAGCACCATCAACTGGCCGGGCGAAGAGGGGCATGTCGACTACGGCGAAGGCGTGTTCGTGGGCTACCGCTATTACGACACCTACAACAAGGCCGTCGACTACCCGTTCGGATTCGGCCTGAGCTACGCCACGTTCGAAGTGAGCGACGTGAAGGCCGTCAAGACCGGTGCCTGTACCGCATCCGTCAGCGCAGTGGTCAAGAACACCTCGAACGTTGACGCCGCCGAAACCGTGCAGGTGTACGTGGCTCCTGGCAAGGCCGACGTAGCCCGCCCGAAACACGAGCTTAAGGGCTTCAAGAAGGTATTCCTCAAGGCTGGCGAATCCGCAGAAGTCTCCTTCGAGCTCGACGATCGCGCCTTTGCCTACTGGTCTGAGAGGTTCAATGACTGGCACGTGGAGAGCGGCGAATACACCATCGAGGTCGGCACGTCCAGCCGTGACATCGCCGGTTCCGCGGTGGTGGAGCTCGACGGCGACGGCAAGGCCCAGCCGCTCACCGAATGGTCCAACTTCATGGAATGGCGTAAGGATCCGCTCGGTTCCAAGGTGCTTGAAATCCTGCGTGCCGAGGGCGAAGTCGGCCGCATGCCGGTGGTGCCCGACAACGACATGACCCGCCTGTTCCTCGATTCCATGCCGATCAACAGCATGTCGGTGCTGATGGGCGCCGATGGCAAGCAGATCTTCGAATACATGCTTGAGAAGTACGCTGAACTCACCAAGTAGTTTCGTAGGATTCAAGGCTTAAGGCCGAGGGATTCGATCCGTTAACGCTGAACCGGTGCGGATCTGATTCCTCGGCCTTTTTTGTCGCGGACGATGAGATGCGCGACACGCTAATCGTTGCATGTACAACAGTTGTATATGCAACGGTTTAGCATGTGTGGTGTGACAGAAGTGACGAATGAACAATACAAGGAACCGTCAGGTTCACGACTTGCCGAAGTCTGGGAAAGTGGCCTGACCAAGCCTCCCAGCGTGGCCATTCGCTCGCTGCACAACGTGGTCAACCGGTATTTGCGCGTCACCCGTCCCGAAGAGGCGGAAGACGTCAGCAACGGCAACGTTGACATCATCGTGTACTTGGCAAGACATGATAACGAGGAGATCTTCCCTCAAGACATCGAGCAACGTTTCGGCGTGACCCGATCCACATCATGCCGAGTGTTGGGACTGATGGAGCAGAAGGGGCTGATCGCCCGCGAGTCGGTGAAGCGTGACGCACGTCTGAAAAAGATCGTATTGACGGACAAATCGAGGCATATTGCCGAAGTGCTGCACGACAATGCGAAAAACATGGAACGAATCCTGTTGGAAGGTCTTGATGACGACCAGATCCGCCAATTCATGCACATGCTTGACGTCATGCAGACGAATCTGGTGAAAACAGGTTTGATCGGAGACGAAAGCCGATATTCAAGCTTGGAAATACAGGAACAGAATTTTGGCGAATCGCAGGTTTCGCAAAAGCCGCAGGTTTCGCAAGAATCGCAAGAATCATGCGATGGGCGGAATCCGCATAATCGCGATTCTCATGATGAATACGTTTCGCGCATACTGCGAATGTCGCAGGAAATGGCGATCGCAAACAACCTCAGGTAACACACGCAAGCAAGTAAGTACGAAAAAGAAAGGACAAGGAGTGACAGCGGCAAACGCAACGACGTCCACAACGTCAAAACCAAAGCAACACGTCATTCGCACACTGGGCAAATCCCTGCGCGAATACAAAAAAGCCAGCCTGCTCTCCCCGGTATTCGTAGCCGTGGAAAGCGTGCTGGAAATCCTTATTCCGACCGTCATGGCATCGCTGATTGATGAGGGCATCAGCGGTGGCAGCATGCCGGCGATTTTGAAATTCGGCTTGATTCTGCTGATTTGTTCGGCGGTTTCGCTGACATCCGGCTTTTTGGCCGGAAAGTTCTCGGCCATTGCGGGCGCAGGATTCGCCAAAAACCTGCGTCACGACCAGTTTGAGAAGGTGCAGGGCTACAGCTTCACCAATATCGACCGTTTCTCCACCGGTTCGATCATCACGCGACTGACCACTGATGTGACCAACCTGCAGAACGCATATTCAATGATCATCCGCATGGGTGTGCGCGCTCCGATCATGGTGATTGTGGCGTGGATCTTCTCCTTCCGCATCAGCCCATCCATTTCGCTGGTGTTCCTCGCCTGCATTCCGGTGCTCGCCATCGGCCTGTGCGGTCTGGCAGTACTGGTGCATCCGGTGTTCGAGCGCGTGTTCCACACGTACGACAAGCTCAACAACGTGGTAGACGAGAACCTGCAGGGCATCCGCGTGGTCAAGTCTTACAATCGCGAAAACCACGAAACCGAAAAGTTCAACCGCATTTCCGAGCGCATCTTCAAGGACTTCACCAAGGCCGAACGCATTATGAGCTTCAACAATCCGCTCATGATGCTGTGCGTGTACGTGTCCATGCTGCTTATCGCCTGGATGGGTGCCCAGCAGATCGTGGCATCCGGCAACAATGCGGCCTTGGGCTTGACCACCGGCGATCTGACCGCACTGGTCACCTACGCCATGCAGATTCTCATGGCCATGATGATGCTGTCCATGATTTTCGTGATGTGCATTATTTCGCAGGCCTCCGCCGAACGCATCTGCCAGGTGCTGAACGAGGAAAGCACGGTTACGAATCCGGAAAATCCGGTTATGGAAGTGAAGAATGGTGAGATTGATTTCAACCATGTCACCTTCCGTTATTCCGCCACTTCCGAAAAGCCGGTGCTTGACGATATTGATTTGAAGATCCGTTCCGGTATGACCGTCGGCATCGTCGGCGGCACCGGTTCCGCAAAGTCCAGTTTGGTGCAGCTTGTGCCACGTTTGTATGACGTGACCGAAGGCTCGCTGAAGGTCGGCGGCGTGGATGTGCGCGATTACGATTTGGAAGTATTGCGCGATCAGGTCGCCATGGTATTGCAGAAGAACGTGCTGTTCTCCGGAACCATTGCCGAAAACCTGCGTTGGGGCAATCCGAACGCCACTGATGAAGAGATTCGTCACGCATGCCAGCTTGCGCAGGCCGACGGCTTCATTCAGGAATTCCCCGACAAGTACGATACGTACATCGAACAGGGCGGTACCAACGTTTCCGGCGGTCAGCGCCAGCGTTTGTGCATTGCGCGTGCGCTGCTGAAAAAGCCGAAGATCCTTATTCTCGACGATTCCACGTCCGCGGTCGACACCAAAACCGATCAGCTGATTCGCGCCGCATTCCATCATGAGATTCCCGACACCACGAAGATCATCATCGCCCAGCGTGTGGCCTCCGTGCAGGAATCCGACATGATTCTCGTCATGGACCACGGCCGCATCATGGCGGCCGGCACGCATGAACAACTGCTCGAAAACTGCGACGAATATCGCTCCATCTACGAATCGCAAACCAAGAATCAGGCTCAACCTGAGGAACTGCAGTGAAAGGAGGCAACAGATGACTGAACAAACTTCCGCATTGAAATCCAAAGACAACAACAACGCGGCCGGCATGCAGCAATCGCACGGCAAACCGCCGATGCAGAAAGCCGCACCCGGCACCACCAAGCGTATCTTCGGTTACATTTTCCAATACAAGTGGCGTGTGGCACTTGTGGTAGTGTGCATTCTCGTCGGTGCCGCGGCCCAGGCCGGATCGTCGCTGTTCCTACAGTCGCTGGTCGATACGTACATTCTGCCCATGGTCGGTGCCACCAATCCTGATTGGATGCCTCTGCTGCGTGCGTTGACGCTTATGGCATGCCTGTATGCGGCCGGCATTTTCTGCAGCTGGCTGTGGCAGTGGGTCATCGTCACCGTGGAACAGGGCACGTTGAAGAAGATCCGCGACGACATGTTCGCCCACCAGCAGACCCTGCCCATCCGCTACTTCGACACCAACGAACACGGCGACATTATGAGCCGCTACCCCAACGACACCGACACATTGCGCCAGGCCATCAGCCAATCGTTCCCGCAAATGTTCTCGTCCGCGGTGTCCGCAATCGCCGCGCTCGTCTCCATGCTGTGGCTGTCGGTGCCCGTCACCATTTTCGTGCTCGCATTCACCATGATCCTGTTTGTGGTGGTACGCAAGGTCGTTTCCCGCTCCGGACGTTACTTCGTCAAGCAGCAGATCGCCATCGGCGACGTGAACGCATTCGTGGAAGAAGCGGTCAACGGCCAGAAGGTCATCAAGGTCTTCAACCACGAAGACGCCACCCAAACCACCTTCGACAAGAAGAACGAAGAACTGTTCGAAGCTTCCGCCGAAGCGAACACGTGGGGCAACGTGACCATGCCAATCGTAGGCAACATGGGCTACCTGCTGTACATTCTGCTGGCTATTTTCGGCGGATTTGCTGCGATTAGCGGACTTGGAAACTTCGGATTGTCCGGTACTGGCCCGCTCACCCTGGGTACGCTGATCTCGCTGTTGACGCTGTCCCGCTCTTTCGTGAACCCGCTTGGCCAGGTGTCCATGCAGTTCAACATGGTGATGATGGCGCTTGCAGGCGCATCCCGCATCTTCGCGCTTATGGACGAGCAGCCGGAGGACGACGGCGGTTCCGTGACCTTGGTGAACGTGGAACTCGGCGAAGATGGACGCACCATGACCGAAGTTGACCATGAAACCGGTCACTGGGCGTGGAAGCGCGAGGAAGGCGATGACGGCACCCGTTCGCTCAAGGCCGCGCAATCCTTGAGCCCGCGTGCCGCCGAAGTGGCCATGAAAGCCCGTGAAACCGCCATTACCTCACCGGACGGTCGCCTCACTCTCCTGCAGGGCGATGTGCGCTTCACCGACGTGAACTTCGGCTATAACCCCGACAAACCGGTGCTGCACGACATCACCTGGTTCGCCAAGCCCGGACAGAAGATCGCATTGGTGGGCGCAACCGGTGCTGGCAAAACCACCGTCACCAATCTGATCAACCGTTTCTACGACATTCAGGACGGCATGATCCTGTATGACGGCATTTCCGTCAAGGGCATCCGCAAGCCGGATCTGCGTCGTTCGCTGGGTGTGGTGCTGCAGGACGTGAACCTGTTCACCGGTACGGTGATGGACAACATCCGCTACGGTCGCCTCGACGCCACCGATGAGGAATGCATCGCCGCCGCGAAGCTCACGAACGCCGACGGCTTCATCCGCATGCTGCCCAACGGCTACCAGACCGTGCTCGAAGGCGACGGCTCCGGCCTGTCCCAGGGCCAGCGCCAGTTGATTTCCATCGCACGTGCTGCCGTGGCCGATCCGCCGGCCATGATCCTCGACGAGGCCACCTCGTCCATCGACACCCGTACCGAAGAGGTGGTGCAGGCCGGCATGGACAACCTCATGAAGGGTCGTACCGTGTTCGTGATCGCCCACCGCCTCTCCACGGTGCGCAACTCCGACGTGATCATGGTGCTCGACCATGGCCGCATCATCGAACGCGGCTCGCATGACGAGCTCATCGCGCAGAAGGGCGAGTACTATCAGCTCTACACAGGTGCCGTAGAACTCGAATAATCTAATAGTCTCCTGAATTGGAGTGATGCGAGCACACGCTAGCGTTCTACACTAGCCGCGCTTCGATCCCTGTCGGCTGATACCGCCCTTATGGCCGGTGGCTTTGAACGGCACGGATCCTCTGGAAAATCCCTTGCTTTGAAATTGCGATTTTGAAGCAAGGGATTTCTTATTGTCTTTGCCATGCATGGTATTCGGCTGCGGCCAGCCCGCCTTCCGTGAAGGCGGTTCCGTCATACGTTCATGAGACTGCTGCATGAGCAGCGATTATAATTGGCTTGCGTAATCGTTGCATAAATCTCGCTGGTTTGTCGTTATGTCAATAATAGGTTATCCTTTCATGGGTAAACGATTTACTAAATTGGAGAGCGAGACATGGCGACGATTAAAGAGATTGCGCAACGTACCGGGTTTTCTCAGGCTACGGTGTCTCGACTTCTGAACGGGGATCCCACCCTATCGGTGCGTGAAGAGACTCGTCGCAAGATCATTCAGGCGAGCGAGGACCTCGGCTATAGCGTGCAGACCAAGCGCATTGTCATCCCTCATGAGGTTGCATTGCTTGACAATGAAAAGTCCGACGAGGCGTTGCGGGACTCCTATTTCACCGATTTGCGTTCAGCGCTCGAATGCAATGCGGAACAGCAACGCATGGAAATGACGGTGTTCCACAATCTCGACGATATGATCGCTCGCAGTTCCAAATTCGACGGGTTCATGGCGATAGGCGCCGACCAGATCAGCGAGGAAGACTTGGAGCGGCTGCATAGGGCCATGCCGTATGGCGTGTTCATTGACGTGAATCCGGCGCCGAATCTGTTCGATTCCGTGCAGCCTGATTTGCAGCAGACCATGCATGATGCGGTCGCGGCCTGTGCTGCCAAGGGCATGAAGCGCGTTGGATTCATCGGAGGCAAGGGCTGCCTGATGAACTTTTATGAGGTCGATGAGGAGAATCGCGCCACATATTTCCGTCGTGAGGCAAGGCGTTTCGGTATTCAATCCGACGGATTGGTGTATTCCGACGGCTTGTTCACCGTGAGCAACGGCCGTGCGTTGGGGGAGCAATTCGTGCGCGACCATAATGGCGTGCTGCCTGATGCCGTGATCGTAGCTGCCGATGTGATTGCGGTTGGCGTGCTGCAGGCGTTCAATGCGGTTGGCGTGCTGGTGCCGCGCGATATCAGCGTGATCAGCATTAACAATCAAACGATTTCGCAGTTGACCTCGCCGCCGTTGAGCACATTCTCCATCGATCAGAACGAGCTTGCGCGCGTGGCGACGCTGATGTTGGGTGATGCCATTTCCGGCAAACGCACGATTCGTCAGCATGCGTACCTGTCGACGTCGCTGGTGGTGCGCGATAGTTTTGTGCCGGCAAAATAGCGGTTATTTCTTTACTTCTGTATAGTAATCGGGCTATTTCCAGATTGGCTTGGTTTCGTTTCGACGTGGAAGCTTTTGCATATCGTAAATATCGATTTTGGTAAAAGCTGCCACAAGATAATGCGACAGTTTGCCTATTTTGTTGTGTAAATGGCGAAAAAATAACGTTTTTGGCTATCTTTCGAACAGAAGCTCACAAAATATGACACGCCGATAGGCGATATGTTCAGTGATAAATTTTACTAACTTTAGGTAAGGGGATATACTGATAGTTAGGTCAAGGAAGGACCTGTATCTGACTTCTAAGGAGAAGCAAAGATGGGAAATGGCAACAACGGTTCCAAAGGCGGGAACCTCTTGTCTCGCGTGGCGTACTCGTTCGGTAACGTCGGCCAGTCCGCGTTCTACAACGCACTGAGCACCTATTTCATCGTCTACGTGACGAGCTCGCTGTTCTCTGGCGTCGATAAGAGCGTCGCCACCAAGCTGATTGGCATCATCACCGGCCTGGTCGTGGTGATTCGTATCGCAGAAATCTTCATCGACCCGCTGCTGGGCAACATCATCGACAACACCAACACCAAGTGGGGTCGCTTCAAGCCGTGGCAGCTCATCGGTGGTACCGTTTCCGCCATCCTGCTGGTGCTCGTCTACACTGGTCTGTTCGGTCTGGTGAACGTGAATACTACCCTGTTCATCGTGCTGTTCGTCATCACCTTCATTGTGCTCGACGTGTTCTACTCGCTGCGCGACATTTCCTACTGGGGTATGATCCCGGCATTGAGCTCCGACTCCCACGAGCGCTCCACCTACACCGCACTCGGCTCCTTCGGCGGCTCCATCGGCTACAACGGTCTGACCATCGTGGTCATCCCGATCGTCACCTACTTCAGCTGGGTGTTCACCGGCAAGTACGTCGAAAGCCAGTCCGGCTGGACCTGCTTCGCCATCATCGTGGCCATCCTCGGCATCCTCACCGTGTGCTCCGTGGCGTTCGGCACCAAGGAAAGCACCACCACGCTGCGTGCCAAGGCCGAAGACAACGGCGGCCCGCTGCAGGCCTTCAAGGCTCTGGCCCAGAACGATCAGCTGCTGTGGGTTGCCTTGAGCTACCTGCTGTACGCCATCGCCAACGTGGCCACCACCGGCGTGCTCATGTACCTGTTCAAGTACATCCTCGACAACACCGCCGCATACTCCATCGTGGGTGTCATCCCGGTCATCACCGGCTTGGTTATGGCTCCGCTGTATCCGATCCTGAACAAGCGCATTCCGCGCCGCTACCTGTACTTGGGTGGCATGGTGCTCATGATCGTCGGCTACCTGCTGTTCGCCGTCGGCTCCAGCAATCTGGCAATGGTCATCGTCGGTCTGGTCTTCTTCTACCTGCCGCAGACTTTCATTCAGATGACCGCCATCCTGTCGCTGACCGACTCCATCGAATATGGTCAGCTCAAGAACGGCAAGCGTAACGAGGCCGTCACCCTGTCCGTCCGCCCGATGCTCGACAAGATCGCAGGCGCATGCTCCAACGGTATCGTCGGATTCATCGCCGTAGCCGCAGGCATGATCGGTGACGCAACCGCCGCGGATATGACCGCCGCGAACATCGGCATGTTCAAGGTCTGCGCATTCTACGTGCCGCTGGGCATCATCGTGCTGAGCCTGCTCGTGTTCCTCTTCAAGGTGAAGATCACCGAGAAGATGCACGACGAGATTGTCGAAGAGCTCGAAGCCAAGCTTGCTTCCGGTGAAATCTCCGAATGATCGAACATAGTATGTGCTAAAAATACATATTGAAAATACGATTACAATGCCGATACTGATGGGCCGTCAGTATCGGCATTTCTGTTGTATGTAATCCTACATAAGAGCTATTGTGAATCGTCATGAAACCTATTGTGAAATCGTCCATAATCATGCAAAACAAGCGAAAATAGTTCGCGCTGCATGCTATAGTGACAACCGAAATGCGAGCGATGATCCGTTATCAGCGGGGAGCTTCCGGAAGAACGGTCGCGTGAGCGACTTATTAGACCCGGCGGGAAGGCCCGAATAGCCGAACATACAAGCGGTCGCACGTATATTTGAAAGTGCGGCAAACGAGGTGGTACCGCGGTGGCGGCGTCCAGCAGACGTTACGGCCATCGTCCTCGTAGGAGATAGATAGCAAGAACCTACGAGGAGATACGGTGAGCGAAAACAACGTGTATCCGAAGGCAGCTGCGGGTGAGCAGAGCGCCAATGTAGCGCCGAACCCCAGTTTCCCGAAGCTGGAAGAATCCGTCCTTGATTATTGGGAGAAGGACGACACTTTCCAGAAGTCCATTGAACGCCGTCCTTCCGGCGATCACAGCCAGAACGAATTCGTGTTCTTCGACGGTCCGCCGTTCGCCAACGGCCTGCCGCATTACGGCCACCTGCTGACCGGTTACGCCAAGGATGTGATTCCGCGTTACCAGACCATGAAGGGCCGCAAGGTCAATCGTGTGTTCGGCTGGGATACGCACGGTCTGCCGGCAGAGCTTGAAGCCCAGAAGGAACTGGGCATCGACTCGGTCGATCAGGTCAAGGAAATGGGTATCGACAAGTTCAACGACGCCTGCCGTGCCTCCGTGCTCAAGTACACCAACGAGTGGAAGGACTACGTGCACCGTCAGGCACGTTGGGTCGATTTCGAGCATGGCTACAAGACGCTGAACATTCCATACATGGAATCCGTGATGTGGGCGTTCAAGCAGCTGTACGACAAGGGCCTCGCATATCAGGGCTACCGCGTGCTGCCGTACTGTCCGAAGGATCAGACGCCGCTTTCCGCGCACGAGCTGCGCATGGACGCCGACGTGTATCAGGATCGTCAGGACACCACCGTGTCCGTGGCCGTGAAGCTGCGCGACGAGGAAGAGGCCTATGCGGTGTTCTGGACCACCACGCCGTGGACCGTTCCCACCAACTTCGCCATCGTGGTCGGCGCAGACATCGACTATGTGGAAGTGCGTCCGACCGAAGGCAAGTTCGCGGGCAAGAAGTTCTACCTGGGCAAGCCACTGCTCGGCTCCTACGCCAAGGAACTCGGCGACAACTATGAGATCGTGCGCGAACTCAAGGGTGCCGAGATGGAAGGCTGGCGCTACTACCCGGTGTTCCCGTACTTCGCAGGCGACGAGAACGCCGTCGAAGGCAAGGTTCCGGGTCCGGAAGGCTATCAGATCTTCACCGCCGACTATGTCGATACCGTTGAGGGTACCGGTCTCGTGCACCAGGCTCCGTACGGCGAGGACGATATGAACACGCTCAACGCCAAGGGCATCAAGAGCGTTGACGTGCTCGACGCGGGCTGCAAGTTCACCGCGCTGTGCCCGGACTACGAGGGCATGTACGTGTTCGATGCGAACAAGCCGATTCTGCGTAACCTGCGTGCCGGCGACGGCCCGCTGGAGCGCATTCCGGAAGATCAGCGCGCGATTCTCTTCCAGGAGAAGAGCTACGTACACTCTTACCCACACTGCTGGCGTTGCGCCACGCCGCTCATCTACAAGCCGGTGAGCTCGTGGTTCGTGTCCGTCACCAAGATCAAGGATCGTCTGCTCGAACTGAACCAGGAAATCAACTGGATTCCGGGCAATGTGAAGGACGGCCAGTTCGGCAAGTGGCTGGCCAACGCCCGTGACTGGTCGATCTCCCGCAACCGTTTCTGGGGTTCGCCGATTCCGGTGTGGGTTTCCGATGATCCGAAGTATCCACGCGTTGACGTGTACGGTTCGTTGGACGAGCTGAAGGCTGATTTTGGCGATTATCCGCGCGACCATGAGGGCAATGTCAACATGCACCGCCCGTACATCGACGAGCTGACCCGCGTCAACCCGGACGATCCGACCGGCAAGAGCCACATGCACCGCATCACCGACGTGATGGACTGCTGGTTCGAATCCGGTTCCATGAGCTTCGCCCAGTACCATTACCCGTTTGAGAACAAGGAAACGTTCGAACAGCATTTCCCGTGCGATTACATCGTGGAATACATCGGCCAGACCCGTGGCTGGTTCTACGTGCTGCACATCATGGCGACCGCACTGTTCGACAAGCCGGCGTTCAAGAACGTGATCTGCCATGGCATCGTGCTCGGTTCCGATGGTCAGAAGATGTCGAAGCACTTGCGCAACTACCCGGATGTGAACGGTGTGTTCAACGATTTCGGCTCCGACGCCATGCGTTGGTTTCTCATGAGCTCGCCGATCCTGCGCGGCGGTAACCTAATCGTGACCGCCGATGGCATTCGCGACACCGTGCGTCAGGTCATGCTGCCAGTGTGGAGTTCGTACTACTTCTTCACCCTGTATGCGAACGCCGCCAATAATGGCGCCGGCTTCGATGCTCGTGCGTTGCGTGCCGATGAGGTCGCCGCACTGCCGGAAATGGACCGCTACCTGCTGGCACGTACCCGCCGTCTGATCGAAAAGACGCAAAGCTCGCTGGATGACTTCCTGATCTCCGACGCTTGCGAAGCAGTGTCTGATTTCATCGACATGCTCACCAACTGGTATATCCGCAACAATCGTGACCGTTTCTGGAATGAGGATGCGAACGCGTTCAACACGCTGTACACCGTGCTTGAAGCATTCATGCGCGTGATCGCACCGCTCGCTCCGATGGAAGCGGAAGCCGTGTGGCGTGGTCTGACCGGTGGCGAATCCGTGCATCTGGCCGACTGGCCGTTCCTTGCCGACGAACAGACCGGCGAAGCGACCGAACTGGGCCGTGTGCTCGTTGACGATCCGGCTCTGGTTGACGCGATGGAGAAGGTGCGCGAGGTCGTGTCCGGCACCCTGTCGATGCGTAAGACGAAGCAGATCCGCGTGCGCCAGCCACTGCATAAGCTGACCGTGGTGGTGGAAAACACTGATGCCGTGGCCGCATACGACGAGATTCTGAAATCCGAACTGAACGTGAAGAACGTTGAACTGTGCACGCTTGAGGATGCCGAAGCCCAAGGCTTGAAGATCATCAACGAGCTGCGTGTGAACGCTCGCGTGGCGGGCAAGCGCCTGCGCAAGGACGTACAGTTCGCCATCAAGGCTTCCAAGTCCGGCGCATGGCATGTGAACGCAGATGGCGCTCCGGTTTGCGAGACGCCGAACGGTGAGATCGTGCTTGAGGAAGGCGAATACGAGCTGATTAACAGCGTGGAGGAGAAGAACGCCGAAGAGGCCGCCAACTCCGTTTCCGCCGCGCTGCCGACCGGTGGCTTCGTGATCCTCGACACCGAGCTGAACGATGATCTGATCGCCGAAGGCTACGCCCGCGACGTGATCCGCGCCGTGCAGGACGCCCGTAAGGCCGCCGATCTGCAAATCTCCGACCGCATCGCACTGGTGCTGACCGTGCCGGCCGATGACGTGGCGAAGGTCGAGCAGTTCAAGGATCTCATCGCTTCCGAGACGCTCGCCACCTCCTTCAACGTGAAGGAAGGCGGCTCCGAGCTCAGCGTGGAGGTTGCCAAGGCCTGAACTGAACGAAGCTCGGTCGGCTTGCGATTATTCCAAGCTGCGGCTAGAGTAATCCCTTGGCTTTCGAGCCGCCGTGGCGTTGCCCACCGCGGCTCGAGTCCACTCAAGACTTGATTTGTGTCCGTGCCGCGCAGCCGCGTTCCTTACGCGGTTGGCGCGCACGGAAACAGATCGTTAAGCGAATGGTTCTCAGTACCATCCATGTGAGTCAAGCACACATTCTTGAGAAGCAGTCGCGCCGCCGGACGGCGGATTCAACGGGTTCGCCCAAGTGGGTGGATTCCAAGAATCCGCTGTCCGGTTTTTTCTATGTGCGAATAAATGTGGCTAACGCGGAATTTAGCTACACTTATTCGGTTAAGTGTAGCTAACGCAAAAAATATTCATATCTTTCCATTTGGAATTGAAAATGGAAAGATATGAATAGGTATACCAATGAGTATACGTATATGCGGATTATTCCACTTGAAAGTCTTCTGTCTCTATATGCCGAACCTCGTTGCAATGCTCGTGAGAACTGTAACGCTATGGTAATGTAGGGGTGCTTGAACATATCTGTGAAGGAGCAGATTATGACTTTGCTGGCGCACAAGGACGCGGATGGCGGTGTGCAGACGTTGCGTGACCATCTTCACAATGCGGGTGACTTAGCGGAAAGCTATGAATCGGAGTTTTCTCAGATTCCGCGAATGGCGGCGCTCCTGCATGATGTTGGAAAGGTCGCGCAACAGTTTCAAACGTATCTGATATCAGGCAAGGGACGTCGTGGTGAGATTCCTCATGCGAGGCAGGGTGCGTTCGTCGTCAATGACCTGCCGATTTCGAATTCGGCAGCGGAAATCGTGAAAGAGATTCTTGAACTTGTTATTGCAAAACATCATGGAGAGCTTCCTGATTGCATCAATGAAATCGGTGATGAGGCTTTTCTCACAGGTTTTACGGAAGCAGATAAACAGAATCCTAAATATGCGTATGGGGAAATCAAACAGGGGCTACATGATTTGGATCTCGACTTGCAAGACACCTTCCAGCAGGCCGAAAAAGATGTTTTCGATTTTGCAGGACGAACTAAATTGCTGAAATTGTCGAAAGATAGTCGTTATTTCTACTCGGGATTACTAGTTAAATACGTTTATTCTCGTTTGATTGATGCCGATAGAACAGATACGGCTTATTTTGAGACGAAAGAGCAATATCATCCGATCAAGGCGGATTGGTCGGAACTGATTCGCCGTCTTGACGAAAGCATGAAATCATTCGATTCGACATCCGAAATCAATAAAATCCGTCAACAGATTACGGAACAGTGCCGTCAAGCTGGGAGCAGAGAGACAGGGATTTACCGATTGTCGGTTCCGACCGGAGGCGGTAAAACGTTGGCTTCGTTGAATTTCGCCTTGCATCATGCTTTGGAAACAGGGAAAAGACGAATCATTTATGTGATTCCGTACTTGTCTATTACGTCACAGACCGTGGCAACATTCCGGAATATGCTTGGTCTGGATGCTGACAGCAATATTGTGCTGGAGCATTACTCCACCGCGGGCCTTCAGAATTCCGGTAACACGGGATCTATCGGCACAAGTGAGGAAGAGGATGCGAAGGAACGTCAACGTAAACTGGCGTCTGAACGTTGGGATAATCCGATCATCGTGACTACGATGGTCGAATTCTTGGAAACGGTTATGTCGGCGCGTGGTACGAAACTTCGTAAATTCCACAACATGGCCAATAGCGTCATCATTTTTGATGAGATTCAGTCGCTTCCATTGAATATCATCAATCCGTTTAATGAAGTTGTGAGTTTTCTTTCGACGATATTGGACTCGACTATTCTGCTGTGCTCAGCTACGCAGCCTTTATTGGAACGAACGGCGCGAAAGAATCTGCGTCTGTCAGACGAGCCTGATCTTATCGACAATACTGATGGTTACGAAGAGAAGCTCAAGCGTACCCGGATTATTGCTTCACAGGAAAGCAAGAGTTGCGAGGAACTTGCGAACATCATATATGAGCAGGCACTTCGGAACGGCAATTGTCTGTCTATCGTCAACACGAAGAGTGAAGCGCGCAAAATGTATCAGTGTTTGCAAGAGCTCAATGCTGACGGGCAGTTTGAGTTGATTCATTTGAGTACTGCCATGTGTGGCAAACATAGGGCAGACCAGTTAGCGAGAATAAAGGTGTTAACTGATCCTCATGATTCCAAGCCGGTGATTTGCGTAAGCACGCAGCTTATCGAAGCGGGAGTGGACCTTTCGTTCGCATGCGTAGTCAGGGCGATGGCTGGTCTGGATAGCATTATGCAAGCGGCTGGCAGGTGCAACAGGAATGGTGAATCGAAAGAAATCAAGGATGTGTATGTCTATCCGTTGCAAGGTGAGGAAAGGTTCAAGGACTATCTTCCAGAGATTCACAGAGGCAAAAAGCTCACTTTGCAGATTATGGGTGAGCATCCTGATGCTGATCTGCTTTCTACTGGCATGCTCAATGAGTTTTATGGCATGCTGCTTCAAAGTGAGGATCGAGATGGCGGCAATAGTTTGCTGGATGGTCCGCTTTGGAAAAAGGAAAACGCTGGAAAAACGATTTATGAGTTGCTGGCATACAACGAAAGCCAACGTAAGCAATTCGAGAACAATACGATGGGGGAGAGATACAATCCGTTTTTTGCCCAGGCGTTCAAAACGGTCGGCAATGAATATCGTGTGATTCCGAAAATCACGCACAATGTTGTGGTTCCCTATGGCAATGCGATGGAATTACTGGATATGTTGGGCCACGGTGAGTTGAGGGAGAAGATTGCGATTCTGCGGCGGCTACAGGAATACACGGTTTCCCTTTTCGATTACGAATACAAGATTTTGAACGAAAAACATGCGATTTCCATCGCTAGCGAGGATTTCGATATTTGCGTTCTGAATGGAGATTATTACAAAGGCGAATATGGCGTGGTGACAGAGACGGACATGTCTCTGTTGATGATATGAAAGGGCAGTGGTTCTCCTGCAGGTCGATGGGAATCTGCAGGAGAGTTTCGTTTGGTAAATACGCATGTTGTACATATTTTCAATCCACGCCATGAATGTGGCGACAGTAGGAAAACCTACTTATACAAGAATAACTGGTTGATTGTTGATTGAGAAACACTCAAAGAGTTCTATGTACAACAAGTGTAAAATGTGCTATATTGACAGTGGCTGGTTGAGGGAACGATTAACGAAGGAGTTATATGCAACGACATCGCAACTCAATTGAATATGAGGTATCAGGCAGATATGCGTTGTTCTCGGAAGCAGCAACACGTGTTGGGGGTGAGAAATTTTCGTATCAGGTGCCAACGTACCAAGCTTTGAAAGGCATTACGGAAAGCATCTATTGGAAGCCAACTTTTATGTGGGTTATTGACGCTGTTCGTGTGATGAACAGAGTTCAGACTGAAGGAAAGGGAATTCGACCCATCAAAATGAGCGGTGGCAATGATCTTTCGTACTACACGTATCTCAAAGACGTGCGTTATCAGGTTTTGGCTCATTTCGAATGGAATGATCAGCGTGAAGATCTTGTCGCTGACCGCGACGAAAACAAACATCATAATATCGCCTTGAGATCCGTTCAGAAAGGCGGTCGCCGAGACATATTCTTGGGGACGCGCGAGTGCCAGGGGTATGTGGAACCATGTGAGTTCGGATCTGGCGAAGGGTTTTATGACGGTTATGGCGAGTGGAATATGGGATACATGTTCCATGGATTCACGTATCCGGATGAAAACGAGGACCACGATTTTATCGCCCGATTCTGGTCGCCTGTTATGTCCGACGGCATCATCGAATTTGAGCGTCCGGAATCCACGAAATTGGATGGACGAATTATCAGGAAAAACCAGAGCGTCAAGGAATTCGCTTTGGGGAGCAATCTGCAGCCGGTGGGAGAGGAGTGAGTGATGAGCCTGTCGAACAATCTGTTGCTTATCAACGAATCTGTGCACAACGCCGCCGGAAAAATTCCGAGAAGTGGCGACGGTTCTACGCTTGACATTAGGAAAGCCTTGATTCCTCCGGGGCATACGACACTTCCGACACTATTGACGCTAGGGGTAAACGAGAATGGTGAGATACTACGGCTTCTGAGGGAAAAACAAACGATTGTTATCCCGTGCACAGAAAGTTCCATGGGACGCACCATCAAGCCGGTACCGCATCCTCTGTTTGATCAGCTCCAATATCTCGACTTGCATTTCGACAAGGAGAAAACCTCCATGTATTTGGAGCAGCTTGCCGCTTGGAAAGGCGACAACGTCAAACTTAATGCCATCTATCGATGCGTCTCGGAACACAGCATCAGCGAAGAAGCCGCTCGATTCAATGTGGAAATAACCGAAAAAGACCGGAAAGCAGGTGTTTGCTTCGAAGTTGAAATTGGGCTGCAAAACTCAGATGTCTCGAACGATCCCGATATACAGGCGCAATGGATTTCTTATTTGTACCATGATCGACAGAAAAAAGGGAAGGATATGTTCGGAGAGGACCTATATGCTCCGATATTGAACTTCCCTAAGAAAATTGTCAGCGTAAATGGCAACGCCAAACTGTTATCGGCAAACGATTCAACGAATTTCACCTATCGAGGGCGCTTCGCATCCAAAGAGGAGGCTTTGCAAGTCGATGGTGAAACATCGCAGAAGATACATTCGACGCTGCAATGGTTGGTCAATAATCATGGAACGATTACCGATACCCAGGCCATAGTCATCTGCTCGGTGAAAAACCCCAACGAAAAGCCGAAGCTTGACCCTCAGGAAGGTTCTTATGATTTTGGCTCTTTGTTCTCATCGGATGTGGACGAGCCGGAAGCTCCCCGCAACGATATTGCAGATGCGCTGACCGCAACAAACTTTCAATACGCACAAGTTTTTTCGAAGGTACTACGCGGATATGGCAATGCTAACAAACTCAAAAAGCATGCCGACCCAATGATGATTGTCATTCTGGATGCGGCGACATCAGGGCGTTTGAGCGTTACATATTATCGTGAACTTTCAAAACACGAATATGTCGAAAGTATCCTGCGGTGGCATGTTGATGCGGCATGGCCGTTGAAAATGTACGACAAAGAAAAAAAGAAGTTTGTCGCATATGAAGGTGCGCCACCATTTGCCGACATCATCAGCTGCGCATATGACGTGTCAGACAGAAGCAGCAAAGCCTATAAACGTTTTGCGAAAAACACGAAAAAGCAGCTTATAGAATGCATGTTCGGAGGAGAATCGCTTCCCCGCTTCATATTGGACGCCACATACCACAGAGTCACTAAACCTATGGGATATGACGCTCCAGGAGCATGGCTAAGAGATTTTGAAATCGCATGCAGCCTATGGAAAAAACATTACATTGACGACGCGAGGAAGCAAAACAAACAGGAGGACACGATATCCATGTACCTTGAACCAACACGAAATGACCGCGACTACTTATACGGGAGATTGCTGGCACTCGCGGACCGCTTTGAAAACGGTGTCCTGTATAAGCAAGGAATCAGTGACACCCGTCCGACCAATGCCGTTAAGCTCATGAGCAATTTCGTCGCAAAGCCGTTTACAACATGGGGAACGCTGTGGAAGCAACTGATGCCCTACCTGAAATCGGCGAATGGCGCGCCCTGGTTCCAGAACAGCGTGGATGAGGTCATGGCGCTTTTCAAAGAAGGAGACTTCGAAGATAACCGTGCACTTTCACCGCTCTTTCTGCTCGGTTATTCATGCCAGCGAAGGGAGTCTATGCGTAAAGCGCAAGAAGCATCCCAGAAGAGCAAAGAAAACTAGTGTTTAGTTTTTGAAGTTATCGACGTTGATTATCAAAGAAAAAGTTAAGGAGTCATATCATGGCAGCTTTGGAAAACAAGATTGATTTCGCAGTCGTTTTTGCGTCTAATAATGCCAATCCTAATGGTGATCCGTTGAATGGCAATCGTCCACGAACCACATCGGAAGGGCTGGGCGAGGTTTCTGACGTTGCACTGAAAAGGAAGATTCGCAATCGCCTGCAAGATGCTGGTGAAACGATTTTCGTGCAGTCCGATGACCGTTCCGATGACGGCGCAAAATCATTGTCGGACCGTTTCAACACATATTTGAAAACCTTGCCGAAAGAAGAGCAGAAACAGAAGAACCTGGTGTTCCAGAAAGTGTGCGAACAGTGGCTTGACGTACGTGCGTTCGGACAAGTATTCGCATTCAAAAAAGCTAAGGATGTTGACGAAGTTTCCTTGGGCGTGCGCGGTCCGGTTTCCATTCAGGCTGCGTTCTCGGTTGAACCCATCGCCATTGACGACGTGCAGATCACTAAGTCAGTGAACAGTGAAACCACGGACACCGGTAAGAAATCCTCCGATACCATGGGAATGAAATACCGTGTTTCCGGCCGTGCGGTGTATGCGACGTATGGCAGCATCAGCCCACAGCTTGCCGAAAAAACCGGGTTTACTGCAGAAGACGCCGAAAAAATCAAGGAAGCTCTCGTCACGTTGTTTGAGAATGATGAAAGTTCGGCTCGTCCTGCGGGGTCCATGGAAGTGTTGGACGTTGTGTGGTTCACGCACAACAGCAAGTCAGGGCAATACTCTTCCGCCAAAGTTCATCGTTCCGTTTCCGTTAATGTGGACGGAACGGTGGCAGTGAATGGATCTTCTATTCCCGACTTGCGGTACGAAGTGATTGAAGGACGCTGAAGCGTTTGGAATTGAGAGAGTAAGGGGTGTTGCATGAAAGGGCCAGAAGGATATCCGGAAGAAGATTGGCTGGCCCTTTCGGGCATCCAGCATTTCTCATTCTGCAAACGACAGTGGGCTCTTATCCATATCGAACAGCTGTGGTCAGAGAATTATTTGACCACAGCTGGGCATCTGGAACATGAACGCGCCCACGATTATGCGGCTTCTGAATCTCGCGGCGATACGCTGATCATGCGGGATTTGAGAGTCTATTCGCGAGCGCTCGGCATAACTGGAGCCTGTGATGTTGTGGAATTCCATAAGTCTAATGATGGTGTTCCGCTTCACGGAAGAGACGGATTGTGGTTGCCATATCCGATTGAATACAAACACGGCAAATCCAAAACGATTGATGCTGATCGTTTACAGCTATGCGCGGAAGCGATGTGCTTGGAAGAAATGCTCGCGTGTGATATTCCTGAAGGTGCTTTGTTTTATCGACAGACAAAACGTCGTGAGCGGGTAAAATTGGACGAAGATCTTCGCAACATGGTCGAAGCTGACTTCTTGCAAATGCATGATCTTTTCTCCCGCGGATGGACTCCTAAAGTGAAACAGACCAGATCGTGTTCGTCATGTTCTCTACGGGATTTGTGCCTGCCTGAATTACGGAAGGTGAAATCGGCAAAAGCATATATCGAAGAACGGCTCAAGGAAAGCGGGGAGTGATGAAGCGGCTGTTAAACACGCTGTTTGTGATGACGGAAGATGCCTATCTTGCTTTGGAGAACGACAATGTTGTGATTCATCAGAATGACAAAACCTTGGCGAAAGTGCCGTTACGGTCAATTGAGGGAATCATGTGTTTCTCGTATAAGGGTGCTTCGCCTGCTCTTATGGGGCGCTGCGGCAAACTGGGCGTTTCTATGGCATTCTATTCACCGAGAGGCCATTATTACTGTTCCGTGTTAGGGGAGGAGAATCGTAATGTGCTACTTCGCCGTGAACAATTTCGAGTCGCGGATGACGAACAAAAATCTTTGTGTTACGCGAAATCTTTCATTGTTGGAAAACTTTACAATGCGAAATGGGTGCTCGAACGTACGAAACGTGATCATGCTTTGCGGGTAAATATTGACCGACTTGCCGAGCAGAGCGGCAAATTGTCGGCGGCATTGTTAGAAGCTCGGAAAAGTTTGACGGTTGATGAGTTGAGGGGTGTCGAAGGGCTTGCTGCCAAAGATTATTTCTACGCTTTTGACGATTTGGTCCTGAAGAATAAAGATGATTTCTTTTTCACCAATAGGTCGAGGAGGCCTCCGCTGGACAGACTAAATGCATTGTTGTCTTTTTGCTACTCCATATTGACGAATGATTGCATTGCGGCTTTGCAAGGCGTGGGGCTGGATCCGTATGTTGGTTTTATGCATACGGATCGGCCCGGGAGAGCCTCTCTGGCATTGGATCTGGTTGAAGAGTTTCGCCCGGTGTTGGCTGACCGCTTTGTGCTGACATTGGTTAATACAGGCGCTGTTAAGCCGGGGGATTTTGAAATACGGGAGAATGGTGGTGTGCTGCTGTCTGATTCCGGGCGGAAGAAAGTGCTTACGGCGTGGCAGAAAAAGAAGAGCGATCAGATTCTTCATCCGTTCCTGCAAGAAAAAATTTCATGGGGGTTGGTTCCGTATGTGCAAGCGCTGCTGCTAGCTCGATCGTTGCGGGGTGATCTTGATGATTACCCGCCATTTATGTGGAAGTAAAAGGTGCGTAGCTGTGTGTGGCGGTATGCGATGATTCGTGGTGATACGTTATTGGAGGTGAAAAACCATGATGGTTGTGGTTGCGTACGATGTGAGTACGGAAACCCCTGAGGGGAAGCGTCGTCTTCGTTTGGTGGCGAAGATATGCATGAAATACGGACAGCGTGTGCAGAACAGTGTTTTCGAATGCTCGGTGAGTCCTTCCGATTATCTGGTGTTGGTGCACGATTTGCTGAAGATTGCCAATACCGATGAGGACAGCCTGCGCTTTTATAAACTTGGCGCTCGATATGCGGATAGGATTGAGCATTATGGACGTGAACGGAGTTTGCCGGTTAATGATGTGATGATGATATAGCACAGGCAAAATGGCATGGTGCCATAACGATATGGTGTGGGGTATGCTGGGTTGAGCGTTTGAGTGTGCCGTCCGGTATTCAGAGTGTGTTTTCTAGCCAGCAGTATTGTGTTTTCGGCAAGGTGGCCGGTCTTGGAATGGTGTTTGTGCGAAGTGTAAGCGCTCATGATAAGGGACGTCTTTCGCACCTGAAAAACTATCGAAATCCGAATTGTGATTTTCGTGGGGCGTTTTGAAAACTAAATAATGGACATTAAAATGAGACAGAAAGCCAGTTGCTCGTTTTAGACATGTTGTTCGTCGTATCGGCGGTGTTGTTTGATATGCTTAAAGCTAGGCAGCTGGCTTGCGTCTCAAAAAGCGGACAAAAATGTCCAGCTGCACTGTCGCTCTCCTCATGGAGAGCGTGGATTGAAATTCCGGGTCGAAGCGTCCGTGGGTCAGTGGGTGGATGATGTCGCTCTCCTCATGGAGAGCGTGGATTGAAATTTGGTGCGGGTGTCCATGACGGTGCGGCATGCCTGTCGCTCTCCTCATGGAGAGCGTGGATTGAAATCTCGCGCGGCGCATGGTCTTGTCGATGCCGTTGGTCGCTCTCCTCATGGAGAGCGTGGATTGAAATCCGAGGTACGAGCAGAACGCGCCGCAGCGCGCGCGTCGCTCTCCTCATGGAGAGCGTGGATTGAAATGACTTGAGGTCTACCGGTCGCGTGCTTGGTTTGATGTCGCTCTCCTCATGGAGAGCGTGGATTGAAATCAAAACATGTTGGAAACCCACACGCCGCGGCCATGTCGCTCTCCTCATGGAGAGCGTGGATTGAAATACCGTCGTTGGTGCGGATGTAGAATTCGTCGCCGGTCGCTCTCCTCATGGAGAGCGTGGATTGAAATTATGACGTGCGCTATGGCGTCGTCGAGGTGCGCTGCGGTCGCTCTCCTCATGGAGAGCGTGGATTGAAATTCCGTCCCACCAGCTGACACCTCCTCCGTCCGGGTCGCTCTCCTCATGGAGAGCGTGGATTGAAATATCTGTTAACCGGGTTCACGACTCATGGACTTGGTGTCGCTCTCCTCATGGAGAGCGTGGATTGAAATGTCGAAGGACCAACCTGCCGATGGACCAAACAAAGTCGCTCTCCTCATGGAGAGCGTGGATTGAAATGAGACGGCGTAGTCAAAGATGCCCTTGAGGACGAGTCGCTCTCCTCATGGAGAGCGTGGATTGAAATCCGGATACAATGAGGCCGGAGCGGACACTACCGGTCGCTCTCCTCATGGAGAGCGTGGATTGAAATCGGGCACCGTATCTGCAGCTCTGGATGTGCCAGGTCGCTCTCCTCATGGAGAGCGTGGATTGAAATTGAGCGCTACCACACTACGCCATGTCAAGGAATTCCGTCGCTCTCCTCATGGAGAGCGTGGATTGAAATATCATGCCACTAAACGCATCCGATGAACAGCTATACAGTCGCTCTCCTCATGGAGAGCGTGGATTGAAATACCAGTAAGGGCACAGGTTGTTTGCGAGGCGAAAAGTCGCTCTCCTCATGGAGAGCGTGGATTGAAATCCGCGCTAGCGGCTCCCTAAGTGTTGCATCCTCGGTCGCTCTCCTCATGGAGAGCGTGGATTGAAATCGAATGTTTTGATTCCGAATGTTTTGATCTGTGTCGCTCTCCTCATGGAGAGCGTGGATTGAAATACAGTCCGATACCGTCAAGGGCGCGTCGAACCGGGTCGCTCTCCTCATGGAGAGCGTGGATTGAAATGTCATGGGCTCGTCCAACGGCTTGCCTGGAGCCGTGTCGCTCTCCTCATGGAGAGCGTGGATTGAAATCAAAGCTCCCGTCCTCCCTTTGCAGGATGCCGTGTCGCTCTCCTCATGGAGAGCGTGGATTGAAATAGCCAGAAATGGTTGGACCATTATTCATATCTAGTCGCTCTCCTCATGGAGAGCGTGGATTGAAATTTTCGCCACGTTCTGGCGGAATCCCCGCATTTGGTCGCTCTCCTCATGGAGAGCGTGGATTGAAATTTGTGTTTTCGAGGTGGAATGTCTTGTTTTGATGTCGCTCTCCTCATGGAGAGCGTGGATTGAAATGGGTTGCAACTGTTTGGACGCCTTGTTGTCGGAGTCGCTCTCCTCATGGAGAGCGTGGATTGAAATCCGGCTCGTCCGACCTCTCCCACAGGCGGCACGACGTCGCTCTCCTCATGGAGAGCGTGGATTGAAATTTGCGCTGAACATTGCCCTTGCGAAGGCATTTGAGTCGCTCTCCTCATGGAGAGCGTGGATTGAAATCGTGACTGTCACGGTGAGCGACGGCGTGAGAAGGTCGCTCTCCTCATGGAGAGCGTGGATTGAAATATCGACAATCTGGTTCCTAACGGCAACTTCGAGGTCGCTCTCCTCATGGAGAGCGTGGATTGAAATGCCTACGGAAACGTTGAGATGCTTGGCGAGCAGTCGCTCTCCTCATGGAGAGCGTGGATTGAAATTCCGGCTCATTCAACAAGAACCTCAACCTGCAAGGAGGTCGCTCTCCTCATGGAGAGCGTGGATTGAAATATGCAGGTATGGGGCACTTATGATACAATTTTTTGTCGCTCTCCTCATGGAGAGCGTGGATTGAAATAAGCCGACATTGTGGCAGTACGCGCGACGCCTTGCCGGTCGCTCTCCTCATGGAGAGCGTGGATTGAAATCAGGTGCGCCGCCAGATCTTCCCGGTCTGCGGGTGTCGCTCTCCTCATGGAGAGCGTGGATTGAAATCTTGCAGTCGTAGTAGGCTCCGCGGATCAGGTTACGCGTCGCTCTCCTCATGGAGAGCGTGGATTGAAATAACGCGCCCGCCCGCATCGAACTGCCGTTTAAGTCGCTCTCCTCATGGAGAGCGTGGATTGAAATCTCAAGGCTCGGCAGACTGCGGCGACGGAGATGTCGCTCTCCTCATGGAGAGCGTGGATTGAAATGCCGCTGCCGCTCCAGACATTGCCGCACTCATGGAGTCGCTCTCCTCATGGAGAGCGTGGATTGAAATTATAAGCCGTATCAGTTCCTCACGCAAGACGGCCAGTCGCTCTCCTCATGGAGAGCGTGGATTGAAATTTTGTGGGTCAGGAGCATTGCGTTGCCACGGTGGCGTGTCGCTCTCCTCATGGAGAGCGTGGATTGAAATTCGCTTCCAGCGGGATTTCGGTGATTTCGCAGCGAAACGTCGCTCTCCTCATGGAGAGCGTGGATTGAAATTGCGCAGCCGCAAGGCGCGCGCCTCCCACGGCAAGGTCGCTCTCCTCATGGAGAGCGTGGATTGAAATGGCTCAGAGCGTGGAATAAGTCATGCGCGTGCGAGTCGCTCTCCTCATGGAGAGCGTGGATTGAAATCTGTGTGCGGCCTGCCAGACGTCCCAGAGCCGGTAGTCGCTCTCCTCATGGAGAGCGTGGATTGAAATGCGTCGCGCACGCGCAAGCCACGGTGACACGCGCCGCGTCGCTCTCCTCATGGAGAGCGTGGATTGAAATGCGAACTCGTCCAGGAAACAGTGCAGGGGAGTGGCGGTCGCTCTCCTCATGGAGAGCGTGGATTGAAATCGATCCGGTAGACGCCGGACTGTTGTGTGACGGTGGTCGCTCTCCTCATGGAGAGCGTGGATTGAAATGTGGACTTGCAAGGACTGTGCTTATGCCGACACGTAGTCGCTCTCCTCATGGAGAGCGTGGATTGAAATAAGCACCCACTGAGCGTCAGCGCTGTTGCGGCGGCAGTCGCTCTCCTCATGGAGAGCGTGGATTGAAATTCGTGGGGCGAACCGCACGGTCAGCCATAGGACGGGTCGCTCTCCTCATGGAGAGCGTGGATTGAAATCAGTGGCTCTGCGGCCTGCTGCACGCGGTGTGGGTCGCTCTCCTCATGGAGAGCGTGGATTGAAATCAAAACTTCCGTCCTCCCTTTGCAGGATGCCGTCAGTCGCTCTCCTCATGGAGAGCGTGGATTGAAATTTGTACACCGTGTTTTTCGCTGCTGGCCGCATGCGTCGCTCTCCTCATGGAGAGCGTGGATTGAAATGGAAGTGAAGGCACGCTGAAGCGTCTTGTCATCCGGTCGCTCTCCTCATGGAGAGCGTGGATTGAAATTCCACGGTCGCGCCCAGCACGAACTGTCCGGGCTGGTCGCTCTCCTCATGGAGAGCGTGGATTGAAATGCCTCAGTCTTCCGAGACAACAGTGAGGGTTATCAGGTCGCTCTCCTCATGGAGAGCGTGGATTGAAATGTTGCGGACTTGACGAAACCGCCGAATCCCTGAGTCGCTCTCCTCATGGAGAGCGTGGATTGAAATAGCCGGCTTTTGCAATGCCTTTGCTTTGTGTGCGTGTCGCTCTCCTCATGGAGAGCGTGGATTGAAATGCCGAGGGATGGACCGTTGGCGGGCGCTACGTCCGTCGCTCTCCTCATGGAGAGCGTGGATTGAAATGCATGTCTCGCAGAGGATTGCGTCGCAGCCGTAGGGTCGCTCTCCTCATGGAGAGCGTGGATTGAAATGTAGCACACCTCAGATAGATGCGCAGCGGCCGGTCGCTCTCCTCATGGAGAGCGTGGATTGAAATTGGATTGACACGTTGGAGCGTGCAATCCGCACCGGTCGCTCTCCTCATGGAGAGCGTGGATTGAAATTATCTCGAAATGGGCGGATTGCGCGCCATGGGCGAGGTCGCTCTCCTCATGGAGAGCGTGGATTGAAATGAGAATCGCGGCGATCTCCCTGCTGCGGGCATTGAGTCGCTCTCCTCATGGAGAGCGTGGATTGAAATATTACCCCTCAAACGGAAGCGCCGGCACCGTTCGTCGCTCTCCTCATGGAGAGCGTGGATTGAAATCGTGACCATCTTGGCCGTCCTCCGCGCAACCAGTCGCTCTCCTCATGGAGAGCGTGGATTGAAATTCTCTGCTTCAAGCTACCGCAGATGGGGATTGGGTCGCTCTCCTCATGGAGAGCGTGGATTGAAATGTCAACACGTCTTCAAGCGACGTATTAATAATGCGGTCGCTCTCCTCATGGAGAGCGTGGATTGAAATCATCCCACACGGACAACAGGGAATATGCTTGATTGGTCGCTCTCCTCATGGAGAGCGTGGATTGAAATTGGAGGGATCAGGCGTATGGTCCGAATCATTCGGTCGCTCTCCTCATGGAGAGCGTGGATTGAAATTTCGGCGAGCGTGACGCATGGCAGAAGATCGCCGCAGTCGCTCTCCTCATGGAGAGCGTGGATTGAAATGACTCGGATCTGGATGATGTGGCGCGAACCATCGGTCGCTCTCCTCATGGAGAGCGTGGATTGAAATCGCGACACAGGGCAATATTCGTAACGCCGTGGACAGTCGCTCTCCTCATGGAGAGCGTGGATTGAAATCGTAAGGCGATTCCCCACCAGTCTGCCACGCGATTGGTCGCTCTCCTCATGGAGAGCGTGGATTGAAATTTGAGCATGCGGAGCATGACGTTGGCGGTCGTGTCGCTCTCCTCATGGAGAGCGTGGATTGAAATCGGTGTCTGCATCGTTCTGGCCGCCGCGTGGATGTTGCTCTCCCTGTTTATGTCCAGTGTTCCCCGCACATGCGGGATTCCACATGTGCGGGACTGCTAGCAACGGAAAACCAGGGTTTTTGTCCGCTCGGGGCGACTTCAACGGTAATACGAGCAGGAACTGCGACTGGGTGTTTCGCATGGGGTCGCTTCTGAAAGCTATGTAAAAGAAATAGTGTATGTGAAAACGGTCGGGTGGGTGCGGATGCACGAGAAATTGGCTAACCTGTCGAATTTCTGTTTTACTTTGGTCGTTCATCTCGTGAGTGGTCGTCAAGCTAGACATATTGTGTCCCATGGGATGCAACATGTCATATGGAAATACATATGACTGGCGAATATCGCCAATGGTTCAGCCGGATAAAGGACCGGAACGCAAAAGCCCGAATCAGCGCGAGACTCCGATTGCGCTTCTAGATGGGGCGGCCGGTGGGTGACCTGCATACGGTTGGTGACGGGGCCAGCGCGCTGAGGTTCAATTTCGGTCCCGGCTACCGTGTTTGCTCCGCGCAGAAGAGCGACTCGCTCATGTTGCTGCTTTATCGGTGGCCGAGCTTGACGATTCGGCGTTGCGGCAGGCCGTAATCGGCGATATGACCAAAGCGAAGGGTATGGGGCAGATCACGAAGGAGGCGGGTGTGGGACGTGAAAGCCTTTACAAGAGCCTCGACAGGAATGTCAACCCGAGCTTCCATACCATTATGAAGGGATCGTGCACGCTCTCGGCGGCAGGCTGACAATCCAACCCGCATAAGCTTGACTTTACGACCATCATGCAGTGGCCGCCCGAGCATTGGAAAAGGGCGATCGCTGACCATATTGTTGCGACATATGTGGAGAGATGTTCGTGGTGAGCTTGACGTACATAACATCGTAAAACTTCGGTCGTCTGGTTTGTTCTGCGGCTCATCAGTGAGGGAAAATGCTTAATTATGCCGCCTATCTCGCCTATATATGGCAGATTTTGAGGTTCGTACGGAGGCTTCTCGCTTATATATGGCAGGTGTACGTGCGAAAAGCGCCAAAAACATGCCCCCTAAGTGGCTTTTCTCGAAGGGCATGTGCCATATATAAGCGAGAAACTTCCGGTCAAGATGCCAAATCTGCCATATATAAGCCAGATATCGCGGTTCAGTTCAGATGAACTGGGTATATGTCCATAAATTTCGACGATTAGGGTGTATCAAGAGTTCCGAGTTGGTTTCAATGACAATCCGAGGGGGTGAAAACGAGTTTATGGGCACGCGTGCGGAGTCTCAGATGCGCAGAACTCCTCACGCAGCGCATATCACAATCCCAGCCAGGCGCGTAGGTCACGAATTTCCTGATCGCAGATGCCGTGGCCCATTCCCGGATATTCGAAATACGTGAGATTGCCGGTTTGCGCAAGTTTGTTGTGCGCGCACTGTTGGTCGGCTAAAGGAATTGTGCGGTCTTCGCTGCCGTAGCAGAGTGCGAATCGCGTGCGTCCGGTCGCGGGCAAAGGCTCAGCGGTTTCGCCTTTGAATGATGGGCTCATCAGAATCGCCATGTCGAACGCATCGGGATGTTCTGCAACCATGCGATACGACAGGTATCCGCCCTGCGAAAACCCGATCAGTACCTTGCGGAAATGCGCGTATGCGGGCGAATCCAGCAATCGTACGACGGCGTCGCCTACGGCACTGCACTCACGTCGACGCTCTTCTACGGAACATCCATCTGGATACCAGTAGTAGCTTCCGATGTAAGGACGTTCGTACGTGCCTCGGAACGACAGATAATTCGGATGCTGGGCAGGAGCAATGGAGTTGTCCGTTGAAGATGCGTCTTGCTTCGGAACATCATAAATCGCATCAATAATGCGGATCATCTCATTTTCATCATTGCTGAATCCATGAAATCCCAAGAACAGCAGATCATCGCCGGCTATTTCGCAGGCGGCCGTCTCAATGCTGGTACTCACGTTCAAACGCATGTCATCCTCCCATCGCATGTCGATAGTATGCAGATTTCCAACGGCACCATAACGGTGGACAGCGAAGTGGGGAAGGGCATGACGTTCACCGTTATGCTGCCGTTGGTTGAGGAAAACACTGAATATGTGGCGAAGTTTACAGCAATCCATCCGCATGCAACGCGCCATACATGCGGTCCAGGCATTCGACCAGCAGCGGATACGGCATTGCTATGTTCACGCGCACGCATCCGGCACCGGTCTCGCCGCATGAACGCCCGTCGGTCAACGCCACTTGCGCCTTCTCAAGGAAGTATGCGGCCGGATCGTCGATGCCAAGCGGCGAGAAATCAAGCCATGCGATATATGTGCCCTGCGGTTTGATATAGCCGACGCCGGCGAACCTTTCACGCATCTGCTCGTCGAACAACGCCAAATTCCTGCGCACATAGGCAAACGCATCCTGGAACCACAGGTCGCCTTCGTTATATGCGGTGGTGGTGGCGATTGCGCCGATGGTGGCGGTCTGATGTTCGCTCCACTCCGCCTTGACCGCCCACATGTCACGATCCGCAGGATTGGTAAGCAGCACCTGCGCGCACTTCGTGCCCGGAATATTGAACGATTTCGACGCGCTGGTAGCGGTCATCGACTGTAATGCGGCCTGCTCGCTGATGGTGGGGAACGGAATGTGCTTGCCCTCAAACACGAACGGCGCATGAATCTCATCATTGAAAATACGCACGTCATACTGTGCCGCAAGATCGCTCAGACGCAGCTCCTCCTCCAAGGTGAGCACTTTGCCGATCGGGTTGTGCGGGTTGCAGAGCACGAACGCATGGCATCCGGCCGCAAACGCGCGTTCGATGGCGTCGAAGTCGAACACCCATTGTGCCTCTCCGGTTTCGGCGTCGCCGCTTTGCAGCATTTCGATTTCGATCACGTCAACGTCGTACAGTTTCGGAACGCTCAAAAACGGCATGTAGGCAGGCGTCGGCACGATCACGCTGTTGCCCGCACCGACCAGTTCACGCAGGAAAAGCTCATAAGCTTCGAGTACGTCGGGAACCACGCGAATAATGCTCGGATCGACATCCCATCCGTAATGCGAGCGTTGCCATCCTGCGCATGCTGCTGCCACGCGCTGTTTCCAGGGTTCGGGAATGTAGCCGAGTTTGCAATGGTCGCAGGCGTTGTCGATGGCTTCTTGGATGCAGGGAGCCAGGCCGTAGTCCATTTCGGCGATGAACGCGCCGATGCAGCCGGGGTAGCGTGTCCACTTGTCGGAGCCGACTGCGGCAAGATCGGCTGCGGTGGTGTGGTCGATGGCGTCGGCGTCAAAGCCGGAACCGGTACGATGCTTCATTTCCATGATTTCTTCCATGGTTCCAGCATGACGTACCGATGCTTGCACGAACAGTGTGTTCTTGTACTGAAAGCAAAGACTGTTATGAAGTTTTCTTATATCAGATGCTTTTGCTATTCAATTATTAATCTGATTATGACGATATAGCAAAATACTGGAAACAATTGTTTGCTGCAGTATTCCGCGATTGCGAATAAGCACGGATATCAAACGATGAATCAGATGTTTTCCAAATACTGGTGTGACGCCCTTTCGATTTCGTCTTTGACGCGGGCCACTGCCGGTCGGTCGTCCACTTTTCTTGTGACGAAACAGACTGTGCGGAATGCGTTGTTGTCGGCGATTGGCAGTGCGGCCAAATCGGGTTGGATTCCAGCGGTTGTGGCTAAGCGAGATATGATCGAGACGCCCATGCCGACTTCCACCAGATTCTGCGTGGCCCAAAAATCGTCGGTCGAATGTGTGATTTCCGGTGTGAAGCCGGCGGCACGCGCCAACGACACCAGATTCGCCTGGCAGGTTTCGCAGCCGGCGATCCACTGTTCGCTGCGTGCCGAAACCAATTGGACCGGCAGGTGCGAGCTTTCGTACTGGCGCGCGATCGCATTGTTCGCGCCGATCAGCAGCATCAGCGGATCGACACCGAAAGGAGCGACTTCCAAATCGTCCGGTCCGGCCAAAGCGGGGAGTGAATTGTATTGGAAGATGATCGCGCAATCGGCAAGCCCCTGTTCCAACGCCTCCATGGCCTCAGGCGGCTCCATCTGCATGAGGCTCACGCGAATGTCGGACGTTTTGCTGATATGCACGAGCACGCGTGCCACGAACGACGAACATACCGATGGAGGAGCGACCAAACGAATATGCGTCGATCCGTTGCGCTGGTACTCTTCCACATCTTTGACGGCTTGGGTGACGCGATTGTCGATGAGCTGCCCGTGGCGTGCCAGAATACGGCCGATCGGAGTCAATTCCACGCCATGCGACGTGCGCTGCACGAGTTTTGCGTCAAGTTCGCGTTCGACCTTGCGGATCTGTTGGCTGATGGCCGGTTGCGACCAGCCGGTTTCGCGCGCGACCGCGGAGAACGAACCCAAACGTTCCACATTCCACAAGGTCACGAGAATCTGCGGGTTCAGTGTTTTCGTGCTGAATCCCGTGGCATTCGCGGTGATGCTGATGTCGGTGTTCGTGTTGGCGTTTTCGCGCGTGTTGCTATCGGCTGGAGTGTTCATATGAGGGTAGTGCTCAACTTTTTAGGAATGCGGGGATGGCCTCGGCTGCCGCATAGCCCGCGCGGTACATGCGTTCCAAACCTTCGAACGACTTGCTCAACGTGTTCAGGCCGTACAGGCTTTCCGGCGCGAGGATGAGCACGCGGCCGTCCTGCTCGTATTCCTTGGCCAGCGCCACTTCGTCGTTGTACGTCTGATAACGGTTGAGCAGTTTTTCCGCGGCTTCGGGGTGGCTGCGCTTCAAAATCCTGGCCGGGCCGATGTCCCTCTTCTGTTCGCGTACGGTGTCTTTCGGGCGGGTGAGTATCACCACGATGCGGTCGTGGCCGTCATCGATGGCCTTCTGCACCGGAATCGGATCGGCGATGCCGCCGTCGTAATAGGGGACGCCATCGATCGCATACGGTTCGCAAGCTACCGGCACCGCTGATGACGCCTTCAGGATGTCGAAATTGTCGTAGCCCACGTCGGATTTGCCGAAATACTTCGTGGAGCCGTCTTCGGCGTTGCACGCAACCACGGTGAAACCGGTCGGGTTGGCTTCGAAAGCCGCGTAGTCAACCGGATTTTCGCCATCATGATTGCTGAGCGTGCTATACACGTAATCGAGGTTGGCGAAATTATGGTTCTTGACATAGCTGTCGAAGCTCGCGTATTCCTTGCGGAACGCGTACTGCGTGTAGAACGTGTGGTTGCGCCCATGCTGCTTCGCGATGAACGAAACCATGTTGGCGCTGCCGGCGGAAACACCATAGCAGTGGTCGACGCTGATGCCGTCCTCAAGCATGCGGTCCATCACGCCCGCACCGTAAATCGCACGGAAACCGCCGCCGACGTCGATCATTGCCGTCCTGTGAGCCATATGCGTCCCGTCCTTTCGCCGTTCGTCCCTTTTGCGGGTTTCAATCGACTTTACGCGGTCTAATTGACGTATTTTTGCGTGTTCGGTCATTTCTTATCGAAGGACGACGTAAGATATCTGCGAATAATCAACAAAAATGGAGTGGAGAAGATATCAATGAACGAAGCTGCACTGCCTCAGTCGACGGTCCACATCGCCCAAGCTGATCCGGACGGGATTCTGCTGGTGATTCACGCGGGTGCCGGCAATCGTGGCAAAAAGGATACGCCGGAACGTCGTGCCCAGGTGGAGCAGGATTTGAACAGGGCTCTTGAAGCTGGCTATGCGTTGCTGGAGCAGGGGGCTCCGGCGGAGGATGCCGTGTGCGCGGCTATCCGTGTCATGGAGGATGCTCCGGAGTTCAACGCTGGTCGTGGCGCTGCATTGACGAGCGAAGGCATCGTATCCATGGATTCCTGCCTGATGACCGGTGTCGATGGCGAGGTTGGTTCCGCGTGCGGTCTGACCACGTCTAAGAATCCGATCAACGTAGCGCGTGCCATCAAGGAAAAGACCAAGCATGTCATGTTTGCCAAGCCTGGTAATGATTTGCTTAAGGAGTGGGGAATCGAACTGTGCGACAGTGATTATTTCATCACTCCGGCACGTCAGGAATCCTTGCGCGAGGCGCAATCCAACGGCGATGAGTGGGAGAAGCATGGCACCATCGGCGCTGTCGCCCGTGACTCGTCCGGCAACATCGCTGCCGGCACCTCCACCGGTGGCATTACCAACCAGATGCCGGGACGCGTCGGCGATTCGCCTCTGCCGGGCTGTGGTACCTATGCCAACAACGATTCCGTCGCGATCTCCTGCACCGGCATCGGTGAGGCGTTCGTCAAGGAAGTCGCTGCGCATCAGGTTTCCGATCGTGTTCTGTACGCCAAGGAGGAGCCGGTCGAGGCTGCGAAGGCGGCGCTGGATGGTGTCGCCCGTCATCATGGAGATGGCGGTATGATCGTCGTTCCGGCTCATGGTGAAGGCGCAATGGTGTTCAATAGCGAGATGATGAACTGCGGTTGGAAGTCTCCGAAGGGCAGCTACGTGCAGAGTTGATGCTGTAGTGGCAAACCGGCAAAACAAGCCACAAAAGTACGGTGGGGTTCGAATCCATGAAGGATTCGAACCCCACCGTACTTGAGCTCCCTATCTGGCCGGCGAATCGTTCGTCCGCCGGCCAGAAACATCACTTAGTGATGGTGTTGTAGGTAGGCAGATTGGTGTAATCGAACGATACGTTCTTCACGTTCGTCGCGGACGCGGCGGCGACGTTGTCGTTCCACAGCGGAATCACCGGAAGATCCTTGGCCAGCACTTCCTGCGCCTTGGTGAAGTCCTCGGTCCGCTTCTTTACGTCGGTCTGGGCAAGTGCGGCATTCAGGAGCTTGTCGAATTCCGCACTCTTGTAATCACCATCGTTCGAACCATGACCGTCAGCGGAGCTGGAGGCGTATAGCGGATTGAGATAATCCTCAGCGGATGGGTAATCCAGCATCCAGCCGGCACGGAACGCGGTTTTGATGGTGCGGTTGGTCACCTGGTTACGCACGTCGCTGAACGTGGCGTACGGCTCGCCAGCGGCGTCGATGTCGAGTGTGTTCTTGATCTGGTTGCACACGGCATCGACCCATTCCTTATGGCCGCCATCGGCGTTATAGGCGATTCGGAAGTTGCCGGACCATGGCTTGATGGCATTGGCTTTCTTCCAGAGTTCCTTGGCCTTGGAAGCGTTGTATTTCAGGTTGCTGCCGTTCTGTTCCAGTTTCTTCACATATTCGGGGACGAGCGGTGAAGTGAAATCGGTGGCCGGGGTCTTCGTGTTGTTGTAAACCTTCTTGACGATCTGGTCGCGGTCGATGGCCATGGAAATGGCCTGACGACGCAATTGGCCTTCTTCGTCGTTGCCGAAATGCTCAAGACGTTCCGGAATGACGAAGGACTGGAATGAGGATCCTGCCTGGCTGTAGGCGATCACGCTGGAATCCTGGCGGAAGGTCTTCACCGCGGACTGTGGAATCTGATCCATCACGTCGAGGTTGCCGGACAGCACGTCGGAGTAAGCGGAATCCTCATTCGTGTAGACGCGGTATTCGATGCCTTTGTTGGACACCTTGCGGCTGCCCTTATAATCCTTGTTTGGTACGACGATGATGTTCTTGTCGTGGGACCAGGACTTGAACTTGTACGGACCATTGCCAATCGGAGCCTGGCCGAACTTCTTGATGTCCTTAAATGCCACGCTTGGCAGCGGGAACATGGATTGGTGCGCGAGCTTGGTCGGGAATACGGAATCAGGCTTGTTCAGCTCGACGACCAGCGTGTAGTCGTCCGGGGTGGAAAGACCGGAAAGTGTGGCCTTCGGATCGACGTTCGGATCCTGCAGTTCGTCATAGCCCTTGATGGTGGAGAATCGGCTTGCGGTCTTCTGCGCGTTCTTCACGTT
>OGWR01000031.1_pt1 | contig 101374 bp, 109 predicted proteins | sample 1576061 | NCBI WGS metagenome assembly OGWR01 (sample SAMEA3541511, study PRJEB24748) | human gut metagenome | biome: human gut; feature: human-associated habitat; material: faeces | place: China | collected 2012 | reverse complement strand
AGATATTTGATGGTGTTATATTGTAAGTGTTGACCACTTAGGGGACTAAACAAACATCCACCTGAAAGATGAAATATTGTAAGAGAAAGCAATGCTGAATAGTGAGTCCACTGAGTAAAAGAGTAATTTATTACACACTATACAACAGGTGGTATATCTTAGTAGCCAAGTCTGAGGGACTTACAACTATTAACCGAGTAAAGGAACATTAATAAGACAGTCAGCTTATTTAAGGAATATTACATGGGCGGATATAATAACATCAATATCAAAGGCACATTAGCTCAGTGGTTAGAGCATCACACTGATGATTTTAAAGGTAGTTATTGTGAGGGTCACTGGTTCAAATCCAGTATGTGCTTCAATTATTAACAAATTAACTTGTAAACATATATGGAACAATCAAATTACAGAAGAAGAACTTATACTCCAGAAGAAGATGCAATTATTATTAATTGTGTTAAAGAGTCTCCTGATAATATATCCAGAGCTTTAAGACAAGCCTCACAATCAATTGGGAGAACTTATAAAGCTGTTTCTCAACACTATTATAAATATTTGACTGAGCCAAATCATAATAACAGAACAAATGCTTGTTTTATGACTGTAGGCAAGGAGCAAGTAAATGTAAATAGGAAAATAACAAGAGAAGGACAATTTGCAACAAAGCAGAATCCAACTCCAAAACCATTATCAAAATGGAGAAGGATACTAAATATCATATTTGAGTGATTATGGCTAAGAAATATAAAAGAGAGAACTGCAACTCTACATTGAGAGCTACAGTTACAGATGCTTTAGGCAGAACAGTTTCACTGTTTGGAACACATGCTTTTGAATGGTCAATAGTAATTGCATCAGACAATAGCATCACAATGCAGACCTTTAAGAAAGGTGATATTGCAAGAAAAGAGTTCAATAAATACAAAAGAAAAAGATAATGGAAGACATGATAAATACTGAGAATGTAGTGACTGTAATAATGGTCATTGCATTCTTTGCATGGTTATTCATGAAAGACCAGAAAGGAGCAGGAGAATGAAGAAATTCAAACTAATTATCAAGGGTGTGTTACTATATGTAACCACTCTTGTTACCTTATTATATATGATGGGTATTGACAGTATTTATGATAATGGATATTTCTTTCATGGTCTTATACTTGTATTAATACTTATTGGAGTGTGTTATAAAACTATTAACAAAGAGGAGCTTGAGATACTTACATTAAATAGGTATTTCAGCCTCCTTGAGGATAAATTCAATTAAATTATAATCAAATGGTACGGACAATTTATGTAGTTTTTACAAACATAAGGATTTATTTTAAATATGTGTTTATAAAGGATTTCATTTTATTTATGTTTTTAGAGTAGCTCATGTTGTGAAACACAGCTACTCAAACTACTAAGGTGACATAGTATAAGTCTTAATTGGAAGAGGAAAGCCTTAGTAGTATCTGCCCTCATAGTTTAAGAGCATAAAACAATTCTCTCCTAAAGAATAGTTACCAGTTGGATTCTGGTTGAGGGTACTCAATTTTAGTTCGGGCAATAGTAATATTGCTACAGGAGGCTGGTATGTGAATATAGGTCTCCTTTTGTGATGTCTCCATAGTTCAAGGGAAAGAACAATAGTCTTCTAAACTATATATCTGAGTTCGAGTCTCAGTGGAGATACAATGGGGGATTTAGCTCACTATTTCTACTAAGCAGGGGAACCTAAAGGAAAAGCAAAATGTGATGCTTATGGGCAAGCCATAACCACTTAATGCAAAACTTAAATGTGGAGGTACAAAGAAGAAGTTACGTGACTTTTATAATTAAGTTTCAAGAGGAAACTGATTTGACTTTGTTAGGACATTCTTTCAATATGAAATGAATCCATTTACCAAGGGGCATAATTTGGATTTGATTACTGGTTATTTAGTAAGAGAACATGCAGAGACAGTTGGAGAGACAACAAACAATTAACTGACAACACTTATAGAGTTGCTGCCTAAATAGGCTGAGCAGCACTTGCTTGGAAACAGAAAGGTGTAATCCTGCCCAAACAGATAGTTCTCTGTTTCATGGGTTTGTGGCAGTAGATAGAACAGAAATAGAGTGGTGGATTGTGTTGATTTCTGGTCAACCCCAGTGGATAACCAACCACATATCAAAGAGGTAAGCATGTGAAATTCTTTTATTAAAGATTGGTAAGACGAGGGTTCAAATCCCTCATGCTCCACACTTGTAAATGGTTTTGAAAGGGTCTGCGATACAATAAATACAGAACCCAATTGCTAATAGGTAAGCTATAAAGGGTGTTATAGGGTCAGACATTTCTACCTTGTAAATCACAAGAAATGGCAAAAAGTAAATTCTTAACAAACAATTATATGAAAGACTTTGAATACTATGGCTTATTTCTCACAGAAGAGAGTAAGACCAAATTGAAAGCATGGTTATGGGAAAATGACTATGATTTCAACAATGACCTTATAAAGGGAACACTTCCTGAGAATTGGTATTTGGACCATTGTACATTATTGCATAGGTCTCAACTAACATGGGATAATAGTAATCTTCATGATTTTCTAATAGATAAATTACATGAGGACTTTAAAATCAAGGTTATAGGAATAGGAACATCTGATAAAGCTATGGCTTTTAAGGTAAATATATTCCCTTTAGTATCTGTAAATAAAACTCCACACATAACTATTTGTACATTCAATGGTGGTAAGCCAGTAGATAGTAATAATATTACTGAGTGGAAGGATATTAAACCAATTATTGTTGAAACTAAACTTGAGAAGAGATAATAAATGTTGAACTAAAAAAAAAACATGACTCAGTTTGTATTTGAATTTATCCTTGTGGGATTAGTAGGAGGATTATTAGGAATCTTCTACAGAAATTGTTTAAAGGTGGAAGATATGATATTCTACTGGTGGTATGTAATACTCAAGAAATGGGTAAAGAAATCAGAGATGTATTGTGATATAGATGGGTGTCATACACCTAATATATGGCATAGATTCTTAGGTTTCATTGCTTATCCTCTTGGTTTCTGTATCTATTGTAGTACTACATGGATAACATTCTTCTTATGTGCATTATGGTTATTTAATTGGGAATCATTACCTGATTGGAACCTAATAGTAATAGGAGTACTGGCTGCAATAGGTGTACAACATTTAATAGTAGCTTGTGCTTGCAGATTCTTAATATTTAAACATCCTGATTTAGATGAAAACAACATTTGATTATGGCAATGATTATTTGCCTGAGATTTGGTATTAAATAACAAAAGAATGTTAAAGGTGGAAATATATTTGCATATATGAAACCTTTGACATATCTTTGCAGAGTGAAAAATAAACAAGATTAAATTTTAGTGTATGTGTTCTAAATTAAATCCAAACATTAAGCCAACTTCAAAGTTGGATACAGAAAGACTGGCTGGAGGTTCAGGTGCATTGGCAGCTAAACAGAGTAATGTAGCATTACTGAGAAGGGCAGTATTAGCTAATCTTCTTTGGGAAGATGTAGCATATATGGATGGTAAGAAGGTAGCAGAAGAAATTAAAAGATTAATACCTTTGTGCCCTGCCATTGATGTGTATAATATTGCTCTTGAAGCAAGATTAATGCAGAAGCTGAGACACACACCACTGTTTATAGCAGTGGAAATGTGCAAATATCCTGAACATAAGTTATTTGTAGCTGACTTGTTGCCTAAGATTATTACAAGGGCTGACATGCTTACAGATTTCTTGGCATTATATTGGAAGGATGGTAAAAAGCCTATCTGTAACCAAGCTAAGAAAGGATTAAGTGCTGCCTTTCATAATTTCAATGAATACAAGTTGGCTAAATATGACAGGAATGCAGCTATTAAGCTGAGAGATGTTATGTTCTTATGCAGACCTAAGCCAAACAATGATTATGAAACCAAGTTATTCAAGAAAGTAGCTGATAGAACTCTTACACCACCTGAAACATGGGAAGTATTATTGTCTGCTGGTGAAGACAGGAAAGAAACTTGGACTAAACTAATCTTTGAGAATAAGATTGGTGGTCTGGCTATGTTGAGAAACATAAATAACATGAAGAAGGCTGATGTTGATAGGAGAGTTATTGTTGAGGGATTGACAAGACTTAAATCATCAATGTTATTGCCTCTTGACTTCTTGAAAGCTGAAAGAATGAATCCTGAGTTCAGCAGAGATATTGAAGATGCTATGTTGGAATCATATAAGAATCTACCTAAACTTCCAGGTAAAACCTTGTTTATAGTAGATGTCAGTGGTTCTATGGGTAGTCTTACTTCTGGTGGGTCACAATTCAACAGAATGGACCAAGCATGTGCAATGGCTATGTTAGCTATTAATCAGTGTGAGGACTATGAACTTGTGGCTACAGCAGGTGCAGATGCCCTAAGAAAGCAAGCATCTGAACATATTAAATATCCTCAAAAGGGATTTGGTGTATTCAAGCAAATCATGGACACAAGAAATAATATTGGTGGTGGAGGTATATTCACCAAACAATGTTTAGACTGGTGTAAAGCTAAGTTTAAAGATGTCCACTTTGATAGAATCATCATCTTCTCAGATTCACAGGACATAGACCACATGTATAATAAGTCTATCCTTCCTGAGCCTTTTGGTACTTACAATTACATTTGTGATGTGTCAGCCAATACAAAGGGAGTGAATTATAGAGGTAGATGGACTGCTGAGATTTCAGGTTGGTCAGAACATTTCCTAACTTATATTGCAGCTTTAGAAGGCTTGCAGAATAAGTTTGAGGAACAGTAAATATAATGTTGTATAGTGTATAATAGACTTACTTCAAGCTAATATGGATATAGTTTACCAAACAATAGTCTGTTAGTTGTTCTTACAACATTAACTTATAAAACTAAGGTTATGCTCCAGTTGCGCATATTAAAACAGCCTAAAGGGACTGTGCCTTAGTTTTAAAAATACAATGCCATTAGTGTGTTACAGATTTACATCAATAATCTCTTAAATTATCTACGATAATCTGTTAAATGTTCTATGGCATATTTCGGAGGGATAGCTCAGTTGGTAGAGCAGTTAGAAATCATACTTTAATCATGGTTCCACAGTAATGTGTTGGTGTAGATTAGAGTTACTTCAAAAGCATGTTGAAAGCTACGGGTCATTGGTTCAATTCCAATTCCCTCCACAAAATCACCAGACTTCACAGGGGGTAATGCCAACAGGAGTTCATAATACTTAGAAAGCATTTAGTTGTGGTTCAGGAATAAATGGTGATTAAATTAAAATGGGGATGTGGTGAAATAAAGCAAGTTTTATCCTCTTCAAAAGGTGTTGTAGAATATTCTATCTTTTAAAGGCTATCAGTTTAATTACTGGTAGCCTTTTCTTTTATGCACATTCATGTGATAATTAAGATATGTTTTACTAAAAAAAACAATGAAAAATGAAAAGAGTGGAGCTGAGAGCTTCGCAGAAAACATGAGAGAAAAATTAGGTCTTAACAAACCACTTCCTAAAGAAGTAATGGATGATTTGAGGGAAGGTGTAATTGACCTTGGTAAAAAGACAGGTGATACCAATGCAGAAGATGTATTGGACAATTGCTTGATTGAATTAAGAAGATTAAAAGACAACCAAAGCAAGGCTATTGTAATTACTTATCTACTTGGTACTCTGCCTATGGACTTGCAGAAATTCATTGCAGACCAACAGCAAAAGATTGTTGTTGCTCTTACAGCTAAGAATTTGGTAGGTGAAGGTCCAGAAGCCATGTTGGGTATGCTTCTTATGGGAGCTATGCTTGGTAATAAAGATTCAGATGAATAATGAAATCAAAGTAAGTCTCAGTGTCACATTACAAGGTAGTGTGATGCTGAGCCAAGAGCAGGCTAAAGCTCTTGAGGAAGAAAAAGTAGGCACAGGTTATGATACTTTCTCTATGAGAGTAGAAGGTAAGAAGAGTGATGGTAAGAAGGATATTCAAACTATTACTGTAAAAACCAGAAAGTGTAAACCTGCTGGTCAATCTCTCAACCTTAGTATGGATGCTTATGACTACATGACAGGGAAAGAGGCTCCTCACTTTGTTAAACCCAGAGATTGGAAGAAACTTACTAAGAAACAGAGGCTTGAAGCACATCTCAAAAGGATATGTGAAGAGCTTGGTGGAGTAAGTTTCACCTATGCTGTATTGGGTAATTAAATCATTTATAGTGTAGGTAGTATGTTATTTGTATCAATTATAGTAGGATTGTTAGGTATTATCTTACTAATAAAGACTTTTGTTAGGTACCACCCTTATTTTGACTTAATCACAAGCTATAACAAGTATATACTATTGCTATGGTATGATAAGGATGGTGGAAGAACTTACATAAAACTATTGGAAATATGAGCAAAGGGAGAGTTTTAACTAAGAAGAAGTGGAGAAATGGGCAAAGAAGAAAACCAAAGAATACCTATAGAAGTTTCAAGTTTCCAAGAACAAGCAGGTTCCATAAAGAGTTTGATGGAGTTCACTTGTCTATGAGAGATTCTTGGAAGATACCTATTGATTTAGAATGGACAAAGTATTAGAATTTATGATGAATATAATTAAAGGTTCAATATGGATAGTGGCATTCATATTAGGAATTAACTTATCTTTTGAGATGATTTCACAAGCCAACACAATGGAGAACATTGTAGGGTTCTTCTTATTAGCATTAATATTCTTGGTTTCCTACAAGACCAAGTGTTTTACTTCTATTAAAATGAAAAAGAAAAATGACTGAGGAAAAGGTAAAGAAGGGTAAAGAGCTTCTTGAAAGGCTCAACAAACTTAAAGACCAGAAAAGTAGATGGGAAAGAGGAGTGTGCTTCTTTATAGTTGAAATTTCTGATTCTATAAGATATAATGGAGCACAACATACCTATAGTGTAGATGATTCCTTTATCAACTTTGATGAGGTCAAGCTTCTTGCTATAGCCAGACTTAACAGGAGAATTTCAGAAGTCCAAGAAGAGTTTGATGAGTTATAAGAAATAAACTAAATGTCTAATAATAAATTTAAAGAAAATATGAAAAGTAAGTTTTTAATTGGGCTGTTAATAGCCTTTATGGGGATGATAAGTCTATCATCTTGTGAGAGAATTGATGCTGGACATGAAGGTATTAAAGTAAGCCTTTATGGGGATGATAAGGGAGTTGGAGAAGCTGCTCTTGTCACTGGTAGAGTGTGGTACAATCCTTTTACTACTGAGATATATGAGTATCCTACTTATGTGAGAACAGTAGATTATGCTCCATTTACAGTTAATGCCCAAGATGGGTCTGAGTTTACAGTTGACCCTACTGTATCCTTGAAGATTATGGACGGTAAGTCTCCAGAAGTATTCAAGAAGTACAGAAAGCAGCTTGATGATGTTATTACAGGAACTCTGCTTAACTATGTAAAGGATGCCTTTAGAATACAGCTCAATAGTTTTACTACTGATTATATAGTAAGTCATAGAGATAGTATAGAGAAATCCATTGAAAAACATCTTAGTGAAGCATTGCATAAGGAAAACTTTCAGTTGGAACAGTTGACATCTGGTCTCAAATATCCTCAGACCATTGTAGATGCTGTAAATGCCAAGAATAAGGCTGTGCAGGAAGCAATGAGAGTGCAGAATGAAGTAGCTGTAGCTAAGGCTGAGGCAGAGAAGTTAATTGTAGCTGCTAAGGCTGAGAAGGAAGCTAATCAACTTAGAGAACAAGCTCTTACTCCAGCAATTCTTGAGAAGATGTGGATTGAGAAATGGGATGGAAAGTTACCAGTATATGGTCAAGTTCCTACAATATTTAAAGACATAAGTAAATAGTCATGACTTGGTTTATTATTGGTATAATTCTTACTGTAATAATAGTGGGGATTATGAAAGATACCCATTTTAAATGCTATAATGGGATGAAGGTTGTGGAGGAGTCTGAGGTAAGAATACCCTTGTGGTTTTTTATCATGATTATTCTTGTTGAACAAATTCCTGTTCTTAACATTTTACTGTTTTTGACTTTTCTTGTAGCATATTTCATATTTTCCAATATGAAGCCAGAAATGTATCTTGTTAAGTATATCCCAAGTTTAAAGGGGGAGACTTATGTAGGAAAGATTGTGATTAAAATTAAAAAGCTCTTATGCACTGAAATATAGAGCTTTCTTTCAAGTTATAGTATGAAACAAAAAGTAATTAATATTCTTATGCTCTTACTTATTGGTGGTCTATATGGTTTATACTATATGGACTACCAAGAGGAGCACAAGGAACCTGAAAAGGTGGATGTGTTGAGATTGGAACAACCAGAGTTCTTACTATCAGAGGCTCCTGATGATTATCTTATGGAGGCTTTAGAGTATTATAATGTTAAACATAAGAACATTGTATATGCTCAGGCTATTCTTGAGACAGGTCATTTCAGGTCTAAGGTCTGCAAAGAGTACAATAACTTATTTGGACTCTACAATAGTTACAAAGGTGATTATTACAAGTTTGACCACTGGAGTGAGAGTGTGGTTGCCTATCTCAATTACATACAATATAGATACAAACCCCCGGATGATTACTATCAATTTTTGATTAAAATAGGTTATGCGGAAGACCCGCAATATGTAGAAAAACTAAAGAATATAGTAAAGAGATATGGATAGAGAACAGGCTCAGGAAGAGATAATGAATATAAGGAGTAATTCTATACTCTGTGAGTTGCCAACTTCTTTCGGAAAATCTAAGATAGGTATTGATTTGGCTTTAAGGAATAATCCCAGTAGCATACTTATAGTAATACCAAGATTAGTCTTGATAAACAACTGGAAAGAAGAGTTTATTAAGTGGGGATTAGAATCTTGGCTTGAAAGAGTGTATTTCAGTACTTATGTAGGATTGAATAAACATGTAGAGGAAGAGTGGGATGTAGTCATCTTTGATGAAGTGCAACACATGTCAGAAAGATGTAGAGAATTTGTATCTACAATGAAAATACATCATTCTATCATGCTTTCAGCTACAGTTACCAGAGATATGAAGTGGGAACTAAGTCAGTTGTTTCCTGATTTACACATTTATACAGTGAAGATGAAGGAGGCTATAGACAATGAAATCCTTCCTGACCCAAGAGTGTTCCTTATCCCTCTTGAACTTGATAATACACATGCTGTACATACTGTGATTGAGCATCCTAAGGCTAAGATTGTCAGGGAATGTCTGTATAAGGACAGATGGCAGTATCTTAAGGATAAATCTATTCAGGTGCATATTAAGTGTACTGAACTACAGTATGTGAGAGAGTTAGGAAACAAGATAGAGTTCTGGAAGAGGCAATATATGAGAACAAGAAATGAAGGAGTAAAGACAAAATGGTTATTCCTTGCAGGTCAAAGGCTCAAATTCCTTTCACAATTAAAGAACCCTATTATCTTATCTCTTCTGGAGAAGCTGAAATCAGAAAGGGTACTTACATTCTGTAGCTCTATTGAGCAGACAGAAATATTAGGGGAAAACTGTATTAACAGTAAGAACAAAGAATCCTCTATGGTACTTGACATGTTTAATCATAAGGAGTTGGACCACATTACAGCATGTAATATGCTGAATGAAGGTATGAACCTTGTAGATTGCAGAGTTGGTTTATATGCTAATCTGAACAGCAGTGATATTATCATCAAACAAAGATTGGGTAGAATACTCAGGCACAAAGACCCCATCATTATTATCCCATACTTTAGTGGTACAAGGGAAGAGGAGTTAGTTGGGAAGATGCTTGAGGATTATAATCCAGAGTTGGTTGTAAAAACAAATTTAAGTGAAATAAAAGTATGAGAAACAGAGTTAAAATTACTAAAGCAAGCTACATTGTAAATCCTGAGAAGAAGGTGGTAGTTTGTGTTCGGGAGTGTGATATGCAGTTGTATAAGCACCCTGCATGGATTGATATTTATCCCAAAATGTGGGCTAATCTTCCACTTGTAGACCTCGATGGCACATTCAAGGTAAGAGCCATTGCAAGGTGCAATGAGGAAGATGCCTTCAATGAAGAGGTAGGTAAGAGGATTGCAGAATCCAGAGCAAAGGGTAAAGCATTTGCTACTGCTGCAAAGGTTTACAAAGAAATTGAGAAATATTTCTTGAACTGTGCTGCACTTGTGAATGAATCTGTGGAGGCTTGTGAACAGACTGTGAAAGTTGAGGAAGCTCATGTTGAATTGCTGATTGGATAGTAGTATGACAATCTCATTGAATGACAAGGTTATTAAAAAGAGTGGGGTTTCTCTTGGAGAGGTCTTGCTTATGATAGCTATTCAAAACAATGTAGATTTCAATGCTGCTGAAAGTGAGTTGAAGAAAAAAGGACTTATTAGTACAAGTTATGATAGGGAAACACATCTTCCTGTAGGGTTATTTGTAACTTCTATGGGAAATAATGTAGTCAATAATATCATTCTTGACTCCGATAAGTCTGTGGGGACTGATGACTTCAATCAAAGAATTGAAGCATTAGTACCTCAACTTCAATCCATTTATCCAGAAGGAAAGAACTTTAACAATCAGTATTGGAGAGGGAATAAAACTGACATTAAGAGGAAGTTACAGACTTTCTTTAAGAAGTATGGGAATGATTACACTGATGAACAAATCATCAATGCAACTCAAGCCTATGTTTCTGGCTTCAATGGAGAGTATAAGTTCATGAGATTGCTTCAATATTTCATTTGGAAAGAAGAGGTAAAGGATGGTACTAAAGTACCTATCTCAGAGCTGGCTAATTACATTGAGAATGCTGGTCAGGAAAGTGACCTCACTGATAATTGGACATCTACATTAAATTGATATGGAAGAGAAGGATTCATTTGATAGGGCACTGGAGAAGTTAATACTCCGAAGACAGAGGATACTGGATGGCAAGATAAATTGTATTCCATTGTCTTTCCCAAGATTAAGAGTGTGGCTCCCAGGAATAGAGAAAAGAAGGTATAACATTATTACTGCAAATCAAAAGGTTGGTAAATCAAAACTTGCTGACTATATGCTTGTTTATGAACCCTTCTTCTATGCAATTGAGCACCCTGACCAACTAAGGTTGAAGATACTCTATTTTACCCTTGAAATGGGTAAGGAAGAAAAGTTCTATGAATTCTTATGTCACCTGTTATTCAGGCTTGATAGAATAAGAATAAGTCCAACTGACTTGAAGAGTACTTCTGCTGATAGACCAGTTCCTCAAGAGATATTAGACTTACTTGCATCTGAAAGGTATGTAACATATATTCAGAAGTTCAAGGAGACTATAATCTATATTGACTCTGAGAGAAATCCTACAGGAATCAACAAGTATTGTAGGAATTTTGCTTTGAGTAGAGGAAAGTTCCACTTCAAGAAGGTTATCATGAAGAATGAAGCTGGACTTGAGGAGGAAAGAGAGGTTATAGACTTTTATGAACCAGATGACAAGGATGAATATGTTGAAATTATCTTAGACAACTATTCAAATCTGATGTCAGAAAGTGGTATGAACAAAATGCAAACTATTGAGAAGATGAGTAAATATTTCATCACTCAAAGGGACCAGTTTGATTTCAATATCACTGCAATCCAGCATCAAGCTCAGGCTCAGGAAGGAATTGAGAATCAGAAGTTGAATAAGATGATGCCTTCATCAGATGGTCTTGCAGATTGTAAGACTACTACCAGAGATGCAAATCTGGTGCTTGGTTTGTATAGTCCATTTAAGTATGGTCTAAGGGAGTATGAAGGTTATGATGTGACCAAATTCAAAAACAATATAAGGTTTATGCAGGTTATTGAGGATAGAGATAATGGAGCAGGAGGTCAAATATGTCCATTGTTCTTTGATGGAGCAGTGAGTACATTTACCGAGCTTCCATTACCCAATAATAAGCCTGAACTGGAGAGATGTCTTGAGTATATTGAGACAGTTGTAAGAAGGAGGACTAACTATACTTTCATGAATGTCTCTATAAGAAAAGCCAGAGTAAGAAAGTGGAAGATGAATTTGCATAGGTTGATTAAATTGATTACCTTTGCAGACTAAATTTTAAATAAGAAGAATGAAAGCATTGATTTTAGCTAAGTCAGGTTTTGGTAAGTCAACCTCTATTGGAGAGATACCAGAACTTGGATTGAAAGGGTTAGACCCTAAAGTGACTTATTTGATAAGTTGTGTGAATAAACCCCTACCTTTTAGAGGTGGGGGAAGTAAGTACCAAGTTACTACTCTCAAAGAGATTGGTAAGGGTAACAGAATTATAACCAATGATGCAAAAGAAGTTGCTCAAATCATTGAAATGTTAGCCAGCCCTCACTCTCCTTTCACTAATATAGTACTTGATGATATGAACTATATCAGTCAGGATTTCTATATGAAGAATGCTATGAAAGGTGGTTGGGACACTCCTAAGCAGATTGGTTATGGCATGGGATTAATCTTTGATGCAATCAATCTTGTACCAGAGAATAAGAACATGATTTGTCTTGCTCACTATGAAGAGTATAAAGACAAGAATGGTGATAGTATCTCTTATAAATATAAGAGTACTGGTAACATGGTTGATTCATATATTACTCCTGAGGGTAAGTTTGAAGTGGTTCTTTATGGTAAATCTTCCTTTGATTCCAAAGAGAAGAAATCCATCAGAGAATTTGTAACTAATGATGATGGAGTATATCCTGCAAAGAGTCCTGTTGGTATGTTTCCTCTATATATTCCCAATGATTTGGGTCTTGTAGTTGAGAAAGCACAGGAATACTATGGGTAGGGATGAAGTAGTCAGGATTAGTAGGCTTGTAGCCTTTGGTGGACTGACTGAAATGGATGTAAATATTCTATTAATGAATTACTGTTTGGAGCATGATAAACCTTATTATGAAACAACAGTATTCATTACTTTCCTTTTAAAGAATGGAATGTTTGAGCCTTTCTTTATGGAAGCATTAGGATATTATGAAAAGAAATACACCATAAATAAACTTCAAAGTAAGCCCAATGAAATAGGGCAAAGACAAATAATTTTTATAAATTGAACATTATGAAAGAGTTAAGTAGATTTGAGTTGGCTATTGTAAAGAGAACAGCCCAGAACACTAAGAGTTTGAGAACCAAAAGGGACAAACTGGTAGAGAAGATTGAGAAAGCACAGGAAGAACTGGGTGTAATCAATGAAGCCATTGAAGGCTTTGAAGCTCCTATCAAGACTATGACTGGTGGTTTCACTTCTGAGGAAGTTCTTGCTGGTATCATGGCAGTAGCAGAAGCAACAGAAGCAGCTCCAGAAGGAGAAGTTTCAGAAGAGGCTGTAGGAGAGGTAGAAGTACCTGCATCTGAGGCAGTTGCATTGGCAGAAGAGGTAGCACCTGCAAATCCATTTGGAGAAGTGGCAGATGATATGCCTTTCAAGGATTAATCACTAAAAATCAGTAATTTAAGATGAAGAATTTAAACAAAAGTTTCATGGCTGTTAAGGTAGGTAAAGAATCAGTTGAAGGTTCTTTCAAGATGTACAAAGGTATGGCTGCATTCAATATTGTAGCTGTAAATCCTACTAAGGCAGAATTAGAAGCTCTCACAGGTAGAGAGATTGAGAATGACCCTGAATATGTTGGTAAAACTGATGAAGGTAAGGAACAGGTAAGGGTGGTATTCTACGCAAAGACTGCTCTTGAGGCTAAGTTGAATAATGGCATTGAATTGCTTATTCCTATCAGCTTTATGCTGACTAAGGATTACAGAGTTGGTCAGACAAGTGGTAAATATCAGATTATTGATAAGTTTGGTAGAACTGCATGGGCTACAAAAGAAGAAGTACAGTCCAAGTCTATTCCACAATACTCTTCTGGACCAGCCAATATCAGTGCTGACTATAGACCTGCATGGCAGGGTGAGGAATTCTTGATTGACTTCCTTATTCAGTGGTTGAATATTCCTAATCCTGCCAACTATAAAGATGGTAAGTGGATTATGAAGGAAGACCCCTCTGACAGTGAGGTTTCTCTGGATATGGCAGCTCTATTCAAGGGTGATGTAAAAGAGCTTAAAGAGCTTGTTACTCTTGCTGCTGCATATACAGTTAAAGGTGCAGTAGGTATCAGAACTGTAGATAATGAGAATGGTACAAGACAGTATCAGGCTGTATTTACAAGGAAGTTTGCTAAGAATGCTGTAACAGATTACAGTAGGATTGATGCTGCAATCACTGAGTTTCAGAATGCAGGTGGTGCTCCTAATACAGAGTTCTCTACACAACCTTTGCATGAAAATGTAGTAGAAGCTACTTCATTTACTGCACCTGACAATGACCCATTAGGAGCAGCAACAGCTCCTACAGCAACTCCTTGGGGTTAATAACATAAAGATTTAGAATTATGGCTATTAGTATTGGTAAACCTAATATCAGATTAGAAGAGATTTTATCAAAGGTATCAGAGTTAGATATTCTGAACCATTATTTTGGGGTAAGTAATGTCCCCTGTATTATATCAAGTCCATTAAGACCTGATAACCATCCATCCTTTGGTTTTTATAGCATAGATGGTCAGAAGATACATTGGACAGACTTGGCTACAAAAGATAGAGGAGGAACATTTGATTTATTAGGTAAGTATTGGGGGGAGAGTTATAATGATGTGCTTGCACATGTTTGGGAGGACTTACCCAAGATTACTAAGACTAATGGCTATAGTGCATTAGGTAAACCTAAGATTGTCACTACTAAGGAGTACAGTTCTAACCTTGATTTACAATGTAAGACAAGGGAATGGAGAGAGTATGACCTTGAGTATTGGGCTTCATTTGGTATCACTTTAGAGTGGTTGAAATATGCTGACATTTATCCTATATCCTATAAAATAATCATAAAAGGAGAGAACAGAATGGTCTTCCCAGCAGATAAATATGCTTATGCTTATGTAGAATATAAGGAAGGAAAAGTCACTTTAAAGATATATCAACCATTCAATCAGAAAGGATATAAGTGGTCCAACAGGCATGATAGGTCAGTAATTAGCTTATGGACTAAAGTACCTGAATTTGGGGATAAGATATGTATCTGTTCCTCAATGAAAGATGCTTTATGTCTATGGGCAAACACTGGGATACCAGCATTGGCTATTCAAGGAGAGGGCTATGGTATTAGTGATACTGCTGTTAATGAACTCAAAAGAAGATACAAGGAGGTATTTATCTTATTGGATAATGATAAAGCTGGTCTCATAGATGGCAAAAAACTTGCTGAGCAGACTGGATTTATCAATCTTATTCTACCTAAAACATCTCAAGGAAAGGATGTTTCAGATATGTATTATTATTATGGAAAGGAGTATTTATGCAACACAGTAATGAAATTGTTGAAGAGTGGAGGACAATAGAAGGTTTTGAAAACTATGAAGTAAGTAACTTGGGGAGAGTTAGGAGGGTCGAGTATATAAAACAAAGAGAAGACTTTAATGGTTATCCTATAGTAAGCCTATATAAAGGTGGAGAGGGAAAAACTGCAAAAGTCCATAGACTTGTAGCTCAAGCATTTATACCAAATCCCAACAACTTGCCTCAAGTTAATCATATAAATGAAGTCAAAACCCACAACACTGTTACCAATCTTGAGTGGTGTTCTCAACAATATAATAATAGTTGGGGAACAAGGCTTGATAGGGTAGCAGCTAAACATTGTAAACCTATTCAGCAGTTGAGCACTGATGGAACTCTCATAGAAGAGTTTGATAGTACTTATGATGCTCAAGCAAAACTTGGCATTAGCAATAGTAATATTTGTGCATGTTTGAAAGGTAGAAGGAAGATGGCTGGTGGTTTCCTATGGAGATATAAATAGAGAAACTATCAGCATCCACTGGGTTCACTAACATAGTATTGCCACATTTTGAAGGAGGAAAAGATGTCTCAGACCTCTATAAAACAATAGGAGACAAAGAACAATTCAGAGAAATAATTTTAAGCCTATTTAATAGGTAATGTTTTATCACTAAAAAAAAAAAATCATGGAATTTAGAAAAGTAACCATCATCAACAACAAAACTCAGTCCCAAAAAGTTATTCAAGCATCTACTGCAACTACACTGGGTGAGTTGAAAAGAGAAATGAGAGAAGCAGGTATTGAATATGAAGGAATGACATTCTTTGAAGGTCATTTGAGAGCAGAATTGAAAGATGATGCTTCTATCCTTCCTACCAACATTCCTTATAAAGGACAGGTAGTAAATGATTTGACATTCCTGCTGACTGCACCTGAAAAGAAAATCAAGTCTGGTGCTATGTCAAGGGCAGAAGCCTACAATGCAATCAAGGCAAGAGGCTTGCAGGATGAGTGTGTAAAAAGGTTCGGAAAGAACTTCACTATGTGTAAAACTCAGGACTTGATTGACCTGTTGGGTGAAGGCTCTTCAAAACCTGCTCCTGTAAAAGAGAAGAAGGAAGTAGTTGTAGAAGAGAAAGCTACAAAAGAAGTAGAAATATCTAAGGAAAGTTCAATTCCTGAAGGTAATGTTGCAGGTGCATTAGAAGTTCTGTTGGAAGGTCTTTATGGTAGTGATACCATCGAAGAAGCTACCTATAACAGAGCTATGGCTGAACTGAAAGGTACAGATTACAAAGAACCTGAAAAGATGTCAAGGTCAGAAATAAACAAGATGTTTGACTTTGTTCATTAAGTAGAAACCAGTGAGGGAGGAGGCTGAATAAGCCTTCCCCCCTCATTTTTTTTTATCATGCAATGACCGAAGAAATAAAGAAACAAGTCCATGAACTATATGATAGTATCATGGAAAGACCAAATCAAATCCTACAGTTCTTTCAAGACTTCTTTGGTGAAGGGAGAGTAGATATGCAGGGTTTTCCTACTGAGGATGAATTATATACATACCTTAGTGTAACTCCCTTGGGAACATTCATGGAATGGAGTAATATAGTAAACTCTTCTGCTTATCAAAATATGAATAGAGAAGACCGAGATATAATAAATCTCTTTTGGACAGCAGAAGGTGCTAATAATGAAACTGTTGTAAGTGACTCTGCATTGGCTAAATATTTCTTGCCAATAATAAAGGAGAAGATTGCTAATACTATGTTCAATGGCTTATTTATTCTTATTTATTTTCCTACAGTAAGGATTACAAATGAGTATAATAAGTATGTTGATATTAAGGAGTTATGGCTTAAAGTTCCATTTAATTGGCAGGGAAAAGGTAAGGGATATTTTGGAGTGAACAGGTCTAATTATCCACTAAACCACTTTAAGGGAGGGTATATGCACAGTCATGTATCTTCTATTCCAAGAAGTAACTTTGAGAACTTCCAGACACCTTGTACTGGTAGAGGACCTATCAATTCTTCTCTTTCTACATTAGCTATAGGATATGATGAAGCCATTTGGCAGTTATTATGTCTGGAGCTTGACAGATATGTAAGAGTAGAATCTATTGATGGAGTTCCACACCATAGGCTTGAAAATATTCCTGCACCAGATATGGGAGATGCTACAGATAAATTCTCTATGCAATCTCTTAGAGGTGTGGTTCCTTGGAATAGTGCCTTTGGAAGAGAGCAATTCAAGCTATTCATTAAATACCTTCTGGAGACTAAGAAGATTAGGTTCAACTATAGTAATGGAAGTTATGGGATAGGAATGTCCTTCATTGATACAGTGGTTCTTATCAGTAATGAATTTATTAGCTGGTATAATACTGAATATAACAAGCATACTTTTGATATTAGTTATACTGACCTTGTTAGTAATAGTATTATCAAGGAATGTATTATAACCAATGGTAAAGTCTATATACCAAGAGCAGTAAGAAGGGGTAGTAGTGATGACTATCAGAGATATGTAGGAAAGAAAATCTGTACATTCAAAGGTAGGGAAATTACCTTGACTATTGATGGAGTACTATCCTCAGAGGAGGAGTCTCTTAATAGAACGAGGATACTGAATTTACAATATATTGAAGCTATTGTATGTAGCATGTTGAGAATATTAAATTATGGATATGGAAGAGAAGAAAGAAGTGAAACCAGTGCTGGAGTTAGTCCACAGACAGGATATATTTAAGATTGTCATCCCAGCAGAGGTTGAGAAAAAGATAAGATTTTTATGCAAGAACATTTGGGATGTAGAATGGTCAGGTGTCTTGTTCTATAAAGTTGAGGGAGCTTTTGAAGATAAATCCCTAACTATAAGATGTGTGGATTTGTTCCAAATGGACATTGGTACAAGTACATATACTGAGTTCAATGTATCTCCTGATATGGCTACATATATGGTAGACCATCCTGAATTATTGGAAGAGGGAATATACCAAGGATTAATCCATAGTCATAATAATATGGCTACTTTCTTTAGTGGCACTGATACTGCTACTCTAAGTGCAGAAGGTAATGATATGGCTCACTTTGTATCCTTGATTGTGAATAATGCAGGTAAATATACTGCTGGTGTTACAAGGAAGTACAAATGTGTACAGACTGTATCTGAGAAATACACTTATCCTACTTGGAATGGTGAAGTAAGAGAGGGAGTAGAGACCTTTGATATTGAAGAAGAGAAACTTGAATGGTTCAATTTGGATATAGTATTTGAGGATGCAACTGATGACTTTGAGACTGAAATGATGGAGAGGCTTAAGGAAATCAAAGAGTCTAAGAAGAAGGCTATTACTCCTGTATATAAAGGTGGTTATCCTCAATATGGTAACTATGGAAAGAACATTGCCCCAACCAAGGAAGTGGGGAGTACATTTCCTATGGATAAAGATAAATACTATGGGGAAGAAGGAAGAGGCTGGTATAAAGCTAATGAAGCTAAGCAATTACCTGTTAAACAAGGTGAATTGCCTTTTGACCAGCCTGAGGAAGAGAATCTTGACATTCCTTATGGTGTTGTAACAGTAGATGAAGACATAGTTCAATCTATTGTAAGGCAACTTGTTACATCAAGTATTATCATTTCAAATGAAAGTGCAGTTGATGTCAAGAAGTGGGCTAATTCTATGGAGAGTCTTTATAGAAGGAGATTTGGAAGTGTCAAAGAGTTTGAATACTTTGCATCAAACTATGTAGATTATCTTATTAATTATACCTATGATGGAGATGTCATGGCAGTTATTAATAATGATGATTCTACTATGGCTGCATTATTGGCACATGATGTAAGAGAAGAGCTTGAGAAATTACCAAAGAATCCTTGGTTAAGTGTTTATATCAAATTAATGGATGATTATATTATTTGATTATGGAAGATGAAGTATTAGAAAGTGCTATAAACCAAATGGTTGATGAACATTTGGAGACTGTTCATTCAGGGACTCTACAGGATGCTCCAGTAGAGATTGATGAACAAGGAGAGGCATTACTTGAAGCTGCATTAGCTGCTGAGGAAGTAGTAATTCCTCCTAATTCAGGTAGTTTGCTTGTAGATGAAGCTACAAGTAGATTCAGTGGAGCTATCTGGTATAGTGCCATTCAGTCTAAGACTATTACATTAGCTGGTGTAGGAGGTATTGGAAGTTATGTTGGTTTCCTACTTGCAAGACTAAAACCTGCTGGATTATATTTATATGACCCAGATATAGTTGAACAGGCTAATATGTCTGGTCAATTGTATGGTAGTGGTGACTTAGGACAAGCAAAAGTTAGCTCCCTTCATAGGATGTTACAAGTATATGCAAACTACTATAACAGTGTAGCATATCAAGAAAGATTTACTGCTGAGAGTGAAGCTACAGATATTATGATTTGTGGCTTTGATAACATGGAAGCAAGGAGCCTGTTCTTTGATAAATGGCTTGAGCATGTAGGTAATAAACCTGAGGGAGAGAGGTCTAAATGTTTATTCATTGATGGTAGATTGGCAGCAGAAGAATTTCAAGTCTTTGCCATTCAAGGCAATGATGAAAGAGCTATAGTTGAATATAAGAATAGATGGTTGTTCAGTGATGCAGCAGCAGATAAAACTATCTGTAGCTACAAACAGACAACATTCATGGCAAATATGATTGCATCAGTAATGGTTAATCTGTTTGTAAACTTCGTGGCTAATGAATGTAATCCTATTATAGATAGGGATGTACCTTTTATGACTCAATATTCTGCTGATACAATGTACTTTAAAGTAGAAATGTAATGGCAATAAGTGTACAATTAAACAGGCAACTTCATGATATATTCCTGAATAGAGGTTCTATTCAATCCCCAGACCATATTAAACCTAATCTTGCATTTGAAAACCATAATGTATTCAATCTATTCTTAAGAGTAGATATTAGCGGACCAGAGATTGATGTTCCACTAATGTGTAAGTACAAGGTTGAGGAAGGGTTATTGAGTAACTACAATCAGCCTAATAGTTTAAAGGAAATGGCTGTTGCTTTATTTGAGAATAGTTATCCTCAATCAAGAAGAACTGCAAATGCAATCTTCAAGACATTCCAGATGAATGATAATAGAGACAGGCTTATGAAGATTACAACTAACACTGGTGAGGTGTATTATGGTGGTAATGGTTATATCCTTGACAAAGATTATAACTTATTAATACTGTACACACTTCATGGAGTTATGGAGGATAGAATTCTATACTACAAAACTGGTAGAATCTATGTGAATCCAAAGGTCTTTGTAAGTAATGGTCTGATTGAGAAAGGCATAATTAAGACAGTCATTCCTGCATTTGTACAGGAGGGTATCATGGTAGATACAAATAATATTGGAGTTACTGCTCAGGATATTAATATTGCTATAAGGAATCAAAATGGCTTTGTTGTTCAAGTAAAGCCATTACCTGAGATAGTAGTAGCTGATGTGACTGATAGGTTCATAGTAAAACCTAAAAAGCCAACTCCTTCTACATTCAGCAATGATGCTATGAATGATTACCTTCTGGAGCACCTTGATGAGGTTGTACAAATGACCTATATAGTATGACATTTGAGGAATATTTTGGTGGATGGGTAAGGGTTATAGATATAAAAGAATTAAATAAGGTAGTAGGACAGGTAAGTTTAATTAAAAGAGACTTACTTTGTCCTGCATATCCTGATATATTTAAGGCTTTTAATCTATGCCCTTACAATAATCTCAAAGTTGTAATGATAGGGCAAGACCCATATCCACAAAAGGATGTGGCTACTGGTGTCCTGTTTGGAAACAAGGAGGGGACTAAGTTGTCTCCTTCTCTTGAAATAGTTAAAGAGGCTTGCATTAATTTTGAAATTCCACATAATGGTATTGTCTTTGACCCCACTTTAGAGAGTTGGGCTAAACAAGGAGTACTAATGATTAATTCTGCACTGACTTGTGAAGTGAATAAAATAGGTAGCCACACAATGATGTGGAGACCTTTCATGACCAAGTTACTAAAGAATCTATCAGAGTGGCAGACTGGTATTATATATGTTCTCTTTGGTGAACAAGCTAAGACACTTAAACCTTACATTAATAAGAACACTAATATAATACTGGAAGAGAAGCATCCTGCATACTATGCAAGGCAAGAGGAAAGGATGCCATCTACTGTATTTCAAGAAGTAAGCAAATTAACTAAAGAAAAATATGGAGAGCCAATCATTTGGTTCCAAGAATATTAATTAAAAAAAAAAGAAAAGTATGAAGAAACTTATTTTTGTGAAGACTGGTAAGGAAGTGGAAATGGGTAATACATTTGCCTTTGGAATGAACAGTGCTTATGGTTTCATGCCATTTTACACTGTAGTTGTCTGTGAGGAAAGTATTCCATTTCTTATCAAAGAAGGCATAATTAAGGAAGTGGAAAATGAAGAAATTCCCACAGAACCCTACTTCTACATAAAACATCTTGCTGACAGAATTCATTGGAATGTAGAGAATCTAAGAAAATACCTTAGTAATCTATATACAATCTATCCTGCTGCTGTATTTTCAATTATGTTAAGAGAGGTAGCTATTGTACTCGATGAAAAATATGATAATCACATTGAGAACAGTAAGGAGATTTATGTTATTAGGTCTTTAAACGGAGAAATATCAAAGGTCAAGGACTTGAATAAAATCAAGAACTTCAAGAATTTTGCTGCATTTAGAACATTAGAGGATGCTATTACAGCAAAGAAAATCTTAGAGGAACCCATGAAACAGTTATTTAAGAGAGATGGAAAACAGAAGGATTGAATACAGAAGTGTTCCTGATTTTCCTAAGTATATAGTGAGCAATTTAGGTTCAGTAATATCTATGGACTATAACCACACTGGAGAATCAAGAGAGATTTCTCAGGGTACTCAAAGTGCTGGTTATAAATTTGTAGTGCTTTGTAATAATGGAGTTAAGAAGCATTTTCTTGTACATAGACTTGTTGCTGAATCTTTTATTCCTAACCCCAACAATTACAGTCAAGTAAATCATAAGGATGAAAACAAAGCTAATAACTCTGTTGAGAATCTTGAGTGGTGTGACTGTTTGTATAATGTTAATTATGGGAATGGAATTAATAAAAGGAGTTGTTCATTAAGTATAACTAAATCTAAGAGGGTAGCTAAATGTAATTCTAACATGGAAATTATAGAAGAATTTAATTCAGTTTTGGAAGCTAAGGCTCTTACAGGTATTAACAATTCAAAGATAGGAGAATGCTGTAATGGAAAGAGAAGAAGTGCAGGTGGCTACAAATGGAAATGGTTATAATAATAGGAGAATTAGGAATGCCACTCCAGAAGAGTATGGTGATATAAAGTTTAAATCCAAGATTGAGGCAATGGTCTATAGGACCTTGCTTCAACATGGGTTTGAGCCTGAATATGAATCTCATACTTATACAATCTGGGAAGGATTTAGACCTACTGTACCCTTTTACACCCGTAATAAAGCTAAGGCTACAATACTAAACCTTAAGAAGCTAATTAATATTACTTATACCCCAGATTTCTACATGGAGTATCAAGGCTTAAAGGTAATTATTGAAGTAAAAGGACAGGTCAATGATGTGTTTCCTTACAAATTTAAGATGTTCAGGAAACATATAGAGAATTTGCCAGATAAAGAAAATTATCTTATCTTTGAGGTCTTTACTAAGAAACAACTCTTAGAATTTATTCAAATTATTAAAGATGAAAGCCATAGAAAGAATGAGGAAATTGCTCAACAGTTTACCCAAGAGTGATATAACTTTAGGTGAACAGTTTATTCAGAGCAGAGATTTTGAGTCACTCAAGGACTTAGTGGATTCAGCAATATTCAAGACAAGGAAGAATATCAAGAGTGAAAATCCTAAACAGGAGTACCTTGATGTAGACTTGACAGAGTTAAGTAATTTAAAGGCTGAGGTGGATGTATATTTAACCCAGCTTGAAGTTCCCAGTAATGAATGGGAAGAAGACATAGAGGAGGAATACTATGATGAAGAGTATTAAAGAACTATCTTGGAATGTAACAGAGGAAGAGTACAGGAAAGACCCTGCAATCAGTTACTCTACATTATCAAGATTTGAAAGGGAAGGATGGAGGAATCTCAGTTCTCTCTTTGATAAGGTAGATAGTCCAGCATTATTATTTGGTAGTGCAGTGGATTGTATGCTTACTGATGGGGAACAAGCCTTTGCTGAGAGATTCATTGTATGTGAATTCCCTAATCTATCAGATAACCTGATAAGTATTACCAAAGTATTATTCTCCAAGTATGGAGATACACACAGAAGGGTAGATACTATTGATGATGAAGTGATTAGTAGTGTGGCTGTAGCCAATGGATATTATGCAGGAGACTCTTATAAAGCTACCAGAATAAAGAAGGTAAAAGAGAGTTGCAATGAGTATTATTCACTACTTGCACTGGCAGGAGACAAGACTATATTATCCCAAAAAGATTATAATGATGTATCTCTGTGTGTTGATGAATTAAGAACCAACTCAATAACCAAGGATTTCTTTTATATAGACCCTTGGAACACTGATATTGAGAAGGTGTTTCAATTGAAATTCAAAGCTGAATGGAATGGAATACCAGTGAGATGTATGTTTGATGAGCTTGTTGTGGACCACCATAATAAGATTATCTATCCAATAGACTTAAAGACTACTGGGTATCCTGAGGAGAACTTTCAAGACTCCTTTGCTCACTGGAGATATGATATTCAAGCTAAGCTATATACATACACTCTTCAAGAGTGTATCAAGAGAGACCCTTATTTCAGTGAGTTCAAGATTCAGCATTATCAATTCATTGTTATCAATAGAAGAACAATTGCTCCTATTGTGTGGGAATTCTATGGGAATTTTGGTATGGTAGATTTAAAGGATGAAACAGGTAAGATATATAGGGATTGGAGGAAGATTCTTACAGACCTAAATTATTATCTCACTAATCCTAACTTGAAATATAGTAAGGAAGTGATGGCAAATGATTGTATTATGGAAATAAAGAATTTAGTACCAGCATGACAGAGTTAGAATATTTTAAAGGAGATGAACTGGCAGCTTCAACTTGGAGGAATAAGTATGCAGCAGAAGGAGAACAAACTCCTGATGATACTCATAGAAGATTAGCTAAGGAATTTGCAAGAGTAGAAAGTAATTATAACTGGAAGAGTAATATAAATAGGGCTTTTAGTAATTTATCAAACTATGGCTATGTTAGACCACAACTTGATGAAGAAGCTATCTATCAGTTATTCAAGGACTTCAAGTATATTATACCTGGAGGTTCAGTTATGTCTGGTTGTGGAACTGGAGCATTGGTAAGTCTTAGTAATTGCTTTGTAATAGGCAGTCCAAAGGACAGTTATTCAGAGATAATGAAGACAAGAAGCCAACAGGCTCAACTTATGAAGAGAAGGGGTGGAGTTGGTTATGACTTATCTCAGCTTAGACCAAGAGGAGCTAAGGTTAATAATGCAGCAAGGTCTTCAACTGGTGCAGCATCTTTTATGGATGTATGTTCAGATATAACCAATGAAGTAGCTCAGAATGGAAGAAGAGGTGCTCTTATGTTAAGTATGAGCATTAATCATCCTGATATTGAGGAGTTTATAACCAAGAAACAAGACTTAGCTAAAGTTACTGGAGCTAATATATCAGTGAAGGTTACTGATGAATTCATGCAGGCTGTAGTGAATGATGAGGAGTATTACCTAAGATTTCCTGTTGATGTAGAATTACCTAAAGTAAGAGAGGAAATACCTTATGGTGAGTTGGTTCCTTTTGGAAACTTAATAGATAAGAATGTATCTTTTATTAAGAAGGTAAGAGCAAGGGAGTTATGGGATACTCTCATGCACTGTGCTTGGAATACAGCAGAGCCTAAACAAAACTGGGCTGCATAGTAGTAATACTATGTATAAACCACTTTAATTGCTGGAAACCCCTTAGAGCCTTTAGTACCAAAGTGTAATAATCTAAAGGATTGGGCAATCAGCAGAATTATTTAAAACAAAGTAGTATGAAAGATTTAAAAGGATTTGAAGAGTATTATAGTATAACAGAAGATGGTAAAATTTTCTCTAAAAGAAGTCAAAGATTTCTAAAACCATCTCTTAAGGAGAATGGATATGTTTATATTGAGTTAAATGTAGATGGAAATGTTTACTATAAAAGAGTTCATAGATTAGTAGCTGAAACTTATATTCCTAACCCTGATAACAAGTCAATGGTTAATCACAAAGATGGGAATAAAAGTAATAATTACTATACTAATCTTGAATGGGTATCTGGCTCTGAAAATAATATTCATGCTATAGAAAATGGACTATTTGACCCAAAGAAACAAAGTCATACTTATGTTATTGTAGATAATAAAGGTAATGAACTATGTAGAGCTGTTGGGCATGCTGAGTTACTTAGCAAGACTGACTTTAAAAAGAGTTCTATGTATAATTATATTAAATCTGGAATAATAAAGAATGGTATGTATAAGGGCTATAGTATCATTAGTTATAAATGATTTTCAACGACTATCGAAACCCTACTATAATAGTAGAAGGGAGTAGAGTACACCTAAGTAGGTGGAAACAAGTGGAATCCTGAAAGGGATTGTGATATAGTCTAAACTCATGTGAAAGCATGAGAAGTTCATTAGAGAACTGCATAAATCTAACGAATTTATGTGAATATATTGGGAATAATGTTTGAAGGAGCAATGCACAACTATTCCCCTGATGGTGTGTATCCTGACTTCAAAATGGTGAGCACAAATCCTTGTGGTGAAATACCAATGGGTCCATTTGATAGCTGTAGGTTGATTCATATCAACTTGGCAAGTTATATTGTGAACCCATTTACAGACAAGGCTCATATTGATGAAGAGTTACTCTATATGCATTCTTATGAAGCTATGAGATTAGCTGATGACTTAGTTGATTTAGAGATTGAAGCTGTTGACAGAATTATTAACACAGTGAAGAATGATACTGATGATACTGAGTTTAAACTATGGAGTAGAATCAAGGAGATTGCAACTCAAGGAAGAAGAGCTGGTTTAGGTTTTACTGGACTTGCTGATGCAATAGCTATGTTAGGCTTGAAGTACGACTCTGATGGAGGTATTAATCAGGTTGAGCAGTTAATGAAAGTTATGTTCAAAGGTCAACTTGATAGTACTATTGATATGGCTATTGAGAGAGGTGCATTTCCTGCATTGGATATAGAGGAAGAACTTTATGGCAATGATTGGTATCAGTTTATCAAGGAATTTGATGGTGATACTTTCAGAAAGATGATGACTTATGGAAGAAGAAACATAAGTTGGTCAACAGTAGCCCCTACAGGCACTGTGTCTATCTTAGCAGGTACTTCAAGTGGGGTTGAGCCTGTATTCATGCCTTTCTATCAAAGAAAGAGGAAGTGTATGTCTGAAAATGATAGGGTAGATTATGTAGATAAAGTAGGTGAGAAATACACCTTATTTACAGTAGTTCATCCTAACTTGAAGAGATGGGCAGTTGAAACTATGAACTATAGTGAGTCAGAAGTCAATGAATGGAGCTTGGGAGTATGGAAGGAAGTCTGGAAAGAAAGTCCTTATTATGGTTCTACAGCACCAGAGATTGATTGGAGACAGAGAGTTAAATTACAAGGAGTAGTTCAAAAGTATATCACTCACAGTATCAGTAGTACAGTTAATCTGGCTAAAGAAACTACAGAAGAGGAGATTGCTGACATCTATATTGAGGCATGGAAACAAGGATTGAAAGGTATCACTATTTATAGAGATGGATGTAGGGAAGGTGTATTAACTCAGGTTGAGAAACCTAAGACCATTGAAGGGAGACAAGCTCCCAAGAGACCTAAAGAACTTGAAGCTGATGCTTATTTGATTAAAGCAAAGGGTGAACAGTTCATTATCTTGGTGGGTATGTTAGAGTCTAAACCTTATGAAGTCTTTGCATTCAGACCAAGGAATCCTATTAGTTTTAAACCTCATAAAGGTGTTATAACTAAAGTAAGTAAGATGCACTATAGCTTTACATCAGATGTCTTTCATATAGACAATCTTGAGTTAGCTAATGAAAATGTTGAAGAGAATGCAGCTACTTTGTATTCATCTATGTTATTAAGACATGGAGTGGATATTAAGTATATTGTCAAGACTGCAAAGAAGGTCAATGATAATATAAGCTCTTTTAGTTCAGCTATGTGTAGGGTACTCAGCAAGTATATCCCTAATGAAGAAATCAAGGGTGAGGTATGTCCTGACTGTGGTGGTACTTTGGTAAGAGAAGGTGGTTGTATTCACTGTAAAGATTGTGGGTATAGTAAATGTTTATAATATGAAAATTAAAGTAAAAGAAATAACAAAAGGTTGTTTCCCTGTGAGAACAGGAGAGGATAAATCAGACTGTTTTGACTTGTGTTTGGCAGAAGATGTGACCTTAAAGAAAGGAGAGGTTTATGTTGCAAAGTTAGGTATTGCAACTGAACTTCCTAAAGGAATGGTAGCTAAGATTTATAGTAGAAGTAGTGCTCCAAGTAAGTTGGGAGTTACTATTGCTAATGGTCTTGGATTCATTGACACCATTTATAATGGTGATACAGATGAATGGAGAGCACCACTATATGCTTTCAAGGCTGTAACTATCCCTAAAGGCACAAGAGTATGCCAATTTGAGGTTAAATTATCTCAGTTTGCTACTGTATGGCAGAAATTAAAATGGCTATTATCATCTAAACCACTTCTGGAGCCTGTGGATTTCCTTGGAAATGAAGGTAGGGGTGGTATTGGTAGTACAGGAAAGTAATCACTAAAAAAAAAACATGAAACATGGAGTTTGTATGGAAAATTGTAGCAATGATAGTAACATTGGCTTGTGTAGCCATTGTTGCTGGAGTTGTTAATCTAATAATGAATAGAAGGAAAATAGACCCTAAAGTAGGAAAGATTTCATTTAGAGAGTCTATGGATTTGGTTGAACTGCCAATTGTCACATTTATGAATAATGGCAGGAAACTGAATTTCCTTCTTGATACTGGTGCATCTTATTCTTCAATTAATGAAGCAGCTCTGGAAGGATTATCTTATGAAGAGACTGGAGAGAGTGGAGGTCATTTTGGAATAGAGGGTACTATCCAAGAATCTAAGTATGTAAGAATGAATGTAGGATATAGAAGTCAGAGCTATGAGGATGATTTCCAAGTAGTAGACTTAAGTCAGGCATTTGGTAATATTAAACAGGAGTTTGGTATTAACTTACATGGTATTATTGGAAATACTTTCTTTCAGAAGTATAGGTATGTACTGAATTTTGATGAATTAGTAGCATATTCAATGGTATGAAAGACTTAATAGAGTTAAAATCAAGAGGAGAGGAACACAACTATCTTAGGAGATTAGTTAAGCCAGATGGCAGTGAGTCACATACTTATATGTTAAAGACTTCCACATATACTATGAGGAGTGGTTTGACAGATAAGAAGAAAAAGTTCATAGACCCATCAGGTGGTCCAATGATAGTTGAGGGAGAATATCTTGAAGAAGCTGAGGCAGTAGTTAAATCTATAGACTATGTAATGGGAGTAGGTTATGCTATTACCTTTGAAGTCACACCAGAAGAAGAGCAAGAGTTGGTTGATGCAATAGTGAATATATGATTTATGTATGTACACAACAAATACTACCTGAATCTGACAAGTATGAGATAATATCTCCACAAGCTGCATTACATATGCTCAAGCCTTTAAGAAAGGTTGGCTTAGATACTGAAACCAAAGGGTTTGACCCTTATACAAAAGAACTCATAATGCTCCAGTTGGGGTGTTATGAGTTTCAAGTAGTAATTGATATAACTACTGTAAGCCTAAGTTTCTTTAAAGACTATCTTGAATCTGATAGACTATTTATTGGTTGGAATATCAAGTTTGACTTGAAGTTTTTATTCCATCAAAGAGTAGTTGTAAAACAGGTTTATGATGGTTTCTTGGCAGAGAAACTTATGTATATGGGCTTTCCTGCTGGTATTCATTCTATGGCTTTAAAAGCAGCAGGTCAAAATTATCTTGGTGTTGAGCTGGATAAAACTGTTCGGGGTAAAGTGATGTGGGCTGGTCTTTCAGAAGATGTTATTGAGTATGGTGCAAATGATGTGAAATATCTGGAGAAGATAATGGATGCACAGGAAAAAGAACTCCAGAAGAGAGGATTAGTTACAGCTCTTGTGTATGAGAATAAGTCTGTTCCTTGGGTTGCATATACTGAATATTGTGGTGTGTTATTAGACAGAAGTAAGTGGGAAAGAAAAATGCTTCTTGATAATTTCACTGTCAAAGTATTTGAGGATGCACTTAGTGATTGGGTTATTAACTCAGCTAAAGGAGAGAATTATGCTTATCATTACTTGCAGATAGAAGGATGGGATGACCCTGATGACCTTGAGAAAGCAAGGAAAAAGATGAAGGGTGAGAGATGCCCAGAAGCAGACATTAAAGGGCAAAAGAGGGGTTATTGTGAAGCATGGAAAGTTCCTATTGATGCAAGGTTAAGTACCAAGTACATAAAGGAAGACCTTCAAGGAGACCTATTTCTTGGCTTTCAAAACAAGATTCAATGTTTGATTAATTGGGATAGTCCTAAACAGGTAATTCCATTATTCAAATCATTAGGTTTTGATTTGTTAGCTAAAGATAAGGATACTGGTGAATGGAAGGATAGTATTGAGGCAAAAGTAATTGAACCTCAGCAAGATAAATCTACCATTGCATATTTGTATCTACAATATAAGGCAGCAAAGAAGGTTACTTCTACTTATGGTCAGAATGTAATTAACCAGATAAATGAAAAGAGTGGAAGGTTACATACTAACTTTAATCAGTTAGGAACAGATACAGGAAGATTAAGTTCAGGAGGTAAGGATAAATCAAACAATATTGAGTATCTTAACTTTCAGAACTTTCCATCTGATAGTGAGACAAGAGCTTGCTTTGTTGCAGGAAAAGGAATGAAATGGATTTCTTGTGACTATAGTGGGCAAGAATCAAGAATTATTGCAGATGTAACCAATGACCCAGCTATGATTGATTTGTTCAATAATGGTTGTGGTGATATTCATTCTCTGGTAGCCAAGATGTCTTATCCTGAGATAATAGGAAATTGTCCTATAGAAGAAGTAAAGTATAAGTTCAAACATTGGAGAAGTGAAGCTAAGGGTGTTGAATTTGCCATTAATTATGGTGGTGATGCTAACACTATTCATGGTAATAAGGGTATTCCTCTTGTAGAAGCCAACAAGATTTATAATAACTACATGAAAGGTTTTAAAGGTATGAAAGTGTATCAAGACAGACAGAGAAAGTTTGTCATGGAGCATGGATATATCATTACTGACTTTTCAAGTGGAAGAAAGGCTTATATCTATGATTATGACATATTAATGGGTATAAAAGCAAGGTTCAATCAAGAGTATTGGGCTACCTATAAACCTTATAAAGGTAAAGAGAATAAGTTGCTTCCTAAACAAGTGAAGAATGAGTTATATCAAAGATTTGCCAGAGGAGACAACTTTAATTCTATGGTGGGAGTATATCATTATACAACCAAGAAAGCAGGAAAAGATACTATCAGAGAGGCTTATGTAAATATAGCTGATGTGTATGTACATCCTGTAAGACACTTCTTCAAGAGGAAGTCTGCATCTGAAAAACAAGCAATCAATTATCCTTGTCAAGGATGTGGTGCTACTATGTTCAAGACTGCATCTATCTTCTTATGGGAATATCTTGTAGAGCATGATTTGTTATTCAAGGTAAAGTTATGTATTCCAGCACATGATGAATGGAATATAGAGGTTCCAGAAGAGATAGCTGATGAAATGACAGAGGTTTTGAAAAATTGTATGAAAAAGGCTGGAGCATTCTTCTGTAGGAAAGTAGAACTTCCTGCTGAGGGTGATAAAGCAGATTTCTGGATACATTAGGAAATTATGGAGATTTGGAAAGTATTGGTAGTAACAGTGGTAGTGGTAGTTGTAATAGCCCTATGTGGGCTTATTTACACTATCCACTTGTTAAGTTGTGAGCAAAAGAAGAGAATCTATGTCTATCCTAAGACCAAGAATCAATATTATGCTAAAGGTATAGTAAAGATGAAAGACATGGATAGTGGGGAATGGATAGATGCAGTTCTCTATATGAGTCTCAAGAATGGTCATTATTATGTCAGGGAAAAGAGACAGTTCCTTGACAAGTTTGTAACATTAGAAGATTGGGAGGAAAGTAATAATGGGAATGTTAAGAGTAGGTGATAAGGTCATATATGAAGGAAAAAAGAGTTTATACTTTGATGTAGGCAAGTGTTATACTGTAACTAAAATAAAAAATACCAGTATTTATTTAGTAGATGATACTAAAGAAGAGCATGAATGGGAGTATAATTATTTCTTCGGAAGCTTCTCATTACCCAATACTCTTCAAGTGCCTCAGACTCAAGAAGATGTTAGAAGCTATAATGTAGGACAATCTGATTATTCTAAGCACAAGATTCAGCCTTGGGATATATGGTTAGAATATAAACTTAATCCTTGGGATGCAGATATTGTTAAAAGGATACTTAGAACTAAGGAAACTGATAGTAGAAAACTTGACTATGAGAAGATAATTCACATAGCTAAAGAGAGAATCAGACAAATAGATGCAGGTTATGAGTAAGATAATTTTGTGTAGAGGGATACAAGGCTCAGGTAAAACTACATGGGCTAAACAATGGGTACTTGAAGACCCAGAGCATAGAGTAAGGTTCAATAATGATGACATCAGAAACATGCTTGGTAAATACTGGGTTCCAAGTAGAGAACATCTTGTATCTGACATAAAGAAAGATTTCATGGTGAGTGCTATGGAATTTGGGTATGATATTGTTATTGATAACATGAATTTCAATCCAAAAGAGATAGAATACTATGAAAACTTAGTTGATAGTACCCTTGGTTATATGAATTGTTACTCACTGGAGTATAAAGATTTCTTTATACCTCTTGAGGTGTGTATTGAGAGGGACTCTAAGAGAGAGAACCCTATTGGTGAAGAAGTAATAAGAAAGACTTATGAAAGGTATAAATCAATAATTGAAGGATGATTATAGCAGTGGACTTTGATGGAACTTGTGTTACACATGAGTTCCCAAGAGTAGGAGCAGAGATAGGAGCAGCAGAAGTCTTAAAAGAATTAACTGATAAAGGTCATAAGATTATACTGTTCACTATGAGAAGCCATCAGTTAGATGGAGCAGAAGAAACAGAGGAGTTTGGCTATGGCAAGACTAAGCCAGCTAAATTACCCAGTGATGGGTTGCAGGATGCAATAGACTGGTTTAAGAAGCATGATATTCCTTTGTTTGGTGTAAATGAAAATCCAACTCAAAAGGATTGGACTTCATCACCTAAACCTTATGCACACATCTATATTGATGATGCAGCTTTAGGAGTTCCCTTGAAACATAGTTATATTTCTGATAGACCTTATGTGGATTGGGATATAGTTAGATATTATCTTCATGCAAAGGGTATATTATGACATTGAATGAAAAGATAGGTATCATTCTAAAACAACACAAGGAAGGAGAGGAGTTCTTCAATGCTCTTGACTTTATGATTAAAGGGGATAGAAGCATACTTGAAGACTTCCTCTCATTCTTTATGAATGATGCTGGAAAGAAACTAAATCTTAGTGACATTGGATTAATTGTCAGTGGAGGATTTGGTAATGCCATTATGACAATGTATGGTGACAGATTGACTGAAAACTTTGGAGAAGTAATTGTTACTAATGGTGGTATCAGATTGGGTAATGAAGCACTTATATTCAAAGATAAGTTGCTTTGTAAGAACTGGATATTCATTGATGATTCCTATTATTTAGGAAGAACAAAAGCTGGTATTTCAGTTGCTTTAAGGAAGGTTAGACCTGATGCTTCAATCTTTGAAACTTATGTTATCTATGATGGAAGTATGGGTAGAGCAGATAAAGTAAAAAGTATGTATAGATATAAAAAATAAAAGAAAAGAATTATGAATTTTGGAGAAGCATTAGAAGCCTTAAAAAAAGGAGAGGCAGTTCAAAGAGAAGGATGGAATGGTAAAGGATTATTTGTTATTAAACAAGTTCCTGCTCAAATAGGTAAGGATATTATACCTAAAATGCAAAGTTTACCACAAAGAGCTAAAGACATTCTTATGAGTAGAGAAGCTAATTTTATTAATTACACTAATCAAATGCTGATAATCAATCTTGATGGAAGAGCAGATTCTTGGGTTCCATCTTCATCTGACTGTTTTGCAGAAGATTGGAAAATAGTTTAAAAAAAAAAAATTATGGCAGGACAACAAGGAATTTATTGTGCCCCAGACATTACAATCCCTAATAGGGATAGAATAGATGTAGGATGTGCTCCTGATGGAGCAATGCAACTCTGGGTTATGGAATATGAAGTTACTGGTATAGGTAAGGGATGTGCAATGTGTAAGGCTATTAATCCTCAACAGGCAGAAATACTCTTGAAGAGTAATGGTATATATAATGGTACTCCACATCTATATAAAGTAACAAGGATTGAACAAGTAATTGTGCCTCCTTGCAATGGTCTTATGGCTGAACAAGTGGTAACTTATAAAGATGTAGTATCATGAATAAGAAACTTAGGTTATTAGTAACAACTAAATGTCCTAACAAGTGTCCCATGTGTTGTAATAACTCATGGGATTTTTCATCTTTACCAGTAGTGGATAGATGGAACTATGAGGAGATAATGATTACTGGAGGAGAACCTTTGATTCACACTAATAAAGTAGCTGAATTAATAAGGTCTATTCGAGTTATTAGTGAAGTTTATACTGATATTCCAAAGGTATATGTGTACACTTCAATAGCTGCTTGGGATAGAGTAAGGACTATATTAGCTTATGCAGATGGTATAGTCTTGACTCCTCACAGTCAGAGTGATATTGATAAGTTTGCGGAACTGAACAATATGATGCAAGAGGTTAAGGAAACTAAATCTGATTTCATTAAAGGGAAATCTCTTAGACTTAATCTCTTTGCTGATATGAAACTTCTCCTTCCAGAGCATATTGATTTGTCACTATGGAATGTCAAGGAAATGGAGTGGGTGAAGGATTGTCCAGTACCTCAAGGTGAGGACTTTAGGAGAATTAAAGAACTTTGGTGATGAAGCAATTTACACATAGAGAGTTTGTTAGGGTGGTAGTAGCCAATGGTTTCTATTATGACAGACATAGTGGAGACCATGCTATCTACCTTAATGAAAAAGGCAGACATATTAGCATCCCATTAAAACTTGAAAGTGTTATTGCAAGAAGATTAATCAAAGAGAATAATTTAGAGATAAATATTAAGAAACTTAAAAAGGAAAAGAGAAATGACCCTAAATAATTTGTATAATCAAATTTTTATTCATATCTTTGTTTGTATTAACAATAAAAGTATTTGGTATGGTTGAATATTGGAGACCTGTAAAAGGTTTTGAGAGTAAATATGAAGTAAGTTCTTTAGGAAAAGTTAAAAGTATAGGAACATATAATACTTGTAAGAAAGGTATAATGGTCCCTATGGTTGACACTTCTGGATATGAACATGTCAGACTCTATTCAGGGGGCAAAGTTATTGATAAAAGTGTCCATAGATTAGTAGCTGAAACTTTTCTTCTCAATCCTGACAATTTAAAGTGTGTAAATCATAAGGATGAAGATAAGAGAAATAATTCTATTGAAAACTTAGAATGGTGTACCAATAGATATAATGTAACTTACTCCTTGGGTAAGAAGGTTATACAGTTATCTAAAGAAGGGGTTCAATTAGGAGTGTTTAACAGTATAGCAGAGGCTTCAAAAGAATTTAATATTCCTACTACTAACATTAGTAAATGTTGTAAGGGAATTAGAAAATCTGCTGGTAATTTTATTTGGAGATATGAATAACTATGATTATCCTTTAGGGAGTGATACTCCTGATGCACCTTGGAATGCACCTCTTGATGTAAAACATAAGAGGTTTGTGAGTGTAACCATATCATATTATGATGAGGTTGAATTACCTCCAGATGCAGAGGAGGAACAGATTAAGGAAGCCTTTCATAAAAAGGTAGAAGATGCCAAGTTTCCTAAAGAGTTTGATATTGATGAAGTTGTAGTAATAGATGATTAAAATATGAGATTAATTAAACCAAGTTTTTCTATTTGGGACCAACAAGAAGGTCTTGAAGGGATTTACAAACAGATTGAGAGAGCAGGAAGAGTATGTTATAAATCTGAGGATAAGATAACAGAAGATTCTGCTAAGGACTTTGTAGATAGAATGATTAAATTGGGACATGGTGCTATGTTAGAGCATGGTACTGTGTATCTTAAAATACCTTTTGGTAAAATGCTTGATAATGGAGAATTTGAAAATGAAGCTCTTGCATGTTGGTTTGTTGATAATCCCTACTCATGGGTTAAGACAGGGGGAGTAGGAACGGAAGATTGTTGGTATGTTACCTCTAATTATAGGGTTCTCATAGAGAAAGATTTACTTCATACTCTACAATATTTGTGTGAACCTACAGAGTTCCATGAGAAGAGAATTACAGTTAAGTTTATTTGTGATAGAGGTGTATCCCATAAAGAATTTGTGGCTTGATAAGGTAACTTATCAATGAAAAACCCAATGAATTGCTGGAAGGCTAAAATCTAAGATTTGCATATTCAAAATAATTTTTGTACCTTTGCACTATGAATTTAATATTTATAGTGTATGAGAACAGAAATTGAAGTAGGACAAAGATTTGGTAAATGGACTGTAATAGATTCTACTCCTGTATATACCACAGGAGGGCAAAGAAATGTAAAAGTTCAATGTGAATGTGGTAAAATTGAGTATAAGCATTGGAGTAGTTTAAGATTAGGGAAAACTACTCAATGTTTACAGTGTTCAAGAAAGGAGAGAAGAACTCCTATTATAGTAGGTAATACTTATAAGTATTGGACTGTCATAGGAGGAGCTGAAAACTTTAATGGACAACTAAGATATAAATGTAAGTGTAAGTGTGGGCATGAGCAGTATTTAACTGCTTCTGCACTTACTAATACAAGCAGATGGTTTCAGTGTAAGCATTGTTCTAATCTTACTAATATGGATAACCTAACTATTATCAATGGAAAAGTAGGAGACCTTACTTTATCTAAGTTTAATGGTATCAAAGCTAAAGCTATTGTTAGAAAGATTGAATTTAATGTTACTATAGGTTACCTGTGGAACTTGTATCTTACTCAAAATAGAAAATGTGCTATAACTGGAGATGAATTACCTAATATATTAAGAGCTTCTTTAGATAGAATTGATTCATCTAAGGGGTATATAGAAGGAAATGTTCAATGGGTTACAGCACAAGCTAATAAATGCAAACACATATTATCAATGTCTGAACTATATGAATTTGCTCAAAAAGTCTTAAATCATGCTAATCAGCAGCCAAGTCAGAGCTTAACAACTCTGAAAGGTTCAGAGACTAATCCTTGAAACTCCTTTAGGAGAATATAATAGGAACAAGAGTGTTGGGCATCCTATTTATAGGATGATGATATAGTCCGACACTCCAAGGAAACTTGGAGAGACTTAGGATAAAGAGCCTAAGTATAAACAGATGGAATTTGTAAGGCATAGAGTATTTAGTTTTGCTCAAGAAAGTACCAGGTATTGTAACTATAGTAAGGATAAGTTTAATAATGAATGTACTTTTATTATACCATCTTGGCTAAATGATTTTCCAGAATGTATAATTAGAGACTCTATTGGTGGGTGTATGTATCATAGTGATTACTATAGAGAAAATATAGATGGAAGTTTTAGAGGAAATGTCATATTTATGACACATACTAAATATTTAATAGACTCTTTGTTTAAAGCTGAAAAAAATTATAACAACCTAATTAGCTCTGGATGGAAACCTCAACAAGCAAGAGCAGTACTACCTAATGCTTTAAAGACTGAATTAGTAATGACTGGTTTTGTAAGTGATTGGGAGCATTTCTTTAAGTTAAGAGATGCAGGCAGTGCTCATCCTCAAGCAAGAGAACTGGCACATCCATTACACATGGAGTTTTTGAGAAGAAATTATTTGGTGGATTTATATGATGAAGCCAATCCTGATTAATAACTAAAAAAAAAACAATGGTATTTGGAAGTAAGAAACAAGCAGTTATTGCGAAGCCTTCATTTAAGGAAAGGCTGACTGGAGTAAAATCAATGTTTAAGAAAGCACATGAAGATGCTTCAAAATTGAATGCAGAAATGCAGGCAGACATTGACAGTAAGAAACAAAAGGTAAAACTCCTTGAGGATGAAATAGGTTTCATCTCTGAAACTCAGAAAGAAACTCAGGAGTTTATGTCAAATCTTGAAAAGTTCATTTAATGAGAACAAATTTAATTAAGACAAAAGAGCTGCCTAAAGTAGTAGAGCCATCTACTACTGATGGTATGCTTGACATGGTGATTGCATTTGATACAACTGGCTCTATGTCAACTTATATTAATGCAGTAAAGACCCATGTGAAGGAGTTGGTTCCCAAACTGTTCAGTTCTAATCCTGATTTAAGGATTGGTATAGTAGCATTTGGTGACTATTGTGATATGAGGAGCAAGAATAACTTTGGTAAGGCTTACCAAGTATTAGACCTTACTAATGATGAAAACAAAATCATCAAGTTTATTAATGAAGCTCAGGATACAAGTGGTGGGGATGGTGATGAATTCTATGAATTGGTCATTAAGAAAATCACGGAGGAAACTGCATGGAGAGAGGGTTCCACTAAGGCAGTATTATTAATTGCTGATGCAGCACCTCACAAGGTAGGTTACAGCTACAAGGGTATTATAAGTAATGCCCAGATTGATTGGAGAGAAGAAGCTAAGAAGGCAAGTGAATTAGGTATCAAATTTGATACCATGACTATTAACCCTATGTATGTTGAATGGTATAAAGAGCTTTCTGCCATGACAAATGGTGTAAGTGTTCCTTTCAAGAATAGTGGTAAAACTTCTCAAGTGATTGAAGCTGCTGCATTAAGTAGAGGTGGAACAAGGACAAAAGCTATGTATATGGCTACTATGGATTCTGTAAAGGATGATGTAGAATTAAATGCAGTATATACTGCTTATTCAAAAGAAGTAACAGATTAAAATCAAGAACAAATGAAAATCAATATTAAAGAAATAGCAGTAGGTGATGTATTCTCAGAAGAATCACATTACATTGTTGAAGAGATTGGTAAAGATACAATCAAGTTCAAGCATACAGAGAGTGGAAAGTCAGTGACATTAGGTTATGGTTATGTTCAAGACCTGCTTAATACTTCTGACCAGTATGACAAAGAAGTAAAAGTGACTAAAGAAGATAAGAAAGATGGTACTCCTGGTATAAGGACAATCTTTGAGGGTATCAAATCTTCTGAGGTATTCACTGTTGTGTTCCAAAAGCAGGATAAAGCTAAGACCAAGAAGCAATATGAGGCTGAGAGGGAAGCACAAAGACAAGAGGCTGTAGCTTTGATTGACAAGGCTAAGAAAGCTAAGAAGTCAATGGCTGTAGCTTATAAAGAAGCTCTGGAACACATTCAGAATAACCCTATTAAGGACTTCATTGAAGGAGAAGATAGGGTACTGAGAGGCTACAAGATGCAATTTGTATCAAGAGATGGGAAATATAAATGTCTTGATATGGATATTGAAAGAAATTCCAAAGAAGATGGGATTAGATTAGTAAATATCAACACAATTAAAGCCCTTGTATTCAATGGTGTTAAGTATGTAGTTGAATAATAGTTTGGGGGAGCTAAGTCTCCCCTTTCTTATTTTTAAAGAGTTTGGTTTACCTCTCAAAAAGAAAACCCTTAATAACTTGCATATTAAGAAAACAACCTTTATATTTGCACATAAATTTAATTATAAATCTATAACAAGATGAGTAAAAGATGTATCACAATTAATTCTACAATAGAAGAATTGGCTGCTAAATTACAGGGTGAAACTATAGAATCAGTCAAGGGACTTGTTGAGCTATGGCAAGACAAGAATAATAAGGACTGGGACACTTATCCTACTGCTTCTGAACTAAATAACTTTAGGGCAGAATTAAGGAAAGGTAAGGATGAAATGATAGAGGCTTTAGATAAAGCACTTTCACCTGCATTTGAGGCTCCAGAAGGAAAGAAGGTAGACACAAAATTTTCTACCTCTGGCAACAATTCTTACCCAAGTAGGACAAGAGAGAATGCTAATTGGTCAGATATAACCATAGCTTTGGCTCAAGACTTTAATACTGCTGGAGAGAAGCTGACTAAAAATGCTGCTAAAAATAAGTATGTTTCTTCTATATTATCTACTGAGTCTAATAATGCTTCAGAAATAGCTGAAAATCTTTATAATCAGATTAAAGCTAAAGGAAAGGTAGATAATCTAAAGATTAACATAGCTGGAAATGGAATTTATAGTATGAGCCAAAATCAAGCATACTATAATGACTTAGTGACTCAGATATTAGAGGAGCTTCAGAACAAAGGAGTTACTATAGCTGAGATTAGAAGTGGAGGTCAAACAGGTATAGATGAGGCAGGTATTATTGCAGCACAGAGGTTAGGAATACCCAGTGAAGTTCATTCTACTGCTAATTTTATGTTTAGAGATAAATCTGGAAAAGATATATCTGATGAACAGGCATTCAAGAGTAGGTTCTCATTTTCTACTCCTTCAAGACAAGAAGAAAGACCAGGTGATGCCTTTGATACTCCAATAATTTCCACTGTGGAAGAACAAGCTAAAGTAGATTTGGACTTTGACCCAAGAACAAGAAGAGACAGGGTTAGTCTGATTGCAAGATTCTTTAGCAATGAGATAGATACAGCACTGCAAGAACACAATGATACTCTTAATAAGAGAATTGCTGATGCTGAAAAAGAAGGTGATGTACTTGCTGTCAATGAATTGAAAGAAGAGTTAGCAACTCTTGATAGATTCAAGATAATCAAGTTATATACACCTGCTGGCTTATTTAGTAGAGTAAGGGATTATTTCAATAACTATATACTTGACTCTGAGGAGAATAGGATACAATCAGAACTAAATACAATCAATAGTATGAAGGGTTCTGAAAGATATAGTGATGAACAGAAGTATGAAGCTGCAAAGAAGAAAGCATTATATAAGACTAATGCTTATCAGAAAGTAGTAGATAACTTCAAACCTTTGGCTGAGGAAGCAAGTACTATACTAATAGCCACTGAGGGGATTAGGATTGACCCTAATTATATTGCCCCTAAAGATGCCAACCTTAATAATGATACTCCTGAGGGAGATAGTGCAGTAGATACACAAGCTGATGATTTTGTAAAGGATGAGGCTTTCAAGGATGGATGGATGACTAATTATAGGGAAGTAAGTTCTCATGAATCTCTAAGTCAGGAGGTTAGAAAGGTAATTAGAGAAATTCCCCAACTTGACTATAGAGGAAAGTATGATAAGGATGATTTAGGAAATCTAAGATTTCTTGATGCAGACTATGTTCATGCAACCCTTATAGACAAGCTCAGAGATATGATTACATCTGATGATATGTTACCACTTCTGGAGACTCTGGGTAATACCAAGCCTTGGACTAAGCAAATAGTCAAGAAGCTACAGGCTGAGCCTAAACTATTCAGTCAGTTCTATCAGGATTTCAGAAAAGACTTTATGCCTTACTGGATTCAGAAGAAGAAACTACAGGCTGATGGTACTTTCAAGATGGAAACTATTGCTATCAATAAGCCTGAGGGTGTCTATTATCTGCTTGATGAATGGAGGGATAACTATGAGAATGGTAATCTGCTTGATGATGATAGTATCTATGATAAGAATGGAGACTTGAATCTTGAGAATGCAGAGAATGGTCTTAAATGGACTGAGGCTCTCAATAACAGGTTTACCAATCTTAGTACAGAACAAAGGTTGGAACTTTTACAAGATGAAAAGATATGGAAGACATTGAATAAGCTTCTTAATATGATTGGTATCAATGCTAATCAGGGGGTATTATTAGATGCTCTGACCAATATAAAGCAATATGAAGGTGGTATTGCAACAGACCCAATTATGTTGCTTCTTCCTCAATTAAACATCATATTCAGTGGTGTAAAGAAAGGTGAGGTTAAATCTGAAACTCTTGAAGATGGAACTGAAAAGAGAGGGGATTTGATAAATACCTTTGGTTCTGCTTACAACAGCATAGCTATGATGCTTGCAGAAGTAACAGAAGATGCCATTGAAAGTAGTGTGAGGGAAAATGATAAGTCATACTATAGCCATGTTACTCCTAACTATCTTGGTAAGTTGATTAAACAGCTTAAGAATGTTATGGGTAATGAAGCAAGGTTCAAAGAGTTTGTTGAAAATGAATTTGGACAATATGAATGGTTCTATAAGGATGGTAGATGGAGAAATGACTGGATTGAGCAACTGGTAAATAACCCTGAAATGAGAAGAGGATTGAGCCATAAGGTTCTACTTAACTCAGATAAGGTTGCATATCAGAACTGGGATGATTTGGATTACACCTTAGTATTACTGACAGAATACTTTGGAGACCCAGATAACAGTAAATCTGATATTCAATGGGCTAATTACCATGTGCCAATTCTTTCAGATAGTCCTTCTGCTGAGTTCATTAGATTCAGGAAGTATGACAATCATAGCATCATTGGAGAAGATGGTGAGTATATGAAGTATGATGATATTATCCTTGATAGGATGGTTGATTTGGTTAATCAAGAGGTAGATAGAATAGCTCTTGTAAACCAAAGGGATGTTGAATATCAAAAGGGTAATCCAAATATTGCTCCTATTGCAAACTATGATATAGTAAGGAAGAAAGATGGTACTATTAAGAGTATTGGTGGTGCTGAATTTAAGTTCCTTACAGCTCTGAATGATGTAAGATATGACAATGGTGAGACTTTCCTTGACAGGTTCCAGAGAATCCAGAATGAAGGAACTGGTGCTGAGTTAAGAGAGTTCATCAGAGAGTCAGTAAGAGAAGCTCTTGATAATGAGTTTGAACAGACTTACAGAGAATGGGCTAAAGCTGGTTTACTTGAAGAACTGCCTAATGGTAAGTACAAATATCTTGGAGTAATTGGTGTAAATGCTGGTCAAAGTTCTTATAATAGGAATACAGCAACTTCTTTGAACAATGCAAAGAAGGCTCTTGAAGGAATGTGGACTACAGAAATGGATATTCTTTTAAGGGATTACAACAATAATAATCCAGTGGATGATAGAAGGGCAACTACTCTATTTGAAAGTATCAAGGACTTGTTGAGAGAGAAGATGGTGAGAGGTGAGATTACTGCTAAGGAAATGGATAGTATCAATAGAAACTTGGTTATTAGAAATAATGCCAAAGCTAAGTTGAGAGAATACTTCTGGAATAGTAAATTTGCTACATCACAAATTATTGAACTCACTACAACTGACCTTGCTTTCTATAAGAATATAGAGGACTTCCAAAAGAGATATAAGGAAGTCCATGCTCCTGCTCTTAGACTCAATACCAACTCTAAGTATGGTAGAAAGGAAGAGAGGACTATCTATCTAAAGGATGATGAGATTGTATCTTCTGTACTTGAAGATATTGCAACTGTACTTGATGAAAGAGTCAAGAAAGGTGAGATGTCAAAGAGAGACAGGGATTTAATCTTAAATAAGTTCAGAGAGGTAAATGTGGCAGATGCTCAGGCTTACAGGTCACTAAGTTCTTACAGAGCTATACTTGATATGTCTGGTCAGTGGACAGATGATATGCAGAGAGCCTTTGATAACTTCCAAAATGGTAAGTGGGATATGGCTGATTTCAATATTATTTGGCAGACTAAGAAACCTTATGTGTACACTCAGGTGAATAATCTAAGTGGAGTCCAAGGTCATACAGGCATTAAGACACCAGTTCAGCATAAGAACTCAGAGTTCCTTCTTATGGCTATGCACCAGTTAGTTTCAGGTCCACTTGGTAAATCAGGTAAACTTGTAGCTATCAATGAGTTCATGGAAGAGAATGGAATTGATGTAGTTCAATTTGAATCAACTACTAAGGTTGGGAAACAAGGTGTAATTGATTTGAATAGTGTTAATACTAAGGAAGATGTCAAGTCTGTACTTAAGAATGCCACTACTCAGAATGGTGTTGAGAACCCTAATGTGGTTCATAAAGTAAGCTATGAAGACTATGGTATTCAGACTGCAACTCCAGAACATGCTATTGATGCAGTTCAGTTAGTTGGTACTCAGATTAGAAAGCTGATTACAGCAGATATTAGTCCAGATGTTAAGATTGATGTGAATGGCAGAGAGATGTCTAAGCAGGAATGGTTAGATATGTACAATGCTGTTAACACTGAGAATATCATTCAGGCTTTTGCTGATGTAAATGAAATCTTCAAGGATGCCAGACAGGTTGAGAAGATTCTTCTTGAGGAATTGAGAGGTAATCAAAGATATGGAATTGACATGATTAGAGCCTGTACTCTTAATGAAAAGGGACAATTCAACATTCCATTGTTTGACCCTGTACAATCTCAGAGAGTTCAAACTTTACTTAATAGTATCATCAAGAGTAGGATTACAAAGCAGAAGATTAGAGGGGGAGCACTTATTCAAGTCTCTGACTATGGTCTTACTGATGAATTGAAGATTGTTTTTGAAGGTGAAGGAGAGAACAAGAGAATTAAATATCTCGAAGTTTATATGCCAGCATATAGTAGGAAGTTCTATGAACCTCTTATGAAGGCAGGTACTCATGAACTGGATATAAATAAGTTACCAGACAGCTTGAGAAAGTTGATTGGTTATAGAGTTCCAACTGAGGACAAATACTCAATGGCTCCTCTTTATATTAAAGGTTTCTTACCTCAGCAGAATGGCTCTGCAATTATGCTCCCAGCAGAGATTACCACCTTGAGTGGTTCTGACTTTGATGTGGATAAATTGTATATCATGTTGCCTGAGTTCGAGATAACTCCTAAGTATAATAGAAGACAGTTTGTTGATGATTTGGTTGCTCAATTGACACAAGGAAAAGCTGTATCTCCTGAAATGTTGAAGGAGTATAGACAGAGTGTAAACAGAGCCATAGATGATGGTAGGAAAGCTCCTAAGGATAGTCAGGAATACAATCTCTGGAAGACCTATAAAGCTAACAGAGAGAAGTATAGAGTAGCTTCTGAGGATAAGATTGAGAAGATTGAATATGACTTTAGCAAGTCTCCACAAGAGAATAGCCTTGAAGCCAGAAACAATCTATTGATTGATATGATGTGGGGTGTTCTGACTAATGCTGACACTGCTCCAAAGATGCTTAACCCCGGTGGTTTTGATTATCAGAAGAAGTCTGCAAGAATAATTAACATTCTACAATCCAGTAGAGAGTCTGAACTGAGAAAGGAACTGAATATTCCTGAGAATCAAAGTACTCTTAACAAGTTAAGCAGTATGGATTTGGAACAACTTGACAAATTGGCAGAGAAGTTCAAGAAGAAACTTGACCCTCTTAACCCAAGAACTCAGGTTCAACTTCATCAGCAGAATATGACTGGTGCAGCATTGATTGGTATTTATGCCAACCATAATGCAAACCATGCTTTGATGCAACATACTGAATTAGGTCTTGATACTAAGAATGGTTCTTTCTTACTTAATGGTAAGAGACTGACTTCTCTTCATGGTCTGATGAATGACAATAAGGAGTATATCTCAAGGAATAATGCAGGTTTCCTTGCTGCATCTGTGGATAATGTGAAAGACCCTGTGCTTGCTTCATTGAATCAGAATACATTCACTGCTGATGCCTCAATGCTTTTAAGTAGGCTTGGTTATAATCCTATTGAGATTGGTTTGATTATGTCACAACCAATTGTAATGGATATTACTAATACCTATTTCAGAGAGAGTAGAGAAGGCAAAGGAAAGGACACAATCATTGATGAAGTCATTGAGAACTACAAGAAAAGGGCTGCAATGATGGAAGATGTAACCTATGACAATTATAAATCTAATAAGTTCATGGCAGATGAATTGGCAGACAATATCATTCTCCAGAAGGAAGTAGAGGAATTGAGTGATAGGACACAGACATCTGACTACAGAAAGGTTGAGTTCTATAAGAAGCAGGTGGCTGCTGGTTATTTATTTAAGAGAATAATGAGCACAGCAGATGCTTTAGGACAGTTGGTTCAAGCTACAAGAGCAGATACTCAAGGTGGTGCAGCAGGTCCTACTATTGCAGACACACAGATTAAGATACAGAAGGTTGATGATTTCCTGACTAATGTGGTTTTAAATGAAAACTCTCCTTTAACTGGTGCAGATGTTATTATGCCTTTCAGTATGAAAGGTATGGATATTGACCAGATAAGAGAGAGGTTATTAAGTTCCCCATTACCCTATTTACAAGCATTCTTTAGCCTTGGTATTGACCAAACACAAGAAATGTTCAGTAGATATTTCCCTCAATTCACTTCTTCATTCAGGGAAGTAATTGATGGTAAAGAGGGATTGAGAGGCTTAAGACAACACACTAAGACAGGCAAGTTAAATGCAAAGACACTCAATAACATCTACAATGATTTGTTAGCTTATATTATGTCCAAGACATCATTCTTTGGGCAAGAAGCTAACCTCAGAGCAGATGATAAGGTTACAACATCCAGTGATAAGAGAAGGGATTTCATCAATAATTTCCCTGATTATTTCAACAGAACATTGAGTGAACATCCTGAAATAGCTGAACTTGAGTTTGTTAAGAGATTAAGAGTAATAAGGGCTAACCAGAATAATCCTGTAGATACAGTAGTATTTAAGAATGTTGGTCAGTTAAGTCCTACTCTTAGGGAAAGATATATGAGAGACTGGCAATCATTGTTATATATGGGTCCAGAAGCTCAGGCTTTAGCTCTTAATTTATTCAGATACAGTTATTACAGAAATGGGTTTGCATTTGGACCTTCTACTTTCATTCATTTAGCACCCACTGCTATCAGACAATCTGTTCCAGAGTACATTGATACACTGAGAGGATTGTTGGAAAGTGAGGATGATTACAGTCAGTTTATTGACCAGTACATCTACAATCACTTGGATAACAGACAGTTGGTTCCTGAGGTTCCCACAGAGGCTTCCACTTCTTTTACTAATGAACAAGGTGATGCTTTGGATATGGTTAAAATAACCATTGATACTGAATCTAACAGTAGTGATAAGAAGATAATAAGGAAGAGAGAGGGGATAGGAGAGGAAACAACCTATGACTTCTTTAATTACATAGCAAGAAGATATAAGGGAGGTACAATATATTACAGGCTTACACAAGCTGATAATGTACAACCTAATGTAGCTGTGTATGAAAGGATAGACCCACTTGGATTCAAGAACAGTTTCATTGAGTATGAATATGGTAAGGATGTTACTGAAATGAAGTCAGTAATTGATAAGAATGACAGGGATTATACTCCTAATGTAAATCAGGATATAACAGCCTATCAGGAAGCTGATATTGATTATGACTCCATGCCAGAATATCTTAACTATGATTTCTCAAGTCTGACTCAAGATATTGCAAGTGAGGCTTTCAGTCAGGTGTATGGTGCTCCACTTGAAGTGAATGAAGGGAAAGCAGATGATATTAATTCTATTAGTCCTAATACTGAGTATGAGGATGCAAACAATGATAAAATCTGTGGTGCAAATACATTATATGAATTATAGATATGGCTAAGAAATGTGCAATAATTCCTCAAGTGAGGAACAGTAAAAATGAGGTAGTAAGCAGCAGGTTATTTAAAGACCTGCTGGCTTATGCCCCTAATAGACAGGAGGCAACAAGAATATACCTCATTACAAAGAGTAGTGACTTTATTACTAATTGGAATCCAAGGTTACAGATGGATGAAAATGGTGAACCTACTCTAAGCAGTCTCTTGAAGAAAACTAATCTAAGAAGTATTATTGATGAGCAGAAGATTCTAAAGAACCTTAATGAAGAGATTGGTCATTACCATAAGACAGGTAGAGCTAAGTTATATCTGAACAATGATGAAAACTATAGAATGTTAGTCCAAAAGGCTATTCAATTCAATACTCAATCAGAGTTTAGAGAAGACTATGTTGCATCTGTTGAAAAGGTGTGGGACAATGAAAGTAATAGGGTTTATATCAGTCCTTTTGTCAGAGTAAGAAACAAGATGAACAGTCTTGAAGCTAACAATATGCAGTATAATTACACTCTTAATAATAGATTGAGAGAGATATTAGCTGCTAATGGTATTGGGATAGGTGCTCTTACAGACTTGGAACAGAGAAGAGGAGTGGCAGGAGTAACAGACTTTAGTCAAGCCAGAGATGCTGCAACAGGTATAATTGAATTGATTAGACTTGCTGATGGTATTAAAGGTGAGAGAGCATTACCAGAAGAGTTTGCTCACTTTGCTATTGAGGCAATGGGTGATAATCCTCTTATCAATAGACTGGTTAATCACTTGGCTAACAATAGTTTAGTAGGCGAGATATTAGGTGATGATTACAACACTTATGATAGCCTGTATAAAGGTGATGAATCAAAGTTAGCCAGAGAAGCTGCTGGTAAATTACTTGCTAAACACTTACTACAGTCTGAACCCATCCCTTCTTCATCTTATAAATCCCTTCTGGAGAGGTTTATCAATGCTGTAAAAAATTTCTTTAGAGGATTAGGGGCTTCACAGTTCCAAAAAGCAATGCTTGAGGCAGAAAGTAGCTTTAGCAAGCTGGCTGGTGATATTCTTACTGGACAGATGGATGAAGCTATCAGTGTTGAGAACATAGCTACTTCTGAGGCATTCTATTCTACTACTGAAAGAGTGGATAGAGATAAAACTCTCTTGAAGAAGATTATAGATAATGAGTTGAAGAGGCTTAAGATTTATGAAAAGAGAAATCCTAACAGTCAGTTTAGTGCCAACCAGAGGTTATTAATAGACAGGTTAGAGCTTGAATTAGCTGATAATAGTGAGATTGAGGGCATATATATGTTCCTTGATAATGCACTTGAAGAGTTAAGAAAAGTAAGTAGTAGGCTTGAGGTGCTGAGAAATACTCCTGCAACCAATCTTAATGAAAGGGCTGGAGTACTCAGGGACATCAGGAACTATATGTACAGTTATAAGAGGATAGCTGATTCAGTAAGGGAGGCTCTAAGAGAGGAAGAGAAGTCCACAGACAATAGATATGGTCAAAGGGTAAGGGTTGCATTAGATAATGTCACTACAATGCTTAATGACCTTGCAGTGGACTATAATACAATCTCTATGCCTTTATTTGTTGATTTCATCAAGCCTTTTGTAGGGGATAACCTTGTGGTTCCTTTTGGAAAGTACAAAGGAAAGACTCTAAATGCAGAAGAATTGGTTAAAGTAGCTGATGAAGATATTTCTTTCTTTGACAGATGGCTGGATAGTATGGCAGATAGTTCTGATTATATGTTGAAGATTATGGACCAAGCTGTTAAAAAGAGCAAGGAACAAGCCAGATTGAAGACTATTGATATTCAGAAGGAACTACAAGCTGCCACTATTAAACTTGAACAGGCTGGTGTGAAAGACACTGAGTGGATGTTTGAGAGAGATAGTAAAGGTAATCTGAGTGGTAATTATATCAGTGAGATAAACCATGCTTTATTCAGGGAGAGAATGAGGACTATGTTCCAAAGTCTTAATGAAAAGTATGGCAGAAATCCTGTAGGAGAGAATGCTGATAAATACAATGAAGAGAGACAGAACTGGTTCAATGCCAATATGGAGACTGTAGATGGAGTTAGACAACCTAAGAAATCCATTTATGAAAGTATGGAGTTCAGAAGGCTTAATAAAGCTCAGAGGGATTATTATACTACTGTAATGGATATTAAAGCTAAACTTGATGCTCTTCTTCCTGATAAATATACCAAGCTGAATAGTGCTGTAAAGATTAGGAAAGACTTGGTTGAGAGGGTTAAAAGCTCTGAAAGTGTGAAGTCTGGTGCTCAACAGGTTTGGGAAAGTATCAAGGATAATTTCATTAGGAGAACTGATGATACAGACTTTGGAGACAAGGCAACTGTAAAAGACTTTGAGGATAGAGAGGTACAAATGTTACCTATCTACTTTACAAAGCTCAAGAAGGGAGAAAGTGCTAATGACTTATCTACTGATATAGTAGGCACTATGACTGCCTATGCAGCAATGGCTAATGACTTTGATGAAATGAATAAGGTCATTGATGTTCTTGAGGTTGGTAGAGATATGCTGAGAGAAAGACAGGTTACTCAAACAGAAGGTGGCAAGCCTATGGTTGAGAAATTTAAGGCAGTAGGTAGAAAGGTTGAGAGTAAATTAACTAAGACAGGAGACAAGTCAAGGTTTATGGAAAGATTGAATGACTTCTTTGAAATGCAGGTATATGGAAGATACATGGCAGATGAAGGAACATTTGGTAAGACTAATATTGACAAGGGAAAGGTAGCTAACTTTATTAATAGAATGACTTCTATGAATAACTTGGCATTGAATGTCCTTTCAGGTGTTTCCAATGTGGCTACTGGTAAGGTGATGATGAGAATTGAGTCTTTCTCAGGAGAGTTCTTCAATGAAAAGAATACCCTAAGAGCTGATAGAACTTATGGTAAGGAATTACCATCATTCTTAGCTCAATTAGGTGACAGGGTAAAGACCAATAAGTTAGCTTTATGGGATGAACTATTCAATGTAATGCAGGAATATGAACAGGATACAAGAGAAGTCAACTTTGACAGGAAGACTTGGTTTAGTAGAATGTTTGGTACATCAGCTCTATTCTTTATGAATAATGCAGGTGAACACTGGATGCAGAATAGAACTTCTCTTGCTTTGGCTGATGCTTATAAAATGAAGGCTCCTAATGGTAAGTTAGTAAGTCTATGGGATGCTTTTGAAGTTGTACCATTAGATAGTAGTAACAAGAAGTTAGGTGCTAAATTACAGTTAAAACAAGGTTATACTAAGGTTGATGGCTCAGCTTTTACTCAAGAAGATATAATCAAGTTCAGTAGAAAGAGTGCAGCTATTAATCAAAGAATGCACGGTATTTACAATAAAGCTGATAGAAGTGCAGTACAAAGGTTGGCTATTGGTAGATTGGGTATGATGTTCAGGAAGTGGATGAGACCCAGTTGGAACAGGAGATTTAATTCTGCTACCTATAATTATGACTTGCAGGCTTGGACTGAGGGATATTATAGGACTACAGGAAGATTCTTTCTTGCACTTGCTCAGGATATGAGACAAGCTCAATTTGATATAGCTTCAAGATGGGGAGAAATGACCCAAACTGAGAAAGCTAATGTTAAGAGAGCACTTACAGAAGTAGCTCACTTCTTAGCTGTAACTGCTGCAATTGGTCTAATTGAGTGGTCAGATGATAGAGACAGACCTTGGTTGGTTAGGATGGTGGAATACCAATTAAGAAGACTTTATACAGAATTGGGTGCTATGTTACCTGGACCTCCTATGTTAAATGAAGGTTTTAAGCTACTTCAATCACCTGCTGCTGGGGTTAATACTTTACAGAAAGCTGTGGATTTGGTTGGTATAATGAATCCTTTCAATTATGAAACTTTTAATGGAGAGGAAGCTCTAATTAAGGGTGGTCAGTTTGAAGGCTATTCAAAAGCTCAAAGAATCTTATTGAGAAGTCCTTTAGTTCCAATGAGGAATACTATACTAAAGGGATTCCATCCAGAAGAGTCTATACCATTCTACAAACAGTAGAATTAAAAGAGGGGAGAAATCTCCTCTTTTTTTTTTATTCACTAAATAATTTATTTATCCACTTGCATATTAATGGATTTATACTTATCTTTGCAGTGAATAATAAAAAACATAAGAATATGAATGAAATTTGGAAAGACATTGAAGGATATAATGGTTTATATCAAGTATCCAATTTAGGTAGGGTGAAATCTCTTGGTAGAAGAGGAAAAGGTTGTAGTTTGGAGGACAGAATACTTAAGCCTATGATTAATAAAGATGGGTATCATCTTGTAAATCTGAAAGATGTAAATCACGTGGCTAAGTGGTTTACTATACACAGACTTGTAGCTTTACATTTTATACCTAATCCAAATGATTACAAAGAGATTAATCACAAAGATGAAGCTAAAGGTAATAATAGTGTTACTAATTTGGAGTGGTGTACAAGAGAATATAATGTATCTTATGGTACTGTAATAGAGAGGCAGTCTAATAATAAGAAAGGTCAATCTAATGAATGGCTAAATAAGCCTATACTACAGTATTCTATTGAAGGAGAATTTATTGCAGAATTTGATTCTACTACTCAGGCAGCTCAATTCTTAGCTCCTGTGTTAGGAAAAGATATGGAGAAAATAAAGAAAGCTATTAATAATCAGCTAAGGAAGTACCCTAATGGTAAATCCTGTGGCTTTAATTGGAGGTATAAATTATGAATGGATGGTGGATATTAGTGTGCATTATTGGGTTTGTAATTGGTTGTATGTTCCTTGGGAAGGACAGTTAAGAAACAAGAAAGGGGAGGTAGAATAATCTACTTCCCCTTTTTATTTACACCTTAATAAAAAATTTAAACCTCATGTTTGAAGCTATGAACATCTGATAGCTTGCTCTCTTTCCTCTTGTGAGATAGAGTTCCACATTTCTTCTGTCCATCCTTTCTTTTCAAGTGCTTCCCTTGTCTCAGTCTCAATACTACTGAAATCCATTGAAGATTGTACTCCCTCCTGATTTCTCATCTCTTGAAGAGATGGTACTTTATAGGTTATGTTAGAGTAATGTCCCTCATTAATATTTCTGTAATATTCAGTAAGAGAAGGTCTTAGACTGTTCCAGTTAGTGACTTTAGCAAACAATTCCTTGAAGAAATTGATTATCTTAGTACCTAAAGATTGAGTGTCTTGAGACATCACATATTCCCTGAAACCTTCTGCCATAGCTTCTTCAAGTTGTGAGTTACTTAAGTCTCCATAAGTTCTCTTAGCTTCTTGAAGTAATTCATCCCTAAGTGTAGGTTCTGTGAGTAAGTGGAATACTGCATGAAATGCCTCATGATATGTAGTTCCCTCAGCAGCTATATCACTTAAAGTAATGATACCATCACTAAACTGACCCCATGCTAATGCACCAGTCTTAGCTACCCTGATAAGACCATTAGTAACTACTACTCTTTCACTCTCACTTAATTGAGGTAGAACCTTATTTAACCAAGCTAACTCCTTATCTTTATCCCATATAGGTCTTGATAAATCATCAACCTGTCTTAATTCAAACTCTACATCAAACTCTTCATCAGTCTGATTAATAGCCTGTTCTTTAGCTACAGTTGAAGCTGCACCATTAGATTCTCCCTGATTAATAGTAGCAGGAATAATAGGCTTCTCAATCTTAACTGGTTCAGAAGAAGGAGTGTAAAGTATAGTACTTTCCTGAGACATATCTACAACTCTCTGAGGATTACCTTCCAGTATCTTCTTTATATTGTTCTTAGCCTCAGCCTCACTATATGACAGTACAGCATTCTTTACTAAAGCAATAGTATTACCATTAGGAAATACTGCATAGAAATCATTAGATGCAACATGTGCAGGTTGATTTCCAAACCCTTTAGTAATATTAGGAACCTTAGTCATATATACCTCAACTCCATTCACCTTTCCAATAGGACTTAGATAACCTGTATGCAACTTTCCATCTCTCAAGAAGTAACCTACTTTACTATCTGACATACTATAGTCTGGCAGAACATTGTTTATAGGTTCTCTTGTTTCAAATGTACTGTTGAATATAGGTAAGCTACTATTAGTATTACTCACTTCTGGAGTAGCTATACTACCAACTAAAGGAACATTCACAGATGAATCATAGTTAAGAAGAATTCCCTTCTCCTTAGTTACTCTACTAACATTATCCTTATTGTACTCAAGTACAAAAGGTAATATAGCTAAAGTAGTGATAGGAGTATGATATTGAGACTCAAATAAGTTCTTGTAAGCACTCAATTGTTTAGTATAATACTGCTCCTGACTCATTGTTTGGGTATTAGATTTATTCTTGAAATAATTAACCTTTCTACCATTCCTATCAACAAAGTCATAGAAGCTATATCTACTTGTCTTAACATCATATATCTTGAAGTTTCCATTAGCATCCACAGAGAGAATATCAACCTCACCAGCTACCCTGTTTCCATTCTCATACTTATTGAAGAGTACTATATTATTAGTAAGGAATGTCTCACCCCTTGCCTCAATATTGCTCTTAATTTCAGTAAGAGAAGTAACCAAATCATTAAATGCCTGTTCAGACATATTACTTGGTTTAACTGGCATCTCACTTGATGTGAAGAAGTTCCTGATTACACTATCTACAGAAGTACCTGCATCCAATGCTCTTTGTGAATTAGTTCCAGACATCTTATCTCTTACTATATTCACAATAGTATCTCTACTTCTTGCATCTATCTTACCCTCAAAGGCTGTGAGGTCTACACCATAATGGTTACTTAAGTTCTTAAGATAGTTATTGAACTGTGTTATATTATCTGCATTCTTTGAGAGATTAACTCTTAAATCCTGTAGAGCTTTAGTCTGTGCAGGAGACTGGGTCCAATTACTTCCTAATACTGAATGTACCCTCTTATATTCATGGTATTCACCATCATCCTCAAGGATATAATAGAACTCACCATCAGTTCTTGTCTTATCAACCTTAGACTGGTTCTCTGCAATCTGGTCTATAACTTTCTTAGAGTCAGCTACAGTCTTCTTTCTATCAGCTAATTTCTGTTTGAATTTATCTGATGCAGCACCAGTTACATACTGACCTGTATTTCTGTTCAGAACCTTACCATTAGGAAGAAGGGTGATACCCCCCATCATCATAGAACCATTCTGAGCATCTCCATAATTTTCTTGTATATAAGCCATATCAAGAATAGACTCTGGGAAAGAGTTAAGAGTTCTGCCATTATTATCTCTTACAGTATTTGAAGTCAAATCTACATAGTATGTAGCATTATCAAATGAAACTGTAGTTCCTGCAATAGCTCCCTCTGTACCTCCTACAGGAGTTTGTATCTTTCTACCTTCCTCAGCCTTAACTGATGCAGGATTCAGAGCTTGCTGTAAGTTGCCTTGTATATCAAAATAATCTGTTGTAAACCAGTTACTTTTTACACTGGCATCTATTATATTGGATGTCATTACTCCAGAAGAGAGTAACATGTTATTGTAGCCCCCCTTATTAAGCATACCTAAATTCACCTGTAATGGAAGATTGAATGCCATTAAAATGTTTTGTATTTCACCAGCTACTTCCTGTGAATCTCTTGTATCAGGTTGAGTTTTAACACCCTCTCCACCTAATTCATAAAGAACATTAGGGTCCCATCTTTCAGTTAAGAATACAGTTCTTGCATCTTCTCTTCTGACTCTCCTTCCTTCTATTTCATCATAGATTTCATTCTTATTGGCATCTCTCTGAACCTTAGTAAACCTAATACCATTACCATTCTTACCTTGTACATAGTCAATATGAACATCACCAATATATAGACTTCTTGCCAAATCTTTTACTGCATTATTAACATCTTCCTCTGTAAAGGCATTAGCTAAAGCATCAATACTCTTCTTTATATTCTTGTATAAAGGAGTGGAATTAACAGTAACATCTTCTGGGTTATATTCACTTTCATTGAAGTGCTTAACCCTTACAGCAGCAGGACTATATTTACCAGCAGCATTAGGAATAAGGATATACATCCTACCTTCCTTTTGGCTCATATCCATTGGCTTGATGATTAAATCATCACTGATTCTACCATTAGTGGATAGGATACCATTCTTTACAATACCAAAGATAGAACTTGCACTTACATTAGGTATTTCTCCCATGTTTCTTTCTTCTGTACCATAAGGTATTCTACCAACCATTATCTGAGATACTCTTGTAGTAGGAGTAGCTATAAACTTCTTATCCTTTCCAGTCTGATTGAACTCTTCTTTTACTCTTTCAATAAGACCTGATAAACCTTCATATCTATCTACTACATACTGACTTTCATCTAATGAACCTACTATTTGGTTATTTCTCTTATCTACAATAAAGATTGTATGGTCATTAAATTCAGGGTCAATCATGAAGCCAAGTTCATCACCTGCCTTTAGATTACCTTCATTTACATAACTGAAAGCTCTATTATCTCTAAGATAGTTATAAAGTTCATCAAAGTTTAAGTTCTCTTTCTCTGCAACTACTACATTGAAAGGTCTGAAATCTCCATCCTTACTTGCATTGATATGTAATTCAGGAATAGTAGGTCTATAATACTGCCTTTTACCCTTTGCATCCCTATCTAATGATTGAGGAGTAGGAGCATTTTCATTGGCTTTCTTATTTTCCTCAGCTACCATTTGAGGAGTAATGTTACCTACAGGAGGTTCATAAGTATCAACTGGTAAATCCTGCCCATTAACAGTAGGAACTGTAGGTGTACCACTATCCCCAGTTGTGTCTTTTGATACAGTACCTCTTGTACCTTCTGTTTTTTCAACTGGCTTTAGATATTCAGAAGGGAACCTTGCTTTGAATCTTTGGTCATTATTAACCTCACTCATTGCAGATAGAAGTCCATATTGAGCCTCAGCAAAATTCATCATATTCAAATCATCTGGTAGATTTTCATCATACAGACTCTCTGGATTATTAATGAATACTGAGTTAGGATTAGCCATTTCCTCAAGATTATTAGCATTTTCATGTTGAGTTCTAAGTAGCTCTTGTGCATTAGCTTTAGTTTCAGGAGAGATAGGTTGTCTATCTATTGCCCTGCTTACTTCACTATTATACATCTGAACTTCCTTATAGTCCTTAGCCATCTTATTACCTTCATTCTCAAGTTCATCAAGAATTTGAAGTCTTTTAGATGAATCAGGCTCATTATTCAATGCTTCTCTAAACTCATTAAGGTTAGTGGCAGCTAATGCTGCATCCTTAGTCTTAGCTATTTCCTGTCTTTCATTTTCTCTTATAATATTCTCTCTTTGTCTCTCTTGTTTTTGTGCAAGAGCTTGAGGGTTTCTAAGATAAGTATCATACTTGTCAATGAAATCAAGTCTTCTTTCAGCTATCTTATGAAGGTCATTAACCTCATCAATTATATCCTGTTTATTAGGGTCAGTCTGTAATGTCTTATCTAATAAAGAGATATAAGATTGAGCTTCCTTTGAATCAGCAAGTTCATTAATTAGTCTTACAGGAGAATAGTTCAATAAATCTGATAATCTATTAATCTTATTTTCATCACTGTCACTAATAAACTCTCTATCCATAGAGGCATCAAGTACTCCTTGAAGTCTGTCCTTTATATCTTCATGTACTGACTTAAACCTGTTTTCAAGGTTATCAATGTTTGAGAAGTAATAAGTCATTTCTTCAAGACCATCTTCATCAAAGTAATCACCAATCTTAACTTGTAAGTCCTGACTAATCTTTCTGTAATTATCTACAGCTTCCTTAGTTTCCTGAGTTTGCTTTTGAATCTGCTCAATTACTTCTTCATCAGTCATATTATCATATACTGATGTACCAGTTTCCTGATTAGTAGTAAGTTGTCTTATTTGTTCAACATCCTCAGGTCTTACATTTCCAGCCTCCTCAATTATATCATATAGGTCATTGATTCTTCCTGCCTTATCAAACATGATAACATCACTAATAAGCTGGTTGTGTTCAGCATTCTTAAACTCAAAGTTATCATTGTTATCAGCAGCTTCATCCATTTGTTTTTGGTAAGCATTATGCCTGATAGCTGATTGATAGTAGTTAAGGAACTCAGGTGATTGTACTCTATTATTCAGTTGAGTTACAATAGCATCATCTTTCTCACTTCTTTCTCTTATCTCTTGAATATCTTCCTTAATACCTCCTTGCAGATACACTGGAGATTGGAAACCACCTTCACTATTCTTTGCACTTCTAAAGCCCGGAATACCAACTAAACCAGTTAAACCACCAATGAAGCCTTCTTCCCATCCTTCAACAGTGCCATAAGTTTGTTGAATAGCTTTTGCAGTAGCTTGTAGCCAGTCAATAGTTTCACTTTCTGCATCTGGGTCTATCTTGGCTCCATAGAAGTCATTAAGTTCAGAAGCATATTTATATCCTGCAACTTTACCTGCAACAGCCTGTCCCATTTCTTCATAAGGACCTTCTGCAACACCCTTACTTGCAATCTTCAAAGCATTTCTAAGTACAGAAGGTTTAGCTGCACTATAACTTACAGTACCATCTTCTGCAACTGTCCTTAGTATCTGACTACCTTTCTTAGCTGTATTATATCCACCTGCATAGAACTTACCAAACTGCCAAGCATCTGATACAGTAAGTAATGGAATATTCAGAGCAAAGTCTATATTACCCATCTTAGCCCTATCTTCTGATAGTTTCTGTAGCCCACCTTTGTAATCAAACTTAGCATCTACTCTTGCCTGTAACATAGCTTGTCCTTCTGGAGTGAGAACTTGCTCAAAAGTATTTCCATCAGGGGAAATCTGATATTGTGCAAATTGAGGAAACTCTCTAAGCATAGCTTCTTGCTCTTGTGCTGCTACTTTAGCTTGTGCATCATCAAGTTGTTGTTTATGAAGCTCAAACCAGTCTTTACTATTCTGTATAGCCTCAATTCTTGCTTCACCTAATGCACCTGAGAAAGCACCAGTAAGTTTAAGAGTAGGCTCAGCCATCTTAAGTTTCTTAGCATCCCTTGCCAATTCATCAGTAAGCCTTACACCATCAAGGAATAAATCTCCTTCTCTGTAAGCCTGTAAAGCTGCATTAGGATTAAGAGCTTCACCTGAGGCTGTAACTGCACCTTTGAATGCTTGCCTTGCTTTATTAAGACCAAGTAATCTTGAGGTTGCACCAGCACTAATCTTACCAGAGTAGGCAGCACCAACAGCAAAACCTAAGTTCTTAAGGAACTTATCTCCAATAAAGTTAGCTGAGAATATATTCTCATACCAAGGGTCATTCTGCTCTGCATCAGTATAGTAATTAGGTAGAGCTGATTCTGACCATTCATTCACTTGCTGCATTGCATTTGAGAAGGGATTATCCCAAAAGCCTGAGAATGTTCCTGTAGCTGCTGCATTACCTAAACCTACTATAGTACCAAGAATACCATCAGCAAATGTAGTACCTGCAAGAACAGCACCCTTAGCTAAACCAGCTCCTATTTGAGCATACCAAGGTTGCAATTCACCTCTTGTATTAGCCAAGTTGTCCAATTGGGTCATAGATGTAATACCTTCATCATACATACTATCACCTACTCCAACAAAGCCTACCTCTTGAGGCACAGCTCTTTGTAAGGCACTATTAGAGACTTGCTTATAATCCTCTATATTATCAATATGAGGAACATCTCTAAGAAGTCCTTCTTGCTTTAGTGCATCTATACTTTTAAGTCCCCTTAACCCACCTACTCCTTGTGTAGATGGGTCTTGGATTTGTTGATTATTTGCCATATTCTTCTACTCTAATTTAGAATCTGTATTACTTTGTCTCTTAGCAAGTGTATTGAACTTACCATAGATATAATTCATCATTGTATTGATGTATCTTTGAGCTTCTACATCATAGCCATTCTCAAGAAGTACATTAATATTATTCATATATCCTGCCACACTTCTATCTGCATCATCTATTAGCTCAGGGTCAATAACTGCTGATTTAGTCTTACCATCCTTAGTAGCATTGATTATAAGTCCTACCTCTGGGTCATAACTTATATCATTGTCACCAGTGAAGTAATCTGAGATATTCTTTAACTTAATAGGGTCTCCCTTCCTATTATCATCAAGTTCATAAAGACCAGTTGATTCTGTAGCTGCACCTAAGGTTCTTGCATTCTCCTTTATAACTTGAGAAATTAAGTCACTCTGAGTTATATTAGGTTTATATATAAAGTCTCTTACAGCACTGCTTCTAATATCAGCTTGTAACTTCTGTTCAAGTTGGTCCATATTACCATCCTTCATATCATACTTCTTGATTATCTGTTGAAGTCTTTCTGCATGAGGTTTAACCTTATATATTCCACCACCAACATTCACACCATACTGAGTTGGATAACCCGGATTAATTCTCTCAACTTCTTCATTAATCATAGAAGGATTAGCTCTTAACTGTTGTATGAACTGTAGGTCATTATTAAGTTCAGTAGTCTTCTTGTCCCCATCTACTTTAGTTTTAGGTACTGACCTAAATACAGCAGAGGGAGTTCCTTCTGTCTTACCTTTCCTTGCAGCAGCTAACCTTTCCTGCATTGCATAATCATAAGCCTTATTAGAAAGGGTTTGATATTGAGTTTCACCTACTGCATTCCACAAGCCTTGTCTTGCATAATCATAAGCTCTATTGAGAATATTCTCATCACCCCAGCTTCTGATACCAGAACTTCCTACTGCATCTTCCACAATACCTTGAAGTATAGGAGAAGCCTCAGGATTATTCTGTACAGCCTGCATAATTTCCTCAGGTCTGAATCCCTTCTGCATGATGGTTTCATAATATTGATTACCTAAGATTGTTCTCCACTTTCTTGGGTTTTCTCTTACTTCCTTAGCTAAATTCTGTGCAGCAGTACCCACTTGTTTGGATAATAGTGCTCCAGAATAGGATTGTGGTGATAAGGCTGGATTAGCTATAAGTTCATCTAAGGAAAGTGTAGAAGCAGGTCTATCAAATAATAGTGTACTATCCTGAGCCTGTAATTTCCTTTGTTCATCTATCAACTCCTGTCTTCTCTTATAAGCCTGTTCTATAGGAACAATCTCAGAAGAGTATCTTCTTTTCATATCAATCAATCCTTGCCTACTTGCAGGAGTAAGACCTTGTTTAGCTAATGACTCAGCTTGTGCAGCCAAGTCATTAGAATATTGTTTGTATATTGCATAAGCCTGTGGGTCTGTCTGTTCATTAGCCATTCTCTCAAAGACATCTGCTTTAGTCCCTAATTCACCCATACCCTCTTGAATAGTATTGTATTCTTGAGTATATGCTTGAAGTGGTTGAAGCATTTCCTGATAAGAGAATGGTCTGAACTTAGCACCACTTACAAAACTAAAATTAGCCATAAGTCAATCCTTTCTTCTTTTTAGTTCTTACTTTACCACCTTTAGCTTTCTTAGTTCCTCCAGTGTATTCTCCTCTGGTATTCATCTTAAGAACACCTGATTTAGCTAATGTATCAAGCCAGTTAGCTTGTTCATTTTCCCATCCCATATCACCTAAACCTTGTAAGAAATTAGTTATATTAGCACTTCTTCTTGCAGCATCTTGGTCTTTAATAGCCTGTCTCATCTGAGCAGCAGTTGTAGCCTGCCCTAATCTTGCTCTCTTAGCTGCATTTCTTGACTCTGCATTAAACATTGAAGCCTTAAGTCCAGTCTCAGTATTAAACATATTAGTACCTCTATTGAATGCCTCAACTCTCTCTCTCAACTGTTGATTATATTCTTCTGCTTGTCTTGCTAAATTACCCATGTTTTGACCATAGTTATAATCAGCAGCAAGTATTCCAGCCTGTGCATTAAGCCTGTTACCACCTGAGGTATTCATCAATCCTCTTCTTGTAGCAGCAGCCTGTTGATTCATCTTATTGATATAGAAGTCTCTGTCTAAAGGTCTATAAGACAGATAGTTTCCAATAGGAGCATATCCTGCTGCCTCAGCACCTAAATCTACTCCACCTATCATATCAGCACTACCATAGTCTGGTTTACTGAATAAATCTGATAGACTTGCTAAACCAGAGCCTATAATTGGTGCATATCTTGTCCATGTCTGCCTCTTTCTACCTCTTTCTTCATTATCTAAAGATTTCATATAGTCTCTTCTATTCTTTTCAAAATTATTCAGTTCTTCCTTAGTCATAGGAGCATTACCAAAAGTTGTCCCATAAGCAGTAAATCCCCCAATCTCATTAGGCAATTCAGAATTTTCCAAATAAGGATTAGTAAATATTGGAGCAGGATTTATAGGACCTCCTTTATCAAATCTGTTGGATTTAATATTTTTTATCCTCTCCCTATTTCTTACTTCTTCTTGAGCCTCAGCTATTCTTTCCATAGCAGCTTGTAAACCTTTTGTACTTAAAGGGTCATTAGGTCTTTCTTCACTTTCTCTTTGTGCAGATTTAGCAGCCTTAGCAAAGGTTTTACCTCTTAACTTGTATTCCTTCCTTATATCATCAGGTATCTCCATTCTATTAGAGAATACATAATCATCATAGACTACTTCACCTTGCTCAACTAAGTTAGGAGCACCTTCTGGGTCAACTCCTATCTGTATTCCTTGATAAGGATTTTCTTCATGAGAACCTCCTTCATCAATAAATGTAACTCCATTAGTAAAGTCTCCTCCTTGTGTATTTAACCATCCTCCAAAAGCATTCCAATGTCTGGCATTAGCTGCAAAGATGGCTCTCTTTCTTGTAGTAGGATTAGAGCTATTCTTTCCTCTCCTAATACATTCTTCTGTTACTTTACCCCCACAATACTCAGTAAACTTGCCTCTGTTTTTCTTTTTTATATGAATACCACCTCCATCCTTAGCTATATTAGCTGCTTGGACAGTTTGTTCAGGTTCTTGCTGAAATATTCCCTGTGCAAAGGATTGATTAAAGTTACTACCTACTACATCATCAAATAAGCTTCCTCCAAAAGCCTTTAGTGATGGATATTTAGCAAGAACTTTTCTTCTTACACTCTTGTTGCCATGTAACCCAGCTAATCTAAGTGCATCCCTTGCATCAGCCTTGGTTGGTATTGGATAACTTCTGTGAGGTCCTGCAAAGTCTCCAGAAGGAACAGATGGATAAGGCTTTTTCTTAGAACCATAGTTCTTCTCTCTGGATAAGCCACCACCTTCTGCAAAAGCATTATATGTATTCATCTCAGGTAATGCTTGGAATGAGTTAGGAAGAGAGGTCAATCTTTGTTTAGAAATTGCACTCATCTCTTGATTATTTAAGTATCTATTATCAAACTCATAGCCTATTGCACCACTACCAAATTCAAGTGGACCACCATAAGCAGAGAAGTTTGCCAATATGTTAAAGTCATTTTGGGCATCTATAGTATTAGCTCTTTCTTCAAAAGAAGAAAGTGCTCTTTCATTGGCTTCTTTGGCTTCTCTATTCAATCTTCTGGCTTTTCTTTTAGCTTTTCTGTTACCACCAAGCCATCCTCCAATAGCACTACCAAGACCTACTACACCACCTACAATAGCTCCAATAGGACCTCCTACAGATGCTCCAGCAGCAGCTCCCTGACCAGCAGCTCCTAAAGTACCAGTCAGTCTCTGCCCAGTATTTCCTCCTCTAACATCTTTCCATGTATAGTCATCTTTAACTTTAGTCCATGAACCCCATTCACTTAGCAAATCTTCATTGGATGAAGCTCCTATTGTCATGTTCTTTTGAGCTTCAATTTGGGATTCAATTCCACTGGTATCTGCTATTTGCGCATTAGATATTCCAGTTTGTGCCATACCACCAATAGCACCTCCAATACTTCCTATAGAACTGCCAAGATTCTCCCTTTTAAAGGCATTTGAGAATTGTCCTGAGGACTGCTGCCCCCATGTTTTACCTCCATTCTCAAACATATTAGAAGGCATATTGCTTCTTCTTTTAATTTTTTTCTTAGCCATAGTATAATTAATTTTATTGCAAATGTATAAAAAGGTATTGAATAAACAAAGCCTTTAATTAAAAAAGAAAGAGTCCACAAACTAAAATGTTTATGGACTCCTATTAATTATGCAAAATAGTGAACAATAGCATCATGAAACTCTGTTCTATATGTATTAGGAGTATTCATTCCTAACTTAATATAAGCCCAAGTGTTTCTTATCCTATCTCTATTATTTACTATTGCTCTTGGTATATTAGCCCTCCACACCCTGAACTTCTTCTTTAATGGGGAGGGATGTCCAAGTATATTAGTAAGAGGGGTAGTACCATGCTGGTATTCATTCCATACATCAAGAGTATCAAAGGTTTTGTTGCTTATCAAGTTATCACCATCCCAACTATCAGCTCTGAACTCTACTGTATTGAATATCTTATCATTTGGTTCCTCAGCATTAGCTACAAAGGTAATACTGAATGGTTTATATTCACCAAAGAACATATTGTAGTCTCCAGTAAACTGTTCCCACATCTTACCATCCTTGAAGGCATAGAACTCACTACTTACATTGAACATAGCAGGAACCCTTTCATAACTCATGAATGAAGTAAACTGGTTAATCAACTCTGAATAACATAGACAGTGGTCCTTATAAGTAAAATATACATCATTATTATTCTTGTCATAGAATGACCTATAGTTGTTATAACCAACAGGTTCCCAGTCTACATGAACATTATGGGCACTAATCCACTGTCTAAATCCTAACTTATCAGATAGACTGACTATTTCTCCATTAAATAGATATAATGAATTAGTCTCATTATCTATGAAGTATAGTCCAGAAGGAGATTCTGCAATAGACCACTTATTGGTGCAGCCTATAGTATTACTTATATATCTTTTACCACTTACCTTCAATCCATTAGTAATCTCAATTGGCAACCCATCAGAGGTTGGTATCTGAACTCTACTGTTGAATAAAATATTACTTAACCCCCTTCTCTGAAAACAGAATATCTCATTATTATAAGTGTTCAAGGAGGTTACTTCCCCTTTATCACCATCAAGGTCTAATGTTGTTGCAACATTAATTTTAGTCCAATTATCCACTTCATTACCAAGTATTTTTTCCTCAGTCCATGTAATACTATTAGGAAAATCATTAAGACTACTTATTTCATTCAAATATTGATAAGTGAAATAGTTATTACTCTGGGAATAAATTGGATTATAAAGATTGAATATAGAAGGAGTAATAGCTAAGTTGGTAACATTTCCTCTATTTCTATCATACCTACCATCTATATTGATATGAGTTTCACAATAAAATGATACCATTTCAACTACAGTATTCATATCCTCTAAGGTGAATGGATATGTCTTTAGACAATCATATCTTTGAAGATAGGTATCACCTTGAAGAAACTCTATTCTACCACTGTCATTAATATCAATTGGGTCTCCAGATACTATCCACCTGTTATTTAACAGAGCTTCTTCTGTTTTACCCCCAAATCTATTATCCTCATCTATAGTCTGAGTCAACTCTACAAGCCATAACCCTGAATATCCAGTACTAAAGGTACTGAATATAGCACTGCTATCTTTTGTATGGTTATGATTTGTATTACTATTAGGGATTATAACCCTATTACCATTTTGCTTGTTTAAAGCAAATACAGCATGTTTTCCAGACTTATATTTGATGCTTACAGGACTATTGGTATATCTTTCAGAATCTTTAAGATTGACAGTTCCTAATACTGGTATAGTAATTTTATCAACAAAAGTGGTATTTTCAGACTCACCATTATATAATTGATTTATAGTTTTTATATTTTCATAACTATTAGTAACAACACCAATATCTGAACCTACACCTTCTGTTTTAGAACCAGGAGGTATTACTTTATCAACATTACCATAGTATAACAGAGACTCATCATTCCTAACTATTGAAGTAGCTGTAACTTCGTTAGAATCTACTATCTCTACATTTGATATACCAGCAGGGGGAACCCAAGATTCTGTTAATCCCAGAGTGAAATAAGTAGAATAACTTGTTCTCAAATTACCCAATTTATTTGATTTCAAATTAGAATAGGTATTACCTTCATATCTAAAATCATTAATTAATGAGCCTTGTCTTTGCCAAGGTGATACTAACCATGCCCAGTTACTCTTGTAAACTTTTTGAGTATCATTAGTTAATAAGGGGATTCCCATCCAATGATACCCAGAAGAAAGAAGTCTACCTCCTTTATTTGTTGAAAAAACAGTTTGTCTTTCATACTGTGGGAACTTATTATAAAATCCATAATCTAAAGTAGGTTGAACTCCTGTACTCTCTGCAAGAACAGACCTATAAGATATACCAGAATGTAATGCAATAGAGCCTATAAATTGGCAGCCTAAGTTAATATTTGCTGTATTTATATCTCCAAATTCTATATCAGGAGAATGAAATGTAAGAATACTACTATCTACTAAATAGTCATTTACTTCTGTACTACCTTCTGCTAATGTCTTTAAAGTTTCTACCCCTATCTCAGTAGTCCTATCAGGATATACAGGATTGATACTATCATAATCAACATATTGAGCATAAGTTCCATTATTTGCCTCCACATCATTAGAATCATCTCTATTAGCCTCATCAACAAAAGGTCTAAAAAACCAAGATGATACTGCATAAGGACTATTAGATTCTCTATCTAAATTTGTCCATAGAGTAGGACATACTACACCTTGACACAATATAGTTCTATCACTATTTGTGGGAACTACTATCATTCCTCTTGCCTTTATATAACCAAGAGCTTTAGCTTCATCAAGTACACTCTTTGGTATAGTATAGTAAGGTTTTACCAAACTTAATTTAACAGTACCAGATAAGTTATTAGAATCTACGTTAGGGTAAGTATCTACCTTGCTATCTCCTATATATAATACTTCTGACCATTTACCTTTCTTATTTTGGAATTGAACCCCGAATCTATAAGTTTCACCTCTTTTAAATGATGTAATCTGATAACTATTATTATTTAATTGGGTTTTATAATCATAAGTTAAATTAGTTCTTTCACCAGTATCAAGAAGCTTATTACCAAATACGACAGAACCCTTCACACTCTCTCTTGCTTCCTTTGAGAACAATAAAGTTTTTATGTGAATATTTCCAAGAAATAAAGTATTGTCCTTTTGAGTCATGGTGTGAGGAATTATTTCTTCACCACCTATGTAAAGTAGTAAGGTACTATCTACACTACTTCCTGTTGTATTATTATCTGTATATCTGATTACTGAACCAATAACATCCAAATCAGCCACTCTTCTTACAACTGGGGTAGAATCTATACTTGTTCTAAATATAGAATATATCCTTATATAATCAAAATTAGTATCAGGATTACTTATAACTATATCAAAACTATTGGAACCTATCTCTTCTGGACTCCCTCCTCTATTACTTGCATGAGTGTAGTATATAGGTGTTTGATATATAATATTACTTTCAGAGCCATTTCTATTATAGTAAGTGAAAGCATATTGCACCACTCCAGAAGGAAACTTGCTGGCTACCTTAAGATTGGAGGTAACAGTGATTGTTTCATCCAACTTCAATTCTGGAATAAAATCAAATGAACTATTATTCCATTCTTCTATTGTTGTAGAGTCAGATACAATATTAATAACTCTTGGTTGATTTAATCCATCTACCCAATATATCTTCTGAATATTATCATTTTCATATACACCAATATTCTCAATAGGATAGTCTGTACTAAAATTAAGATTACCTGAGAATAGAAGTAGAGTCTCAAAATAGGTACCTTTATTTTCAAGTCTATAGATATTATCTTTTGTACCTTTTGTAAATAAGGTTACATAATTATTTAGCACATTCTGTCCAAGTAATATCCCATCAATAACTACAGGGTCTCCAGAAGGAGATTGTAATGGCATCTCCTTATTACCTCTCTCATTAGTTACAGTAAGAAGAGTATTATTATCTCTTGCAGTTATTCTGATATTCTGAGCATCAAAGGCATATTCTGGATTGAATTTAGAGACTGATAAGTCTCTTTGTAACCCTTTAAAAAAGTGTTGTTCTTTCTTTAGTGCCATATTAATGTACTCTTATATATTCCTTGTCTCCTAAGTTCTTGAATCCTCTTCTGAACTCAGTTACTCTTGGAATCATTTGATTTAACATATTTGTAATTGATTCCATTTCTGATACAGAAGGAATCACAAATTCATTATTACACTGTCCAGCCTTAAATGCGTATTCTTGCTGGGTGTTATTTAGTACAGCAGGGCTTATTTTACCCATATCAAAAAGAATAGTGAACCACTCCTTCTTGATATATAGTTCCAGTGCTTTAAGGAAGATAGAGTTATCTGGAATTAAAGGAAGACCTTCATCATCCAACATAATAGCCTTATAACTAATATCCACCTTTTCATGTTTGATTGAAGTAAATATCACTCTACCTTGTGTCTTGAAAGAAGGCTCTCCTCTCTCACACCAATCTCCTTCCTTATGGTCATGGGTAGGATAGGCATTGAAATTATCAGTCATTGCTCTAAGTGCCATTCCATTCTTGTGTAATCTGACCTGATTAATAGAGATTAAATCACAGGGCAACTCACCTCTATACTCCTTAATATCTATTGTTTCCATCTTATCAACATAGACATTAGGAAGTCCCATTGCACTAATAAAGTCCAATGTATACTGAATAGCTGTTTCAAGATTGAGGTCAGTAAGTAGTGGGTGTCTTAGTAATCTGTCAAGCACTACTCTTATATTTACGTAGCTAACATTATTAACCATATCTTAATTTCCTTTCTAAGTAAGGAGCATCTATTAGACCCTCCTTTATTCTTTGTTTAAGTCTTATCTTTAAATCTTTGTTGAATAAGAATTCATAGTAAGAATTATTGTTGTAGGTAGCTGACTCTCTATTGTAATATACCTTAAAGATTTCATTCTCCTCTACTCTAACTAATGTCTTATCTTTGAAAGCCTCTTCATCTTCATACCAGAGTTTGAGTGTCTTATCCCAGTCTATGGGAAGGTTAGTATGAATCTTTCCATCCTTTCCTAACCTTATTCTCCTATCATACTTTCTTATCTCAATAGTGCCCATTGATTTAGGAAGTCTAACATCATGACCCAGTAATAATTCATCAACCAAATGTAAGTTTATCTTTCTTATGATAGAAAAGTATTGTGACTCAGTAAGAACATATTCCTTACTATCAGGCTTATTCTTTCTATAATACTTATATCCATGATATACCCCAAGAGAGTTTCTCACTTTATATTCTCTTGGTTGGTTGACCTTCTTTATCCTCCTTTTAAATTCTCCCAGTGTCTCCATTATCTATTTGAATCAGGCAGATTATCCTCTGCATTATTATCTTCATCTTTCTTCATAAATTCAGGACCTCTTAATTCTTTAACTACAAGTTCTATCAAGGGAGGCACAAGTGAGTCTTCCAATGGGAACTCCTTATCCTCTAACCTACATATTGTACCACTCTCTTCTGGACAAGCCAATTCTGATGCTTCCTTAGCATCTTCAAAGATTGCACTAAACCTTATTCTTTCAAGATGCAGGAATTGAGGATTCCATGATTTAAAATACAAATAACCATCAGGGGCTTTTGAACAATAGATTATGTTTCTCAGGAACTTATTATAACCTACATATCTCATTCTATCTCTACTTATATAAGTAATCTCACCTTGATAGAAGTCCATAGGATATACTCTTGGATTACCTATCATCATAGTAGTAGGAACCTTATTCTTACTTCTTAAATAGGAGTTACCTTCACAAGGTTCTCCACTAATGGCTGGAACCTCAATAAGGTCTAAACATATACTCTGATAGTCACTATCTGGTATCTGTTTCTTTATGTCTGAATATCTCTGTTTCAGTAAGAATGACCTATACTTTACAAGCAGAAATATAACATGGTCTGGAGTGAAGTATGAATCATCAGAACTCAACTTAAGTTCATCCAATACCATATAGATTAACTCATTGTATGTCATATTATTAATTATTTAGTTATACTTTAAAACCCTTGCAAATATAGAATAAATTATCTACACTTACAAGGGTTTTACTATTTTTATATTCAGGGTATAAAGATTATGCTTCTACTCTAAAGTTATCATCCTCAGTACTTCTTAATATACTATCCTCTGTTATTCTTGGTACAAAAGTTCTATTGTTAGAATGAACCAAAGTATCATAGCTCTCAAACATTGGAAAATCTATCATACAAGTACTTCCTGCCAGACAATATAGTGCATTTACTATATGCCTATAATCATCTTGTGTTACATAATAAGACATTTCCCCTGCTAACATCTCTTCCATGAAGAAGAGAACAATTATCTTATCTACATCACTATACTTCTTATATCCAAATTGAGATAGAGTAGTAAAGTATCTTGTGATGGCTTCCTCAGATATTTCAAGCATTTTATCCATAGCATCCACAATTAGAGGTTGGAGACTTGCAATTATTCTTTATGAAGAACTTATTCCAGTATTTAATAGCCTGTGGATAGTTTCCTGTTCTAACACAAAGTTCAATTGCCTTTAACTTAAGTATCATATCAATGAAACCCTTTGGTATATTACAATCACATTCTACTTCCTTTAGATACTTGAGAGTCTGTTTGTATATAGGTTGTAAATTAATTACAGTACCTAATATTTGGTCCTTATCAGTCCCACATGGAGTATCAGCAGATGGAATACCTTTAGACTTTACATATACAAAGAACATGGTACTGCAAGAAGATACTCCTAAGGCTTGAAGATTTAATTCAAGTCTTACATTCTTCATTTGTTGCGTACCATAGGTGAAGCAATATGTTTCATCTTCCTCAACTCTTACTGGATTGCAACTACATTGCTCAGGAAGAGAATAGGTTAAATCATAGGCATCCTCTATATTATATACACAAAGAGGATTGTCACTTGGTCCATTTGTAACAAAAGTATCTTGGGTATCAATGACTATGCTATCTAATAGGACATCATCAAAGTAGTCCTGATTATCTACAGATACATCTATAATAAGAAATCTGTTGTCCTGACTAATTCTAAGTTCATTAAAATGTATCATAGTTATATTTTTAATTGATAAAAAAAGGAGCATAGTTAATTCTATGCCCCTTTATGCTGTTACTCAGTTTGTAGAGTAGCAATTGTAAGCCCTGATGCAGTATTGATAGCATTAATTAGAGCATTCATTGCAGTGTGACTACCATCATCTACAGCAACCAGTGTAATAGTCTTTTCAGACTTCTGAACTGATTCATTGCTTCCTGTATAGAAATAGTGAATATCCAATACATCATAAACTGCACTTGGGTCTACCAAGTAAGTAGTCTTAATAATATTAGGATAACCCATTCCCCTGTAAATGTCACCTCTTGCACCCATACAGAAGTATTCAAGGTCTGCAATAAGATGTCCATCAGGAACAGTCTTCTTAGGAGTAACTACAGTTGCAACACCCCAAAGTCTATCTTCACCATCAACTGTAATAGTCAAGAACTGAGGAGTAAAAGGAATAAATGCCTGAGGCATCATACCAAGAACCCAAGGTTGTTCAGCTTCTTCAATGATTATTTTATCATAATCATCCTTATTAAGGTCAGATTCCTTAGTGGTAGCTGTTACTGGAACATCAGTTCCATCTGCTGCTGCACTATTAAGGTAAATATTCACAAGAGGAGTAGATTCTGTCTTATTCTCAAGATTCTTAGCCAAAGAAATAGCCATCTTCTTGTAGAAATCTGATGTAGTCATTCCACTTCTTGCAATTACTTCACCATACTTGAAGTACTGGTCTTCCTCTGACAAACCAATATATTGTCTGAAAGCCAATCTCAAGATATAATTCTGACCTGCTACAGGAGTTGCAGATACATCTGCATCAAGAGTAACTGAGTATCTAACCAGCTTATGAGCCAGAGCTTCTGATGGTGTAGCCTTTGCATACAATACATGCTTAAGGTCAATCTTATCACTTGCTACAATCCCAGCAGGAGACATAGACTGAAAATACAGAGTAGTCTTAGCTGTATCTGCCTTTGGCACAATATCACCAGTAGTTGCAAGAGCTGCTGTATTAGCTTTGAGAGTCTTTGCAACATATAGCTGTCTTACTTGATTAATAGAAATTACCATAATCTTTTTTTTTTAGTTTAATTAAACATTTATATTTATTCTTTATTTCCTGTCAGTTGAGTTTTACTTATTATGGCAAGCTGTACAGCTCTTTCAAGTATTGCTCTGTGTACTACAGGATTTAGTTCACATTCACTTTCAGTACTTACACCATTGATACTTAGTCCATCAGGTAAATCTACCAGTATAATAGGAGTGGGTTGAGAGATATATCTCATTAAATATTTGTCCACATTATACTTGCTGATTAATTCAGCTAAATCACTTTTTATGTCAAGTCTTAGTACTCTGTCTTTACTTGGTCCTCTAAATGGATTATCCTTTGCTCTATATAAATCATCCTGTGGTAATGGAACCACACTTGCTTCTATACCATCCAAGCAACCTAATCTACTATCCTTGAGGAATGCCACTTCATAAGTAATGAACCAAGTATCTTGTGGTATCTCAAAGAATACTGAGTCTTGTGATAACCCCAGCTTTCCTGTAACCTTAGTACTTGTTTCATAGGTCTCCACCAAATTGCTCAAATATCTTCTTATTTCTTCTGTCTGTTCAAAGGACTTACCATAAATAACATTCCTTCCAGAGTAGATGTCAATAATCAATTGTTCCTGAGCATTAGTGAGAAATGTTGATTTCTCATATTCATCAAGGGTTATATTAGGAGTGATACCAAATGAGTTAAGTAAAGTACTGAATCCATCAGAAAATTCTTTATTAGTCATACTTTATATTTTTACTCTGACCTTTGTCCTAATTCAACACTTGCTTGCAAATCTCCTTGGTAAGCTGCCTTAGCCAATTCAACTGCCCTCTGTAATATCTCACTATGAATAATTGGGTTAAGCTCACATTCTGAAATAGTGCTTACACCATTTATTGTGACATCACCATATTCAGAAGATAGATTAGTAGTGATAATTGGAGCAGGTCTTCTTATATACCTTACCTTATAGTCTGTAATAGTTTCATTACTGTTTACTATTAGTTCTACAGAGATATTGTTTATAGAAGTAGTAATTATTCTCCATGCCTGATATTTAACTGGTTCCTTGTAAGGTCTTGACATAAGCCTTGTATAATCAGAATAACTGATTGGAACTATCTGTTTAGTTCCTGCATTAGTATCAACAGCCTCATTTATAACCAAGAATAAGTCAGCAGGTAAATCATATACCTTAGCTCTCTTATCAAAGGTGATAGTAGGAGCACTTGTATTAAGTACTCCTTGCCCTACCTTTATTAATTCTGAAAAATCTATTTGTCTTTTTGGTGAATCATCTAATCCTTTTCCATACTTATTACCTGCTGGTTCAAAATAGTTCTTAACTATCTCTTCTTGAGCCTTAGTAAGGAATACACTTATTTCATAAGAATTAAGTCCCGGAGCAGCATTAGACATTACATTGTTATAAAGAACCATGAATTCATTTTCAAATTCTTCATGTGTCATATCTTTTATATTTAAAATTAATAAAATCTGATGCAATATTTAATACTGTATTCTTAAATATTGGAATATCCTTCTTCCAATGTAAGAAGAAATACCCATTAACTAAACATTGTTTTCCATGAATAGCTGCTGATATATTACACCTATTCTTAATATTAAGAAACTCTGCTGCATCTTTAGTAGTCTTAAAAGATAATATAGTAGTGCCATTAATAGCTAATATTATATAATCATAATTAGAGATTCTTTTATTTATTCTGCTCTGTATTATGTCAGGTGACTGTTTCTTACCAAGTTTAGCCTTTCTCAACTTATCTATAGTTTCTGGAGTATGTTTACATCCTTCCCAACCTTCACCACCATTTGTAATGTTATAAGAAATAGCAAGTTCCTTATATTTGAGAATTCTACTGGTTTCTATTTCTACTGCTTTTTCTAAAGTAAGATTAGAAGCAATGATACAATGAGTAAAGTTGTCCCAACCATACTTCTTAATTGCATTAGCAATTAATGGTTGATGATTGTCTTTTCTTAAATACCCTGTACCATTCTTCCATCTATCCTCAGGATTCTGTTTAGTAATACCCACATACACCTTACCAGAAGGTGAGACATGCTCATATACTAACCACTTATCCATATCTTTATTCTTTTAGCTTTGCTTCCAGACTGAACTTCAATTCTTGTCTCTTAGGAGCACTTAAGAACTTAGCAGCTACACTCAAAGTAGGTTCTTCATTATCTCCACATAGAGGAGAACCATCAGATTTCAGGTATAACATACCACCTCTGTTACTAATTAGACCTTCTTCAATAGCCTTCTTAATCAGAACTTTAGTATCAAGATACTGGTCTTCTGAAACTCTTAAGAAAAGTTTTGGGTCAGCTTGAATTAGCTTGTTAATCTTCTCATGTAAGAATTCAATCTTAGTTGCCTTGGCAAGAGGTCTACCATCAATAGTCTCAATGATTACTCTTAGCTTATCAGCATCATCTTGAATTTCACCAAACTTCATGTATGACTGCATTGTAGCATTCATTTCCTTCTTAGCAGTCTTAGCTTCCTCACCTTCCTGTACAATTACAAACTGATAAGTCATTTTAGGTCTATCTTGCAGCTCTTGAAGAGAAGATGCAATATAGTCCTTGTTTGCTAAAAGGATTTTATATTTGATATAATCATCAGGGTCAGCCAAGTTCAAGAAATTATCTTGCTTAGTTAATCTCACTGTATAATTATCCCAGAAATTATCTATCTTCTTATAGATAGATAGAGCATTATATTCAAGACCCATTATCTCTTCAAGGTAGGCTTTCTCTTTATCAGTGAGGGCATTTACATACATACCAGAACTTAATCTTGGTAGAGTAAACCATCTTACTGCTGCTTCTGCCATACCCCCATATAGGATATGCTTAGGGTTTGAAACTAAACCAGTTTGCTTGGGAACAAACCTTACTATAACTCTTTCATTTCTTAGGCAGCTAATAGGTTCATCATTGTCCTCTATTACTGCTTGTTTCTTTGTTTTTCTTGTCTTTGGTTCCTCAAAGAGGTCATTCACATCAGATACAACTGGTGTTTCCTTCATAATCTCTTCATCATCCAAAACCATTTTACTAACTTCTTTTGCCATATTACTTCTCCATTTAATATCTTAAAAAAGAAAAGGGGAGGAGGAATTACCTGCCTCCCCTTTTATTTATGCTTATCCTTGCAGAATTGCAGGAATTAATGACATAGTTCTTGTTGGGTCAAGCACACAAACACCCAAAGTAGCCATTCTGTGAATTACAGCAGAGTCCTCATCAAATGACATATAAGGATTACCCTTTTGTCCAGTGAAAGGATTTCTAATACCCCATTGGTATCCTCTGTACTCATTATCACCCTTAATCTTACACTTGAAGATATTAGGTTGGTCCATAGTACCAATATACCAGATGTCATATCTGTAAGAGAAAGCTACACCACCATTTGGATGTAAAATCTTATTTCTTACTGGGTCATCATAGAATGGGTCAACATCCAATCTCACTCTAACACCATTAGGAGCCTTATATTCAACAAATTGGAAACCAGCACTAAGTGCATTGCTGTGAAGTTTTGATTGAACTTTCTCAACAACTCTTGTAGAGTTATTATCAAGTACAAATGTAGTCCAACCAGATACAGTCTTCAATACTTCCTTATGGAACTGAATAGCACCTCTTTCACCAGTCTTGATTACAAAGAGTCTATCATCCATTGCAAGTTTAGAAGCTGATAGTTCATACAGTGCATCTTCAAGTAACTTCAAGCTGAATGTATTGTAGTACATAGTATTGGCAACCTCTGTTTGTTCAAAGATACCAGCACCAGTCTTAATAGCATTACCTGATTTACCAAAGTTCATGTATTCACCATTCAGATTTCTGTTTGAAGTACCCCATGCCATAGCATTATTCTTGTACTCATCAAATTGAAGTTCTACTTCCCAATCTACATAGTGCATCCACATATTTGCAGTGTCCTTCACTTGCTTTCCACTTTCAAGATTCCTAACCATAGGAATACCCATAGCAAGTTTCTTGTTTAGCTTATTACCAGCTACCTTGTGTTGGATTCTGATTGTAGTCCATTCATTTCTCATGCTTACAGGAGAAGTGAATCTAACATCACCAACCTTTCTTGAAAGTTCTTTTTCTACAGGAGCAAACTCAATAGAGAATCTTTCTCCTTGTTGCAGTCTTTCAGCAGGAACACCTTGAGTATTACCACCCATAAGTTCTACTTTGTACACTGCATTAGTACCTTCCATTCTTGCATCACCAAGGATTCTAAATGGATATACTTGGTTCAAGTTACCTACAATAACTTCACCATCTGCAAACCAGTCTTCTGGGAATACCAGATAGAAAGGAGATGTACCAACTCCCACATTAGCTGCACCAGCAGCAACTACAGTACCATTTTCATCTCTTGCCTCAACAAGAGGAATGTTTCTCCTTGAAGAACCAATAACATCCCAGTAGTATTCATTATCATCTTCAAACTCTCTTACAGGGAATGAATTAAGGAATGTATCCAAGCTCTTTCCTCTATAGAAAGCCAACAGTTGCACCATAAGGTTTGTAGCCTTCTGAGGTGCTTGTTGGAAGATAGCTCCAAGGTGGTTGTCACTTGTTAAACCCTTCCAGTGTTGGAAGCCTAACATTTGAAATTTACCTAATTTACCAGCCATAATCTGTTAATTATTTTTGTTAGTTAATATGTTTTTAGACATCAAGGTCCCAGCCCTTTCCACTATAAGACTCAGTATCTTCCTCAACTCCTCCAACATATCTTGGATTACCTGATGAATTTCTTGTAGTACTACTGAGTTTATGTTCTAATTCTCTAAGACTTTGCTTGACTTCTTTCTTTACTTTACCTTTTATAAGACCATCAATATTTTTGAAGCCATCAGTCATAGTGAACAATACAGACAGATACTTTCTAAACTCAACTGGATTATCCATTTCATATTTCTGAATGGCAGTCAAATATTCTCCATCTTCTGTTTTAAAGACAGGCTTAGTAATATTCTCAAATGCTTTTTGTCTTGTAGTCTTATCAAGTGTAATACCTGTAAATACTTCCTTGTCCTCAAGCATTGATTTCTTTAATTGTGCAGCCTCTTCTTTAATTTTCCTTTGTTCTTCTTTTGCCTCTTCTTGAGCTTCCTTGATTAAGTCCTGATATTGATTGCTAAAGTATTCTCTGTTACTTTCCAATGCCTCTTTTGCATCTTCAATATCTGTGCCAGCATTGAAAGATTTCTCAACCTCTCTCTTAGCTCTGGCTTCACTATAACCTCTGTTCCTAAAGTCTTGATAGATTAAGTTCTTTCTCAATCTTTCACCCTTTTCAGTTTCATCAGTTATATATTCCTCCTTGATTGCATCCAAATTAGCAAGGGTTTGTTCATACCTTCTTACTTCATCTGGTTCTACATCAGCTTGTAATGCAGCATCAATTCTCTTTTGTCTTTCATCTAACCTTGCTTGAACAGTCTTTTCAACTGCTTCTGCAAAATCTTCTGGAGTCTTGATACCATTTAATGTATCATCATCAAGGTCAGGGAAGATACCTTCTTCTTTCAAGGCACTGGCAATGGAAGAGTAGAAGTTAGTTTTGGGAGAAGTACCTTTGTCCTTTTCAGATTGGGTATCTTCCTCTTCTTCTTGATTATCTTTTCCACTACCTACGCTCTCTGGATTATCAAATAAATCATCAGGATTTATCTCTTCTTCCTCAGTAGTTTTTTCATTTTCTTTGTCTTCTTTCTCCTTTGGGGCAGGTGGAGTTACCTGTGTTTCTTCTTCACCCCCATCATCAGAAAATAGATTCTCTACATCTATTTCATCCCCTGTCATAATGAGGTCTTCACTTAATTCTCCTATCATATTTCTACTCCTTTAGTTATTAAACTAATGCAAAGATAGTAGGGATTTATGACTTCTACAACATAGTAAATAAGACTCTTACAACTCTATAAATAAATTACTTATTTACTGCCAAAAGATAAGGGTATAGTAATAATACTACACCCTTCCTATTTCTACTTCTTTGTAGGTTTCTTTCCACCTTTAGGTGGCATCTTTCCACCTGATTTACAAGTCTTTGCCATAATAATCTCTCCTATTCTATTGTTAAACTAAGTTCCTCTCCAAGGAGTTTTGCTTTCAGCATAACTGAATATAACTCCTGAAAGGTAGCTGTGCTATTAATAACTTGTCCTTTTACTTTATTCTCTCCCACAAGGATACAACCTAAGGTATCTTCGGCTTTATTACCAACATGGATTAGTACCCCCTCATATCCTTTCACATCTATAAGTCTGGGTAACTTTCCTCCACAGAATTTAGCCCATGACCTATCCTTGAATTTAGGACTTACAGTATTCATATCAATCTTGTAAGTTCCATAAGGAATTGCTGTCTGTCCATAGACCTTCTTACTCTGTATCTCCAGAAGAGATTGTGTTTCATTAAGACCTCTGTCTTTGTCCTCTAATGTATTGCAGAAAAATACATTATTAACATATAGATTCCCAATCGTATAATTTTCCTTCTTAGCTATTCTCTTTAAAAGTAATTTCATAATATTCCCATTTAAAACCACCACAAGTTCTATGTCTCCCATTCTTAGTAAGAGCTGCACTTATGTTAGAATGATTTAAGTTTAAGGCATTTGCAGCCTCCTTTATTCCATTCCATACTTTTAGTATCTCTCCATCCTTGGTTAATTGAACTATTTTCTTTCTCATATAAGGTCTTGGTTCTTTATGAGCTTTACTTATATTGAGCTTACCTACATCTGACATAGGTTTCTTAAGTCCTCTATGTGCTTTACTTATTTTAGCTCTGGTTTCCTCAGTTACTACTTGACCTACTCCAGACTTTCCACCATCTGATAGATTATAACCATATCTACTATCCTTAGCTTTATATAACGAGATATATTTAGATTCAGTATTATCTAAAGTTTCTCTAAGTATAGTTTCATCATCAGTCTCTATCTCAAATAGAACTTCGTATTTGAAAGATTCTAAACCATATTTAATTCTTGCTCTATTTATGTAATTACCTGCATAAGGAGCATTTAAGTTAAACCACTTTTCCCTTCTCTTTGGTTCATTTATGGTTTGACCTATATAGACTTTTTCATTATGAATATTAGTATATTTATATACTATACCCTTCATATTAGCCTTCTGTAGCTACTAATGTTACATTCTTTAATACATCACCAGAGATTATATCACTACCAGACTGAGTTACAAAACCTGTCTTTGATACAGACCAAGTAACTGTATGTCCTTTAGCTGCCCTAACACTCTTAGTAGTTGAACCATTGATAACTACTATAGCATCAGCAGGAGTAGGATTGATAGTGTAAGTGTATTTCTCAGTAATAAGAGATACTAATTTACCATCAACTCTCTTTTGAATATCAATTATCTTACCCTCTATAATCTTATCCTTGATTACAAGGATTTCATCATCTGTTATTTCATTAGGGTCTCCTTCAACTATTCTTGAAAGGCTTCCAAGATTAAGTGTCCTTTTCATATTATTATTCTTTTACTAATTGTCTTACTTTACAAGTTAAATCCAAACATATACTCATGGTTAAATCATTAACTTGCTTTCTTAAATCAAGTACTTCTTCTTCTAATTTACTGTTCCTCTCAAGCATTATTTCAAGTCTTTGTCTATTATCATCAGACAAGTTCCTGTAAAAATCCAATGATTTCTGTAGATTCTCCAATAAGGAGTTATCTACCTCTGCATCATATTTCTTTCTTGTAAAGAACCATGCAGTCCATCCAGAAGCAAATGTAGTTATGATACCTACTACTGCTGTTACTATTATTCCAATATCAATCATAGTTATTCAATTATTTGTATAAATCTTTGGGTTTTGTTTTTAACATAAGGATTCATTTCCCTTATATTTACTTCTACTACTATGTGCCTCCTCTGGAATAATCTGAATAACCAGAACTTCTTTGGTGGATTCACAGTCTCCCTTTTACCATTTATGAATGTATATCTTTCTAACTCTATCTCAGGTTTCAATGCTATAGTACTTGGGAATTCTAAATGAAGATTAGTTTTAAACCACTTATCTCCCACTATAGTATCCAGCTTTAACTGAGGGTCTCTAAATAGAGTATCTTTTAGGATAATAGTGTCAGCTCTTTGTGCATGACTTGCTTCATATTGAAGCTGCTGTAATCTCTTATCCTTTATTCCTAATTCCTTCTGGACAACCTTCATCTTCTTAATGATTGAATCATTAAAGTAATTAAGCTGTTCTATTGTTAGTTTATATACCTTAGTATCATTAGTTAAACCACTCAATTCAGCATCATAAGCCTTAATATTCTCAATGGAAGTTTCATACTTAGTAGTTAATTGCCTATTCTGATATGATAGGTAAGCCACAGCTCCTATCAATATTAGTATTATAAATAATATATACTTCTTCATATCCTCTTCCCTTATATTTTCATGCAAACATATTAAAAAGTAATGACCTATGCAATAGTATAAATAGAATACTTACATAGAATATATCAATATATTTTGAGTTTAGTTAGTATTATAAAGTATAAGCTACTATGAATTAACATAGCAGCTTTTTTTTTTAAGATTAATATTTAAGTAATAGTTCATTTGATATTCTGTCTGCTAAAATAGCAGCTCCTGCTCTATTAGGATGCAACCTATCTATAGTATAATTATCCAAATTAAAGTAACTAATGCCACAGGAATGAATATCAATTAGTGGCACTCCTAAAGACTCAGTTATTATCCTTATCCTCTCATTCCATTTTTGGAGGGTATCTCCATTCTTATTGATGGTAGGAAATTTAGTATCATCTACATAATCATATCCAGAATACCCAGTTTCTAAAAGGTTACAACAAAATACTCTTGATTTAGGATATTTAGTTATAATCTTGGACAAGGTAACTGCAAGAGCATCCGAGTAATTATCTATAACTCCTTCAACAGGTATTTCAGTATTACCATCCCAAGTACCTAAGGGTTTAATACCAGTACTATTTTGACCAAAGTCATTAATACCAATATAAACAAGGATTATATCAGGAGTAGTTCCTCCAAAAGATAAATCATTAATTCTTCTATCAGAACAACCAGCAAATGCTGTAGAGGTTTCTTTAGAATTACCACAGCAAGTTGAGCCACTCCAAGCACAATTATTTAATATAGTTATACCTGTTTTAGATGCAACTTGTGACCACCATGTATCATTAACAGATGTTATATCTCCTGAAGGATACCAATAAGAATAGTCAGCATAAGTATAATTTGGTTTATTACTTACTAAGTAACCATTAAAAGTTGATATAGAGTCTCCTAAAATTGACATGGTTTTTCCTGCTAACTTATTATTAGAGCCTCCAGATGACACTAATTTAGAACCATAAAGGACATTATTAACTTTATATACACCTGCTGTTAACCATGTATTAGCAGGGTCATTTAAAGCACCTTGACCAATACATATTACATTATAAGATTTATGAGATTCAATAAAAGAATTTAATAGAGTATATTCCATCATATAAAATTTCTTCTCCACTTTTTCATATAATAGATAATATGTATAAGCAAAGTTAAAATTATTAGTTGATGTTATATCTGTTTCATGGCTTGCATAAGCAGTGTCTATATAGGGAGTCTCATCATAACCATATATAACAATATTTGCAGAGGTTGCAATAATCTTCTTATTAATCAAATCTATATTGAATCCACAAAAATTACTCTCTTTGTTATAAAAATTATAACCACCTAAAGCATACTGTAAGTTAGCATTATATATAACTTTAGAACCATTTACATATCTTACACCATTGTAAGTAATTGGAGCTTGTATATTAGTTACTAAATGCCCCTCATTATATGTAAACTCCCCTAAATTAACCCATGTATCATAAGGAAATTCTTCTGGGTGTGCTCTTAAATATCTATACCCAATAACATAGAGTTTATTCTCTGTTATGTTAAACATTAAATAACATACCCATTCAGGATATACTCCATCACTACTATCAAACACTTTAAAATCTGTCTCAAAGGGAGTGTCATCTTCTCTTGCAAGATTATTAAATTTGTTTGAACTATCAACTATATAGAATACCCCAGTGTTCTTTATTAACTTTTTACTTTTAAAGTCAATTTCTATTAAATTTAAAGGAGCACTACTCTTAGTAGTACCTGCTGCTCTATTCCCTAAAGTTATTCCAATAGAACCCCTTTTAAACATAACATCAGAAATAGCTTTTTGACTAATTATTACATTCTCATTATTACCAAACTCTTGTACTACACCAGCGGCAATGGAAGTAAATCTACCATTATTAACCCATCCAGTACTATTCTTAACATATAATTGATAGATAGGATTAGTATGTTCAGTATCACTTGTATCATATGTAGGACCAACACCATAAATATCTCCTTGAACAGCAGTAGAAGGAAGAGTACCTACAGTAGCTACATACCCTTTAATATGTAAACTGTTAGTAAATTCTCCACTTAAATCAGACCATGTAGCACCATTATCTCTACTAATCTGTATCTTACCAACATTATCAGCTTGGCTGCTACCAGTAGTTCCTGTAAATCTAAACCATGCTGCAATATAATCAGATACATCTTCCCATGTATTCCCAAGGTCTTTTGACATTTGAATCTTATTACCAGACTCTCTAAATTTATAAGCTAACTCTTCTGAAATATTACTCCAAGATTCACCTAAGTCTGTAGATTGCTGTAACTTGTTATTACTTACTCTAAACTGAGTAAACACAGGATTAGAGGATACATCTACATAGCTACTACCATTAGTATATGAAACTTGTAAGTGGTTATTAGAACCTACCCTAAGAATAGGGGTAATACCAGCTTCTCCCTGTGCTTTAATGTTAGTAACTTCTCCATTGATTACCAAATACCCATCTGAGGATATAGATATATCACCTACAAGTGCATTACTACCATCTCTCCAGTTTGCACTATCTCCAAAGGTAGTATCATCAATAGCTTCTGCACTATACCATTCAGTAACTACTGTCTTATCATATAGTACATAAGTAACCCATAACCCTTCCCTTCTAAGGCTGGAAGGAACTTGTAGCCTTGTTTGACTTCTACTACCATTATAAGATAAGAATAGCATATTAAACATTGCAAGTATATCTGTCAATGTTACCCCACTTTCCTTATCTAAGACTGCATCAATAAAAGTCTTAGGGAAGATGTCTTCATATCTTCCCTCTTGACTATTCTTCTTAATTAGTTGTTGTATATCTTTCATATTAGTTTATTTTTAAACTGCTGCTCCTGTAGCATCTATCCAAGAAGTACCATTACCAAACACTACTTTATTTAAAGTATCATTATACACTACGACCCCTGCTTTTGGGTCCATAACACTATTTATAGTGTCAGTACTACCATGACAAGGTTGACTAAGTGTTACTTTAAAATTAGCCTCTACTGGAGCAGCATTTATAAATGATATGTCTACACTGGTAAAGAAAGGAGACTTGAAGGCTGTATATATTACAGGTTCTATAATTACTATACCCGTATAGTAATTGTTAGCAAGCGTCTTTAAATAAATTTCCCAACTACCATCAGAAGCTTTAATAGGCTCTGAAACTAAGATACTATTATTTTTATATCTTTCTAAATCTATATTTCCTGAACCAGTATCATCATATACAATAGTATGAGCTTTACTCATCAAATTGTTATTCTCATTAATATATCTACCTTTAATAACTATATCATTAACACAATAATAATTAGCAGCATTATATCCAGTGAATATCTTTAGATTTATAAGACCATCAACCTTTGGAAAGGTGATTTTAGCTACTGGAGTTTCAGCAGTACCTCCAATAGAGAATACTCTCCTTTGCTCTGTACCTCTCTCATTAATAAATGAGCATCCTGAATATAAAATTCCAGGGTTATTCATATCCAAAGTAGTACCATTTATAAGACATCCACTAATCATAGTCCTATAATAATGACTACCAGTTTTTGCTAAATCTAAAAGACCAATATAAGAATTTGTAATAGTCAAGTTCCTAATGCTGGATGTTAGTCTTACTTTAGTAGAAAAGTAACAATTACTAATGGTTGCTTTAAATGTAGTATTCACCTCACTCCCAAATATCAGAGCTGTAATAAGTAAATCTCCACTATTCCCTTTAGTATTTCCTGCAAAATAGCAACCTTCAATATTTATATTCTCTAACATAGCATTAGCTATATTAGGTTCTATATCTATACCTGCACCTGGAGCAGTAAATTTAATAGCTCCCGTATTTAATACTCTACAATTTCTTATAGTAAGATTTTGAACAGATGTTATGGATATTCCTTGTCTTCTGTTATTAGTTACAGTAACATTGTCAATTAGAATATTAATAGGATAATTATTTACAGTGTTTTCAGTTTGACCTATATAAATTCCATCTCCCCAACAGTTTCTTACTGTAATACCTTTAATGGTTATATCATTACCATCTAAGATGGTAATACCCATTCCCCATTCTCCAGTGGTTCCAGTATGACCTTCTACATCTCCATAAATAGTACCACCACCTTGTATGGTAATATTATTCTTACCTACTATTTTAACTATTTCATAGTTATTTAGGTTATTAGGATTTAACCTTATAGTTCCTGATAGATTAACAATAGTATTGTCATTTATAGAAATAAAATCTGTATCTCTATTAGATATTGTTATATAATAAGTACCTCCATCTATATTAACTGTACTACTAAATGAACCACTGGTCAATGCGAATAAATTATTAAAGTTTTGAAGATTATTATATCCGACAGTTTGGACAAAATTAAACCATCCACTACTTATTTCTTTTACTTTCCAAGTTCCTGTAATAATTATCCCTCTAAAAATAGTAACATGTTCATCAGCTCTAATATCACTATTAGTCCCAACTATAGTTCCATTAGTAAATGACCCTCCTTGAAAATCAAGTGTACATCCTTCTGGAATAGTAAGAGTACCTCCACTTAAAGTAATATCTTTTGTAACTTTATATATTGTATTAGGTTTATTAAACCTATTCTGAATTGCAGATTGAATAGGAGGATAAGTTACACTTGAGGTTCCAGTAAGAGCAGTTCCAGTAGTACTATCTGTAGCAGTTACACTAAAGGAGGCAATATTGTTTATATCCATAGCTGCAATAGTAGTAACTACTCCTGTAGAACTATTAATAGCAAACTTATCTCCACCTGTAGCTAAACTATATATATAAGGAGCAGTTCCCCCAGATGCAACAGCAGTTGCCACTGTAGCTCCAGCAGCAAAAGATGCTGCTACACTTACCTTATTTATTATTATATTTAAAGCCATATTTTTATATTGTTTTATTGTTTTATTGCTTGCAAATATAAGTAAAAGTTCTCATATATGCAAGTAAAAGTAGTACTTGACTTATATGTCAAATACTACTTTATTTAATTAAACTATTGACACTGCTTTAATAGTAGTACCATCAGTATTTATAAATTGACCTCCATTCCAATAGATAACATTTTGCCAATCAGTTACATAAAAACTTATTCCAGCATCTGATACTGTAAGAGTAGTTTCTAAATTTTCTATTGAAGAAGATAGTATCCTTCTATTAAAAGCTTTATATCCATCAGCACTTCTCCAAGAAGAAGTAACAGCGTCCCAGTAAGCAGGCATTTTGCTACCTACAACATATTTACAGGAGCCTGCCTCTCTTGTCAACATATCTGTAGGTAACTCTCCTACAGTTCTTACAACCTTAAACATTCTATCCTTAGGAAATACTACAGTAGGAGGAATTTCACTAAGGTTCATCCTTGTTACAGTAGGCTTAAGAAGTTCAGAGTAGGAACCTCCACTTATAGGAGTACCTTGAGTTGATTCACCTGCTTTAAAGGTCACTGGAAACATTTGAACTTTATAGTACACAAGGGTAGAATCTATAGCACTATCAGCACTCCCATCTAAAGTATTTCCTTTAGTCAAATATATATCATATTGCTTATCTACAGAGTTAAATACTATATTAGATAGTACAGGTAAATTGGCATATATAGCTGAGGAAGGTGTAGAGCTTTTTGAATAAAATACTTCAAAATCTGAAACATACGTATTATCAGAATCTCCTAAATGCAAAACAGCTTTTAACTGTGACTTCCTTGAAGAAGATTTTGTAAATATTGATAATCCTATTGTAGCCTGTTCACCTCCTTTTTTGGGGATAGAAATCTTCCATACTCTTGTACTGCCAAGATTTGGCATAAATACTATACCCCCTTCCTCATTTTGAGGAGAAGTACAATTTATTAACTCATTATCATTTAAAAAAGCCCTGTTTACAACATCTTGATTTAGTTCTCCAAATTGACAATTTTCATATCTCAAATGAGCACTTGCTGTAAAATAATCTACTGAATTACCCACATTAGTAAGATAAGGGATTGTACAATTTGTGAATTTCAACCAATAAGTTTGATTTATCCTTAAAGGGGCTGTAAATACACAATCACTTATTGAAACTGCATAATCAGTAGCTGTTTCTAAAGTAGCACTTGCAGAACTTACATCAAATTCATTATTAATGAATTTACAATTAGACATTACAACATTCTTGCAAACTACCTCTGGATTAATTTTAAGATAATCACTTTCAAAATCTATAGCAGCTTTAGGAGCAGTTCCTTTTATTTCCTCTATACCATTTCCTTCAAATTCACAATTTATAATAGACCAATTATATGCAGTGCCAGATATGCCATTTCTTCTTGCATATTTAATTTTAACATTGTCTATAGTTACATTTTTGTTATAACTACCAACTTCTGTTGCAGAGTATATTTTGGTACTAAAACTTAAACAATCCCCAAACGCGTCAGATAATGTAATATCTCTAATTACTATATTATCACATTCCTCAAACCTGAATATGAGACCAAATTCACCATAATATAATTCTCCAGCAAACAGGTCTGTATATAAGTGGTTATGTGCATCTCCATAGACAGCTCCTGTTCCTTCAATAACTATATTATCTTTCCCTGAAACCCAAAATACAGTATAAGCCCCTTGATTGGTTGGAAGCATTCTTAGCTCATTATTAATAATGAGTTTTGTGTTAGATTTAAGATAGAATATCCTAAGGAAGGAATACGCCTCAGTATATAATAAACTATAGTTAGGTCTGACATCATCTCCTAAGTTAGCTCTACCTTTATAAGGTAATTCAAAATAATAAGTTCTATCAGCTTCAAAATGAATAGTATTATTTATATTATCATCAGATAAAGATAATATATTAGTAATTAGTTGATTATTAACTTTATTAGGAGTAGCATCAAATGCAAACCATGAGTCATATATCTCTGGAATATTCCATGTTCCAGTAATGATTACATTTTCTCCAAATATTACCTTACTATTATCTACTGATAATACATTAGCTCCTGCACCATTAAGAGTACCATTTGATATAGTACCACCTTCAAAAAGCAATATACTGTTGTCAGGAACAGTAATAGTCTGAAAGTTTAAACTGTAATCATACTGTACAATATAGATAGTATTTTCTTTAACCAGCATTTGCTGAGTAAGCAAATTAGTATTATAGAATATACCTGTATTTGGATTCTGAACCCTTTGTATATTCTTTCTAAGATACACTCTACCTAAACCTGAATAGTCAGTAGTATTATAGTTCTTATCTGCAAATGTTAAGGAAGTTTGATTCAAGTTATCTACAGTAGCTGTTATATCTTCACTATCTATAATAGATATACCTTGTATTCTCTCAATTAAATCAACCCATAAAGTTGCATTATTCCATTGATTCACTCTTTCTCCTTGAAACTGAAATAGTTTCCATTCTCCATCTTCATCAAGAAAGGTAATAACTTGACCAATCTTTCTACTCTTATAAGGTATTAGTTGAATAGCTTGAGTAAGGCTAATCCTTGATTCACCATACTTATCTGTAACATTAAGAAAGTCTGATACTCCTAATAGAAAGATTTGTTCTATCAAATCCTTCAAGAGTACATTAACATTCTTACCATTTTGTACAAATGCTACTGTCTCATTACCTTTAAGAGGTAGAGAAGCTCCAGCAAACTCAGTATCTTTAACACTATTTGCTAATAGCCACTTCTCTATTTTTCTATAATCTTCTTGTGTAAAAAACATAGTATATTAGTTTGCATCTTCAACCATTATATCTGCCACCTTTAATGCAGACAGAATTGCATTCACCTTAGTAACTACTGTTGCTAACTCAGCTCCAGTAGCTAAATTATCCACATTAGTAGCCTTCTTTACACCGCCTATTGTACTTATAGTTGCAGCAGGAAGAGTGTAAGCTGGAGGTATAGTAGGTTTATCTGATAAGTCATTATAACTTCCACTTGTAGCTACTGTAGCAAAGTCTGGTTTATTAGTTATATCATCCCAATCTACAGAAGTTGCTCCACCACCTATAGTCTCCCATTCACCATTATTAAAGTACTTCATTGTACCTTTATACAGCCACACTGAGTTAATATCAGGTGCATTAGGGCTTATCTTCAAAGTTCTTAGTGTCTTCATATCTTTTATTTATTAGTTGTACTACTTTTCTTTCTTAGAGCTTGTCTCTTTATACTTGCATCAGTTTCAGCTTTCTTCTTATCCAGCTTCAATTTGTCCTTATCAAGTTTAAGTTTTTCATCAAACTCTCTTATCTTCTCAGCAAGATTAGCTTTAGCCTCTGGACTATAATCATCAATCATAATTCCATCTTCTTCATCTGGTCCTCCTTCTGATTGTATCTGAGCTACTATTATCTTAGTCTGATTATCTCTTATATTAGCTTCTTCCTTCTGGAGAAGTTCTGCTTCTTTTTGTTGTTGCTGCATAGCAGCTATTTGCTGTTGAGCTTCAAGTTGTTCCTTCTGAGCCTGTGCTTGTCTTTCTCTAATCTGCTTTTCATCTTTCTCAATAAGCCTTTGCTTTTCAGCTAAACTTGAAGATGTATAGAGCTTAGTGATAGTAGAGAATGATAAAGTTTGAGTCTGTAATGCAGCCTGAGCCAAAGTATCTAACTTCTGTTGAAGCTCTTGAGTTCCATTACTATTATCTACAACTAAACCATAATCAGCCTCAGCAAACTCATCACCATCAATCTCCATTACTCTTGTAGATGTATCTGATAATATATACTGGAACTTCTTGTTTCTTCCCTTTAAAGCTACCTTTGCAGTCTCTAAGAAGCACTCTAAAGCTCTTTTCTTTACATCATCATGGATAGTAAATAACCACTCAGTAATATGACTTGATTGAAGAGTAGCCCTCTCAACTCCACCTACAGTTTCCCTTGATGAAACCTGACCCTCTCTTTGCTTAGATATACCTGCAACCTCAGACATTTCCATCTTAATAAACTCAAGAAGGTTAATCTGTTGCTGAATATAGTTACCTATATTAGTCTCAATCATTCCCTTTCCAGCATTATTAAGAGCACCTGCCAGCTTACCTGTAGAGGCTCCTATAGTACCTTCCTTGAAACTATCTATAACTGCAATATGGTTTACCCTTGCATAGTACATCCACTTACCAACATCCCATCCTTTAGGAACTTTAGATAAGTCAAGCTCTAAGATAGAACCCCAGTTTGAAGCAATAGCCTTATTCAGTCTATCATGGATAGCATCATATAAATAGTTATAAGGCTTCATCATATCCACTAAACTGAAAGGTCTGCTGTCATTCAGATTATAGATTGAACCTACAATACCAAAGTGACATCTTGAAGGATTATTCAACCTGTTATATTGAATCAATCTTGGTCTCATATTGACAAATATTTCATTGCCAATCATGGTTCCTTCCCATGCTTCATTAACCCAGAATGATTGTACTTCTTCTCCTGCTTCCTTATTTACTACATAATTCTCAGGGTAGAAGTTCCATTCTTCCTCACCAGTTTCAGGGTCATAAGATTTAACCTTAAGTATCTTCCTCTTTGATTTCCAGTATAATCTCAGTACTCTAAGATTACCTGCCAAGTCATAAGGAAGTAATGAATTTGCAATACCTTCTGTAAATAGATTAGCTGGGTCAAAGAAATAGGTTCCATCTCTGACAGTTATTTCATCACCAATCATATTCTGATTAACAAATCCATATCTTTCATCAATATTATCCATCTGGTCAACAGCTCCCTGACCTATGTAATCAGGCATAGTTTCAATATACTTTATGTCCTTTGGAGATAATACATCATAATATGTATCTATTACTCTACCTGGAGACCAATAATCCTCAAGGATTATCATGTCAGCATCTTCCACCTTATTACTATACCCAGACTTGAATATCCTAATCTTTAATGGGTTCACTCTCTCAATGACTGGTTCTCCACCTACAATATCACATTGATAGATTTCCTCACCACATGTCATTGCATCCATGAAACCATTATTGAATATAAGAGGAATATCATATTCCTTGATATAATGGTTAAGCAATTCATTTGCTCTTACCTCTCTTATATCCTGCCATTCATAGGTATAATAGTCATTTAGTTTCTCAAGTTTGATATTGTATTCATCCTCAGATATTGAGGTGTCAGTTATCATTTCTTGAAGCCTTTGTAATAGCTCATTCTTCTTATTATCCTCTATTTCTGAGATAGCATTTGGATTGGTTACTACAACCTTAAAATCAAATACTCTCTTACTTTCCTCACCTCTAAGTACATTTAATTTACTGTTCATTATTGGGAAGTGGGAAATTCTGTCTGGTATATAGGCAGCTTTTATATTGTCAGGATTTAATATCAACTCCATATCACTCATATGAAGTCTCCCATTTAATAAATCATAATTTATTTTTTTATGGATTACTGACTTCCTAACCAAGCTATAATTGAAGAATGTCTTCTGCGAAGCCCAAGTAACACACCTCTTTCTCCATTCCTTTGTTTTTTTGCTAAAAGGCAACATTTGCCTTGGGAAATTTAAATCATCCATTATTCCCCCCTTTCTTTATATCTCCATTTGTAGCCATAAGCTGTCTTTCTTTTATGATTACAGCAGCAGCTAACATGGTGACCTTTTGCATTTAAAAATGTTTCTGCTTCTGTAGTTGAATTAAATTCTTTAAGTATCTCATTTGTATTTTTATCTATCATCAACACAGGTTTAGATAAACTTATCCTTATCTTTTCTATTATATCCTGAGATAGGGTTTTACCATAATTTGGATGAGAAGTTCCTGACTTAAATCCATACTTTAATAATTCTTTTAACCTCTTCTCCCTCTGGGTTTTCCAAAGGTTTATAGCTATTTCTCTTTGCTGTTTTATTCTTTCAGGAGAATGTTTCTTCCCATACTGAGAAGCTAAAGGACCTTTATACTTCCTTAGTTTCTCTCTGATTTCTTCAGACATTGCTTCTGAACCTTCTCCTCCATTAGCTATATTATAACATATCCCTCTCTTTTTATATCTATTGATTAGTAGTTGCTCCTCTCTACAGGCTAACTCTTTACTAATATTTCTAAATAGGATTATATGCTCAAAGTTGTTCCAGTTATACTTATTTATAGCTGACTGAAAGTATGGATTGCCTTTATAACCATAGCTCCATCTTTTCTCAGGATTAGTATAGTGGGTTATACCCACATATACTTCTCCATTTATTTTATTCTTATGAATATATACTATATACTTTCTTTCTTCCATGCTGCAAAAGTAAGTAAAAAAGTCCATTTAGTCAAGCACATAAGTGATTTGTTTATCTAATTGCATCTTCTGTACTAAATTTACTGGGTTTCTGGAAAGGGGCTTGTACTACCCTGTAATTCTCAGTAAAGAACTTATCATTCCCTAAATAATCCTTTGGCACTTCTTCTGAGTCTCTTGAAGGGTTTCCTTGATATAGGACCATCTTCTCCTCTCTATATAACATAACCATACCTAATGCCCTAATTCTATCCACATTTATCTCTGGGTTAAATGCAATTAACTCTTCAATTAATGCTCTGTTTCTTAAGAAGTTAAGGTTATAAACTGTTACTTCTACATCCTCTCCATCAACATTCTGTATAATAGTTACAGGCTTCATTAGCCAGTCTCTTATAAGATTATTAGCATAAGCATTAATAGCTGCTGAGGCATTAACACCCTTAGCATTAGAACCAAATGAACTATACTTAATCAACTGTTTGTCTCTTAAGAACTCTGGAGTATCAGCCAGTAAGTGAGTACAATTCATCTTACTAAAGTAAGCAAATATACCCTTCTTATTTGATTCATACAGACATTTTGCATTATAGAACAAACACAGTAACCTTACTATCTCAAAGTTATCATCTGCAAATGATTGCCTACCAGTGTACTCAGCTACAATCTTATCAGTCCATAAGTCAAGAACAAAGGTAGAAGAGAGAGAGGAAGATTCAGCTTGGTCATTATCTACAGGGTCATGACCAATAATATATCTTGTGTGGGGAACCTTTCCACTTCTATCTTTCTCTGGCATTTCAAAGATTTCCAAAGCACCCGGAGTATCATTCTCTACTCCAAACTTTCTGATAGGTACATCACTGGTTGGTGTAAATTCTACTCCATTACTATTCTGTACCAACTTACCTACATATACATCATCATAAGCATGTACATCTTGGTCTAATTGACTTAATCTTTCTGTAAGAGCAGTAATAGGGAAGTATGCTGCCTTAACCTTAATAATAGCTTCTGCTGGTGTGATAGGGTCCTCAGCAATTACTCTTAATACTGATTTAGGGTCAGCACTATATTTAGCCTTATATCTTGCAATAAGAATCTCAATTAAAGCCTTAACTACATCTGACACACCATCCTTATTATAACATCCTGCCCTATTAATATAGGAGGGAAAGAAGAAACCAAACTTAGGTTTACCTTGCTTAGGTCTGTCAAATACATTATCTATAGACAATATATTATAACCATCTGGGTTATAAAGCAAAGTCTTAGCTGAACTAAAGTCAGACTCACTCTCAGCAGCAGTACCTACAAGGTACATAGTAGCAAAAGTATAGTCACCATCCTCTACAGACTTTCTGGTAATATCATAAAGAGAAAGCAATCCTTTGAAAGAACCCATTTCCTCAAATAAAATCCAACCTCTCTTACCTCTCAACTTCTCACTATCATCCTTTGCAGATACAGCAAGTACTTGATTTAGAGAACCTTTCTCTACACCATATTCATCCTTATAACCCATTTGCCAAGACATCTCATTAGGAGAGTTCTTTAACATAAGATGTGGGAAAGGAGTATTAGCAAAGCTAAAGTTAATTGAAGGCTTGAACTTAGATAGAGTACCATCCTTATCATCTTTCAGATACTCCTTTTGATAAGCTGTAAGTACTGTAATAACCCTTCTATTGGATTCTTCACTCTCTCCGAGTATAAGGTTATGGCTCATAATTGCTGCTAAGCTATAAGACTTAGCACATCCTCTCTTTGCTAATTCAATAGCATGTTTACCTCCCTCTCTTGCTTGCCATAGGTAATGAAATCTCCAATATATACCCTCAAAGAAGAAAGGAAAAGCCTCAGTTCTGATAGCTTTCTTTCTTCCTTCTACCAGTTTATTAACCATCATAGGACAATAGTTCATGAACCAATAGTTAAAGCCTGTAACCCATTCTCCATCTGATTCTCTTACATAACCTTCATAGCATCTTCTCTTCTCTTCATCCCAGTGTTTCCTGAACTCAGAATTAGGATTACTATTAGGTTTTAAGAATGTGTAGCACCCATACTTCAAGAAATGTAGGGCTGGTTGCCTGAAATAATCAGCATCCTCAATAATGTGTGGATTAGTAATATCTACTATAATCCTACCCTTTTCATCTCTTGGTAAGTCCCTTGCATAAGGTCTGTTGGGGGATATAAGTCTCTTGACAAACTCTACTGTAGTAAGAGTCTCAAGTAACTGTTCCTGAACCTCCTGAGGAAGGGTATTCATTAGTTCCTCAGTAAGCTCAGTCTGATATTTATTCATTTGAATCATTGCATAACTCCTTAAAATCTTGCTTATTAATATACTCCAGAAGAGATTTAGTAATAGAAGTAGTTAGGAGGGAAAGAGCTTTAGTTTCTTCTGCATCAGTAACAATTCTATTAGAGTACTGAGTACCAAATGCAGGTATCTTTTCACTCTTACTTACAAACCAAACTTGCATTCTATAAGTCTTCTGTGACTTAACTACAGGGTTAGTATCCACTATTTTATGTAATACAAAGTATCCCTTTCTTCTATTAGGAAAGCCTTCATAATATACATTAAGTCCTTCTACTATATCATTTATTTCCATAACTATAAGTCCTCATATATTGCTTTTTCTTGTGCTCCTCTTACCTTATCATTCTGTGATAATTCCTTAGCAATAGCTCTTTCAGCTTCATCTAAGTCCTTAACCATTGATGGTATAAGTTTAATAATAGCACCTAATTCCTTAGTCTCTTTTATATCAAGTTCAGTTAAGTCCATACTCCTTAACTTCATTCTATACTTATCAACAAGCATTCTTGTATCATCAAGTAATAGCTCAGAAGTGGTCTTAAAACTTGCATATAGTGCTTGAGCTTCTTTCACAGTAGTATCAGGTTCCCAGTTATCTTTCATACCTTCACCCTGCTTAATAGCTTCTTTCCTCTCCTGTTCATCTATTATATATTTGTAATCACTTCTGGAGTCCTCCATAAAGTAACAATATCCAAGCTCTGTAATAGCTCTCTCTTTTGAGAGAGATTTATCTCTATTCCATATCTGTCTGAATGCCTTTAAAGCATAGGCTTCATCAGATATAACCAGATTATAACCATCTCTTTTGAATAATCTCATACTGCTTAAAACTAAAAAAGCCCAAGCCTTTGATAGGCTCAGGCTTATATTTATACTATAAGTTGTGGTCCTGTAACAATAGTAGGATTTTCTTCAAATTCCTCAATCTCTGCTACAAATTTTACATCTCCATCTTGAATCATCATGTGTTCAACTCCATCAATCTCTATGATGTCAAACCTGTATCCTACTACAGGATTATCTTTAATAACACCATCTTGCAATGAGCCAGGTTTATGTTGCATTACTGCATATCTTTTTGGATTGATATATACTACATCTCCTACTTCAATACCCCTAACCATTGGTCCAACAGCTACTACTGTCTGATATTCTTTTACTGAACCAGCTTTTGTACTATCTATAATACCTCCAGCAGTCTTCAGGTCAGCAGGATACTTATTTAAAGTAACTACCATGTTATTGAACATGGGCTTCACCTTCTTTATTGTTGTAATCATCTTTTAGCTTATTTAAATATTTTAATCTTTTCTTGATTCCTATAAACCTATCATAGGTACAGGATAATTTACCTAATGATGGGACATTGAAATTGGTTCTCAACTTATCAAACTCCTCTTTGCTTAGGTCTTCCTTTAGAGGCAAGGCTTTGATGTTATTTCTAATAAAAGTCCAAAAGGACTCATAGGCTTCCTTCACCACTTGTGGTGGTAATCCAAGTTCTATGGATACCTGTTTTATTGCTTCTGAGTATATCATGAGAAATCAAATAATAACATCATCTTGAATGAACCATTCTCTTCATCTACTGATGGAATGTATCTTGGGTTTATTTTCCCATCAATGATGACCTTATTCTTTCTTAACTTGCCCATGATGACCTGAAAGTGAGGAAGAGATATATCACACTCTTCCCTTACTTTCTTTTTAGTATCTTCACTCATAGTAACCTTATCAAGTATCTCATTATCTTTAATGACCTTGCTGAGTTCATATCTTTGCCTCACAAAAGAAGTAATGACATCCATTTCTCTCTCAGTCAAGTTATGAAAAGGTCTTAAAAATTGGAACCAATAATTAAAGAACTTACCATCTACCTTGCAAGGAATCCTAACTATTGAATCCACTTGCTTAGCCATAATTTATTCTCCTTCCTTTACTTCTTCCTCAGGTTCCTGTTCAGGCTGAGTCATTAGTACTTCAAATTCTGCACCACACTTATGCTTGAACTCTTCTGAGATATAAGGTGTAGTAGAAGTAATTACTGTCCATAGCCACTTCAATCTTTCATAGAAGTTAGCAAGATTAGCTTCTTGTAAAGCCTTACTTAACTTCTGATTCTGCATATATAACTGTCTACTTTGTTCAGACAACTGATGTGCAGTATTCTCCAGTTCTTCATAACTTAGCTTTCTCACTTCTGGAGTGTCTTTGCCACCCTTTACAACTTTCATTTTATTCTTCTCTTCCATTTTATTTTTCTGTTAGATAATTTCCACCATACTTTTGCCCATACATTTTCTCCCATTCATGTATGTGTGCCTCACCAGTTTCAGTTCCACCACATTTGTCACAGTAATCTATGCCATCTGAGTTTCTTATTGCTAATGATAGACAATGTTTACAATATACAACTGGTATATTATTATATTCTTCCTTGGGAGTCTCAAGCTCAACTGGCTTGGTTTCTATACTTAAGTTCTCCATAAATTTTCTCTTTAGTAATCTGTAACTCCCTACCAAGGGTCCTCTTTCTATTATTGAAAGGTCTCTTTGGGACTTCCTCTCCCCAAGATGTTACATGACCTTTTCTAATAGCCCTTCTAATACTTTTATATTTACCAACAGCACTATAAACAGCAAGATGTAACATCATCTTAGGTTCATTGTACTGAGGTTCTTTTGTCTTCTTCTCTTCCATAATACCAGTTGTTTTTACTCATAAAATACTAAGTAAATCTGCCCTCCTAAAGGAAACATACTTACTATATCTTCTCTTCTAATTTCAAGCTCTTGAGCTTGCTTGATTACTTCTCTAACTGTAGAGCCTATAATACAAGTGATTAATGTCTTCTCCTTTTCCATATTATTCACTTTAACTTAGTTGCGAAGGGAAGACTCGAACTTCCAACACAGTATTACTGCTTCTTGTGGTTATGAGCCACACATGTTGCCATTACACTACCTCGCGATGTATAGAGCAGATGAAGAGAATCGAACTCTCATCCTGAGCTTGGAAGGCTCTCGCACTAACCATTGTGCTACACCTGCATTTTAATTATTTGAGGGAATGCCCAGAATTGAACTGAGAAATCTGCTTTACAAGAGCAGTGTTTTACCATTAAACTACAAACCCATTATGGTAGCTCAAGAGGGGGTCGAACCCTCACTTTTACAGAGCTTAAATCTGTTGTGTCTACCAAGTTGCACCACTGAGCCATCATTCAGTCAGCATGAACCTAAATACATACTGATTAATCTTTAGTATGAATGTCTCTGTCTCAGACTTAATACCAGCACATATAGTGGTATCTGGTATTCCATTATAAAACTCTTTGGTCTTATCCTGTACATACTTCATAAATTCCTTTGTTGAAGTAGCATTGAAAGGAGTGCCATGAACTGTATTAAAGTCAAAAGAAACTCCAGTAATACCCATAGCTGATTCAGCTACCAAGTCTTGAAAATCACCTACTTCTTCAAGGAAATCATCCAAGTATAGATGTGCTCCTCTCTTATCTCTGTTTGGAAGTTTGAGAGAAGCCCAATGTACATTCTTAGTTTGAGTTTTAATACCCTCAAGAACATTCACATATTCATGGAAGAATCTGAATAAACCAGCATCCTTATCTTCTTCCATTACTGTTTCTTCTCTTTGAAAACCTTCCAATAGATTGTCTCCAAATGTATCTATCATATTGTTTTAATTTGATGTTACAAAGATATGTATTATAATTTATATATGCAAGTAAATCTGCATATTTTTTTTTTGTACCCCCTAAGAGACTCGAACTCTTACACTACTATTACTTCGCACTGGAGCCTAAATCCAGAGTGTCTACCAAATTCCACCAAAGGGGCATTATAAGCTGTGGAAACTAATGGAGTTGAACCATTATCTAAGGATTTTCAGTCCCCCGCATAGACCACCTTTGCTAAGTTTCCATTTGCCATCTTTATAAGTGCTAACTTGTATTGCTCTTGCAATGAGCTGATTCCCTTGACTGATGGCATGTCTGAGAATTAACTTTGCTTATAAAAGTGGGAGTAGTAAGAGTCGAACTTACTGAGTTTCTTATGTGCAGGTTTTACAGACCTGTGCCCTTCCACCATCAGAGCAGTACTCCCATTATAGATAAACTCTATATTCTTCTAAAGTAGTATTAAGGTTAATACAAGTATTAGAGTGTATATCTTCTTTAGGTATTAAGTATGTTGTTCCTTCATCTGTTAGGACAAATAGTAAATCACTTCCATTCTCATTAAAGTTCTTTATAGTTTGACCACTTCTATTTCCACCACATGTCTTTAAGGATACTTGATATACTCCATCTCTAATCTTAAATTTAGTAGTCTTTACTTGAACCTTAAGTAATTTGCCTTCTCTATCTATGATTAAATCATAATCTTGAGAGTCTGTTATTGGGATATTTACAGTATAACCCATTTTAGAAAAATAAGCTATTGCATAACACATCCCAATATCTCCTTGTTTCTTACTATTTATTGCATTTTCAAACATACCCATTATATTTGTTCCCCCATGAGGAATTGAACCTCACCTCATAGATTAAAAGTCTATTGCCCACACCTGTCTGCTATAGGGGAATATGTACCTCCACTAAGAATCGAACTTAGAATCTTCTCCTTAAGAGGGAGCAGCTTTAACCATTCAGCTATAGAGGCATTTAATTGTACTGAGGGTAGGATTTGAACCCACTATCTTATGGATATAAGCCATCTGCATTTACCACTTGTGCTACCTCAGCATTATAAGTTAAAAGGGTGTGGCAGGGACTCGAACCCTATCTCTTCATCCACAGTGAAGCACTTTAACCATTAAGCTACATAGACTATTTTGTAATGGGTAGGGGATTTGAACCCCTAATGACTGCCTTGAAAGGGCAGTGACTTAACCAATTTGTCCAACCCACCATTTTGACTATCCTATCTTCACAGACCAGATAGTCCACTCTTTAAAAATCATGAAACAAAAAAAAAATCCACCTTCAAAAGTACCCCATTAAGGACTCGAACCTTATCTAAAACTTTAGAAGAGTCTTGTGCTTCCATTACACCAACAGGGCATTTATTGTTGTTCCAGCAGGAATTGAACCTACATTACTTGAGCCAAAATCAGGTGTAATAACCATTATACTATGGAACAATGTTCTTATCTTCTAATCATGATGCAAAGATAAGTCAAATATTTGAGATATGCAAATCTTTCACTAATTATTTTCAAGATAGTACGAAAATACTCCAGAAGTGAATTAAGATAATGGGTTGAATCTTAATTCAAGATTCAATACCCATCAACTTATTAGCCCATTTTTCAGTATAAAAATGATAATAATTGTATTTTCCATTCTTCCAACAACATCCAATATAATTATTAAGCCAGGCATGTAGTATAGAGGGAATACCAATAACTAATAAATATAAAGGACCAAGTATCTTACTCTGTTTTACATGACCACATTCATGTTTTATAACTGCTTCCTTGTCAGTGTAATCTTGATTAATAAACACATATTTTCCAAGAGTTACACCACCCTTAGCTATTTGTAAATATACTTTAGCACCTACACTTCTTGAGTCATCATTCTCTATAACACATATTCTATTATCTTTAGATATAGACCTATAGATTATACCACACAAATTCTGTGGTAACTGCCATAGCCAAAGCAAACTACTTTTTAGTTTATTCATACCTTATATCTCTTTACATCCAACATTCTTGAGCTAACTCCTTGTGCATAGTATCTCCTGTCATTACTATTAACTGACACACAGATAGCACCTTCACACTTGACAATGTTTACATTCTTTATAACTTCTTCAATAACTCTTTTCATATATTTGTTTGTTTTTTAAAGTGTATAACAATCCCTTGAGCAGATTGGTTCTCTGCCAGAGTAAAGTTTCCAGTACCCCTACCATGATACTTCATTACAGGCGGTTAATCCCCAAGAGCACTTTACCCTCAACCTTTTCTCATATACATAGGTGTGCTACTGTAACTTATAATCAAGGCATTTTTTAGCAGGATTTTCACCTCATCCACAGGCATACCAGCCTTTATAATAAGCTCCCTATTTATGGGAGAAGTGTGGATTACTACCCTGTCAGCTCCAAAGCCTGAACTTCTGCAAGGGACTTCTTTGGAGGAGAAATTAGATGTATAGTTCTAATTCTGGTGCAAACATACAAAAAATAAATGACATATCCAAATCTGGGGCTATTATTTATGAAAGTTTAACTATTGACTATATAATATGCTGTTCTTTTAAGGCTTTTAAACATCTTGCAGTCCATTCTACTAATGGTTCATCATTATCATAACTCATATATTGTCCAGTTTGGAATATAGAATGTACTATCTCATGTAGGACAGTAAGTTCAATTTCATCCTTTGAAAGTTTACTACCATCAGGCTTCTTTGTGCTAATAGTTATTACCCTTGAGGGACTCTCTGTTTCTCCAAATAACCACTTATCATTTTCATCAACTACTTCATCTACAAACTGTATTATCCAAGTACTCCCAAATAAATTATAACTCTTCTCTTTCATACTTTTAATTTTTGGTCAAAGATAAGTATATAGTAGATACTATCCAAATAATTTAATTTTTTTTTTAATTTTTTTTTTTGATTCATAGTCATGAGTGGGATATACACCAACCCCACCTCCCCCATCACTTAGCCAGTGGGGTTCCACCCCCTATGGTTAAACAAATTATTCATTAACAATTTAACATTAAGTATTATGGACAATCAGTTAAAATTCCGTGAGACATTGACAGTTGAACAGTTTAAAGCAGCTCAACATGTAGACAAAATCCAAGTGAAACAGAATCCTAAGACCAACAAGCTGTTCTTCACATTTGGTGCTAAGACAGGAGCAGTTGCAGTGAAGGGTATTCCTGCACATCCAATGGTATCCAATGTTGAAGCACCTGATGGTAGCTCATTCTGGCTTCTGCATGAAGAAGGCACAGGTGGTGCTCCAGTGTTGGCAACATTCTAATGGAGGAGGGCATTTGCCCTCTTTCTTTTTCTATTCTTCTGAGCATTAATAGATGTTCTTTCTATCATTAATAGTGCTTGGTATCTCCAGAAGTGATATAGTTTATGGCTTTTCCAGCTTATTATTACTTATCTCTTCTGGAGTGTTAATATCATTAACATCATTTATTGTTGAGTATTAATAGTACTTTGATGAATGATGTATGCTTTAAGTAGTCAATCTTATTGCATTAGAGCTTGTATTAGAGTGCATGAAGAATAGTGTCTCAAATGTCCTTTCTTTACTCTTTCTTTCTATGTTTGTTGATAGTGTGAAAGTGTGGAAGAGTGAGTGTTTAGTCTATAAAATCCCAATACACATTATGCCACATTCAAAGACATGTCAAAAAGAAAAAGAGGAGTAATAGAATAACTGGATTTACTGGTTACATTGTTAGACTAAACAGTGCTTTTAGTTTAACTGGACCACAAAAAGGCATATAATAAGCACACAGTAAGCATACCAATGGGCTAATTTAGGCAATCAGATGTGAATAATAGTAGCATTTGACAGAACACATGCCATTAAAATGTGTTAAGAAATAACTAATATATAATAGAACTAATATATAATAGAATAGATGATAAGGATAAGATATTTGATGGTGTTATATTGTAAGTGTTGACCACTTAGGGGACTAAACAAAC